>Ga0209075_1001621_pt1 | contig 21048 bp, 19 predicted proteins | sample Stecom2011_FD_187523 | JGI IMG/M metagenome (GOLD analysis project Ga0209075, IMG submission 187523) | Agricultural soil microbial communities from Utah to study Nitrogen management - Steer compost 2011 (SPAdes) (version 2) | ecosystem: Environmental > Terrestrial > Soil > Agricultural land...
AGATCGTCATAAACGATCAGTGCATCTTCACCACGGTCACGGAAGTACTCGCCCATGGTGCAGCCAACAAACGGTGCCAAGAACTGCATGGAAGCAGGCTCGGAAGCAGACGCAGCAACAACGATGGTGTTCTCCATCGCGCCGTGCTCTTCCAGCTTGCGCACTACGTTAGCAATCGAAGATTGCTTCTGGCCGATGGCCACGTAGATACACTTAATGCCAGAGCCTTTCTGGTTAATGATGGTGTCGATCGCAATCGCGGTCTTACCAATCTGACGGTCACCAATGATCAGCTCGCGCTGACCGCGACCAATTGGGGTCATGGCGTCAATTGACTTCAGACCGGTTTGTACCGGCTGGTCAACAGACTTACGCCAAATAACACCAGGCGCGACTTTTTCAACGGCGTCGGTCAGCTTGGTATCAATCGGCCCCTTGCCGTCGATGGCGTTACCCAGTGCGTCAACAACGCGACCAAGTAGCTCCGGGCCGACCGGCACTTCAAGAATACGGCCAGTACATTTGGCCTTAGCGCCTTCGGCGATCTGCAAGTAGTCGCCGAGAATGACCGAACCGACAGAGTCGCGCTCTAGGTTGAGGGCCATCCCGTAGATGCCGCCTTCAAACTCGATCATTTCACCGTACATCACGTCGGCCAGACCGTGAATACGAACAATACCGTCGGAAACAGATACGACAGTACCTTCGGTACGGGCTTCAGTTGCGGTATCAAGCTTGGCAATACGCTGCTTGATAATCTCGCTAATTTCGGACGGGTTGAGTTGCTGCATGCTCCAATCCCTCAAACTCTAGAGTTCAGTTGCTCCACCAGCTTATTTAGCCGGCCACGCACACTGCCATCGATCACGGTATCGCCAGCGCGAACCAGGACACCGCCAATTAAGGACGGATCAACCTGTTTGCTGACACGAACTTCCACACCCAAACGCTTTTTCAGCGCCGCTACCAAGCCTGCTACATCAGCATCTTCCATTGGGAATGCCGAGACCAGCTCCACGTCTGCAAACTTACTTTCTGCAGCAAGAAACTGATGAAATAGGCCAGCGATGGTAGCTAGTAGGCTAAGACGCTTATTCTGCGCCAGCTGGTCTAGGTAATTACAGAATGCGTTATCGATCGCATCACCGCAGATTTCCGCCAGCACTGCTGCTTTCCGTGAGGCGCCCAGAGCTGGATTGTCCAACGCTAGACGTACGCTCGGGTCAGCCATCACGGCAGCGGCCGTGGCGAGCATCGATTCCCACTGTTCCAGCGCGCCCTGCTCTTTTGCAAACAGAAACGCTGCTTTCGCGTAGGGTCGTGCAATAGTGGTCAGTTCAGCCATGGTTTATCCGTCTATCAAAGTTCAGCAGCAAGTTGATCCAGCATCTGCTTATGTGCTGCTGGGTTCACTTCACTGGCCAAGACTTTCTCGGCGCCGGCCAAAGCCAGCACAGACACTTCGCGGCGCAACTGTTCACGGGCGCTGTTTACTTCGCGCTCGATCTCAGCTTGGGCCTGCACGATCAGTCGCTCACCTTCGGTGCGCGCTTGAGCCTTAGCATCTTCAATGACCTGATTCGCGCGACGGTTGGCCTGGTCAATAATTTCAGCTGCTTTAGCCTTCGCTTCACGAAGACCATCGCCTGCTTTCTGTTGCGCCAGTTCCAGATCCCGAGTAGCGCGATCAGCTGCGCTCAAACCATCGGCAATCTTCTGCTTGCGCTCGTCCAGTGCTGCCGAAATCGGCGGCCAGACAAACTTCATGCAGAACCATACAAAAATAGCGAACCAGATAATCTGGCCGATAAATGTTGCATTCATGTTCATACGAACACCTCACAACCGCGTTGTTGCTTCAATTTCCCGAACAACGATTGCCCGGATCGGGGCAAATCTATTATTGGAAAATCATCAAGAACGCGATAGCGATACACATAATCGGCACGGCGTCGAGCAGACCGGCGATGATGAACATGCGTACTTGTAGCATTGGAGCCAGCTCAGGCTGACGTGCAATACTTTCGAGGAAACGACCACCCATCAGACCGAAGCCAAGGCCAGCACCAATTGCAGCCAAACCAGCAACGATGGCGGCGGCGAGCAGGTTCATATCTTCCATTTTCTTACTCCCGTTACGTTGGACAAATTAAAAACTATTTACGTGCTTTATATAACTCAGTGACTCTCGCTGGCCATGCTCAAGTAGACGATGGTCAGGATCATGAAAATAAACGACTGCAGCGGAATCACCAGCAAGTGGAAAATTGCCCATGGCAACGCGCCGATAAACTGCCAGTAGCCCAGCATAGCCGCCAGCAAGATGAACACGAATTCACCCGCAAACATGTTGCCGAACAGTCGCAAGCCAAGCGATACCGGCTTAGCTAACAGTGATACCACTTCAAGAATTAGGTTAACCGGCACCAGAATAAACTTAGTCACACCCTTGGCTTCAAACGGGTGGAAGGCCAGCTCGCCGAAGAAACCACCGACACCCTTCACTTTAATAGAGAAGCCGATGATCAACAGGAAAACAGAGAAGGACATGGCCAAGGTGATGTTTGGGTCCACCGTTGGCACAATCTTGAGGTAACCCAAACCAAACGCAGCCGCGATCAGGCCAGCGGTGTCCACTGGCAGCAGCTTGACGCTGCTCATCAGGAAGATCCAACAGAATATGGTCATCGCCAACGGCGTGATGAGCTTGCTCTTGCCGTGAAAGCTGTCACGCACCGAGCCATCAATAAACTCAACCACCAACTCAATGAAGTTAAGCATGCCGCTTGGCACGCCAGCAGTGGCTCGGCGTGCTACTAACGCCGCAACCAAAATAAACAGCGTGCCCATGATGCCAGACCAAGCCAGCGAGTCGACGTGAAAGGCCAAAAAGCCCATGGCATCAACCTGCGCATCGCAACGCGCCAGGATCCATGAAGACTGCTCAAGAACATCGCCGGTCAGCTCACCATGAGCGTCACAGACAGGTGTACCAGCCGGCACTTTACCGTAGGTAAGGTTGGTCAGGTGATGCTCAATGTATGCCTTGGAAGTCGTACCCGCTGCCATTCTAGCTACCCGTGTTAACCGTTCCGCTTGGAACCTGCGTTTGTTTCGCTCGTGGCCCATGCCAGCCAAACCCAGCCGACTAGTTGCACCACGAAGAACCCTGCAAACAACATCATCGCCGCGGCACCCTCTCGTGCCTGCGGCCAATGTTTCAGCGTCAGCCAAAACAACAACAATACGATTACTAGTCGACCAATCTCTGCCCGAATCGCCGCCGTAGCAGCTCGATTAGGCTTGTAATTGCTCGGGTGTAGCCATAACTGGAAACCTGCCCAGCTATTTGCTACGAGGGCGATGCCCCCTCCAGCCAATGCCGACAACGCAACAATGCGCCCGCCTGGCCATGCTGCCAAAGCCACAACAATAAATGTTGCTAGGCCCTGTGCAGATAAAAGGCCCCAAAACAACTTGGAGCCTCGCATGTCTTCTTCCTTCACAGTTCCACCAAGCCTTTTGCTCCGACCAACCGCTGTAAAGCCAGGTCGACGGGTGCCTTTAGGGGTGACCCTGCTGTTTGGGTCGCAGAGTATAGGGATATGGGTTTTGAGCCGCAACCGAAACTGGACGAATAACGCACAATAGTCAGATCTAACTCAGGGTGTGCCCCGTTTCCGCGCAATTAATGCCCGCCACACTCCAGTCATTATTACTTTCCTACGCTGGCTCGTCCCCTAAGCCAGCAACTGTGTGCTGATAAATCCCCACACAATCAGGCTAACGCCGCCCAGCTCACCAACAATCAACAGCATCATGCCCCAAGTGATAATGAAGTGTGGCTGCTTAAACTGGTTGGTGATCTTGCCCTGCAGGCCAAGCCGATAGTATTGAGCGATGGCGGTGGCGAAGAAAAACAGCGGCACCAAGGTAATAATTAGCTGCACGTTCAAGGAGTAAGGGCTGTAGCTAAGCAGCTGGGCCATCACCAATGCAGCAAAGCTGTACATCAGCGAGGCGCGGTGAGCGATATCAATGTACGGATGGGCGCGATGGCTGGGGCGGGTCATGATGCCGTGGTATTTCAAAATACCGCCAATCATGCCGACGACGAGAAACAGTCCTGACGCGGCTAGCGTTAACTTCACAGCAAGGTTCACGTTATACCCTCTTAGCATCTACTCGGTGTGTCACTGGGCGGAGTCTATCGAAGCCGAGCAGACAACCACAAGCGCAGCAGCGAAGACACGCCTGTGGTTGCTAAACGAGGGGTTGCTGCGGGCCTAATACTGGTCGGCCCGTATTACGCGACAAATTAGCCAGAGCCCTTAGCTGCGCCAGTAATTGTTCGCCGCAGCTACGGTTTGGAAGTTAACCGCTATCACCTGTGACGCAGCCGTTAAAGAATCGGCAGAGTTGGCGTACTCAGGGCGCAGCTTTTTCAGCACCTCCATGTCTGGCTGGGTGTACTTCACCCCGCGACGGCTAAGAGTAATTGCCAGCTCATAGCCTTCCTGTGGGGTTTTCGTAATTAATGAGGTGAGCCATACGTCGGTCATTTCCTGCATCCTTTCTTGGTAAGAAATCAGTGGGGATGGTTAGCAAACAATATAGATGTGCAAATTATGCCTTTTTGCCCTAAGCGACAAGGCTGGCCCTCTGATTACTTATTTACGCCAGTCTAAAAGAAAACAAAAACGGCTAAAAAAAACGCCCCTGAAGGGGCGTTTTTACCAAACAAAAGGCACTTACTTTATATGCGCTAGAATGCCATCAAGCTCATCGAGGCTATTGTAAGCAATCACCAATTTACCTTTACCGCCTTTTTCCTGGCGCAGCTGTACCGGTGCACCAAGACGATCAGACAAATCGCTCAGCAACTTACGAACATTAGGATCTTCGCGGACGACCTCTTTCACTGGTGTGGTTTTCTCAAAGTCGCGCACCAGCGCTTCGGTTTGCCGCACCGACAAACCTTTGGCCACCACAGTACGGGCGGCGGCGATTTGATTGTCACTGCTGAGTGCCAACAGGGCACGGGCATGGCCCATTTCCAGGTCACCATGCTCGAGCAGCTTTTTCACTTCTTCTTCAAGTGAAATCAGGCGCAGCAGGTTGGTCACCATGGCGCGGGATTTGCCCACCGCATTGGCCACCTGCTGATGGGTTAGCTCAAACTCATCTTTCAGGCGCGCCAAAGCAAACGCTTCTTCGATCGGGTTAAGGTCTTCGCGCTGAATGTTCTCAATCAGCGCCATGGCAATGGCAGCTTCATCCGAGACGTCACGAACTACGGCAGGAATGGTCGGCAGGCCGGCCATTTGCGCGGCCCGCCAGCGACGCTCACCAGCAATGATTTCGTAGCGGCTGTCGCTGATTGGGCGCACCACAATCGGCTGCATGACGCCCTGTGCTTTGATCGACTCGGTCAGCTCTTCCAGTGCTTCCGTAGACATATCACGACGTGGCTGATAACGACCACGCTGGAGCATTTCTACCGGCAAGCGATGTAGCTCACCATCACGGGGAATACGATTTTCGCTGGCATCGTCGCCATTAACGCTGACCTGTTCTGGGGGTGGCGTAGCGCTACTCAGTAACGCATCCAGTCCTTTGCTCAGTCCCCGTTTTTTCTTCGCTGCCATGTTACTTCCTCGAAAATCTTTTGCGTGTCAAGGCGACGTCGCTACAAAAGCTACTGCTGTTAGACCTTACTGGCTTCCTGCTGCTGCAGCGCCTGCTCACGGCGCAAAATCTCACCGGCCAGAGCCAGATAGCTGATGGCGCCACGAGACTTAGCATCATAGGTAATCACCGGTGCACCGTGACTGGGCGCTTCGGCCAAGCGCACGTTGCGTGGAATAATGGTGCGGTAAACCTTATCGCCAAAGTGCTGGATAAGCTGATTGGAAACATCATTGGACAAGCTGACACGAGGGTCATACATGGTCCGTAAAATACCGCCGATATGCAGCTTAGGATTCAACACGGTGCGGATTTTCTCGATGGTGTTCATCAATGCGGTCAAGCCTTCCAGTGCATAGTACTCGCACTGCAACGGCACGATCACCGAGTCCGCCGCTGTCAGGGCGTTGACAGTCAGCATGTTCAACGACGGCGGGCAATCGATCAAAATATAGTCGTAGCGGTTTTTAATTCGTGCCAGAGCATTGCGCAGACGAAACTCTTTCAGCTTCATATCGAGCAGCTGCACTTCGGCGGCGGTCAAGTCCTCATTCGCCGCAATCAAGTCAAAACCACTGCCTTCCGGGGTTTTAACAATGGCCTGCTCAATCTGCACTTCGTCCACCAGCACATCATAAATGGTGTGCTCAACGCTGTGCTTGTCGACTCCAGAGCCGGAAGTAGCATTGCCCTGAGGGTCGCTATCAATCAGCAGCACACGCTTGCGGGTGGCGGCCAGCGATGCAGCTAAGTTAACACTCGACGTGGTTTTCCCCACGCCGCCTTTCTGGTTGGCGACTGCAAACACTGTGGTCACAAACTCGTCTCCTTATGCCTGTTATGCAACGTCGCGGGTCAAAACAATCAATTGCCGGCGCTCATCCAGCCCCGGCACTTGCAAGCTAATGCGCTGTGCTTGCCATGGTGCTTGCACACCGGCCATTTCCATATCCGTGAGGGCCGCTTTCATCGCCAGCATGCGGCCACCTGGTGCCAGCATATGGCCACTCACATGGAGCATGTCTGGCAGCGAAGCAAAGGCACGACTAATCACCTGAGGCGAGGCATTACGGTACTGTTCTGCTCGAGACTGCACAACCTCGACATTGGTTAAGCCCAGCTCCAGTACCGCCTGCTTAGCAAAGCGGGTCTTCTTACCATTCCCGTCGAGTAAGGTGACCTGCAGTGCCGGCATAGCGATAGCCAGCGGCATGCCAGGAATACCAGCCCCAGTGCCGACATCAATGATTGCCGTGGGCTGCACGTGGGGTAACACACTCAAAGAGTCGAGCAGGTGCCGTACCACCATATCCTGCGGCTCACGCACAGCGGTCAGGTTATAGGCTTTGTTCCATTTATTCAGCAGGCTGACATAGCGCAGCAGCAGCAGCTGTTGCGCGGCCGGCAGGTCAAGACCGAGGGCGCTGATGCCGTCGGCAAGGGTACGCTCTAAACTCATGCCTGTACCCGACGCCCGGCGCTGTGTTTTTTCAGGTAGATGCGCAGCAGGGAAATAGCCGCTGGGGTCATGCCCTGAATACGCCCAACCTGCCCCAGTGTCTGCGGCCGTACCTGCTCTAGCTTCTGCCGCAGCTCATTGGATAAGCCGCTGACCACGGCATAGTCAAAGTCTGCTGGCAGTGGCGTATCTTCACTGGCGCGGACTTTTTCCACTTCTTCCGCTTGGCGATTAATGTAGCCCGCGTACTTAGCCAGAATCTCTACCTGCTCGGCCACAGGGGCGGCGGCGGCGCTAAGATCAACCGCCGCCAGCAAGGATGCGTAATCCACTTCAGGGCGGCGCAACAATTCCATCAGGCTATATTCATGGCTCATCGGCGCATCCAGCAAGGCATTCACTTTCTCTGCCTCACCACTGCCTGGCCGCACCCAAGTACTTTTTAAGCGGCCGTGCTCATGCTCTATGCCATCGCGCTTAGCGACCAAAGCCGCCCAACGCTGGTCATCAACCAAACCTAGCTCGCGGCCTTTTTCGGTCAGGCGCAGGTCAGCATTATCTTCGCGCAGCAGCAAGCGATATTCGGCTCGGCTGGTGAACATGCGGTAGGGCTCGCGGGTACCCAAGGTGATCAGGTCATCCACCAGCACACCAATATAAGCCTCTTCACGGCGCGGGCTCCAAGGTTCGCGATCACTCGCTAACAGGGCTGCGTTGATGCCCGCCAGAATGCCTTGGGCACCGGCTTCTTCGTAACCGGTGGTGCCATTAATCTGGCCGGCAAAGAACAGCCCTGGAATGTATTTGGTTTCCAGCGAGTGCTTGAGGTCCTGCGGATTGAAGTAATCATACTCAATCGCATAGCCGGGCCGAGTGATGTGGGCATTTTCAAAACCGCGAATAGAGCGCACCGCCGCCAGCTGGATATCAAATGGCAGCGAGGTGGAAATGCCGTTCGGGTACAGCTCGTGGGTGGTCAGCCCTTCTGGCTCAACAAAAATCTGGTGGCTGGTTTTGTCGGCGTAGCGATTAACTTTGTCTTCAATGCTGGGGCAATAGCGTGGCCCAGAGCCTTCGATGGCGCCGCTAAACATCGGCGATCGATCAAAGCCTGAACGAATAATGTCGTGGGTGCGCTCATTGGTATGGGTGATGTAGCAGCAGGTCTGCCGCGGGTGGTCCGCGGCGCTGCCGAGATAGCTCATCACCGGAATTGGCGTGTCGCCCCACTGCTCCCGCATCACGGAAAAATCTACCGTCTTACCGTCAATGCGCGGTGGCGTGCCGGTCTTTAGTCGCTCAACGCGCAGCGGCAACTCACGCAAGCGCCTCGCTAGGGCAATGGACGGCGGATCACCCGCGCGACCACCGCTGTGGTTATCGAGGCCAATATGAATTTTGCCACCAAGGAAGGTACCTACCGTTAGCACCACCGAGCGAGCATGGAAGCGCAGCCCCATATTAGTGACCGCACCGGCACAGCGCTCGCCGTCCATGATCAAGTCGTCAACGGCTTGCTGGAAAATGGTCAGGTTGGGCTGGTTTTCTAGCGTTTCCCGAATCGCGGCTTTATACAAAATGCGATCCGCCTGCGCACGGGTGGCGCGCACGGCTGGGCCTTTACGGGCATTGAGTACGCGAAACTGAATGCCGGCGCGGTCCGTGGCCTGAGCCATAGCGCCACCGAGGGCATCAATTTCTTTGACCAGATGGCTTTTGCCAATACCGCCGATAGCGGGGTTACAGCTCATCTGGCCAAGGGTTTCAATATTGTGAGTCAGCAATAAAGTGGCCGCGCCCATACGCGCAGCCGCCAGCGCGGCCTCGGTACCAGCATGACCACCACCAATCACAATCACATCGAAACGTTGCGCGAAATCCATTGGCTCCCGACCTAACCCGAGTAAGACACTATATATGGTGGACAGATACGCCCTGCGGCACTAAACCTGCTCAGATTTTGAGCAAAGGGCGCGTAGTATACGCCGCCGCCAATGAAATTAAAGCGCTGCCTGACGTTTGTCGTCGCCGCTGTCGTCGCAATGGCCGCTGCTACCTAGCGCCGTTCCAGTTTATACTGATTTCTTTTATAAGGAGCCGACTTCTCTTGGATGCACTGAATCTCGTTTTGCTAGTCGGCGCGGCCCTGCTATTTATCGGTCTACTGCTAGGCTCTTTAAGTCCACGTCTTGGCGTGCCATCACTGCTGGTTTTTTTGGTGGTCGGCATGGCTGCCGGCACCGACGGCTTTGGTGGTATTGAGTTTAACGATTTCGAGCTGGCCTATCTGGTCAGTAATATTGCCCTTGCTGTGATCCTGCTTGATGGCGGCCTGCGCACCCGTTTTAGTACTTTTCGTGTCAGTCTACGCCCGGCGCTGACCTTGGCAACCATAGGTGTGGTACTAACCGCCGTGACGGTCGGTGGTTTCGCTATTTGGTTGTTGGATCTGGATTGGCGCATCGGCTTACTGCTCGGCTGCATCATCGGCTCCACCGATGCGGCGGCGGTGTTTAGCCTGATCCGTGGTATCGGCATCACCTTGAATGAACGGGTTGCCAGCACACTGGAAGTCGAGTCTGGCATGAACGACCCGATTGCCATCTTTATGACCGTGCTGCTGATCGAAGTTATTACCGAGCCTGAGGTAAATCTTGGAATAGAAAGCCTACTCACCTTGATCCAACAGTTTGGTGTTGGCGCTATCTTGGGCGCGGGCCTTGGCACCTTGCTGGCGCAACTGCTGGGCAAGCTGCGCAGCAATGAAGGTTTGCACGCCTTGCTGCTGTGCACCGGCGGTGCCACCGTCTTTGCTACCACCAACGCCCTTGGCGGCTCTGGTTTTCTGGCGGTGTACATCGCTGGGCTGGTGGCCGGCAATCGTTATGGCGGTGCCAGTGATGACGTGCTGCGTGCCATGGATGCGATGGCGTGGCTGGCACAGTCGGTCATGTTCCTGCTGCTCGGCCTGTTAGTGACGCCGTCAACCTTAGGCGAGCACGGCATCGAAGCCATCATCATTGCCCTGTTCTTAATGTTCATTGCTCGACCACTGGCGGTGTGGCTGTGCTTGCTGCCCTTTCATTTCGACTGGCGCGAAAAAATATTTGTCTCGTGGACCGGTCTGCGCGGCGCCGTACCGATCGTCTTGGCGATGTTCCCCTTGCTCGCCGGTATCGGCGAAACACGGCTGTTATTCAACGTCACCTTGATCGTGGTGCTGGCCTCACTGCTGCTGCAGGGCAGCACCATGGGCCTAGTCGCGAAGCTGCTGCGCTTGTCCATGCCGCCGCTGCCAGAACCGTTGCAGGTCTCCGCTTGGCAAGGAGCCAGTCAATTACATCTGATTCAGTTTGTTGTTGAGCCGGGCGCGCGAGCAGATGGCAAAACCTTGGCGTCACTGGCCGTTGGCAAAGCCCAACCGCTGGTCATTTTGCGCGGCGAGCAAACCTTGAATGACCTATCCAGTGTGGTTATGGCTGGCGATCATGTCGCATGGCTGTCACCGATCGTCGACAAAGGCTCGCTGGCCACCATGTGCCAAACCATGACGCCCTCGATCCAACGCTTCTACGGTGACTTTACCGTGCGCGCCGATATTCAGCTGGCGGACCTCGCAGAAGCCTACGGCATTACCTTGCCCGATCCCGCGCTAGCCAAGCTCACCTTGAATGCGCTCTTTCTTCGCAAGATAGGTCTGCCAGTGGTCGGCGATGCCCTGCACATTGGTGGCTTACGTTTGCGCGTGCGCAGCATGGACGGTGAACGTGCCGATCAGATTGGTATTCGCCTGCCCCACTAAGCGGCTAATCCCTAGCCGCTTAGTGTTTGTGCCAGTGTTATCCGCTCAACCGAGACGGCGCTGACGCCAGACCAGCAAGGCCGTCAGCACCAATACCAGCGCTTGTGCGCCGAGCCCTTCCAAGCTGGGATAAATACCGAGCAGATCAATACGCGGGAAAGCCACCAGCGAGTGTGTCACGCTGCCTGCCTCCTGCAGCGCCGCTATGCCTTTGCCGACAAAAATAAATGCCAGCGCAATCATTAAATAAGCACTGATCATAAAGAAGCGCTGTAACGGAATACGCATACCAAAGCGGCTAATGATGAAGACGATCAACAACAGCAATAGTGTCGCAGCTAAGCCACCGCCAATCACTGCATGGCGGGCATCTTCTGCCACCTGCAGCCACAATGTTTGATAGAACAAGATGGTTTCAAAAATTTCACGATAGACAGCTAGAAAAGACACCAAGGCAAACGACCAGAGCGTGCCGCGACTGAGCGCCGTTTGCATCTGCACGCCAATGTACTGATTCCATTTTTTTGCGCTGGCCCGTGAGTGCATCCAAAAGCCCACATAAAATAAAATCAGGGCTGCGATCAGGGCCGTTATTCCCTCGGTAATTTCACGGGTGGCGCCGCTAATAGTGAATAACCAGTTCGATACTGCCCAGGTCGCCCCGCCGGCCAACAAGGCCAAGATCCAGCCGGCATGCAGCCAGCGCATGGCATCTCGGCGGCCACTTTTTAATAGAAAGGCAGCCATTGCTGCCAGTACTAAAATGGCCTCCAACCCTTCGCGTAATAAAATAATCAGCGCGCTGGTAAAGGCTACCGTTGCCGATAAAGAACCGCCGGACAAAGCATGATCAGCTTCATTTAGCTGCTCAATAAGCTGCGCTGCCACTAGGTTAACCTGCTCGGCAGAGGCGCTCCCGTTAAGCAAAGAGCGATAGCCCATCATGGCGACCTCTATGTCGCTCATTTGCTCAGGGGAGATATTTTTTAGGGCCACCTCAACCAGTTCAAAGCCTTCCAAGTAGGCTTCGATAGCGGCTTGTTTTGCCGCGGCCACCTCCCCTTGTTGGTACAGCAGCGCACTATTAGCGATACCGGTACGGGCGATATCCAATGCCTTTGAGGCTGAAGCAAAAAGCGCTGCCGGTTGCTGGCGTGCATACAGGGCCAGCGACTCACCCTCAGTGCTGCTAGCCGCCAGCTCGGCCGGTGTTTGTAGCACTGCCTGCTCTAACGTCAACGGCGCAACACGCCACTGGGCGGTACTCGCGGCAGTGCCGTATTGACCGCCGACATAAAATGCTAAAGCCCAGCGTTCATTGTCAGAAAGTTGATTAAATGGCGCCATGCCGGTGCCATCCACACCCAAAGTAATGGTGTTATACAAAGCAAAGAGGCTGCGCTCACGGGCGCGCTGAGCATCGCTAAAGTCTGTTGGTGGCGGCGTTAAAGCAGTGGCCAACGGACCGTCACCGTGACCGGAAGCGCCGTGACAGGCACTGCACTGCGCTTGATAAAGCTGCTCCGCTACGGCCAAGTCGGGCAACTGCCGCGGCAATAAATCTAGCTCTACATGACTCATCATGAGATTGCGGATCTGCTGGCAGGTGCTGGCCACTTGTTCCGCTGCAACACGCTGGCCTATCTGTTCCACCAAGCGCTCGCTCAGCACCAATAATTGCTCGCGCACGCTCTGTTCCAGTGTCAGCGCCGCCAATCCCTCTTGTACGCGGCCACTGAACTCGACCATCTCGGCGTACTCATTTTCATCCAGCACCTCGCCGCCCTGTACGGCGCCGGGGTAATCCACACCAACATAGTCCACCAACTGCAGCAAGCTACTTGGCTCTACCGTCGTCTCGGCATAAACGATATTTAAGGCACTGTTGGAAAGTAATAACACCAGCATAAAGAGATGACGAAGCAGAGCCATGCGCTACCCCCGGGGGACGGGATGGGAAGGAGACGCTACTTTAACGCAGCGTTGGCGAGATGGAAATAATTCTCATTACTTAGATGCCAATGGTCTAACCAGCCATTGCTGTCACTAGCGCCGGCCCTTAAGGTTTACAGAGTCAAAGCTTCAGCGTGCTCGATCCGCTATAAATCGCCCCCATTGGGGAAACAGGCGTTAACTGCTTCCCTTCACTATCGATTTCGCTACCGACTTGCCGAGGTAATCCATGCCCCAGTACAAGGCTCCCCTGCGTGATATGCGCTTCTTAATGAACGAAGTGTTCGATTTCGAAAGCCATTACAAGTCCCTGCCTAACGGTGCTGAGGCAACCCCAGACATGGTCGAAGCGATTCTTGCTGAAATGGCCAAGCTGAGCGAAAACACCATCGCCCCGCTGTATCAGTCGGGTGACCAAGAAGGCTGCCATTTTGACAATGGCACCGTCACCACACCAAAGGGCTACAAAGAAGCCTATGACGAATACGTCGCCGGTGGCTGGCAGGGCTTATCCCATCCGGTTGAATACGGTGGCCAAGGCCTGCCGATGTCGCTGGGGGTGTTCAAGCAGGAAATGATGGGCACAGCAAACTGGTCATTTTCTATGTATCCAGGCCTGTCACTGGGCGCCATGAACACCATCATGATGCACGGCACCGAAGAGCAAAAGCAGACCTACCTAACCCCGCTCACCGAAGGCCGCTGGGGCGGCACTATGTGTTTGACCGAAGCCCACTGCGGCACTGACCTTGGTCAAATGAAAAGCAAAGCCGAACCTCAAGCAGACGGCACCTACAAAATCACCGGTAGCAAAATTTTCATCTCCTCCGGTGAACACGACCTGACCGAGAACATTGTTCACATCGTATTGGCTCGCCTACCGGATGCCCCTGCCGGCACCCGCGGCATTTCCCTATTTATTGTGCCGAAGTACTTGCCCGGCAAAATCGGCGAACCGCATGGCGTCAGCTGTGGCTCGATCGAGCACAAGATGGGCATCAAAGCCTCCGCTACCTGCGTGATCAACTTTGATGGCGCCACCGGCTTCATGATTGCCGAGCCAAACAAAGGCCTAGAAGCGATGTTCACCTTTATGAACTCGGCTCGTATCGGTACCGCCATGCAGGGCGTTTGCCATGCTGAGCTGTCCCATCAAGGCGCGGTTCCTTACGCCTTGGATCGTCGCTCCATGCGCGCCCTGTCTGGCAAAAAAGATCCCGAGCATGTGGCCGATGCCATCATTCATCATGGCGATGTACGGCGCATGCTGCTAACACAAAAAGCCATCGCTGAAGGCGGTCGCTCAATGATCTATTACGCTGCCCAGTACGCCGACAACATGATCAGCGGGCTGCTCGAAAACGATATGCAAAAGTACGAGTTCTGGGATGACAAGCTCGGCTTCTTAACACCCATCCTGAAAGGCTTCCTCACCGAGATGGGTCTAGAGTCTGCCAACCTTGGCATGCAGGTATTCGGTGGTCATGGCTATATTGGCGAGCACGGCATGGAGCAGATTGCTCGTGATGCCCGTATCGCCACTCTGTACGAGGGCACCACTGGCATTCAGGCGCTGGACTTGCTCGGCCGCAAAGTGTTGCTCGCCACCCGCGGCAAATGTGTGCGTGATTTCAGCCAGAAGCTGGTGTCCTTTGGTACGGCCAACATGACTAACAGTGCCATGCGTCCGTACGCCTGGAAACTGCTGAAGATCGCCGCCCAATGGAATTACTTGACCACCCGCATCATGCTGATAGCGGCCAAGGATCGTGACATGGTCAGCACCGCCAGCAACGATTTCTTAATGTACTCCGGCTACGCCATGATGGCCTACTTCTGGGCACTGCAAGCCTCTGTTGCACAGGACAAGCTGAACAACGGTGGCGCTGATAGCAAAGAGTTTTATCAAGCCAAGCTGGCTACGGCAGAGTTCTACTTTGAACACTTGCTGCCCCGCGCCAAGGGTCATGCTGAAAGCTGCTTGAAGCCGACCAAGTCGACCATGCAGCTGGACAAGGATCTGTTCCTGCTGGAGCAGTAATAGCGCCAACTGGCCTCTATGGCTAAGCCAAGACCGCCAACTCCATTGGAGTGGCGGTCTTTTTTTTGCAAGCACGCGCAGCTGAAGAGGCTGCTAACGGCTATACTCCGACTCCAAATCAGACCTCTCTATAGCCGATGTAGGAGACACCCATGGGCGCCCAGTGGAAAGCCAAAGGCAGAACAGAAGCTGCTGCAGCTAAAGGCAAGCTATTCACCAAACTGACCAAAGAAATTATGGTTGCTGCCCGTGGTGGTCCCGACCCAGAGTCTAACTCTCGTCTACGCATGGCCGTGGAGCAGGCAAAAAAAGCGTCTATGCCACGCGATACCTTAGAGCGGGCAATCAAGAAAGGCGCCGGCCTGCTAGATGATGCCGATAATTATGAGCTGGTGACCTACGAAGGTTTTGCCCCTCATCAGGTGCCGGTGATTGTTGAGTGTCTTACGGAAAATAAGAACCGTACTGCACAGTCGATCCGCACGCTCTTTCGAAAAGGTCAGCTAAGTGCTGTTGCTTGGGATTTTGATTACATGGGCTTTATTGAAGCCAGTGCCAACAGTGCCGACATTGACCCAGAAGAAGCCGCCATTGAAGCTGGCGCTCAGGACCTCGAAGTGGAAGAAGATATTGTCACTTTCTACACCGAGCCGACTGACTTGGACTTAGTCAGCCGCGCCTTGCCGGAGGCTGGCTTTACCGTGCAGTCCGCCAAACTCGGCTACCGGCCAAAGAATCCGGTCAGCCTAGAAGGCGAAGCGCTGGAAGAAGTCGAAGCCTTTCTCGAAGCGATTGATGCCGATGATGACGTGCAGAATGTTTACGTTGGCCTAGCGGGTTAAGCGCGCACCTTTCAAAGCCTTTCAGCAGAAACGCTGCGCCAGCGGTTCAGCGTTTCTGTCATGCGCGCCAGTGTCAGTGGCTTGGCCATGTGATCATCCATTCCCGCGGCTAAACACTTCTGTCGATGCTCTGCTAAGGCATGAGCTGTCATGGCAATAATTGGTAGTGCCTTTACGGCACCGCTCATGCGCCGAATATGTTCTGTGGTTTCATAGCCATCCATGCCTGGCATTTCACAGTCCATTAAAATCAAATCACAGCAATTAGGATCTTCCTGCAGCAGTGCCAGTGCCTCCTCACCAGAACCAACAATGCGTACAGCAACCTCTAGTTTGTTAAGCATGGCGCCCACCACCATCTGATTGACGGTGTTATCCTCTACTACCAGCACGCGCAGCCCGTTTAGGCTAGTGTGATAATCTTCCTTGTGCTCTTTTTTCATATCACTAAGCGACAGCCAAATAGCAAAGCTAAAGCGAGAGCCCGTACCCGGCTTGCTCTTTACCTCAATCACCCCGCCCATTAGCTCAACCAGCTCTTTTGAAATTGCCAGACCAAGGCCGGTGCCACCATAACGGCGCGATGTGGAACTGTCTGCTTGCTGAAAAGAAGAAAATAAATCATTCACCTCAGTCGGCGTCATGCCAATACCGGTATCAATAACTTCAACACGAATTCGAGCCTGCTTTTCACTTTTTATTTCGCAGTGCACGCTCAAGGTAACGCTGCCTTGCTCTGTAAATTTAATTGCATTACTTAGCAGGTTAAGCAGTACCTGTTTTAGCCTGATGGGATCGCCGCTAACACCTATCGGCAGCTGCGGATCAAAGTCTTTCTTTATTTGCAGACCTTTTTGCTCGGCACTGACGGACATAATGGTAATACAATCTTCCAACAGGCGTAGCAACAACATGTCACGCTTTTCTAACTCTAACTTACCGGCAGCGATCTTAGAGTAATCAAGCACGTCGTTAATAATGACCAGCAAACTTTCGCCAGCACTACCAATAGTCGTGACATAATTTTTTTGTCTTGCATCAAGTCGAGTGTCAGCAAGCAGCTCTGTTAATGCTAATACCGCATTCATGGGGGTGCGTATCTCGTGACTCATGCGCGCTAAAAACTCACCCTTAGCCGCATTCTCCGCCTGTGCTCGAATAGTTTGTTGCTCACGCTCTAAAGACTCGCGTTTCAATTCATTTAAACGCGCCGCCAGGCCAAAGGACAGCATCACCTGCTGCAAGACAATGCCAATATGCAAACCATGCAGGGTCAGCACAATCGGCAGCTCACCGACTAAGCCATAAATATTGAGCACCAACAGTGCCATCATGGCCAAAAAAGTGCCCCAAGCGAGCACAAAAATACGGGCCTGACCGTGGCGCTGATACCAGCTATAACAGCCCGTCACCATAAGAATTAAAACAATAGAAAGAGCCATCACTCCCATATAACGGGTTACCGAACCGGGCGGCAGCAAGATCTGTAGAAAAAATAAAGTAGTCCCTAGCGCAACGACGGTTCGTAACACTCTATCAAGCCATTTCCACTTGCTCGTCTCAAGAAAGTCACGGGCAAACAGCACGCCAGAGATCAGCGATATATAACCGACAACATAGGGAAAAATATCTGGTAAACGCTCACTAAAAAACCACAGCTTTTGGCTAATGCCTTGGAGGCTAGCGACGTAAGCAAGACTGGCACCAACATGCACTACATAGAAACGATAAATGCGCTCTCGAGCCACAACCCAGAGCACTAAGTGATAACAGAAAAGACCAAAGCCAATGCCATAAAAAACACCCACCAATAAATCATTGTTGATGTGATGTTCAAGAAACTCTTTGCCACTGGATACCGTCAAGGGCAGCGACATGGAGCTGGTGGTTTTAACCCGTATCCAGTACTCGTTCGCGGTATGCGGCAACAGCTCTAGCGCGACAGTGGGGTTTCGTAGTGCTAATGGAAACTGTCGATCGGGCGATAAATCACCGAGCACCCAATGTTGAAACTGGCCCTTGTCTGGACCGTATAGGTCAAGGTAATCAAGCAAGGCATAATCAACCAGTAACAATGCCTGCTGTATGCTGGCCGTGCTATTACGTAACGTGAAGCGAAACCAGCACGCGTCATTGCGGTAACCAAAGCTAATTTGGGTTTTTTCTAGCGGTTTAAAGGTGGCCTGCTGGGCATCCAAAAGGCTGCTGCTACCGGTGCCGTCACACCAGTATTGTGCGTACTGAGCCAGCACCTCGCGCTGCAGTGCTGGGCCGACCTCCACTGCTGTAACTGGTGAGACTATGACCGCCAATAGCAACGGGCACGCGCGTAGCAACAACCAGCAGCAATAAGCAAAGCGGTTTTGATACTTCATCCTTGAGCCCATAACAGTCTCTTGTTGTTATCGTTGTCTGTTCTTTACCCACAGAGTAGTCACAACAGCAGGTGCACTCCAATCGCACCCTGATAGCACACTATATAAGTACTTCTGTCAGTGTGACAGAGCACCCTCTTTGACCCAGCCTAGGCGTCGCCACAGCGTCTATTTCCGGCTAAGCTGCGCCCTCTCCCTAGTACAAACACCGAGCTTAAATCATGGCCTATTTTTCTGGACTACGAATTCTTATTACCGGCGCCGGCAGCGGCATTGGCGCACTGATGGCAGAAAAGTTTGCCGCCGAAGGAGCGGAAGTCATCGTTACCGCACGGCGCAAAGAAGCTGTTGATGAAGTGTGCCAGCGCATTCAGCAAAGCGGTGGCAGTGCTCACGGCATGGTTTTAGACGTCAGCAAAATGGGCACTTTTGATGCCTTTCGTGAGCGTCTGCATAAGGCTCATGGCCCTATTGATGCGCTAATCAACAACGCCGGGGTAGTTTTTGGTGGTGAGTTTGAAAAGGTCGATCTTAAGGATCACCTCAACACCTTCCAAATCAACGCCACTGGCTTAATGGCCCTTACTCATACTTTCTTTGATGACCTCATCCGCAGCCCACGCGGCCATCTGGTCAACATTGCCAGTGCCAGCTCCTTCGTTGGTCTGCCCTGGGGCAGCAGTTACGCCGCCAGCAAGTGGGCAGTATTGGGCTTCTCCGAGTCTATCCGCTTGGAAATGAAAGAGCGCGGCCTAGACCATGTCACGGTAACGACTGTCTGCCCCAGCTATATTTCTACCGGCATGTTCGATGGGGTCAAAACACCACTGCTGTCGCCCATGCTTACCCCTGAGAAAGTGGTCAATGCTATTCTTAGCGGCATGCGTCGGCGTGAAGCGCTGGTGCAAACACCGATGATCGTTAAGCATATTGACCTAATGAAAGGTGCTCTGCCCCTGCCTGCTTGGGATTTACTGGCAAAAACTGCCGGCATTTCTAGTTCAATGAAAAAATGGCGAGGTAAGAGCTGATCGTCATATACCTCTAGTATTACAGTCACTTAAAGTGGCTGGCCTAGTAAGGCCAATATAACAAGGAGATAGCCCAGTGAAGGCGCTCAGTCCGGTAGATCAGTTGTTTCTTTATCTGGAGCGACGCCAGCAACCGATGCATGTTGCTGGCCTACAGTTGTTCAGTTATCCAGAGGATGCTGGGCCCAAGTATGTCAGCGAGCTAGCCGCGCAGATGCGTGACTATTGCTGTCCAGTAGCGCCTTTTAATCAGCGTTTAGACAGACGCTTTGGTCAGCCGGTGTGGGTCGAAGACAAGCAGTTCGATATCGACGCCCACTTTCGCCATGAGGCACTGCCTAAGCCGGGTCGTATCCGTGAGCTACTGGCACTGGTCTCCGCCGAGCACTCCAACCTACTTGATCGCGAACGACCACTGTGGGAGGCCCATCTAATTGAAGGCATCCGCGGTCGGCGTTTTGCCATGTATACCAAGGTGCACCATTCCTTGGTCGACGGCATTTCTGCCATGCGCCTTGGCACCCGCGCGCTCTCAACCGACCCAGCTGCGCGCGATCAGCCGCCAGTGTGGGCCAACCCACCGAAGCGCCGACGCTCTGGCATGCCCAGCAACCCAGTCGATGCGGTCAGCAGTCTGGCCCACTTAACCGCCGGCCTGAGCAAGCAGATTGCCACCATTCCGGCGTTGGCACGGGAAGTGTATAAGGTCACCCAGAAGGCCAAGAAAGACCCAGACTATGTGTCGATCTTTCAGGCACCACACTGTCTGCTGAACGAACGCATCACTGGCAGTCGTCGCTTTGCTGCACAGTCTTACTCCATGAAGCGGATAAAAAGAATCGCCAAAGAGTTTAGCTGCACCCTGAATGATATTGCTCTGGCTATCTGTGGCAGCGCGCTGCGTGATTACCTGATCTCGCAAAATGCCCTGCCGGATCAACCGTTAATCGCCATGGTGCCGATCTCACTACGCCAGGACGACAGCGCCGAAGGCAACCAAATTGCCATTATTTTGGCCAACCTCGGCACCCATATTGCCGACCCAACCAATCGCCTACGGGTGATCAAAGCTTCCGTGGAAGAGGCCAAGTGCCGCTATCGGCAAATGACACCCGCGGAAATCCTTAACTTTACCGCGCTGATGCTGGCCCCCACTGGTATTAACCTGCTTACCGGAATGGCGCCCAGGCTGCAGGCTTTCAACGTGGTGGTCTCGAATGTGCCAGGGCCACAAGAGCCGCTCTACTGGAACGGGGCGCGGTTGCAGGGCATGTATCCTGTCTCCATCACCCTTGACCGTATTGCCCTGAACATCACCTTAACCAGCTATGTCGATCAGCTGGAATTTGGCCTAATTGGCTGCCGCCGTACCCTGCCATCCATGCAGCGCATGCTCGACTATATTGAGAACGGCATCCATGAATTAGAGGTGGCTGCTGGGATACGCTGACTCTCACTAGCGGAGGCAGATAAACTTCCGTAAAGTCGAAGTTGCTACGGCTGGAATAGCGGTGGTTCAGCATCACGCCCCCGTAAAGTTCTTTGCTCTGCAGCAATCAACAACATCAGCGATATTGATATCGGAACTATTGAGGTAAGTAACAATGGCAACTGGTACCGTGAAATGGTTTAACGAATCCAAAGGATTTGGCTTCATCACCCAAGACGGGGGCGGTGCGGATGTATTCGTACATTTCAGCGCTATCCAAGGCAGTGGTTTTAAAACACTCGCCGAAGGTCAGAAGGTGTCATACGAGGTCCAAGATGGCCCTAAAGGCCCTCAGGCGGCCAACGTCAACCCAGCTTGATTGTGACTTGTTGAAATAAAAAACCCCGCTTCGGCGGGGTTTTTTATTG
>Ga0209075_1001622_pt1 | contig 21039 bp, 16 predicted proteins | sample Stecom2011_FD_187523 | JGI IMG/M metagenome (GOLD analysis project Ga0209075, IMG submission 187523) | Agricultural soil microbial communities from Utah to study Nitrogen management - Steer compost 2011 (SPAdes) (version 2) | ecosystem: Environmental > Terrestrial > Soil > Agricultural land...
CGGTTACTCGGGCATGCTCAGCGGTTCGGGGGAAACGATGATGCCGTTGTTGTCGGCATACACGTACTGGCCGGGGCGGAAGGTCACCCCACCGAAGGTGACAGGCACGTTGAGGTCGCCGATCCCACGCTTCTCGGTCTTCATCGGGTGGCTGGCCAGGGCCTGGATGCCCAGTTCGGTCTGCGCCAGCACGTCGACGTCACGCACGCAGCCGTAGACGATGATGCCCGCCCAGCCATTCTTCGCGGCCTTCTCGGCCAGCATGTCGCCCAACAGGGCGCGGCGCAGGGAACCACCACCATCCACTACCAGCACCTTGCCTTCACCCGGCAGATCGACCTGCTCCTTGACCAGGGAATTGTCTTCGAAGCACTTGATGGTGACGATCTGACCGCCGAAGGAGTCGTGCCCACCGAAGTTGGCGAACATCGGCTCGACGACCTGGACCAGATCCGGATAGGCGTCGCACAGATCGGGGGTGACGTATTGCATGCTGATACTCCTTGTTGGGCTGCGAGGGCGCACATCTTAGCCGCAGCAAGGCCTTTAGCACAGGGCTTCGCGCGTGCTCCGTCCCTGCGGCTCCGCTGCTTCGGAGACCTGACGATGCAGCCAGTCCACCAGCAGCGGCCAGACCTCGCGCTGCGCGGCCTTGCTGATGAGCATCTCCACATGGCCGAACGGGCTGGAAAAGCCGTTGCGCGGCCCCAGGCACAGATGCTCGCGGGTTGCCGAGCCGAACTGGCGCAGCAGACGGTCGCAGGCCGCGGGCGGATCCTGGCGATCCCCCTCGGCGGAAACGGCCAGCACCGGCACGCGCACCGTGGCCAGTCCCTGCCACCAGTCCTCGCCACCGGAACGGAAGCGCCCGAACAGGCCATGCCAGCGCAGGGCCTCCCGGGCCACGCCGATGGGCTCGTCCTCCGGCCCCTGGCGCAGGCGCTCTCCGGACAGGTGCGGCAGGCAGCTGAGCAGCAGGTGCCCGCCCCACTCCACGAAGGGGATCTTCAGCGCCAGGTGCATACGGCTGACCTGGCTGCCCAGCATGGCCAGGGATGCGGCGCGGCGCTGATCCAGGTGCCCGCCGCCCACGGCGGCGGCCAAGGTGACACCACCCAGAGAGTGGCCCATCCAGTGCGGTACCTGGCCGGTCTGCTCGATGACGAAGTCGGCAATGGCCGGCAGGTCGTAGCGCGCGTAATCGGCCACCCGGTTGCGCCGGTAGTCGCTATTGCGGGGCGACAGTCCATGGCCGCGCATTTCCGGGATCCAGACATCGAAACCGGCCCGCGCCAGGTGCGCACCGAACCCGATGCCCTTGGGCGAGAACCAGAAGCGGCGGTTGGTGAAGCTGCCGTGCAGCAGGATGACCGGCACGCCGCGCGCGCCAGGCGCATCGGCACGCCCCAGACGTGTGACCGCCAGCTCGACACTGGCATCGGGGCTGTTGCGGGGCTTGAGAAGATAGATGTCCTCGCTCAGGTCGCCGCACAGTTCGGCGCCGAGCAGAGCGACGGGAAAGAGTCGGCTGCTGCTTCGCATTACGGGTTCAATCGCGTGGATATGAAAAGGGGCGGACCCGCGGGCCCGCCCCCTTCAGTATGGTCGAAGCGCTCAGATTTGCCCTTCGGCGAGGAAGAACCAGGTATCAAGAACGGAGTCCGGGTTCAGGGAGACGCTTTCGATGCCCTGCTCCATCAGCCAGCGCGCCAGATCCGGGTGGTCGGACGGACCCTGGCCGCAGATGCCGATGTACTTGCCGGCCTTGCGGCAGGCCTGGATGGCGCTGGACAGCAGTTTCTTGACCGCCGGGTTACGCTCGTCGAACAAGTGGGCGATGATACCGGAGTCGCGGTCCAGACCCAGGGTCAGCTGGGTCATGTCGTTGGAGCCGATGGAGAAGCCATCGAAGTACTCCAGGAACTCGTCCGCCAGCAGGGCATTGGACGGCAGCTCGCACATCATGATGACGCGCAGGCCGTTCTCGCCGCGCTTGAGGCCGTAGCGGGCGAGCAGGTCCACAACCTGGGAGGCCTCGCCGAGGGTGCGCACGAAGGGCACCATCAGCTCGACGTTGGTCAGGCCCATCTCGTCGCGCACCTTCTTCATGGCGCGGCATTCGAGCTCGAAGCAGTCGCGGAAGGACTCGCTGATGTAGCGGGACGCGCCACGGAAGCCGAGCATCGGGTTCTCTTCTTCCGGCTCGTAGAGCTTGCCGCCGATCAGGTTGGCATACTCGTTGGACTTGAAGTCCGACAGGCGCACGATGACCTTCTTCGGCCAGAAGGCGGCGGCCAGGGTGCTGACGCCCTCCACCAGCTTCTCGACGTAGAAGCTCACCGGATCGGCATAGCCGGCGGTGCGCTTCTGCACACTTTCCTTGATGTCGGCGGGCAGGCTGTTGAAGTTCAGCAGCGCCTTGGGGTGCACGCCGATCATGCGGTTGATGATGAACTCCAGACGGGCCAGGCCGACACCAGCGTTGGGCAGCTGGGCGAAGTCGAAGGCGCGGTCCGGATTGCCGACGTTCATCATGATCTTGAACGGCAGCTCGGGCATGGCGTCGACGGAGTTCTTGCGAATGTCGAAGCCCAGCTGGCCTTCGAAGATGAAACCGGTGTCACCCTCGGCGCAGGACACCGTCACGCCCTGGCCATCCTTCAGCACGTGGGTGGCGTTGCCGCAGCCGACCACCGCCGGGATGCCCAGCTCGCGGGCGATGATGGCGGCGTGGCAGGTACGGCCGCCACGGTTGGTGACGATGGCGCTGGCGCGCTTCATGACCGGCTCCCAGTCCGGGTCGGTCATGTCGGAGACCAGCACGTCGCCCGGCTGTACCTTGTCCATCTCGGACACGTCGTTGATGACGCGCACGGGGCCGGCGCCGATGCGCTGGCCGATGGCGCGGCCTTCCACCAGGACCTTGCCCTTCTCCTTCAGCAGGTAGCGCTCCATCACGGTGGCGCTGGCCCGGCTCTTCACGGTTTCCGGACGGGCCTGGACGATGTACAGCTTGCCGTCGTCACCATCCTTCGCCCACTCGATGTCCATCGGACGACCGTAGTGTTTCTCGATGATCAGCGCCTGGCGGGCGAGATCGGCGACCTCCTCGTCGGTGATGGCGAAACGGGCCCGCTCCTCGCGTTCGACCTCAACGGTCTTCACCGAGCGGCCGGCCTTGCCTTCGTCGCCGTAGACCATCTTGATGGCCTTGCTGCCCAGGTTGCGACGCAGGATTGCCGGACGGCCGGCCTCCAGGGTCTGCTTGTGGACATAGAATTCGTCGGGGTTCACCGCGCCCTGCACCACGGTCTCGCCCAGGCCGTAGGCGGCGGTGATGAACACCACGTCACGGAAGCCGGACTCGGTGTCCAGGGTGAACATCACGCCGGCGGCGCCGGTTTCCGAACGCACCATGCGCTGCACGCCGGCGGACAGGGCCACCTGCTTGTGGTCGAACCCCTGGTGGACGCGGTAGGCGATGGCGCGGTCGTTGAACAGGGAGGCGAACACCTCCTTGGCGGCGCGGATGACGTTGTCCACGCCACGGATGTTCAGAAAGGTCTCCTGCTGGCCGGCAAAGGAGGCGTCCGGCAGGTCTTCGGCGGTGGCCGAGGAGCGCACGGCGACCGCCATGTTCTCGTTGCCGGCGGACATTTCGGCGAAGGCGGCGCGGATGTCGGCATCCAGCTGGGCAGGGAACTCGGCTTCCATGATCCACTGGCGGATCTGCGCGCCGGTTCTGGCCAGGGCATTGACGTCATCGACATCCAGGGCGTCCAGCGCCGCGTGGATGCGGTCGTTCAGCCCGCTCTGCTCGAGAAAGTCACGATAGGCCTGAGCCGTGGTGGCAAAACCGCCCGGGACGGAAACACCGGCGCCCGCCAGGTTGCTGATCATTTCGCCCAGGGAGGCGTTCTTGCCCCCTACCCGCTCGACGTCGTGGTTGCCGAGCTTATCGAGGGATACTACGTACTCAACCAAGGTGATTTCTCCACACTTGTAGGGGGAACGCTGCCGAAGCGGATACTGTCCGCGCCGGTGTGGCCTGCCCCGGGGAAATAGGTAAGAATGCCAGCCGGCTAGCTTGGGGATAGCCCGGCTATGATAGCCAAGAATCGCTTACACCTTAAGGCTTTCGGCGCATGAAACGAACCGCTTTCTTCATCTCTGACGGTACAGGCATTACCGCCGAAACCCTCGGACAGAGTCTCCTTGCGCAGTTCGAGAACATCCAGTTCCAGAAACTGACGCGACCCTACATCGATACGCTGGAAAAGGCGCGCAACATGGTCCAGCAGATCGACCAGGCCACCGAGCGCGATGGCGTGCGTCCGATCATCTTCGATACCATCGTGAACCAGGAGATCCGCGACATCCTGGCGCAGTCCAGCGGTTTCATGATCGACATCTTCTCCTGCTTCCTGTCGCCCCTCGAGCAGGAGCTGAACGCCAGCTCGTCCTATTCGGTGGGCAAGTCCCACGCCATCGGCCACTCCGCCAACTACATGGAGCGCATCGAGGCAGTGAACTTCGCCCTCGATAATGACGACGGCGCCCGCACCCATTACTACGACAAGGCCGATCTGATCCTGGTCGGCGTGTCGCGCTGCGGCAAGACGCCCACCTGTCTCTACATGGCCATGCAGTACGGCATCCGCGCCGCCAACTATCCGCTGACCGAAGAGGACATGGAGCGCCTGCAACTACCCAGCGCCCTGAAAACCCACAAGCACAAGCTGTTCGGCCTGACCATCGACCCGGATCGGCTGACCGCCATCCGCCACGAGCGCAAGCCCAACAGCCGCTACGCCAGCTTCGCCCAATGCGAGTTCGAGGTGCGCGAGGTGGAGAAGCTGTTCCAGCGCGAGAACATCCCCTTCCTCAACACCACGCATTTCTCGGTGGAAGAGATCTCCGCCAAGATCCTGGTGGAAATGGGCGTCGAGCGCCGCCTCAAGTAATCTTCCGCGCAGAGGCCGGCGGCACGAGCCCCGGCCTCCGCCTTTCAGGCCGTCCAGGCCGCCACGAAATCCTGTACCGGCATATCCTCCAGCCCCTGCCTGTCCCGGCACAGGGCCAGCAGCTGTTCACAGCGCGTCGGGGCGAAGCGCGTTTCCAGTGCCTGCCGGAACTTCGCCTCCAGCAGCGGCAGGCTTTCCGCGCGCCGCCGGCGATGCCCCAGCGGATATTCCACCTCGACGCGTTCGCTGCAGCTGCCGTCGCTGAAGAACAGCTGTACCGCATTGGCAATGGAGCGCTTGTCCGGATGCAGATAGTCCCGGCTGTAGCGAGGGTCCTCCTGCACTTCGGTCAGCTCGCGCAGCACATCGACGAACGGGTGGGCCGCGTGATAGGCATCCCCGTAATGCTCGGCGCGCACATCGCCCTCCAGCAGCGCCACGGCCACCATGTACTGCAGGCAATGGTCGCGATCCGCGGGGTTGGCCAGTGGTCCGGCCTTGGCAATGATGCGCAGCGCCGATTCCTGGGTAGTGATGAGGATGCGGCTGATGTCGTGCATCCGCTGACGCGCCAGCGGATGCAGGCGGATGGCCGCTTCACAGGCGGTCTGCCCGTGGAACTCTGCCGGGAAGCGCACCTTGAACAGGATGTTCTCCATCACGTAGCTGCCGAACGCCCTGGGCACCCGGATGCCGGCCGGAAAGGACACCGCCCGGAAGCCCCAGCGGGGCGCCTCGATGACGCCCGGAATGCCCATTTCTCCGCGCAGGGCCAGATGAGCCAGGAAAACGCCGCGACTGGCCGCATCCCCCGCCGCCCAGGACTTGCGACTGCCGGTGGTGGGGGCATGCCGGTAGGTGCGCAGCGCCTGACCGTCGGCAAACACCTGGGACAGGGCAGCCAGCATCTGCGCCCGGTTGGCGCCCAGCAGCCGGGCGGTGACGGCGCAGGAGGCCAGCTTGACCAGCAGCACATGATCCAGCCCGACCCGGTTGAAGGCGTTTTCCAGCGCCAGGACACCCTGGATCTCATAGGCCACCACCATGGCATCGAACACCGCGCGCATGGTCAGCGCCGGCTCCCCCCGCATCGCCCGGCGCTGGGCCAGGTGGTCGGCCACCGCCAGGATCGCGCCCAGGTTGTCGGATGGGTGGCCCCATTCGGCCGCCAGCCAGGTGTCGTTGAAATCCAGCCAGCGGATCAGGCAACCCAGATCCCAGGCCGCCTGCACCGGATCCATGCAATAGCCGGTTCCCGGCACCCGCGAGCCGAAGGGTACCTGGGAACCCTCCACCAGCGGCCCCAGCAGGCGGGTGCATTCCGGCACCTGCAGTGCCAGCAGCGCGCACCCGAGCGAATCCCGCAGGCACAGGTGCGCGGTATCCAGCGCCTCCGTGGACTCGACCCGGTAATCGAGGGCGTAATCCGCCAGTTGCTGGAGCAGCGGCTCATAGTCGGGCCGCTGATTGGCGTCAGGGGTGAACATGGCGCAACCTCTCGCAGCTTTTCAGCCAAGCATGGGAGAGATTTGCGCCGCCATCCGCCGGCCTGGACCAGCGGATGGGGCCGGCCGGCATTGCACCGGCCTTCGCTGGATCAGAAGGAGTCGCCGGGGACCCGGACCCAGCCTTCCATGAGGATGCGGGCGCTGCGGCTCATGATCGCCTTGGTCACCGTCCATTCGCCGTTGACCTGCCTGGCCTCGGCGCCGACCCGCAGGGTGCCGGAGGGATGGCCGAAGCGCACCGACTGGCGCTCACCGCCGCCGGCGGCCAGGTTGACCAGGGTGCCGGGAATCGCTGCCGCGGTACCGATGGCCACCGCGCAGGTGCCCATCATGGCGTGGTGAAGCTTGCCCATGGACAGGGCACGCACCAGCAGGTCCACCTCGCCTGCCTCGATCTGCTTGCCGCTGGAGGCCCTGTAGGCCTTGGGCCGGGACACGAAGGCGATCTTCGGCGTGTGCTGGCGGGTCAGCGCCTCCTCTTCCGTCTTGATCAGCCCCATGCGCAAAGCGCCGGCCACGCGGATCTTCTCGAAGCGTGCCAGCTGGGCGGGATCGCCGTTGATGTCCTCGCGCAGCTCGGTGCCCTGGTAGCCGATGTCCTCGGCGTTGACGAACACCGTGGGGATGCCGGCGCTGATCATGGTGGCCTTGAAGGTGCCGACACCGGGCACTTCCAGGTCGTCGACCAGGTTGCCGGTGGGGAACATGGCACCGCCCTCCTCGCCGTCGTCGGACGGATCGAGGAACTCCAGCACGATCTCCGCCGCCGGGAAGGTCACCCCGTCCAGCTCGAAGTCGCCGGTTTCCTGCACCTGACCGTTGCTGACCGGCACGTGGGCGATGATGGTCTTCTGGATATTGGCCTGCCAGATGCGCACCTCGCAGGTGCCGTTCTCGGGAATGCGCGCCGGATCCACCAGCCCGGCCTGGATGGCGAAGGCGCCGGCGGCGGTGGACAGGTTGCCGCAGTTGCCGCTCCAGTCGACGAACGCCTTGTCGATGGACACCTGGCCGTAGAGATAGTCCACGTCGTGACCGGGCTGGCTGCTTTTGGACAGGATCACGCACTTGCTGGTGCTGGAGGTGGCGCCGCCCATGCCGTCGATGTGCGCGGCATAGGGATCGGGGCTGCCGATCACGCGCATGAACAGCCTGTCACGGGCTTCACCCGGCACCTGGCAGCGCTCGGGCAGGTCCTGCAGGCGGAAGAACACGCCCTTGCTGGTGCCGCCGCGCATGTAGGTGGCGGGGATTCTCACCTGGGGAACTTGAGACATCGCAATGCTCCTGCAAGAAGGAGGCGGCCTGTCGGCCGCCCCCGCTGTCTTACTTGTTGGCCTCGAGGAAGTCCTTGGCGAAGCGCTGCAGCACGCCGCCGGCCTGGTACACGCTGACATCGGCAGCGGTATCCAGACGACAGGTCACCGGCACCCGGACGACCTCACCATTGCGACGGTTGATCACCAGGGTCAGGTCGCAGCGCGGTGCCAGTTCGCCTTCGATGTCGTAGGTCTCGGTGCCATCCAGGCCCAGGGTCAGGCGCGTGGTGCCCGGCTTGAACTCCACCGGCAGCACGCCCATGCCCACCAGGTTGGTCCGGTGGATGCGTTCGAAGCCTTCGGCCACGATCACCTCGACGCCCGCCAGACGCACGCCCTTGGCCGCCCAGTCGCGGGACGAGCCCTGGCCGTAGTCGGCGCCGGCGATGATGATCAGGTTCTGCTTGCGGTTCATGTAGGTCTCGATGGCTTCCCACATGCGCATCACCTTGCCGTCCGGCTCGACCCGCGCCAGCGAACCCTTCTTCACCTGGCCATCCACCACGGCCATCTCGTTGACCAGCTGCGGGTTGGCGAAGGTGGCGCGCTGGGCGGTCAGGTGGTCGCCGCGGTGGGTGGCGTAGGAGTTGAAGTCCTCCTCCGGCAGGCCCATCTTCGCCAGGTACTCGCCGGCCGCCGAGTCCGGCAGGATGGCGTTGGACGGCGAGATGTGGTCGGTGGTGATGTTGTCCGGCAGGATCGCCAGCGGGCGCATGCCCTTGAGGGTGCGCTCACCGGCCAGCGCGCCTTCCCAGTACGGCGGACGGCGGATGTAGGTGGACATCGGACGCCAGTCGTACAGCGGGCTCTTGGCCTCCTCCACGGAGCCCAGGTCGAACATCGGGATGTACACCTGCTTGAACTGCTCGGGCTTCACGCAGGAGGCGACGATGCCGTCGATTTCCTCGTCGCTCGGCCACAGGTCCTTCAGCGTGATGGGCTTGCCCTGGGCGTCGAAGCCCATCGGGTCCTGCTCGATGTCGAAGCGCACGGTGCCGGCGATGGCGTAGGCCACCACCAGCGGCGGCGAGGCCAGGAAGGCCTGCTTGGCGTAGGGATGGATGCGGCCGTCGAAGTTGCGGTTACCGGAGAGCACGGCGGTGGCGTACAGGTCGCGATCGATGATTTCCTGCTGGATCTTCGGATCCAGCGCGCCGGACATGCCGTTGCAGGTGGTGCAGGCATAGGCAACGATGCCGAAGCCGAGCTTCTCCAGCTCCGGCAGCAGGCCGGCCTCTTCCAGGTACAGCCTGGCCACCTTGGAGCCCGGCGCGAAGGAGGTCTTCACCCAGGGCTTGCGCACCAGGCCCAGCTCATTGGCCTTCTTGGCCAGCAGGCCGGCGGCCACCACGTTGCGCGGGTTGGAGGTGTTGGTGCAGCTGGTGATGGCGGCGATGATCACCGCGCCATCGGGCAACAGGCCCTGCTCTTCCTCGGTGCGGGCGGCGGCCAGCTTGGCTTCGTCGGCAATGCCACGCTCCTTCAGCGCCGTGGTCGGCAGGCGGCGGTGCGGGTTGGACGGACCGGCCATGTTGCGCACGACGGTGGACAGGTCGAAGGTCAGCACCCGCTCGTATTCGGCAGTCTTCAGGGCATCGGCCCACAGGCCGGTGGTCCTGGCATAGTTCTCCACCAGGGCGACCTGTTCCGGTTCGCGGCCGGTGAGCCTGAGGTAATCGATGGTCTGCTGGTCGATGTAGAACATCGCCGCGGTGGCGCCGTATTCCGGGCACATGTTGGAGATGGTGGCACGGTCGCCGATGGACAGGCTGTCGGCACCCTCGCCGAAGAATTCGACGTACGCGCCCACCACGCGCTCCTGGCGCAGGAACTCGGTCAGGGCCAGCACGATGTCGGTGGCGGTAATGCCGGGCTGGCGCTTGCCGGTGAGCTTCACGCCGACGATATCGGGCAGGCGCATCATCGACGGATGGCCGAGCATGACGGTCTCGGCTTCCAGGCCGCCGACGCCGATGGCGATCACGCCCAGGGCGTCCACGTGGGGGGTGTGGGAGTCGGTGCCGACACAGGTGTCCGGGAAGGCCACGCCGTCGCGAGCCTGGATAACCGGCGACATCTTCTCCAGGTTGATCTGGTGCATGATGCCGTTGCCGGCGGGGATCACGTCGACGTTCTTGAAGGCGGTCTTGGTCCACTCGATGAAGTGGAAGCGGTCTTCGTTGCGGCGTTCTTCCACGGCGCGGTTCTTCTCGAACGCATCCGGGTCGAAGCCGGCGTATTCGACGGCCAGCGAGTGGTCGACGATCAGCTGGGTCGGCACCACCGGGTTGACCTTGGAGGGATCGCCGCCCTGTTCCGCGATCGCATCACGCAGGCCGGCCAGGTCAACCAGCGCGGTCTGGCCGAGGATGTCGTGGCACACCACCCGGGCCGGGTACCAGGGGAAGTCCATGTCGCGCCGGCGCTCGATCAGCTGCTTGAGCGCATCGGTCAGCAGCGCCGGGTCGCAGCGGCGTACCAGTTGTTCGGCCAGCACACGCGAGGTGTATGGCAGGGTGTCGTAGGCGCCCGGCTGAATGGCGTCAACCGCCTCGCGGGTGTCGTAATAATCCAGTGCGGTGCCGGGAAGGGGTTTGCGATATGCGGTGTTCATGCCGTCGGGACTCGTCGAAAAAGCTCGGGAAACGAAAGAAGGAGCGCCCGGGGGCGCTCCTTCGGAGGCATCAGCGCTGCGCCAGGGGAACCACCTTGCGCGGCTCGACGCCGATGTATTCCGCGCTGGGGCGGATGATGCGGTTGTTGGCCCGCTGCTCGAACACGTGACAGCACCAGCCCACGATGCGGGAGCAGACGAAGATCGGCGTGAACAGCGGGGTGGGAATGCCCATGAAGTGGTAGGCCGAGGCGTGATAGAAGTCGGCGTTGGGGAACAGGCGCTTCTGCTCCCACATGGTCTGGTCGATCACTTCGGAAATGGCATACAGCTTGGTGTCGCCCACAGTCTCCGACAGCTTCTTGGCCCACTTCTTGATGACCTCGTTGCGCGGGTCGCTTTCCTTGTAGATCGCGTGGCCGAAGCCCATGATCTTTTCCTTGCGCTCGAGCATGCCCAGCAGGCCTTCACGGGCCTCTTCCGGCGTGTTGAAACGCTGGATCAGCTCCATGGCTGCCTCGTTGGCGCCGCCGTGCAGCGGGCCGCGCAGCGAGCCGATGGCGCCGGTCACGCAGGAATAGATGTCGGACAGGGTCGAGGCGCAGACGCGGGCGGTGAAGGTCGAGGCGTTGAACTCGTGCTCGGCATAGAGGATGAGCGAGACGTTCATCACGCGGGTTTCCAGCTCGGTCGGCTTGCGACCATGCAGCAGCGCCAGGAAGTGGCCGCCCAGGGTGTCCTCGTCGCTCTGGCAATTGATACGCACGCCACCATGGCTGAAGCGGTACCAGTAGGCCATGACCGCCGGGCCCATGGCCAGCAGGCGATCGGCCCTGTCCTGCTGCTGGGAGAAGTCATGCTCGGGCTCGAGCATGCCCAGCACCGAACAGGCGGTACGGATGACATCCATGGGGTGGGCATTGGACGGGGCGCGCTCCAGCACTTCCTTGAGCACGCATGGAATGTCGCGCCACTGTTTCAGACGCGCCTTGTAGGCTTCCAGCTGCTCGGCATTGGGCAGCTCGCCATGGAACAGCAGGTAGGCCACTTCCTCGAAGCAGCAGTGCTCGGCCAGATCGCGCACGTCATAGCCGCGATAGGTGAGACCGGCGCCTTCCTTGCCCACGGTGGACAGGGCCGTCTGACCTGCGATCTGCCCGCGCAGCCCCGCACCACTCAAAACCTTTGCTTCAGCCATTGCTATCTCCTTATTGGATTTGTTCTGGATACTGCAACTTGCAAGTGTGGCTCGCGGCTGACGGGCCACACGATTTACCTAGCCCTTCTTCTGGGCGAACAGAGCATCGAGCCGCTGCTCGTACTCGTGGTAGTTGATGCGCTCGTACAGCTCCATGCGCGTCTGCATGGTGTCGATCACGTTCTTCTGGGTGCCGTCGCGGCGGATGGCCGTGTAGACGTTCTCGGCAGCCTTGTTCATGGCGCGGAACGCCGACAGCGGATAAAGCACCAGGGAAACGTCGACCGAGGCCAGCTCCTCGGTGGTGTATAGCGGCGTGGCGCCGAATTCGGTGATGTTGGCGAGGATCGGCGCCTTCACCCGGTCGGCGAAGGTCTTGTACATGGCCAGCTCGGTGATCGCCTCGGGGAACACCATGTCGGCACCGGCCTCGACACAGGCGGCGGCGCGATCCAGGGCGGCGTTCAGGCCTTCCACGGCCAGCGCGTCGGTGCGCGCCATGATCACGAAGCTGTCATCCGTACGGGCATCCACCGCTGCCTTGATGCGGTCGACCATTTCCTGCTGGGAGACGATTTCCTTGTTCGGACGATGGCCGCAGCGCTTGGCGCCCACCTGGTCCTCGATGTGGATGGCGGCGGCGCCGAACTTGATCATCGACTTCACGGTGCGCGCCACGTTGAAGGCCGAGGCGCCGAAGCCGGTGTCCACGTCCACCAGCAGCGGCAGGTCGCAGACATCGGTGATGCGTCGCACGTCGGTGAGCACATCGTCCAGTCCGGTGATGCCCAGATCGGGCAGACCGAGCGAACCGGCGGCCACCCCGCCCCCGGACAGGTAGATGGCCTTGAAGCCGGCACGCTTGGCCAGCAGCGCGTGGTTGGCGTTGATGGCACCGACCACCTGCAGCGGGTGTTCGGCGGCCACGGCGTCACGGAAACGCTGGCCGGGAGTCTTGGAAGTCATGAGTCACCTCTGTTCTGGTTTTCTACCTGTTGTTCCACGTTGCGGCGGGAGGCCGCGATATGCCGACGCATCAGCAGCTCCGCCAGCTCGCCATCGCCATCGGCGAGGGCCTCCAGAATGCGCTGATGCTCGGTGAATGCCTGCTGGGGCCGGTTCGGCGTGCTGGAAAACTGGATGCGGTACATGCGCACCAGCTGATAGAGGTCGTTGCACAGCAGTTGCACGAGGGTGGCGTTGCCGCTGGCCTGGATGATGCGGTAGTGGAAGTCGTAGTCGCCTTCCTGCTGGTAGTAGCCGCGCCCGGCCTGGAAGGCTTCGTCCCTTTCGTGGGCATCCAGCACGCGCCGCAGCTCGTCGATGTCCGCCTGGGTCATGCGCTGGGCGGCCAGTCGGCAGGCCATGCCCTCGAGCGCCTCGCGGATCTGGTAGAGCTCGACCAGCTCCCGGGCCCCCAGCGAAACCACTCGTGCACCGGCATGGGGAACTCTCACGACCAGGCGTTGTCCCTCCAGCCTATGCATGGCTTCACGCAACGGGCCACGGCTGATGCCGTAGGTTCGTGCCAGCTCCGGCTCGGAGATCTTGCTGCCGGGCGCGATCTCTCCCCGCACGATGGCCGCCTGAATGCGGCGGAAAACCTGCTCCGCCAGGGTTTCCCCTTCGTCCGCCACGGATAACAGTGTGGGTTGCAGCCATTCGTTCATTGTCGACAATCCAGGGATTCCAGCCTTTGAAACATACCGATTACCAGGCTCGGACGCCAGAATTAAGCAACAGAGTGTCAACACATCCCCCAAAGAACCATGCCACCTTGGTCGAGTCCCGGCCCGATCCGGTCATTCACGAAGCGATTCACGTGTGATGAACGGAGCCCGTGCTAGAATCGCCCGCCCCCAGGGCTTGACCGCTACCGCCACCTGGTGCAGGTTCGCCGGGGCTTACGCCAGCCGCCGACCGGTGCCTGACCGCCCCTCACAGTCAGCAAGCCATGGATACATGAAACGTTCCGCATCCCTCCTGTTCCTCTGCCTGTTGTCCGGCTTCGCCAGCGCCGATGCCGTCGAGCAGAAGACCATCTATGGTCTGAATGAATACGCACGGATTCTGGACCTGAACCTGGAGCTGCCTGCCAAGCTCGATACCGGCGCCATGACCGCGTCGCTGAGCGCGCAGCAGATCCAGCGCTTCGAACGCGACGGAGAAACCTGGGTGCGCTTCCATCTTCCCGACGCCGGGCCGGACAGCCCGCCCATCGAGCGACCGCTCTCGCGCATCAGCCGCATCAAGCGCCGAGCCGGAGACTTCAATCCCGACGAGGAGGCCAAGAGCTACACGGCGCGCCCGGTCATCGAGCTGGAGCTGTGCCTGGGTCGAACCCTGCGCACCATCGAAGTGAATCTGACCGACCGCAGCGCCTTTCAGTACCCCTTGCTGATCGGCTCCACCGCCCTGACGGATTTCTCCGCGCTGGTCGATCCCAGTGCCAAGTACGTGGCCGGCAGGCCCGCCTGCCCGACCCCTGAAGCAAATCCTGCCGAGTAGACAGCTCCATGCGCTCACTGACCCTGCATCTGAAAATCCTCATCACAGTACTGGTGGCGCTGGGCGTGCTGACCACGGGCTACCAGATCTTCGTGCTCGGCATTCCGCTGACCGAAGACGAGACCGCGGACCTGTGGAACATCGATGCCCGGGTGGAATTCCAGGCCAATCCCAGGGAGCCGGTGAAGGTTCAGATGTTCGTGCCGCCACCGGCGGCGAACCATGTCAGCCTCAACGAGAGCTTCATCTCCAACAACTACGGGGTGAGCATCAACCGCATCGATGGCAACCGGCGGGTCACCTGGTCCGCGCGCCGCGCCAGCGGCGCCCAGACCCTGTATTACCGGATGGTGCTGACCAAGCGTTACGGCGGCGAGCAGAGCGAGGACAAGGGTCCGATCTTCCGCGAGAGCATTCCGGTGGAGGGGCCCGAGAAGATCGCGGCGGAAGCCCTGCTGGCACCCATACGCCAGCACTCGGCGGATGTGGAGACCTTCATCAGCGAGACCATCAAGCGGGTCAACAACCTCAACGACGACAACGTCGGCCTGCTGCTGGGCGGCGATCGCTCCACGGCCAACAAGGCCCGGGCCATCGACCTGCTGCTGTCCATTGCCCATGTGCTTATGGAGCGCGTGAATACCATCCGCCTGGCCGCCGGGGTCGCCCAGACGCCCGAGCTGTGGCTGCGCAGCTACAACGGCAGCCAGTGGCTGTACTTCAACCCGGAAACCGGCGAGCAGGGCCTGCCGGCCGACCGGCTGATCTGGTGGTTCGGGGAAGAGCCGCTGATCAGCGTCGAAGGCGGCCGCAATCCGCACGTGGAGTTCACCCTCAACAACAGTCAGATCAACGCCATCCGCCTGGCGCAACTTTCCGACGCCCAGGCCCAGGCGGGCTTCCTGGAATACTCCCTGTACGGCCTGCCCCTGCAGACCCAGCAGACCTACCAGATCATGATCATGATTCCCATCGGCGTGCTGGTGATCCTGATCCTGCGCAACCTGGGCGGCCTGCAGACCCTGGGTACCTTCACCCCGGTGCTGATCGCCCTGGCGTTCCGCGAAACGGAACTGGGCTTCGGCATCCTGCTGTTCACCCTGGTCACTGCGCTGGGCCTGCTGCTGCGTTCCTATCTGGAGCATCTCAAGCTGCAGATGCTGCCGCGCCTGTCGGTGGTGCTCACCTTCGTGGTGGTGCTCATGGCGGTGATCAGCCTGCTCAGCCACAAGCTGGGGCTGGAGCGGGGACTGTCCATCGCCCTGTTCCCGATGGTGATCCTGACCATGACCATCGAGCGCCTGTCGATCACCTGGGAGGAACGGGGTGGCACCCACGCCTTCAAGGTGGCGGTCGGCACCCTGGTGGCCGCCACCCTGGCCTACCTGCTGATGAGCGTTCCGGAGCTGACCTACTTCATCTTCACCTTCCCCGGCGTGCTGCTGATCATGGTCGCCTTCATGCTGGCCATGGGTCGCTACCGCGGCTACCGGCTGACCGAGCTGTTCCGCTTCAAGGCATTCCTGAAGGACTGACGCATGCTGGGACTCTGGAAAACCTGGAAGGCCCTGGAAGCCAAGGGCATCATGGGCATCAACCGCCGCAACGCGGACTATGTGCTCAAGTACAACAAGCGCAGCCTGTATCCGGTCGTCGACGACAAGATCCTCACCAAGCAGCGCGCCCTGGCGGCCGGCATCCGCGTGCCGGAGATGTACGGCATCATCGAGACCGAGAAGCAGATCGAAGGTCTCGACAGGATCATCGGCGAACGCAACGACTTCGTCATCAAGCCGGCGCAGGGCGCCGGCGGTGACGGCATCCTGGTGGTAGCCGACCGCTTCGAGGGTCGCTACAAGACGGTGTCAGGCCGCATCATCAGTCATCAGGAAATCGAACAGCAGATCTCGACCATCCTGTCCGGGCTCTATTCCCTGGGCGGGCACCGGGATCGGGCGCTGATCGAGTATCGCGTCACCCCCGATCCGATCTTCCGGAGCATCAGCTACGAAGGCGTGCCGGACATTCGCATCATCGTACTGATGGGTTATCCGGTGATGGCCATGCTGCGCCTGCCCACCCGGCAGTCCAATGGCAAGGCCAACCTGCACCAGGGCGCCATCGGCGTCGGCGTGGACCTGGCCACCGGCATCACCCTGGGCGGCACCTGGCTGAACAACAAGATCACCCGCCACCCCGACACCGGCAACGCGGTGGATGGCGTGCAGCTTCCGGACTGGGACGGCTTCATGCGCCTTGCGGCCAACTGCTACGAGCTGTGCGGCCTGGGCTACATCGGGGTGGACATGGTGCTGGACCAGGACCAGGGACCAATGATCCTGGAGCTCAATGCGCGGCCCGGCCTGAACATCCAGATTGCCAACAACTGCGGCCTGACCCTGCGCACCCAGGCTGTCGAGGAGCATCTGGCAGCCCTGGCGAGGAAGGGCGAGACGGAAACTCCGGATCAGCGGGTACGCTTCGCCCAGGAGCTGTTCGGTCACGTGCAGACCGCCTGATCAGCGCAGCAGCGTCAGCTCGAAGCTGCCCTGCTCGCCGTGACGGTGCACCTGCAGGCCGGTCTCGTTGACCTCCAGGGCCTTCAGCGGCCGCTTGAAGGGTCGATTGTCCAGCGTCATGCGCGCGCGATCCTCCTCGGTGGTCAGGATCAGCACATAGCGCTCGCCACGGCCACCGAAGACCGGCACCGTGCCCTCCAGAAAGGCGTAGCGATGCCAGCTTTCCGGGTGCAGCGTCGAGATCGCCTCGCTGACCAGTCGTGTGGGCCGTCGTGCCTCATCGAGGAACAGCAGGGTCGGATAGACCAGTTCCCGGTTGGCAAAGCTGCGCACCCTCAATCCGTAGCGCTGACCGGCGGGGGGCAGCCTGACGCCCACGTATCGGCTATCGAAATGCGCCATCTTCAGGCGCGGCGAGAAATCATTGAGTTCCTCGTAGCGGGACTCTCCCATTGATAGTTCGATGAAATCGCTGTCCGACAGCTGCTCGCAACAGCGCTCCAGCAATTCGCGGTACTGCTCCGCCACCGCCCCGCTCTCCCGTCCGGGCGCGCGGTCATCCGCCAGCGACTGGCCATCCAGTGCCGGCAGGGCAAACTCGATCTGCCGCCCCTCGCTGAACCTGAGTGGCTCGGCGGCCGGCCTGGCCAGCACTGCTCCCTGCCCCAGGGGCGAGTTGCGCACGCGCCCCCGGTCATCCACCCAGGTGAAATAGGCCTGTTCGCGGCCCGGCCTCTGGAAGTTGCGCTCTTCCAGCCACTCCGAGTCCACATACTCGTCGTCCAGCGGATCAGGGGCCTTTCCGGAGGGTGCGCCCTGCTTCTCTTCCGCGACGTGAAAGCTGCTCTGCAGGGCACCGCTGGCATCCACCCAGGTGAAGTAACGACGCTTGGTTTCCGAGCCGCCCAACGTGGCGCTCCAGCCCTCACCATCCCGGCGCGGCGCCACTCCTCTATGAACCTGTCCGCTGCGCGTCTCGATGAAGGTGTTGTGGATCCGCCCCTGATCATCCAGCCAGGTAAGATAGCGGCCCTGCCCCGCCGAAACCGACAGGGACAGGGCCATGATCGACAACAGCGGCAACCACTTGCCCATGGCGATCCTCAGAAGGTGGTCCTGTAGCTCAGGGAAAAGATGTAGGCCTTGACCGTGGTCTTCACGTCCAGGTCAGCGTAGGGGTTGTACACCATGTCCAGCAGCCCCGAGCAGTTGATGTTGCAACTGGTGCCGGCCGGAATGTCCTGCTTGCTCACCAGGTAGTTGAAGCCGAGATCGATCTCGGTGTCCTTGTCCCAGCGGTAGCCGGCACCGAAGCCGTACAGATCCGCATCCCCCAGGGGCGCGAGGATATCCGCCTTGTTGCTGGGGATCGCCGAGGTTCGCGGCTCGAAGCCCATGCGCAGGCTGAGACGGTCGTTCACGTCGTACTGCACCCCCAGGGCCCAGCTCCACACGGATTCGTAATCGCGATCCAGGATGAGCGTGCGGTTGGTGGCATTGTCGGGCGCGAACAGCATGGCGATGGTCAGCAGGTCCAGTTGCCGGTCGAACTCCAGCTCGAGATTGTCCCAGCTGCCGTAATCGGTCCACTTCAGGTCCAGGTTGAACTGCCAGCGCGGCAGGGGGCGCACCTTGATGCCAGTGGCGAAATGCGCCGGATGGGTCACGTCCAGCGAAATGTTGCCTCGCTCGTTCTCCCAGACGCCATCGGGCGTGATACTGGTGAAGATGGCGCCGAACAGCGAGCTGTCCAGCCCCTTCCAGAAATTCTGCCAGTTATCCGTGTACTTGATGTGGTACTTGCCCTGCAGCCGCATCTTCGCTTCGCTCTGATACACCGCACCCAGGGAGAACCAGTCGGTCGGCTCCCACAGGAAGCCCAGGTTCCAGGTCGGCGACAGCGTCTGCTGCATGTCGATTTCCATGTTCGCCAGGTCGGTGAAGGGACCGAACGGGGCGCCACAGAGATTGATCAGCACGTCCATCGGGTTGCCGTCGATGGTGCACAACGCATCCTGAACGGCAGCCACCACCCCGGTGAGCATGCCAGGCGCCCGGAAGTCCTGCTTCAGGGCCAGGGCCTGATGGGAGAAACCGATCGAGAGGCCCACGGAAAACTCGTCATTGACCTCATAGGCCACCGAAGGCGAGAAGTAGGTCAGACGTTGCAGGGCGATTTCCTGACCCATGTAGCGACCAGGATCATCCTTGTCACGCCGGAAACCTACCGCCTGGGGCGTATAGATGTTGGTGGCGAAGGTGAACTTCGAGCCCGGAGGATTGATGGAGACGCCGGCAAGCGGGGCGACCAGCACCGGGACATCCACGGGGCCCACGCCCGGCAGGTACATGGCCGAGGTGGTGGTGCGGCTGCGCGTGCCCACGATGGGGTCGTTCTTGAAATTGAAGAAGTGCTCGCCATAGTTCGGCGGCGCATCGAACTCGGCGCGGATATCCATCACCCCGGTAATCAGCTTGAGGGCTGTCTGGCGCCCCTTGAGCTTGGTCAGGGCCGCCGGGTTGTAGTGCACTGCATCGAGGCCACTGCTGTCAGCGGTGATGGCATTGCCCAGGGCCATCGCCTTGGGGTTACCCACGGTCAGGTTCTGGGAGAATTGTGCCTGGCTTTCCATTGCCCAGAGCAGGATCGCCCCGGCAATCGCGCGCGCAAGCGGCGAAGTTCGCTTTTTCATGGGCTATCCGCCTGCGCGTTATCGGGCCTTGAGGCCTTTGATATCCAGGGGCATGGAGAACCCCAGCAGGACATCCGGCGAATCCTCGGTCAGACCGAAGCCGGCGTTGACGTTCACGATGCGGTCCGGGGAAGTGCGCAGGCCCAGCGAGAAGTTCATGACCGCACTGGTCTGCTCGTTGCCCTCACCGGAGACATCCGCGAAGCGGAACTTGGGCTTGAGGTTGTGGGCCATCTGGTAGGAGGTGGCCAGCGACACGTCATAGGACAGTGCATAGGCGAAGCCCATGCTCAGGCTGAAGGTCCCGCCGGGGTGAACTTCCTCCAGCAGGCGCCCGCCGCGCACCTGGTCGATATCCTTGATGGGCGTGTTGTAGGCGTAGCCCAGGGAGCCGAACAGCACCACCGGGTCGAGGATATGGGACACGTTGGCACCCAGGCCGAGGCTGTAGTAGCCATTGCCTGTCGACAGGTCCCGGTTGATGTTGATGTCGTAGGGGCTTTCGCCGGTGGGCAGGCCCAGGTTGAAGTACAGGGTGGTCACCGGCCGCCCCCGCACCGAGGTCCAGGGCTGCCAGCGCAGGCTGGCGGACAGGTCGCCGATGCTGTAGACGTCCAGATCCCGCTCGGTGTCGTACTTGGCAACCAGCGGCAGGCGTACGCTGAAGGTCAGGTTGTCCCAGACACCGTAATCGAAGGTGAAGGCGTTGGTGAAGGTATGCTGTGCCTCGCTCTGGCCGACGACGCTATAGACGGAGGTGCCGTTGTTTTCCGCGACCCGCACGGTCTGGATCGCCATGTCGCGAGTCAGTGAGTAGTCGAAACCGTAGGTCAGCGTACGCTCGCCCTTTCGGAGGAGCGTGTAACTCTGCTCCGCCGCCTGGAACACTTCTTCCAGGGCCTTGGTGCTGTCCGCGTCTTCTTCCTTCTTGCTCAATGCTTCCCGGGCTTGTTCGATACTGCTTTCTTCGGCCCAAGCCGGCCCCGCGCTGACCAGCGAAATGATCGCCAGCCACGCCAGTCCCCGAACTCCCATGGTCAACCCCTTTGAATATTTTTTGATCCGGGTCGCGCGTCCCCTGCGCGATTATTTTTATTTGCGGCGTATGTACTGGGTTTCCAGCAACTGGCCGGCGGAGCCCATCTGGGTCGCCTGGTTCTCGGTGAACTTGGCCAGCATCGGAAATTCTCTGAAAGCCAGCAGGCTGGTGGTCCTGTCATCGACCAGACGCAGATCCTGCTCGCTGAGAGCGAGGGCGTTCACGGGCGGCCGCTCGCCCGGATAGACGATGAACACCACGTTCTGATCCCAGACCTCTTCGAAGCGGGCCTGGGTGAAGCTGATGCTGCCCAGCGCCGGATCAGCGACATAAACGCGTCCGTCGCGGATCTCTCGCAGCACCACGAAATGTTTGAAACCGGCGTATTCGATGGGCACGATGCCCGGATGCTCGAGGCTTTCCAGGTCCTTGAACTCGGCGCGGAAGCCGCCGCTCTGATAACCCAGCGCCGCAGTGAAGCGTTTCATGTCCAGCAGCGAGAAACCCCGTCGCTCGGCGATCTTCTCCGCCTCGCCGAAGTGGAGAAGCCTCTCCATGACCTGGCGCTCGTCCAGATTCAGACCCAGGTAGTAGTCCAGCACCGTCGTCAGGGCTGCCGAGCCGCAGCTGTAGTCATAGGCCTGACGAACCACATTGCGGTACTTGAGCTGGCTCAG
>Ga0209075_1001623_pt1 | contig 21036 bp, 19 predicted proteins | sample Stecom2011_FD_187523 | JGI IMG/M metagenome (GOLD analysis project Ga0209075, IMG submission 187523) | Agricultural soil microbial communities from Utah to study Nitrogen management - Steer compost 2011 (SPAdes) (version 2) | ecosystem: Environmental > Terrestrial > Soil > Agricultural land...
CGTAGCTGAGCCAGGAAGGGTTCTGTCCTTGATTATTGGCCCGGGCCCGCAATACAAAGTTGACCACCTCGTTGCGGAAGTCCTTCGGGTTGCTGATGCCTGCGGGCTTTTCGATTTTCTCCAGTTCCTCATTAATAGAGGAGCGATCGAGAATCTCGCCAGTTTCCGGGTCCCGGAATTCCTGATCCTGAATCCACAGGTCGGCATAGGTCACATAGCGGTCGAACAGGTTCTGCCCGTATTCGCTGTAGCTTTCCAGATAGGCTGTCTGGATTTCCTTGCCAATAAACTGAACGTAGTGCGGTGCCAGGAATTCCTTGATGAAGCGCAGGTAGCGCTCCTGAACTTCTGGCGCAAATTGCTCCTGTTCAATCTGCTTCTCAATTACATACAGCAGATGAACCGGGTTGGCGGCCACTTCGGTGGTGTCGAAGTTGAACACCTTGGAGAGAATCTTGAACGCAAACCGGGTAGAGAGGCCGTCCATGCCTTCGTTTACGCCTGCAGCATCCCGGTATTCCTGAATGGATTTGGCTTTGGGGTCTGTGTCTTTAATGTTCTGGCCATCGTAAACCCGCATCTTGGAGAAGATGCTGGAGTTCTCCGGCTCCTTGATGCGGGAGAGCACAGAGAACTGCGCCAGCATGTCCAGAGTGTCCGGTGCGCAGGGCGAGCCGGCAAGGGAGCTGTTTTTCAGCAGCTTCTTGTAGATCTCCACTTCTTCCGTAACCCGCACACAGTAAGGCACCTTGACGATATACACCCGGTCAAGAAACGCCTCGTTGTGCTTGTTGTTGCGGAAGGTTTGCCACTCCGACTCGTTGGAGTGAGCCAGAATAACGCCATCGAATGGCACCGAACCCATGCCTTCGGTGGTGTTGTAGTTGCCCTCCTGAGTTGCGGTTAACAGTGGGTGCAGTACTTTGATGGGCGCTTTGAACATCTCCACAAATTCCATCAGCCCCTGGTTGGCTTTGCACAAGCCGCCACTGAAGCTGTAGGCATCGGGATCATCCTGGGAGTAATCCTCCAGCATGCGGATGTTCACCTTGCCCACCAGGGCAGAAATGTCCTGGTTGTTGTCGTCTCCCGGTTCGGTTTTGGATACGCCAATCTGGTCCAGCACAGAAGGGTATTTTTTTACCACGCGGAACTTACTGATATCGCCGCCAAACTCGTGCAGGCGTTTCACTGCCCAGGGGGACATGATGTTCTTGGTGTAGCGTGTTGGGATCCCGTACTCTTCTTCCAGGATGGCCGCGTCTTCTGCCGGATCAAAAAGCCCCAGGGGGGATTCGTTTACCGGGGAGCCCTTGATGGCATAGAAGGGCACCTTCTGCATCAGGTATTTGAGCTTTTCCGCCAGTGATGATTTACCGCCACCAACCGGTCCCAGCAGGTAAAGGATCTGTTTCTTTTCTTCCAGGCCCTGAGCTGCGTGCCGGTAGAACGACACGATGTTTTCTACGGCTTCTTCCATGCCATAGAATTCGGAAAACTCCGGGTATCGCTTGATGATTTTGTTGGAAAAGATGCGCGACAGACGTGGGTCGCGGGACGTATCGACAAACTCAGGTTCGCCGATGGCGATCAGTAGTCGTTCTGCGGCCGATGCATAGGCCGTTGGGTCTTTCTTGCAGATCTCGAGATATTCCTCGAGGCTGTATTCTTCTTCCTGGGTGCTCTCATACCGGTTTTTAAACTGCTGCAGTATGCTCATGGGTAGCCCCTCGCTCGCGGTTCTTTAGCTTCTAATGCACGCAATATCCCCGTTGGGTTTACGGTCGCCTTGGTGGCGATTCGTTTTGGTTATGGGTGGCTGGAATCATCCGTTCTGGCCGGCCGCGATCTGTGTCGGGTTTCGGCCTGCTCTGTCTGAGCTTAGTCCACGGTCACGAGGTTGGACAGGGAGCAAATGGTTAAGGTTCATTAAATTATGTTATTGCCATGGCCTCAGCCTCAGCGTTTGGTAAGCTGGAAAACACTCTCCGTAGCGCTGGCAAGGCCTTTGCGTTTGGTGAATGGATTGTCGCTGGCAAGAGTGTTGGTAAGAACACGCTTGATGTCATAGTCAGCGCTGTAGAGCTCGTGAACTTCATCGTCGCTAACGTTGAATGGCGGCCCGGTGATTTTTGCGTTGTAGTCCAGAGTAATGAGCAGAATGCGTGTGCCGTCGGGGATGACGGCCGTAAGATGATCCACATAAGGCTTGCGCATCGACTGGGGTAAGGCGATCAAGGCGGCGCGGTCATATACCAGACGTATGTGTCGCAGATCATCTGGCACCAGTTGAAAGAAATCACCGCACCAGAGTTGCAGGCTGCCGTGCTCGAAGGTGGTAAATGGCTCGCTTGGGTGCACCATGGCTTTCTCGCCAGCCTCAGCAAAGAAATCCTTGCAGGCGATTTCGCTCAGCTCCACGCCGATGACCGGGTGCCCGCGATCATGTAGCCACCACATATCGTGAGCTTTGCCGCACAAGGGCACCAAAACACCCTCTGTGCCGCCGCCAGAGAGTTCGGGCCAATGGTCGTACAGGTATTTGTTGACGGAACCTTCGTGGAAGCCGATTTCTTTTTTGCTCCAGCGTTCGTGCCAAAAGTCATGTTCCATGGTTGCTGCTCCCATACTTGGACGTTTGATTCAGTCTACCCTAATCTTTGCACATATTGACGAAGGACAAACCTATGAAAGCCGTGTTTCTTGATGCCACTACGCTTGGCAACGATGTCGATTTGACCCCCATTGAGCAGGTTGCCGGCGGCATAGTGAAACATGCCGCGACAGCGCCGGGTGAAGTGCTTGAGCGAATTAGGGGCTTCGATACGGTGCTGGTGAACAAGGTGGTACTTACCCGGGCGCATATCGAACGATGCCCGGAGCTGAAAACCATTGCTGTTGTAGCTACCGGGCTGAACAACGTTGACCTGAAGGCGGCAAAAGATCACGGCGTTCGGGTGCTGAATGTCACGAATTACGGGCGCTCAACCGTGGCGCAGCACACCATGGCACTGATGCTGGCGCTGGCAACACGCCTGCTGGATTATGACCGGGATGTGAGGGCAGGGCGCTGGGGCAAAAGCGACATGTTTTGCCTGATGGATCACCCGATCCTGGAACTGGAAGGCCGAACCCTCGGTATTATTGGCTATGGCGATCTGGGCCAAGGCGTTGCTGAGCGGGCCAAAGCCTTTGGTATGAAAATATTACTCGGTGCCAGGCCCGGGCAGCCGGCGGGGGAGACAGACGGCTACCCGCGGATTCCCCTCGATGAATTGCTGCCGCAAGTAGACGTGCTCTCGTTGCACTGCCTGCTCACCGACGAAACCCGAAATTTGATTGGCGCCCGGGAGTTGCAGATGATGAAGCCCGATGCCCTGCTGATTAACACCAGCCGCGGAGGTTTGGTGGATGAACAGGCGCTGGCCGATGCACTTCGTAATGGCGTGATCGGCGGCGCCGGGTTTGATGTGCTGACAGAGGAGCCGCCACAAAATGGTAATCCCTTACTCGCCGATGGAATTCCGAATTTGATTGTTACACCGCACTCGGCTTGGGCCAGTCGCGAAGCGCGGCAGCGGATTGTGGAAATTACCGCGCATAATCTTGCATCGGTTTCTTGAAGGATCATAAGGCGGGGGAGCAACAGAGAGTGGCTGGGGGATATGGTTTGCAGGGTATGACGGTTTGATAAAACCTTGGTGTGCAGTTTTTGTAGTTGTTGCGGCGGCCATGCTTTCAGGGTGTTCGACAGCGCAGCATCGCGACCAGCTAGCCTTGTTCAACTCAGCCTATGCTGCCGGGGACTACGACTCTGCACTGAAGGCGGTGAGCTTTAGCCAACCCGAAAACAAGCCAGTTGATTCCGGGGCGCACCTGCTCGAATTGCTGCATCAGGGCGAAATGTACCGTTTGACTGATCGCAACAGTGAGTCTGTGAAGGCTTATGATCTGGCTGAAGACGGAATGAAAAACCTCGACACGGCGGGACTGTTTGAAAACACCGTGGAAGGCTTGATGGCCGTGATGGTTAACGACTCCGAGCGCGACTACAAAGCGCTGATGTCTGAGGCGGTTCTCGTCAACACATACAAAGCACTGGCGTTCCTGGCTGAGGGCAACAATGACTATGCCAGAGTGGAATTTAACAGAGCCAATGATCGTACCCGGCGCGCCGTTGAATTTTTTCGCAAGGAAATCGCGGAGCAGCAAGCCGTTCTGAAAAGTGAGGCTCAGAGCGGCAACAGAAAAGCCTCTATGGTGCAAAGCAGTCTCGGGAGCAGGGAATTCCAGTCAGCAGTCCATAATCGCTACGGTTCATCGTCGACCTGGTCTGTGTTCCCTGAATTTATTGTACCCGCAAGCACCTGGCTACACGGCATCTATTTTCTGGCCAATGCCGAAGGCGGTGCTGACTATGAGCGTGCCGCCACCTCACTCAAGCGGGTGGCAGAAATGAGCCCGCAAAGCGCTGCGCTGCGGGCTGATGCAGACTTGGCAACCGGCCTTGCCTCCGGTACTCAGAGCCTTGCAGCCTTGCCATCACAGGTGTGGGTTGTGTATGAAAACGGGTTGGGCCCGGTTTTGAGAGAGTCGCGCCTCGATGTGCCTCTGATATTGCTTCATGGCAACCAGCAAGTACCGGCCTATTTTGGAATTGCGTTGCCTGAATACGCCGAACGTCCCGCTATACCCGGTAGTATTGGTGTGTCAGACGCCTCTGGCCAAGTGGCAACAACGGAACGAATCTCGGATATGGGCAAGGTGTTTCGTACTGAAATGAAAGAGCGCTTTCCGGGGGTGTTGGCCCGGGCCGTTACATCAGCGATTGGCAAGGCAGTTCTTCAAAAGGAAGCCGCTGATCAGTTCGGCCCGATAGGCCAGCTTTTCGCGACCGTATTGACTGTTGCAACAACCCAGGCGGATCTGCGCAGTTGGCAAGCCCTGCCTAACCATTGGCAGGCTGCTCGCATCGACCGCCCGGACGATGGGCGCCTGACACTGCTGGGTCATCGGGGTGAGGTGTTGGGTAACCTGGACGTTCCACAACAGCCCTTCACCCTGGTGTATGTTAAACGACCGACCGCTCAGGCACCGGCAACAGTGATAATCATGGATTTGCAGGGTAAAACGAATGCGACTTTTGCACGCTTTCCCGAGTAGCATGAACCTTCACGGGTTTCACAGATCAAGTAATCAATACACCAGAAAAGCAGGATGTTCGTTATGAAATCGTTATTCTTGGCCAGCTTGCTGGTTCTTGGTTTGGCGGGCTGCGCTTCTCAGCCAGAAACCAACACTACAATGATCGACCGTCAGGAGCTGAGGGTCGATCCTGAAGTGGTCTATGCCGCAGACGTAACAGAACTCTTCAAATCGAGACTGACACTGCCTGATGGCAGCAGCCTCCTGCAGGTGCAGTTTGCTGTGGAAGCGAGATCAGATACAGAGCTGGCTTGGAAGGTTACCTGGTTCGATGACCTTGGCAGGGTGGTGAAGGGTGTTGGCGAGAGCTACCGCCAGGCGACGTTGCTAACTGGCCAGCCCCGCTATTTTAAAGCGACCGCTCCGCATTCCCGAGCCACCAGTTTCCAGTTACATCTTCGTGAACCTAAATAAGAAGGAAAACCCAATGTTGATACGTGCCCTTGCCATTTCTGTCGGTATTGCTGTTCTGGCCGGCTGTGCCGCGCCCACCCGCTATATTGACCCGGCTGCAGACGATGGTCCTGTGGCAATGACCATGGATTACCGGGACTTTGAAAAAGCGGCAACCGACGCTGTAGAAGATATGCTCTCCAGCGGTGCCGTGAACAACCCGGACGGCAGCCGTTACATCATGGTGGTAAGCCGCATAACCAACGACACCATGCAGCGCATTGATACCGACCAGCTCACCAAGAAAATCCGCGTATCACTGCTGCGCTCAGGCAAGGTTGTGACTACCACCGCTGTTGGTCTCAACGGTGCTGAAGATGAAATGAATATGAAGGCGCGAGAGCTGCGAGATTCCGAGGAGTTTGATCAATCTGGCGTGCAGCGCAAAGGCACGCTCCAGGCGCCCGACCTGAGCCTTTCAGGAAAGATTCTCCAGCGTAATCACAAGGTAGGAAAAGAGCAACAGGTTGAGTATTACATCCAGCTGTCTTTGACAGAATTGGCATCCGGCCTGGCCATTTGGGAAGGTGAAACCCCTATCATCAAACGGGGGTCTGACAAGTCGGTTACCTGGTAAAAGCAGGCGGGGGTGCCCGCCTGCTTTAAGCTCAGAACTGGTAGCCAACGCTTAAAGATGTACCGATCTGGGTCATACCCAGTTCAATTTCCTGGCCGGGGCCCATGGGGTTATCGCCCCGGACGTTTTTACGTGGTGAGTAAAATGCCATGCCGGACACTTCCAGGCTTTCGCTGAAGTGATGGGTGAAGCCGCCGGTGAAGTGCCACTCCTGAACGCCCGGTGCAAGGATATTAAACAGTACTTCCTCATCGGGAATCGGTTGTTTGCCGTAGCTGACACCGGCGCGCCAGGTTTGAGCTGCGTCTTGCTGCCACTGCCACCCCAGTTTGACGATGGTCATGTCGTCCCAGCCAAAGCCGGCACCCTGATCGTCACCCAGTTGAGCTTGCATCAGATTAGGCATCATCGGGTTGCCGACGCTGTTGATGTCGCTGTAACGGATGTGCTGAACATCCAGCAGAAGCCAGTGGTTTTGAATGCCAGACCATGCAACGCCTGCGTTGAACATTTGTGGAATATCGAAACCACCTTGCTCGGCAAACAGACCTTCGTATTTGCTGAACTCTTCCATTTCGATAATCGTGCGCCAGCTAGCCCCAGCGCGAAGAGTTTCTGTTACTTGCCCCTGCCAGCCAATTTGAAGGCCATAGCCCCAGGCATCATCGGTGCCGTTGTTGGTTAATGCGTTCGGGTTGGAGGAGAAGCCCGAAAAATTGCGCAAACCTTCGGCCTTGAAGCGCTGGTAGGCAATCAGTGGTGAAATGCCCAAAGCTTGCCCTTCAGAGAACTCCCAGGACCAGGTGGGCGCAATGAAAACCTGCTCCAGATTTACTCCGGTTTTACCCCCTCCAAACGTCCCGCCATTATCACCAGAGTATTCGGTGTTCATGCCGCCATTGGCAAATATAGACAGACCCAGGCTGTGGCCGTTGTCCAGATCACGGTTATAGCCGAAGTGAGGAATGAAAAAGGCTTTGTTCTCACTGGATACAGCACCTGGCGCCAGATAGAAGGTCTGCGCTGTATTGGGGGCACCACCTTCAACTGTGTAGCTCCGGCGAGGAGAGAAAATTTCCAGCCCAACCAGCGCTGATGGTTCCGTAGCCATGGCTGAAGTAGCCGTTGGTTGCGAGAACGGTGGTTGGGAGAGTTGCGAGAGCTATAGCTCCTAAAGCAGATTTGATGCGCATGTAAAGACCCGGTTGGTTAAGCGACATATCTTAGGTAGGCGTCTTTTTACAGAATTGTTGTTATAAGGGGGAGTGAAAAATGATGATATGGTTATATCGAATTGAGTGCCTCGCAAAAAGCTGTTAATCAGTCATACTTGAGCGGTATCGGATATCTAGCTGATAATCTGAACAAAACAGGAACAACAGGATCTAAAGTGGCCTCCTTCCAATTCAAAGAACGACTCCAAGCAGCAGAGACATGGATTCTTGCAAACCCGAATCCGCCGCAAACCTGGCCCTGGACCCTGTTATACAAGGCCGGGCGTTCCATTTATGCTCTCATACGTGATGTCGTCAGCGGCCAGTTAACCCTGCACGCCATGAGCCTGGTATACACCACACTGCTGAGTATTGTGCCGCTGTTGGCGTTGAGTTTTTCGGTGCTGAAAGCGCTTGGTGTGCATCAGCGCATGGAGCCTTTCCTGTTTCAGTTTTTTCAGCCTATGGGGCCTGAAGGCGTTGAAATGGCAGAGCGCATACTGGGCTTCGTAGACAACATGAAGGTGGGAGTGCTGGGCTCTGTGGGTCTTGCGTTACTGGTGTACACCGTGGTGTCGCTGGTGCAGAAAATAGAGCGGTCATTCAACATGATCTGGCGGGTGCCAGAGATGCGCTCCGTGGCCCAGAGGTTCAGTAACTACCTGAGCGTTATCATGGTTGGGCCTCTGTTAATGGTATCGGCTATTGGCGTAAGTGCGACGATTTTTTCTTCGTCGTTTGTGCAGACGCTGATTGCCATTGAGCCATTTGGCTCAGTGATTCTTGTGCTCAGCCGCTTTACGCCGTTCTTTCTTGTGGTGGGCGCCTTCACCTTTGTATACGTGTTTATGCCCAATACCCGCGTAAAGCTGCGGTATGCGTTTATTGGTGGTCTGGTTGCCGGGGTTTCCTGGCAGGCTGGCGGAATGCTGTTTGCGTCGTTTGTCGCAGGCTCTGCCAAGTATGCCGCAATATATTCCAGCTTTGCGATCGGCATTATCATGCTGACCTGGATATACCTGAACTGGATGATTCTGCTTTTGGGCGCCAGCCTCGCGTTCTATTTGCAAAACCCGGGTTCGGTTGCCAAGCGCAGTCATGTTCAACTGTCTCCAGAGCTTCAGGAAAAAATTGCTTTGGCCATGATGTGGCTGGTGGCTCGCCCCTTCAGTGAGGGCAGTACAGCACCGCAGCAGGAGGTTCTGGAGCAATCCTTACGAGTGCCAGGAGAAGTTACGCGAGGAGTAAGTGACAAGCTGATTCGTGCCGGCATACTCACGCTTGCCGGCCGCCAGGGTGATCAGTTGGTGCCGGGGCGGGCGCTGGATCTTATTACGGTGGGAGATGTGCTGAAGGCCGTTCGCCACGACGAGGATCGCGTGGTGGACCGGCTGCCTCCGGTGTTCCCCCCTGAGTTGCTCAAAGGAGAGCGGGAGAATGAATCTACTACGTTTGCCGCCTTGCTGAAAAATGCCCCTGGCGCAGAGGCTAACCGCGAGCGCCAGCGCTGAGAGCGGCCTTCAAAGCTACCCGTACGCGGCCTGTCTGTTCTGTATCAAGACTTACGATTTTCTCGAGGTCTTCCTCGGGCAGGTTGCGCTGGTGGGCATGACGTAATACTTCTCGGCTGCCTATCACCATGCCATCCACCAGGGTTGTACCTTCCCGAGCGGGCGCCGGGCGTTCTGCAGACATAAGGTACGCATGGTATTTGGGCGGAAGCCCCCACTCACTGGCAATCACCTGCGAAGCCACCCACTGATAGCGTGCCAGAGCTGTGCGAACCAGTACCACGTTTGGCTCTCCAGCCCCAGGCTGAGCCTTGCATATCTGCTGAAGCTCTCTACGAAGGGTGATATAGGATAATGCCGGTAGCAGTCCGACGGTGAAGCAGGCGCTTGCGTCCTCCCCACGAAGCTTTGCTATAAATTCTGCTGCACGGGCACACGTAAGGCCCCATTGCCAGGCACGCTGGGCAAACAGTGCTTCCCGGCTATTTCGGGCTGCCATCATAGGGCGCATAACAGCTGCTGAAATCACATTCCGGATGCCATCAATACCAAGGATGAACACGGCCTGGTCGACAGACTCAATGGTGTGATCGCCGGTGCGGAAATAAGGGCTGTTGGCAATCTGCAGTATCTGATTGGTTAAAGAGGGGTCTCCCAGAATAATCTGGCTCAGCTTCTGCCGATCGCCAGACTCGTCCGAGAGGGCTCTCATAAGCATGGGGAGCGTCATGGGCTGCCGTGGCAGCTCTTCCATCTTTTTGTTCGTGAGGCGGTGTTCCAGCTCTTGCAAGGCGCGTTCAGATAATGACTGCTCATCCCGTAGCTTTGCGGGGCCGGTGTCGAGTAACCAGCAGAAGAGATTTTCTTCAAGCTGCATTGTCAGGCTTTGTGCGTCTTCGGCTGATTCGGCAGGCTCAGTAGTTTTCGCAGGATTGAACAGTCGCGCCTCAGGAGCCGGAGGAGGTGAGGGTTGCTCAGTTTTAAAAAAATCTGCCACCCAGGAAAAAAAGCCTGGCATCCGTTGCCTCCGAATGAATCAGTCGTGAAACTGTACGTGCCTGTAACTTGCAGTATAGGGGGCCGTCGCTGCATTGCACAGGCTAAACCTTTGCTACCAGTAAACTATTTACACCAGCGCTCCACCGAATACAAAAATGAGCTGGCAGACACCTGCCGCACACCCAAGCATTGCGCCTACAAGAATCAGCTTGATTTCATCTTCCTGGAAGCAGGGGCGAAGCAAATCCTGAAACTCCTCGGAGGAGAGGGCAATCATTCGCTCCACCATAATTGCTTCAACAGCACGGGCACGGTCAGTCTCAAACATCGGGTTGCTGAAAGATGTTTTTGATATTTCGATAGCCTTTTCGCCCACCTGGTTTTTCAGAGTAGCAAAACCGGTTGGACCAAAAGCCATTTGGGTCAGAGCTTTGCCCATGCCAGCGGTTTCATCAACCAGCGGCTTGATATGCTTTTTAACCATATTGCGGGCGCGATCACCTTTTGGGCCCTCCATTATGGCTTCAATGATATTGCCAACCGTTAGAATCTCGTGAGTGATAATGTGGCAGAAAGAATGGGCCACCTCAGGTTGCCGCTTGAGGAACAGCCCCTGAATCTTGAAAGGGCCGACCTTTTTGGCATGCAGAGGCCGGAAGATCACGTTCAGGGCGATCCAGTTGGTGGCCCAGCCCACCATCAAGCCGAAGAAAGGCAGTACCCACCAGCTTTGATAAAAGTACCAGACAGCCATCTGAATAAGGCCGAACAGGAAGCCGAAATAGAGACCGGAATTCACAATAAAGCGAAACTCTGCGTCGCCACACTCCAGGAAAATGCGGTTCAGCAATTGCTTGTCGGCCGTCAGTTTCTCAATGGTCATGGTTTTGATATCAAGCAGGTCTTCTACGTTGTTGGCGATATCGTCGACCAGGTTGTCTACCAGTTGCGGTGCAGATTTGCGCACCCGGTCGTAGACCATTTTCCGGGCAGAAGCGGGGAGGTTTTCCCAGAACGTCGGGTACTCCCGCAGCATCATTTCGTCCACATACTCTTCGATGCGGGGCTCTACCGATTGGACAATATGAGCCGCGAGTATTTTGGGGTCAATCTGTTCAAAAATCTCCCGCACGGTGCCGATTTTGGAAATAGTGGCGTCTACGGCGATGGCGGCCATTTTACCGGCCTTGGAGGGAATGATGCCCTGCCAGCCCAGCAGAGGGGGCTTGCCAACAAACTCTAGCGGAAAGAAGGTCATTTTGATGGCAAGCCAGTTAGTGATCCAGCCAATCAGGGCAGCAATAATGGGAATACTGAGGTATTGCCAGAATTCGGGGTTGCTAAACAGGTTTGTCATCCGGAGGTTGCACTCGCTTTTTTGTTTATGTCTGCGGGCAGAAGCATGTTTGGAAGGTGCGCGGCTGTCAATGACCTGAGAGCCCTCCCGGGATGGCGGAATGATCTAGCCTGCCATGTCACCCCATAACCACTGACACAAAGCCATGGCGGCAACGGGTGCAGTTTCTGTTCTCAGCACTCTCGGACCGAGAGCCACAGGCAAAAACCCTTCCTTCTCCGCTTGGGCAATTTCATCGGCGGTGAGACCGCCCTCGGGCCCAATCATCAAGGCTACGCTGTCAGGCTTGGCCATAGAGCTCAGTGATTGTTCAGTGCGGTGGTGCAGCACCAGCCGCAAATCGCAGCTACGACTGTGCTCCAGCCATTGCGCTACGGTCATAACCGGCAGGATTTCCGGTATACGAGCACGACCGCATTGTTCGGCAGCGCTTATGGCAATTGACTGCCATTGGCGCAAACGCTTGTCTTCCCGGTCGCCTTTAAGCTTTACTTCACAACGCTCAGTGGTGAGCGGCACGATTCGGGACACGCCCATTTCTACCGCTTTTTGAATGGCGTAATCCATGCGGTCACCCTTCGACAAAGTCTGACCAAGGGTGATTAACAGGGGGGATTCAGTAAGGTTGGCTTCGGGCGCAGCGACTAGCACTTCAACACGCTTCTTGCTCGCTTCCGTAATAGTGGCAGGGTAATCCTGGCCATCCCCGTTGAAGAGTCTCAAAGCTTGGCCTGGCTGCATGCGCAGCACCCGGCCGACATGTTGGGCAGCGTTCTCATCCAGATCTGCATGAGAGCCTTCGCTCAAAGGCGAGTCGGTATAAATTCTGGGGATGCGCATGTGTGTACCTTGATCAGTCCCTAACAGCTATATCGATGCCTTCGGTCGCAACCTGGGCCAGATGGCGTATCTGATCTTCAGTAATGACGTAAGGCGGCATGAAGTAAACCACATTACCCAGGGGGCGAAGCAAGGCCTGGCGGGTGAGAGAGTGCTGATACACACGAACACCCCGGCGCTCCTGCCAGGGGAAGGGTGTTTTCGAGGCTCTGTCTTTCACCATCTCAATTGCCAGAGTCATTCCGTGCTGGCGGATATCCCCAACATTCGGGTGATCAGCCAGGTGAGCTACGGAATCAGCCATGCAAGCCGAAAGTCTGCGGTTGTTCTCAATCACGTTATCATCCCGGAAGATGTCCAGAGTGGCCAGTGCCACGGCGCAGCCGATGGGGTTGCCGGTGTAGCTGTGGCTGTGCAGAAAGGCCTTCAGGGTTTCGTAATCATCGTAAAAGGCGTTGTAAACCGTATCGGTGGTCAGCACAACGGAGAGTGGCAGATAACCAGCCGTCAGGCCTTTGGAAAGGCACATGAAATCCGGGGTGATGCCAGATTGCTCACAGGCAAACATGGTGCCGGTGCGGCCAAAGCCCACCGCAATTTCATCTGCAATCAAATGCACGCCGTAGCGGTCACAGGCTTCACGTAGCTTAGTGTGGTAAATCGGATGGTGCATGCGCATGCCGCCGGCGCACTGGATCAGCGGTTCCACCACAACGGCACAGATTTCTTCGTGCTTTTCTTCCAGCAGTTTTTCCATGGCTTCAAACTGACGCAGGGCATAGGCCTCGTCGGTTTCGCCTTCTTCCTTGTTGTAGGCGTCGGGTGAGGGCGCGGTCAGCACTTCCATCAGCAATGGCTGATAGGTGTCCTTGTACAAAGCCACGTCGCCCAGTGCCAAGGCACCCAGGGTTTCACCGTGATAACTGTTGCTCAAATTCACAAAATTCTTTTTGCCGGGTTTTCCCAAGTTCTTCCAGTAATGGAAGCTCATCTTGAGCGCAGCCTCGATGGCCGATGATCCGTTGTCAGCGTAGAAGCATTTGTTCAGGCCTTCGGGGGTTACTTCGATAAGCCGTTCGGACAAATTGACCACAGGCTCGTGGGTAAAGCCCGCCAGAATGACATGCTCCAGCTCATTGATTTGCTTGTTGATGGCTGCGTTTATTCTGGGGTTCGCATGGCCGAAGAGGTTAACCCACCAGGAGCTGACTGCGTCGATAAACCGGTTGTTTTCAAAGTCCTCCAGCCAAACACCTTCGCCTCGTTTGATGGGCACCAGAGGCAAGGTTTCGTGGTCTTTCATCTGTGTGCAGGGGTGCCATACAGATTTGAGGCCGCGGGCGACGAGGTCGGCATTGTGCATAGAGAGTCTCCGGTAAGGCGATGGTTCTGAACTGTTAATGTGGCGGCTGTTAACCTCGGGTGATAATACAGTTAACAGCGGCGACTGACTACTATGCCAATACCCATCGACCGGATGGCCAATGCACCCACCTGGCTGCCCCCTGACAATTCCTGCACAATAAAACAGAGGCGCATATACGATGGAAGTTCAACTGACCCACCCCTACCAGGCCGGCATTGAGCGAGTGCTTGGGGCTTTCTTTAACGAGGATCATATCCTTGAGAAAAACGCTTTGTTGGGCTCCCGTAATGTGCGTGTCGCAGAGTTGGAAAAAGGCGAGACTACGGCAAAGCTGGTTATTGAACGGCAGATGACAACTTCCATGGAGGTGCCAGGTTTTCTTTCCCACTTCCACCGTGAATGGAATCAGGTGCGGCAAGAAGAGCACTGGTTTCGTAAAAGTGACGGCGAATGGCATTGCGAATTTCGTGTGCACATTGAAGGCGTGCCGGCAAAAATCAAGGGCATGATGAGGCTGGAGGGCTCAGATGATTCCTGTACCAATCATGTGACCCTGAGTGTGCGCTGCGATGTGCCGCTGGTGGGTAAGAAGATCGCAGCATTTCTGAGAGACGACTCACACGCCAAAATAGAGCGTGAGTATGCAACCATACTACAACTGCTATAATGCCCTCTCACGGATGAATACAACGCAAAGGATGCGACATGAGCAAAGCAGTTGTTCTTCTCGGAGACTTGGGCTCTGATCACCAGGGATTCCCGCCTACGCCGGTGCTTGCCGGCTCCCCCGATGTACTGATTGATGGCAAACCAGTTGCCCGAGTGGGCGATCCACTGGCGCCACACTCCAAACCGAAGCATCCTCTACATCCCCGTGCGATTGCTGCGGGGTCTGGCACCGTGTTGATCAACGGCATGCCCGCTGCTGTAACCGGTGGGGCTATTACCTGTGGCGGTGTCACCATTGGATCTGGGTCGGTGGTTATTGGTGATACTCATACGCCGGCGGCTTTTTCGGGTATTTCTCCGATGGTGGCCGCACAGACACGAGTGTCTGTCGAAAATATTGGAAACCATGTGATAGGGGCGCAGGCAGGGGGTGGTATCACCAGCTCGGTTGCGTCGCGATTTGGTTCGCCTCAGTTCCGTGAAGGAGGCGGGTTAGATGGCAGTGCTAATGGTGGGGGTGGAAGCCAAACAGGTCGTTCCTCCGATGAAAAAAAACTAGACGAGAAAGCTCTCAGAATAGGTGTCTTTTTTGACGGCACTGGAAACCATAAAGAAAATGATAAGCAATTATCTGATCGAGATATTACAAATATTGCCAAGTTGTATGAACTTTACGAGTCTGGAAAGGAGTCTCAGTCCATATACATTGCGGGGCCAGGAACTGTTTCTGGAAATATGACTCAAGATGGCTTCGAGGCAACGGAGGATATGTTTGGTCTGGCACTTGGAGTGGGTGTGCATGGAGGGCACAAGCGCATTCAAGAGGCCATAAGCGAGCTTCGCGACGTTCTAAATCAGCAAAAGCCCGAGAAAATAACATTGGACGTTTTTGGATTCAGCCGTGGGGCTTCGCTGGCGAGACACTTTGTCAATCTTGTCAATCGTTGGCCGTCCTCTATTGTTTTGCCTGAGATACAGATGCCAAGTTTTGGTGCACCAGTTTTCCGTTATTCGAATACAAGAGCGTTTCCCGCTGCCATTGAAGCCCGGGTTGGGTTTGTTGGGTTGTTCGATACTGTGGGCAGTTTTTATATTCCCGGAAATGAAAATAATCTGGATTTCAATTTAGATCTTAGTCCAGATAGCGCTGATCGGGTTGTCCATTTGACTGCCCATCATGAAATTCGTCGAAATTTTCCGTTGTCAAGTATCCGGGGAGCAACTGGTTTGCCGCCAAATTATACTGAGCTTGCTTTGCCCGGAGTTCATTCAGATATTGGGGGAGGGTATGCAAATCCGATTGGAGCGATACAGAATCACGAAACTTTCACCGTCCATGTATACACCGGGCATGGTGGGAATCACCGAACCACTAGGATTGCTCAGCAGAAAATTGCGGAGTTGAATCAAAATGATTCACGCAATATACAGCCGCGGGTTAAAGGTTTGGATGTTATTGCTGAGGAAAGGAGGCCAACAAAGAACGAGATAGCCGTCTATGCCCTTCACCGGATGCATAAATTGGCAGTGTCAGAGGGTGTTCCCCTGTTGCCGATGGATACTTCGGTTGACGGATATAGTATCCCAGCGGAATTACAACAGGCGCTTCAGGCGTGGCAAAACGCTGGAGCAAACCTTGCTGACTCCGACGAATACCTGGCTGGTTACATTCATACTTCTCATCGAGTAGATGAACTGCCTCATCTTCCGGAGAAGTCGGGGGTTAGGCGGGTGTTTCTAAACCGCGGTTCCATGGCATCGCAACAAAAGGTCGCCGAATAGCAATGGCCGGGATTATTCGCTCGTTCTTAGTTTTTGCGATCATTGGCGCCATGATTGGATGCATGTCAGAGCCAAAAACCTATGCGTATTCGATCATCGTCACTGGTGGACCTTCTGGCTGGCCGGTTTGGGTTGAGGAAGTTACGCTAAATGGGGATCGAAGAGTGCCAGCAGGTGCAATAAGTTATGGCTATGAGCAAACGCCGCCTACCGGCGGAAGAGTTGTTATGGGACCCTCCTCTGCGCCGGAGTATGTTGAAGCTCGTTGGTTCTCTCATCGAACCGGGAAGTTTCATGAGACATTGCTATCGATGCCAGAAGGATTCGAAAAATCTTTGAGTACATGGTTTGATCGTTATCCCACGCCAGCATACCGGCACTATTTTATAGTCGGCTTTTCTGGAAAAGGAGAGGCGTTGGCGTGGTGGCGAGCATCATGTACGGATTGTGTAAATGCCCAGGATAGTGGCTTTGCTGTGCCGATTGTGGCCAGCTCTCCGGCTCAAACGGTCGAGGGTGACACATCCGGATACGGTGCGCAGACTCAGTATTACATTGATAAAGGTGCTATGCCGCCTGTTAGGTTAGATAGTGCCGCTGATTAGGAGTGTCACCACTATGTCGAAGGACCTGGGCTCGGGCAATGAGTGTATGGTCCTTTTTCATATACCGGAACCTGCCAATCGGACTGCTCTCCGTGATATGTAATGTGGGCTAATGATGGGCGCTGCCTATGGCGCTATGATGATTTCGGTGTCCACGTTAAAGTGGGCACCCAGCGGTTCGGAAAACTGGATTCTGTCAGTCGCCGTTAATGTTTGCGCTCTGATCATATCGGCGGCTTTAGTCACAGCAGTGCTCTATCTCGCCGTTGGCGCCTATGCGTATCAGGGGTTCATGATGGTCTTCGGCGATATCCCCATTGCGGTGTTCCTTGTTTCTATGGGTGGAACATTTTTGCTGCAGGTTGCTTTTTGTTTGCTGGTGTTTGGAAAAGCTGCACGTCGTCACTTGTTGAAAGTGTAAGCCAAGCAGGCAAGCGCCGTAGTCTGACCCAAAGAATGAAGCCCCCGATTCGGGGGCTTTACCGTTATGGCCTAGCGCACCAGAACCCTCGAAAGAAACGCCTGAGTGCGTTCGTTCTGGGGGTTATCAAATACGTCGTCTGGCTTGCCTTCTTCCACAATCTGGCCTTCGTGAATGTAGATCACGCGGTCGGCCACTTCCCGGGCGAAGCCCATTTCATGGGTGACCACCATCATGGTCATGCCTTCTCTGGCCAGTTCACGCATTACGTCGAGCACTTCACCGATCATTTCCGGGTCCAGCGCCGAGGTGGGCTCGTCGAACAGCATCAGGCGTGGTTCCATGGCCAGGGCGCGGGCGATAGCAACTCGCTGTTGCTGACCACCGGAGAGGTGGCTGGGGAATTTGTCAGCCTGGCTGCCAATGCCCACACGTTCCAGTAGGCGCTCAGCTGTAGCGTTGGCAACCACCTCAGATATGTTCTTTACTTTCTGGGGGGCCAGCATGATGTTCTTCTTCACTGTGAGGTGAGGGAACAGGTTGAACTGCTGGAACACCATGCCCACTTCTTTACGGATTTCTGCAAGAACCTGCTGATTGCCGCCTTTCGGAGCAAGCGCCTGGCCGTCTACTTCCAGGTGGCCGGATTCAAACTCTTCAAGGCCATTCACGCAGCGGATGAGCGTGGATTTGCCGGAACCACTGGCGCCGATAATGACCACCACTTCGCCTTGCTCTACTGATAAGTCGATATCTTTAAGGACATGCAGCTTGCCGAAGTACTTGTTCATGCCCTTCATTTGCACAATATGATTCATGGGTCAGGTTCCTTCAGACAGAGGCCAGTCCGCGCCGTTCAACCAGGCGGAGAATCAGGGACAGCGAGAGGGTGATGGCCAGATACATAATCGCGACCACAAAATACACCTCAAAGGCAGTGAAGGTGCTGGCAATGTACACCTGGCCCTGACGAACAAGTTCGCCCACGCCAATAACCGAGAACAAGGAAGTGTCCTTGATGCTCACAATGGCCTGGTTTCCAAGCGGCGGAATCATGCGCCGGAAGGCTTGTGGCCAGATGATTGACCAGAATGTCTGAGTGCGGGACAAGCCCAGAGAAAGCCCGGCTTCTGCCTGGCCTTTGTCGATGGACTGAACGCCACCGCGTACCACTTCAGAAATGTAAGCGCCCGAGTTCAGCGCAATCGCGGCAATGCCCGCGGTAAGAGGATCGATAGGGCCTCCGATCAGATCTGGCAGGCCGTAAAAAATAAACAGAACCTGAACAAGAATCGGGGTGCCTCGGAAGATTTCGATATAGGCCGTTGCGGGCCATTTCAGAAACCATTTTTTATTGATGCTCAGCAGACCAAAAAGAATGCCCAAGGCAAAGCCGATCAACAGGCCGCCAAAGGAAATCATTAAAGTGTAGGGAATCCCCTTGAGAAGGAAGGGAATAGAATTGATGGCTGCTTGCCAGTCGAATTGGAACTGGGAATCCACAGTGTGCGTCTCCGCAGGGGTTGGGGTCAGAAGTCGCCGGAGCACTTAGCCCCGGCGCTACACATCAAAGAGCCTGGCGGCCCTTTAGCCTTTACTTGCCTTCCGGCATTGGGCCAAACCACTTTTCGTAAATGGTTTTGTAGGTTCCGTCTTCTTTCATTGAAGCGAGGGCCTCGTTAACCGCACCCACCCACTTGCTACCGTCTTTCAGCGCTATGCCATACTGCTGGCCTTCGTACAGTTTGCCAACGGTTTTAACTTTGCCTTTACCCTTGGTGCTGGCGAAGTAGCCAACGTTCGGGGCGTCGTAGAACACTGCGTCTACCGCACCAGACATCAGTGCCATATACATATCTGAGCTGCCCGGATAGGGGGTAACGCCGTTGTTCTTATCCAGATTTTTCTTCAGGAAGTCGTAACTGGTGCTGCCAATCTTGGAACCGATTTTCAGGCCTTCAAGGTCGGTGATTTCTTTTACTTTATCGTTGTTCTGACGAACCAGAATCCGCAAACCGGAGTCATAGTAAGGGTCGGAGAAGTCAACGATCTTTTCACGCTCGTCGGTAATGGTAATGCCGGCTATGGCGATATCCACGTTGCCTGTTTGCAAGGCAGGAATTATGCCGTTGAAGTCCATGGTGTTGAGCTTGTAATCAAAGCCCGCACGTTTGGAGACTTCAGCAATAATTTCCATGTCAAAACCGATCATTTCACCGGTTTCCTGGTCCAGCATCTCAAACGGAACAAAACTGGGGTCGGTAGCCACTCGCAAGGTTTCAGCGCTTAGGGTGCTAGCTGCGATGGTAAGGGCCAGGCCTGTACCCAGAGTTTTCAGCCATTTCGTGCTCATGCTTTCTCCTTTCGTTCTTATTGGGGCTCCATTTGCCGGATAAGGCAAGCCGGAAGGTCCACTGTTGATGACCGTGCCGCCCGGGGAGCATTAGTGGAACTGCATCACGTACACTTTAGACTATGACTCAGGTGAGCGCCGGAAATCAAATGCTTGGGGAGGAAAGCACCCCCTCTCCCCAACCCCTCTCCCGCGAGGGGAGAGGGGCTTTAATGCCATCCCCGCGAGGGGAGAGAAGCTTTACTCCCAGCGTCGTGTGTTGCATGGCAGTTTGTCTATACTCCCTCTCCCCTCGCGGGAGAGGGCTGGGGAGAGGGGGAGAAGAAGGCAGAGCCTCAGAAAGAGATTCGTTCCCGTTCACTGATACCCAGGTTTTTCCAGATGCTGATACTTGGCTCAGCCTGGTTCAGGGTATAGAAGTGCAGCCCTGGAGCCCCGGCTTTCAACAGCTTCTCGCACATATCTGTGATCACTTCCTCACCGAACTTGCGGATGCTGGCAGTGTCGTCGCCATAGGCTTCAAGCTGCTTGCGAATCCAGCGCGGAATTTCAGCGCCGCACATATCAGAGAAACGCACCAGGCTTGAGAAATTCACGATGGGCATAATGCCGGGTACCACAGGAATGGTTACGCCGAGCTTTTCCAGCCGATCAATGAAATAGAAGTAGCTCTCCGGGTTGAAGAAGTACTGAGTAATGGCGCTGTTGGCACCAGCCTCCACCTTGCGGGCAAAGTTCTTCAGATCTTCTTCAGCGTTACGTGCCTGCGGATGAAACTCCGGGTAGGCCGCTACTTCCAGGTTGAAGTGATCGCCGCTGTGCTCGCGGATAAACTCAACCAGTTCATTGGCGTAACGCATCTCGCCGGATGCACCCATGCCAGAAGGCATGTCACCCCGAAGGGCGACAATCCGGTTGATGCCGTTCTCTTTATACACATCCAGCAGTTCCGCAATTTCTGCCCGCGTACCACCTACGCAAGAGAGATGTGGCGCTGTTGAAATGCCCTGCTTGTGCAGGTCGAGCACGGTGGCAATGGTGCGGTCCCGGGTGGAACCGCCCGCACCGAAGGTGACCGAGAAAAAGTCCGGATTCACCTCGGCTAGTTGATCGCGAACAACCTGAAGCTTTTCCTTGCCCAAGTCGGTCTTGGGCGGGAAAAACTCAAAGCTGAAGCGGCGTTTGAATTGTTTCTGGGATTGCATCTTGTTACCCGATTAGTACTTGTAGCTTTCTGGCTTGTACGGGCCTTCGACCGGTACACCAATGTACTGCGCCTGTTCCGGAGTCATCTTGGTGATTACGCCACCAAAGCCTTCAACCATGGCGAGGGCAACTTCTTCGTCCAGCTTCTTCGGCAGAACCTGAACATAGATGCCTTTAGCGCGGGCCTCTTCCGGCAGGTCTGCGAACTTGCGCTCGAACAGGTACATCTGCGCCAGAACCTGGTTGGCAAAAGAGCCATCCATGATGCGTGAAGGGTGGCCCGTCGCGTTGCCCAGGTTTACCAGGCGGCCTTCGGAGAGCAGAATCAGGTGGTCGTTTACAGCCTTGTCACGGTAGATCACGTGAACCTGAGGCTTAACTTCGTCCCATTCCCAGTTCTTGCGCATGAACGCAGTATCGATTTCGTTATCGAAGTGACCGATGTTGCACACAACCGCGCCGGACTTCAGAGCCTTGA
>Ga0209075_1001624_pt1 | contig 21027 bp, 23 predicted proteins | sample Stecom2011_FD_187523 | JGI IMG/M metagenome (GOLD analysis project Ga0209075, IMG submission 187523) | Agricultural soil microbial communities from Utah to study Nitrogen management - Steer compost 2011 (SPAdes) (version 2) | ecosystem: Environmental > Terrestrial > Soil > Agricultural land...
GAAGAGAGTTATCAATAAATATATGGATTTTGATTTCATAATGAGGTAAGATTACAAACAAATATAATCAAATCCTGAAGTATTGCTTTTGAGTTTGTATCTTTCCCAACGATTAAATATATTACAAGATGAGCATCAATTGGATTATACTGATTATTGGAGGTTTGTTTGAAACAGGGTTTGCTATAAGCCTAGGTAAAGCACAGCAATCAACGGGTAAAGAATTATGGATGTGGCTAATTGCATTTGCTGTTTGCGTTTGTATAAGTATGTATTTACTTTTTAAAGCAATGGGAGGTGAGCAAGCAATTCCTGTAGGAACAGCTTATGCCGTTTGGGGAGCAATTGGCGCTATAGGAACAGTAATAGGAGGGATTCTTTTGTTTAAAGAACCCATTACTTTTTGGAGAATGTTTTTTCTGATGACTTTAGTTATTTCTATAGTTGGATTGCAGATTGTGAGTAGTAAAGCGTGACTTCGAGTGCTTTATAAAGGTGACTGAGGCTCTCGAAGTCCCTTTATAAAGCTCTTTTTAATTAATTACCAACAAGGGCATATCTCTGTTTCTGATCAACAAGTCATTGGTAACACTTCCAATAAATAAGGAGGCTATTTTACTTGTTCCACGTGCAGAAACAACAATGATATCAAAATCTTCTTTCTCTGCATGAAGCTCAATGGCTTCAACGACCGACAAATCTTTTCTATCTATGTATTTGAAAGGAATTTTCAGGTTTTGCTTTTCGTCCACCTATGCGAATGGAACCGAATTTACTAAAAGCCATATAAAGACAAAAAACGATAAATAAGTTTACCGATAAAGTGTAAATCCACCCCCCATGTTCCGACACATAGCTTTGTGCTATTCCAAAATAATGATCTGCTTGTTCTTGAAAAACTAATGTAAATCCAACACTCAAAATAATGACTGCAATTGCGGTGAAAAACACTGTTTTATTAACGACCAGTCCGAGAAATTTTGAAGTATTATCTTTTCTTGTAATTTTTATAGACATGAATTGTATTTAAATTTTTGAACGAAGACAATAGAGTAAATTGTTGAATTTAACAAATATTCTACTGCTATACTGAGTTTTTTTGGATTACCACATCTAAATACTAGACCAATACCGCAAATCTTCTATCATTTTTAATTCAAAACATCTACAAGCTAAAAGATTTTACTACTTTAATGCTCCACGAATACTGTAACAAAAATGTGTTTGGGGGAGACCATAACTTTAAGCAGTATATTTTATTGAATATAAGGAGTTTGTTAACTATGGTCTGACAGTTTAAACGTTAAAAAGAAAAACAAATGAGTGAATTCAAATCAAAATTACCCAATGTAGGAACAAGTGTTTTTACAGTGATGTCGAAAATGGCAACTCAATACAACGCAATAAATTTATCGCAGGGTTTTCCTAATTTTCCTGTAGCACCTGAATTAGTAGAAAACTATGAGAAAGTTATTAAAGGAGACTACCATCAATATATGCCGATGCCCGGAGCGCCTCGACTTCTGGTGGAAATTAGTCAGAAGATATTAAAACATTACAATAGGGTTGTTCATTCAGAAGATGAGCTTTTGGTTACAGCAGGAGCTACACAAGCAATTTTTACGGCGATTCAAGCTGCTATTCATCCAGGTGATGAAGTCATTGTTTTGGATCCCTCTTACGACTGTTATGCGCCTTCTGTTGAATTAGCAGGTGGAAAACCGATACACGTCAACATGAATCCTGATTTCTCTGTGGATTGGAGTAAAGTAGAAGATGCAATTTCAAAAGATACTAAGTTGTTGATTGTAAATAATCCGCATAACCCTGGAGGAACAGTGTTTTCAGAAGATGATATACAAGCTATCGAGCAAATTATGTCACGTTATCCTCATTTGTACCTACTTTCAGATGAGGTATATGAGTTTATTCATTTTGAAGAAAAACACATATCAATTAATACACGTGAAGCAATTAGAGATCGTGCATTTATTGTTTCATCATTTGGAAAAACGTTTCATGTAACGGGTTGGAAAGTAGGTTATTTGGTTGCACCAAAAAACATGATGAACGAAGTCAAAAAAATCCATCAATATATTGTATTTAGTGTGAACAGTACTTCACAGCAGACTTTATTGAATTATTTGCCTCAAGCAGATCTGTCTTTATTAGGTGGTTTTTACCAAAAGAAACGTGATTTCTTCAGAGGATTGATGAAAAATAGTCGCTTTGAACTTCTAGATTGTCAAGGAACTTATTTTCAAGTAGCGAGATACAATGAAATTAGTAACTTAGGAGATGTTGATTTTGCTATAGAAATGACTCAAAAGCATGGGGTAGCCGTAATTCCTGTATCAGGATTTAATAAAGATCAACACGATGATCATCTTATCCGTTTTTGCTTTGCAAAGGATGAAGAAACAATTATTAAAGCAACAGAAAAGCTATGCAAGATTTAAAAGTAAGTTTAATTCAGTGTGACCAAGTTTGGGAAAATAAAAAAGCCAATTTAGCCCACTTTGAAACAATGTTAAAAGAGGTACAATTACCAGCCGATATTGTAGTTTTTCCAGAGATGTTCCAAACGGCATTTAGCATGAATGCTAAGGAAATGGCGGAAACAATGGACGGAGAAAGTATAGCTTGGTTAAAGAAAATGGCTGCTCTCTACGATTGTGCAATGGTCGCTTCTTTAATTATAAAGGAAGGTGATATTTATAATAACCGAATGGTGTTTATTCAGGCTGATGGTTCAATTCAACAATACAATAAACGCAAGCTTTTTGGTCTGGCAAATGAAGAGCAAACATTTACACCGGGAGATAAAAATACGATCTTTGAATATAAAGGTTGGAAGATTTTCTTGCAGGTATGTTATGACCTTCGTTTTCCAGAAATTGCACGAAACTCAGTCAAAAATGACGTTTATGAGTACGATCTACTCATAAATGTGGCAAATTGGCCCGAAAAACGTAGTTTACACTGGAGAACTTTGTTACAAGCAAGAGCGATTGAAAATCAAGCTTACGTCATTGGCGTAAATAGAGTAGGAGATGGTAAAAACGGACTTTATTACTCAGGAGATTCGTGTATTGTGTCTCCATCAGGAATGGTGGTGGCTTTAGTTTCTCATGAAGAACATATTGTGAATGAGGAATTGGAATATGAGACGTTAAAAGAGGTGCGGAAAATGATGCCGTTTTTGAAAGATAGGTGAGTGATTTTGCTACCACGATATGGAACGAGGTAGCACCGAAGGCAATAAAAGGAGAAGAGAGAGTGGAAAAGGCGTCACAGGTATAGTAAATCCGTGACCGTTCTGTTGCATTATCCACAACATTCATGATTTTCTGATTCGTAATTTATTTATCTTTATGCAAAAGCAAGATAAATAGCATTCATCCGTTATAACAACAGAAAAACCAGTAAATGAAACTCTATTCGAATAAACAAAAATGGAAAATTGCATTGCTTTTTGTTGCAATTGTATTGGTTGGAGCTTCATTGTTTGTATCTAACAAAATCGTTAATGAAGTTGCAAAGCGTGAGCGAGAGCGAGTGACACAGTGGGCTGACGCTATAAAAAAACGTGCTGAGTTGGTTCGTTTAACCAATAATTCATTCGAAGAGCTGCGTAAAAAAGAACTCAATGAAATGCAGTTATGGATCGATGCAACCAAAGAAATTTCTCGTAAATCGTCGTTGGAAACACAACAATCCTATGATTTTCCTCTAAAAATAATCAACAGAAATGATGATATTCCAGTGATTGTTTTGGATCAGGAAAATTTTGTATCAACATACATTAATCTTGATTTTGATAAAACAGATTTAAAAAATGCTTTTCCAACGTTAGATAGTGCTGAAGTTGATGTTTTATTTACTGACTCTTTAGTTAAGTTAGCTTATAGTTGGGAACAAATAAACCCTTCTTTCACGGTTGAAGTATATGACGACTTATTTATGTCTTATTTCTACAATGATTCGAGAAACATTCTCCGCTTAGAAGAAGAGCGAGACTCTCTAATTAAAGCATTTAATAAGGAGTTAATAGAGAATGCTGAATTGGTACCTGTTGTACTTACAGATAGCTCAAAACAAAATGTAATTACTTCTAACTTACTACAGGTTGAAACGGACAGTCTTCAGTTAGCTATTACCCTAGAAGAACTTTCAAATGCTAATGAGCCTATTAAAATTTACTTTTCTAAAAATGAAGTAAGTTATGTGTTTTATGCAACGAGTCCAGAGTTGGTGCAACTACAGTACTTCCCTTATATACAGTTTATTATCATAGGTTTATTTATCTTAATTGGCTATATTATTTTTAGTACTTTCAGAAAAGCAGAACAAAATAAAGTTTGGGCAGGAATGGCCAAAGAAACAGCTCATCAATTAGGAACTCCTATTTCATCTTTAATGGCTTGGGTTCAATTATTGGGAGACATGGAAAACACCAAGGACATTGCTGTAGAAATGAATAAAGACGTGGAACGATTAACACAAGTTACCGATCGTTTTTCAAAAATAGGCGCAAGTACACAGCTTAAAGACCTAGATATTGTTCACACAACTCAACATTTCCTTGAATATTTACGAACACGCTTTCCTCAAAAAATAACGTTGGGTTTTTCAACTTCTGATGATAAAATTCTTATCCCACATAATGCTGCTCTTTTTGAATGGGTGATAGAAAATATTTGTAAGAATGCCATTGATGCAATGGAGGGAGAGGGTAAGATTGAAATAAATATCGTTCGACAAAATAGACAAATTTATATTGATATTTCTGACAACGGAAAAGGAATGACGCCTTCTCAACAGCGTAATGTTTTCCAACCTGGTTTTACTTCAAAGAAGAGAGGGTGGGGACTTGGATTACCACTCGCAAAAAGAATTATTCACGAATACCATAAAGGACGCTTGAAAATACTTCATTCTGAAGTTGGAAAGGGAACAACCTTTAGAATTATTTTAGGGGTATAGGTTCTAGTTTCAGTAGGACGCACCACAATACGTTCCTACTTCAATACCTCAATTGCTTTATTAATCTCTTTATCCGTTTGGTTGAAAATATAATACGCACCCAATTCCAGCCATTTTTGTCGAGCAATTTCAGCCTTAATGCTAATTCTGATGCGATCTGCTGATACCCGGTACTCTTTCTCGTTGAATGTTATATTGTGCTTGTTCGATGCAAATGTTTTAAAATCACTCAATATTTTTTCTGTAACTTTAAAATCACGGTCAAAAGCCTGAACATTTTGGTATTTGTTCAAATTGTTAAAACGCACATAGTGGTATGAAAACTCATTAAATACGTTCGCATATTGTAAACGTCTGTAATAGACTGAGCTTCCAGTTGTATCTAAAGGCACAAAAATGTCAGGCATTATTCCGCCTCCACCATAAACGACCTTTCCTTTAGGAGTGATATACTTTAATGAATCAACCAATAGCGTACTATCTATTTCATACAGTTCGCCACTTTCGTAACGCTTTAATTCATCCATCATATAATCTTCATAATTCTCACTATATGATTTTTGTATACTTCTTCCTGTTGGTGTATAATAGCGTGAGACAGTTAACCTTAAGTTACTTCCATCTTTTAGTTGAATATCTTGTTGAACCAATCCTTTTCCAAAAGAACGGCGTCCAATAATAGTTCCTCTGTCATTATCTTGGATTGCACCCGCTACAATTTCACTTGCAGAAGCAGAGCTACTGTTGATAAGAACAGCGATGTCGACATGACCTAAAAACGGATTGCTTTCTGAGTAAATAACTCTTTCTGGACTGTTCTTTCCTTTCGTAGAGACGATAGGTGTACCAGCTTCTAAAATAGCATCTAGAATAGAAACAGCACTTCCTAAAACTCCTCCTCCATTATAACGTAAATCGAAAACAAGTTTTTTCATTCCTTGTCCTTTCAGATTAATTGCCGCAACATAAAACTCATTTGCAGACTGCATACTGAATTGACCGAGTCGTATATAACCTATCTCGTTAGTTAGCATATAAGAAGCGCTAATCGATTCGATTGGGACAGCACCACGAATGATCTGTTTTTCTATTTTTTCACCTCTGCGAAGAATTGTAACTTTTACAGGTGTTCCTTCTTGACCTTTCAACAATTCTCTTACATGTTCATTAGACAAACCAACATTTGCAATATCTTCTCCATCTACATTTATAATTTGGTCAAACTTTTGAATACCTACTTTAAACGCAGGTGATTTATCAATTACATTGACAACACTCAAGGTATCATCATAAATTGTAAATCGGATACCAACCCCTCCAAACTTACCTTGAATGTTTTCACTCATCTCTACTAAGTCCTCAGCAGCAATGTAATTTGAATGAGGGTCTAAGCCATGCAATAAGTCAGAAATAGTTTTTTCAAAAAGCTGTTTTTTATCAATGCTATCAACATATTCCTTGTCTAAAACGTCAATAATATCAGCTAACTTTTGTTCATATTTACCACTAATAGAGGAGTCGCTTTTCTTTCCATCTGATAAAGAAATTCCAAAAAACAAACCTATAATTACAAGTAAACTTCCAATAAGTGGGTATAATGCTTTGTTTGAGCTATTCATTCTCGATATTATTTATTTGTTCTATGTTTATTCCCGCAGTTTTTAAAAATGCTACACCTTCTTCGTCTTTGTAGTGATCGATATAGACAACGCGTATTATTCCTGCTTGTAAAATTAACTTACTACATTCTTTACAAGGCGACATCGTAAGGTATAATGTTGCACCCTTTGCATTATTGGTAGACTTTGCAACTTTTAAAATTGCGTTAGCTTCTGCATGAAGTACATACCAATGTGTTGCTCCTTCATCATTTTCACAACAATTATCAAATCCTGATGGAGTACCATTGTATCCGTCAGAAATAATCATATCATCTTTAACAATTAAAGCACCTACTTGTTTACGTGTGCAATGGGATAGTTTTGCCCATGTTTTTGCCATGCGTAAATAGGCTTTATCATATCTAAGTTGCTTTGCTGTGCTCATATTTATTAATTGTAATGACAAAAATAGGGTTTCTTTTAAGAGTTTGTAAATTTATATCCTACCCCACGAATACTGTGAAAAAAGACCGGGTTTTTAGGGTCTTTTTCAAACAACTTTCTAAAAGAAAGTATATAATTATCAATGGTTCTAGTTGTTGGATATGCATCTTTCCCCCAAATTTGATCTAAGATAAAATCACGTGAAACAACCTCTCCTTCGTGCTGATTGAAAAGTTGTAGTAATTGCACTTCCCTTTTCGAAAGCTCAGTGATGAGTTCATCTTCTTTTTTGACTTCGTAAGTGAGTAAGTTCACATTGATTTCACCAATTAAAAGAAGTTCATCCTTTATATTTTTTTTATTGTGACGTAAAATCAAAACCTGTACTCTCAGTAAAAGTTCTTCTAAATCAAAAGGTTTTGCTAGAAAGTCGTCTGCTCCTAATTTCAAACCTTTTATTTTATCCGAAGAAGTTCCTTTTGCTGAAACAAATAAAATTGGAGTATCTGTCACGCTTTTATACATCGTACAAATATCCCAACCGCTAACTTCAGGAAGCATTACATCAAGAATCACTAAGTCATATTCTGAAACCTTGTGGGCATGTTCAATAGCAGTCCTTCCATTAGAAATACAAACTACATTAAAGCCTTCAAGTTTGAGGTTTAATTCTACAACACTGCTTAAACTTTTCTCGTCTTCAATGAGTAATATTTTTTTAGAAGTATTCGCCATTTTAATTAAAAATCATTCAGAAAGTGATGTTAAACTCATATAATTAACCGTGAAATTATCAAAATCAAAATTACTAAGATTAATATGAATAGAGTTTTTTACTTGTAATGAAAGCAAAAATACAAATCAAATAGACTATTCTAATGAATAACAGTGATATAATGCTTAGTTTTTAACCAAAGTTAACGGCAAAGCAAATAATATAAAAAATTAATATGTGAACATGTAACTATATTCCTTTTTTTTTCGTTTATTTTACACCCTTATAGAGCAAATTAATTACTTGAAAGAGAATTTAATTTGACTTTTTGGTTAATAACAAAATATATTAATGGATAAACTGGTTGCTCAATTTCCAAAACAAATTGCTGACGCTATAACAATAGCGAATAAAAGCACGCTTAATTTTTATAAAGATAAAACATTTAACAATGTAGTTATTTGTGGAATGGGCGGTTCCGGAATTGGCGGAAGAATGGTTTCACAACTTTTCGCTGACCAGTCAAGTCTTCCTATTATTTTGATACAAAGTTATTCTATTCCTGCTTTTGTAGATGAGAATTCTTTAGTTATTGGATCTTCATACTCTGGTAATACTGAAGAAACATTAACCGCAATTAATTCAGCTCATGAAAAAGGAGCTACTATTGTAGGAGTGAGCTCAGGAGGAGATTTACTTCAGTTTTGTAAGCACAACAATTATGATTATATAAAATTACCAGGTGGAAATCCACCAAGGAGCATGCTTGCTTTTTCTGCTGTTCAGTTAATCAACATTTTAGCTGTTGCAGGTATTATTAATAAAGACGCTATAGAATCTATTGTTAAATGCCGACATTTATTGAATGCTGAATTAATTTCAATTAAAGATGAAGCAAAAAAATTAGCAAACCACCTCTATAATAAACAGTGCGTTTTTTATACAGATTCTGATTTGGGATTTGTAGCTATCAGAGCACGTCAACAAATCAATGAAAACAGTAAGCAATTGTGTTGGCATCATGTTATTCCTGAAATGAACCATAACGAACTTGTAGGTTGGGCAGGAGGAAATGATGATTTTGCTGTTACCTTCTTCGTTTCTCAGTACTTATCGGATAGAAACAAGTTAAGAACAGAGCTTAGTAAGGAAGTTATCGGAAATAAGACAAGCAGTGTACTCATGATAGAAGGTAGAGGAAACTCTATTATTGAAGAGTCTTTTTACTTTATTCATATCATAGACTGGGCCTCTTTATATTTAGCAGATTTGAATCAAAAAGATGCAGTTGAAATAAAGGTTATTGACTTTCTTAAAGACTCTTTAAATAAAGCTTAAAATATGCCTGCAGAAGTTATTCTTGAAGATTTAGGCCTCATAGATTATAAAAAAGCATGGGACTATCAAGAGAAAATTTTCAAAGCAAATGTTGATTTAAAAATTGCGATTCGAAGAAATGAAACCCAAGAAGCTACAAAAAACTATCTTCTTGTTTGTGAGCATCCTCATGTTTATACTTTAGGAAAAAGTGGTAATCAATCTCATTTATTACTTTCCGAAGAGCGTTTAGCTGAAATCAATGCAACTTATTATAAAATTAACCGAGGAGGTGATATAACTTATCACGGCCCCGGTCAATTGGTGGTTTATCCAATTTTAGATTTAGAAACCTATTTCTTTACAGATATTCATAAATACATGCGTTTCCTTGAGGAGGCTGTTATTCTAACATTAGCTGAGTATGGTGTTGAGTCTGGAAGAGTAGATGGTTTTACAGGGGTTTGGCTTGACGGTGGAAAAAGCACCGAACGCAAGATTTGTGCTATGGGAGTAAAATCATCGCGTTGGGTAACAATGCACGGTATCGGTTTCAACGTTAATACAGACCTAAATTATTTTAATTATATCGTTCCTTGTGGTATTGAAGATAAAAGCGTAACTTCACTTGAGAAGGAGTTAGGCCATCCAGTTGATATGGAAGAGATAAAAGGTAAACTTCAAAATCATATTGCCACTATTTTTAATGCGAAATACGTCCAAGAATAAAAAGAGTTTTTCAAGAAGGCTTAAACGTTTTCTTTTGGTATTTCTATTGCTTTTTCTTTTCCTTAATCTGATTGTTTTTATTACAGGGAAAACTTATTTATATAAAGGAATTCAGGAAACCTATCTTAAAGGTAAAACCGGGCCTGGAATTTACGATTCTATCGTTTTCCCTGTTCGGATAGCTCCACAATCTAAAGCTTCAAAAGAATGGAATGTAAAAGCACCAATGATTGAATTGAATCAGAAGTCTATAGAAGGTTTAAATGAAACCAAAACCAGTTCTTTTCTTATTGTTAAAGACGGAGAAATCATTCATGAATCTTATTACAATGAACACAATGAACACCTGAAAAGTAATTCCTTTTCTATGGCCAAAAGTTTTATTGGTCTACTGATTGGTATTGCAATTGACCATAAAGAAATTGAAAGCTTTGATGCTTCAATAACCGACTATTTACCCTTCAGACTACCCAACGATGAGGGAATTACTATTCGTCACTTATTAGGCATGTCTAGCGGTTTAAACTGGACAGAAAGTGGAAGTAATCCTCTCTCCGATAATGCAGCCGCATATTACACCTCTGATTTAGACGAGCTAATGCAAAAAGAAGAATTTAAATCCAAGCCAGGTTTAGTTTTTGATTACGCAAGTGGGAATAGCCAACTCTTAGGAATTATTTTAAAAGAAGCTACAGGAAAGTCTCCAACAGACTATTTTGCTGAAAAGGTTTGGTCAAAAATTGAAGCAGAACATGATTTATTATGGAGTTTAGATCATGAAGACGGAATAGAAAAAACGTTTTGCTGTGCTTATGCAACGACAAGAGATTATGCACGAATTGGACAAATGATTTTAAATCAAGGAAAATGGAACGGAGAAGAAGTGATTTCAAGTCAGACTTTAAATAGCATCATTGCTCCTTTTAATATTAAAGAAGCTCAGTATGGACTCCACTTCTGGAGATTTAATCACCCCATTCATCCTGCAGTTTATGCCAGGGGAATATTAGGTCAATATATTATTATTATTCCTTCTCTAAATGTAGTAATAGTACGAACAGGACATGAAAGAAAAGAAAAATATTTTATTCCAGCTGATAAAAAGAGAGATGTAGACTTTGTTCATAGAAATGGATACAAAGAGCATCATCCATTAGATCTTTTTGACTATTTTTCGATTCTTGAAGAGGTTTTAGATCAAGAGTAACTGTTTAAGAAAATGAAAGAAGAATTAAGAGGACCAAAAGTTGAAAATGTAGCTGTAGCTGTTGTTCAAGAATTAGGAGACGAAAATGCGATTATTTATAATGTTTATTTAATCAATGAGAAAGATGAGCCTTTAGAAAATGTATTGGTTACTTCAAAAGGCTATGCTACGGTTGCAAAAACAGAAGAAAAAATAATTACCAACACCCTGAGAAGATCTTTGGGGAATGTTGAGGCGAATTCTGTGGAACAAATTGAGCCAATTATGGAAGATGTAATGGGCTTGAATAATGAATACTGGGTCTCCTTTTGGATAGGGGCAACAATGTATGATAAAAAATATATTTTTCTTTCAGAAACCATTAAAGAAGAAAACTTTGTGAAAATACCAATAATTAATAAAAAAGGAGTTTTGGTGCGTTAGTTAGGATTGATTTAACTTCAATATTCTTAGCTTTTTACTCAACACCGTACTATTACCACTGTGGACAAGTTCCACAATTGTTTTTCTGACTTATAAAGAATGAAAAGCCTATATTAATTGAAGGTGAAATAAAGCCAACTACTTGTTTTGCTGTGCTACTCCCATTGGTGGAAAGTTTGATGTTTTTTTGATTGAGTAATCCGCCTGTAAGTCCTAACTGTAAAAAAACATGTTGGTAAAACTCAAATCGCAAACCAATATCTCCAGAAAAACCAAGTCCACTAAAAGATGAAATGTTTTGGGTGGTATAATCATCAAATGTATAATCTACTTTTGTAAACAATCCACCTAGTTTTACACCGTATACCGTATGAAAAGCAAACTCTGCTTTTCTAGATTTATACAGCATATCATTACGTTGAACCCCGATAGAAAAATAATTAATTCCGTTAAGTTGAGCAATACTGAATTGATTTCGTGTTAGGTTTATACTTTCGTTATAACTTCCTGAATAGTTAGAGTGAGCACCAGGCGCTATTGTTCCGTCAAGCGTAACTTGTTGATTGTCTTCAAAAAAAGCATTGTAACGATCAAAGCTTAATGTTAAAGCCCACTTTGGTTTGATAAAGTAACCCAACTTCACGCTAATCTGGGGTGAGGTGCTCGAGAAGAATTTACCCAATCCTTCGGACTCTTCATTGTCTTTAATAGCTGTTTCTCTTAAATTAAACGAATAATTACTTCCGTTCAGCTCTACGTCAGTTAAGGAATAAGCACTTCTATTGTATCCAATCTGTGCAAAGAATGTTCCTTGACCATTTGTATTTAGTTTACTCTTTCGTTGAGAAAAAACAGGTTGAACACATCCCATTATTATAATCAAAACGATGATAGCAGATGTCTTCATGCAATATAAAGAATAAAAAAGGTATGATTATCATACCTTTTGAATGTGCTTATATCATGTTGATAGTAAGAATAATAACATCTACTATCACACTAATAAGTGCAAGGTTCAAAATTTGTTTTACTGGTGCAACGGCTATAAGAAAAGAAAGTGTTGCCATAGTAGAAAATACAATCACAAATAATTGCCATATGTGGTGAATTGCTCCTAAACCAACAGTCACTCCTCCTAAACACCCTACAAAAATGGCAATAATACTAACGATTCCGAAACGATTCGCTTCTAAATCCCTTCCTAATAATCTACCCCAAATAGACATATCTGCATCAGTCATAATCAAGTTTTATTTTAATTTACTAGCAAATATAGGAAATTTAAAAGTATATTGTTTTTAGTTTCAATGAAAAACTCATTTTTTATAAATAGCATTTTATTATTGACGCTATTATAAAAAAAAGAATTCTAATGAAGGTATTAAAACAAAAGTCTTTGGGTTTTGCTGATGTCATAGTTTATGACAATGAAATCTTCAATATTCATATTTTAACTAAGTCACCCTTAAGTCTAGACCAGGCTATCAAGGTTAATGAGCTAAGACTGTCTCTGATGGAAAATAATAAAGCGTTAGTTCTTTCTACTTCCGAAAGTGATTTTGTAGTACCAACCAATGAAGCTATTGAATATATCTTATCTGCAAATAGATTAAATCACGTCAAAGCGAACGCTTTTGTAATTGCTAGTTTTTCCCAAAGGTTAGCGGTTAAAGCTGCAGATAGATTAAAGAAAATACCTTCGCCAATTCGTTTTTTCTCTAATAAAAAAGATGCTATTGAGTGGCTTTTAAGTCAGAAGGAATAGTGTCATATCAACTAAGCCCTATGGATATAACGCATTATTTCGAACGTTATATTTGTAAATAACAACTTACTATACGCATTGCGTTCAATGTTATAGTGTGCGTCATTGAATAGTTGATTAAACTCTAAGACATTGTTTCCTGTAATAAATCGTGCAAATTTTGATAAAAACTCTGTCTCATCAGTAGAAGCACTCATGAGGTGTTCATCTGTATAGTTTTTCATCAAACTTTGTCTTACCATGTAAAGAGCATATTTTAAAAAATGCTTTTGTTCTTCTCGTCCAAGTTTAGACATTTGTTCTGCCCAATTCATCATTGGTAGAACTTCTTTTTTATAACAAACCCTCATCAATTCTACAAATCGAGTATAGTTTGAGTTAACGTCTTCACCAGTATTAATTAGCTCTAAAGCCAATGAAAGGTTTCCTTCAGTTCTAGAAACAATGCTTCTGATCAAGTCTTGACTTACATTCTTTTTAGTTTGTAAAAACTGACTTAATTCTTCGTTTTTAAGTTGTTTTATCTTTGTTATCTGCGTTCTACTTAAAATGGTGGGAAGCATGTTTTCTTCAGACTCTACAATAAGAATAAACACAGTGTCTTTAGGAGGCTCCTCTATTATTTTTAAAAGTTTGTTTGCACAAGCTGCATTCATTTCCTCAGCAAGCCAGATAACACTTACTTTATACCCGCCTTCAAAAGATTTTAAAGTTAGCTTTTTAATAATTTCCTCACTTTGATGAACAGAAATTATAGGCTTTCTTCCTTTGTCATCAGATTGATTAATCCATTCATTTAAGCTTAAGTAAGGATTCTCTAACACTAAAGACTTCCAAATTGAAAATTGTGGATCAGATGTTTTTGAGTTGGTTTGTACTGTTGGAAAAGAAAAGTGAAGATCTGGGTGCTCTAGTTTTTGAACTTTAGTACAAGCGCTACAAACTCCGCAACTGTCATTTTCTTTTTTATCCTCACACATTAAATATTGCACAAACGCAAGTGCTAATGGAAGTCCACCATAACCAATGTTACCCAAAAATAAATGGGCATGAGAGACTTGATTATCCCTTACATCATTAATAAACTTAGTTTTAAGTTCATTATGTCCCAACACATTATTAAAAAGCATAGGCTAAAGATAAATATTTATAGTTGGTTTATTCAAATTAGAATAGAAAGCTTAAGCGATAAATTGTTAAACACTGTTATATGTACTAAGAAATTTGTATTTTAGTATCATATTAACTAAGAATGAAAATCAATTTAAATTATGAAAAATAAAAATATCGCCTTAATTGCTTCTTTTACTTTAGGAGCTATTTTAGCACCGGTTTCGTATTCAGCTGCAAAAGAAGCGGTTATGCCAAGCTTTCAGATTCAAGAGGGTAAAACAGTAACTATCTCAGTTAATATTAATTATCTAGGTAATCCTTTAGACGGAGTTTCAGCTTCTATTGTTAAAGATGGAAAGGTAATCGCTGAATCAATTAGTGATGCAAAAGGAAAAGCAGTGCTTAAAGTAGATAACTACGAATTAGGAGCTGTTGATTTGCAACTAAAAAAAGAAGGTTATCAAACACAAATAATGTCAGGCTTAATTCTAAAGAATGGAAGTGACTATAAGTTTTCTTTAACAAAAGGAACGGGTGTTGTAACTACGGAAATCTCTACAGGAATCAATAAAATTGAAGAAAAGAGCACAGAAGAGCTTGAAAAACTAGCAAAGCAAGAAGAAAAAGCAAAACAAAATGCTGAATCCTCTATGGAAGATGCTGAAAAAGCTAAAGAAAAAGCAAGTTCATATTCTGAGAGTGTAAAAGATGAAGAACAAAAACGTAAAGATTTAGAAGAAAAGGCTGCTCAAAAATCAGCTGCAGCCGAAGAGTCTGCAAAAGAAGCTGCTAAAATGGAAGAGCAACTTGCTGGTTCAGAAAAAGAAATAAAGCAACGTGAAGAACAAGCAAAACAGCGTGAGCAGCAAATACAAGACTTAGAAAATCAACGTGCAGCTGAAGATGCCGCAAAAGCAACTGCTGCCGCAAAAAAGTCAGCTGAAAAAGATGCTAAAAAAGCGGAGAAAGCAGCTAAAGCAAAAGCGAAAGAACAAGCAGCTGAGGCAAAAGAAAAAGCCGCTGCAGAAAAGGAGGCAGCCAAAAAAGCTAAAGAGGTAGCTAAAGAAGAGAAGGCTAAAGCTAAAGCAGAAAAAAAGGCTGCTAAAGAGGCTAAAAAAGCACGTAAAGAGGCTGAGAAAGCAGCAAAAGCAGCTGAGAAAGCAGCAAAAGCAGAAGCGAACTACAGTAAGAGCTTAAGTAAACTTGTTGGTAAACAAGAAAAAATTGAAAAGAAAAGAGCTAAACTAAATAAGTCGCAAGATAAATTAGACAAACAAATTTCTAAAGGAAAGATTGATTCTGATAAAGCTAGAAAAGCGCAAGAGAAAATAACTAAGGGACAAGAAAGTTTAGACCAAGACTTGAAGAAAATTCAAGAAGACGTTAAAAAACTTAAGAAGAAGTATAAAAAATAAACTTTCAAAAGAGAGTTGGATAAAGGGTTGTCAATTACGACAACCCTTTTTTAATCTTAAAGTTCTTCAACTAAAAGATTAAATGAATTTAGTATTTTCGATATTTGTATTAAATGAACTTCTATGAGATATCTTTTATTGTGTTTAGTTTTCGCTTCACAGTTTGTGGTTGCTCAAAATGTTGAGCCTTTCAAAATCTATTCTAAAAATGGTAAGAAAGTTAGCACTAAAAAGTTTCTAAAAAGTCTAGAGTCCTGTGAAATTGTATTGTTTGGAGAGCTACATGACAATTCAATCATACATTGGCTTCAACTTAAAACAATTCAACATTTGCACAACAAAAACGCTATCTCGTTAGGTGCTGAAATGCTGGAAACACACATTCAAGATCAACTTAATCAATATTTAACAGAATCAATACCACAAGATGTTTTTGATTCTACAGCTCATCTCTGGGTTAATTATAAAACGGATTACAAGCCATTAGTTGACTTCGCTAAAAAAAATAGAGTTCCTTTTGTTGCGACAAACATTCCACGTAAATATGCTAGTTTTGTTTATAGAAACGGATTAGAGTTATTAGAGGAGGAACTCAATGAAGAGGAAAAGAAATTAGTAGTCCCTTTACCTATTGCTTATGATCCTGACTTGCCAAACTACAAGGCAATGTTGAATATGATGAGCGATCATGCTAATCCAAATTTCCCAAAAGCTCAAGCAATCAAAGACGCAACAATGGCTCATTTTATCTATGAGCATTACATCACCAATTCAAATCAATTTATTCATTTTAATGGTGATTATCATAGTAAGGACTTTGAAGGAATTTACTGGTACTTAAAACGCAAAGACGAAAAGTTAAATATCAAAACTATTTCTACCGTTGAACAAGACGATGTGAATAGATTAAATAAGGACTATCATGGACAGGCCGACTTTATTGTTGTTGTAGATTCTGACATGACAAAAACATATTAAATGCTACCTCAATTATTAAAAAAAGGAGATTCTATTGCTGTTCTTGCTCCTGCGAAAGGTATAGAAAAAGAGTTTATTGATTTTGCAGTTGAAACCATTGAGAAAAATGGTTACAAAGCCATAGTTTCTGAAAACTGCCTTGGTCAATTTAATTATTTCTCTGGAACCATTAAAGAACGCGTAAATGATTTACAAAATGCCATTGACAACGATGAGATTAAAGCTATTTTATGTGCTCGGGGTGGTTACGGATGTATTCAATTGTTAGATAGAATTAACTGGGCAAACTTTATAGAAGATCCGAAATGGATTATTGGTTTTTCTGATGTTACTGTTTTTCATCAACACTTAGCAAGTCTCGGAGCGGGGTCTTTACATGCTTCAATGCCTTTAAATTTTAAAAGCAATTCCGAGGAGGCTTTGTCTAGCTTATTTGAATGCCTTGAAAAAGGCAAGATTAAGTACGAATGGCAATCTAACTATGAAAACATTAAAGGTGTAGCTAATGGAGAACTAATAGGTGGAAACCTGGCTGTATTGGCTGGATTAATTGGAACTAAACATATGCCAGACTATCAAAATAAACTTTTATTTCTTGAAGATGTCGGAGAACATCTGTATGCAATTGATCGCTATTTTTATCAATTAAGTAAGTCTGGAGTTTTTGATCAGATAAGAGGATTAATCGTTGGAGACTTTAGTGGCATGAAAGATACCAATCCTCCATATGGAAGCGATCTTCAAACAATTATTAAATCTCACTTCACCTATCAATCAATTCCTATAGCTTTTGATTTTCCGGCAGGACACCTTGATGATAATCGAGCTCTAATTCTAGGGAAAAGTGCTACATTAAATGTAAAGAAAGAAAGCGCTGAACTTAGTTACGATTAGAATAGAAATTCTCTTCAAGGATTTCTTGTAACTCCTCAAATGATGAGTATTCAAGTGTATAATCAGCTTTTAAATTATTGTCACTAAGGAAAGATTCAGTTGTTTTTCCCCATGCTATAATTTTTTGATGGTCTTCTACCTTGTTTACTTGTAAGAATGAATTCAGGTTTGTTGGACTGGTAAAAACTAAAATATTTGGTTTAATTTTTAATTGAACAGGTGTTAGTTCAGTTTTATAAACGATAAGATCTGTAATCTGTCCTTCATATAACCGTTTCTGCATAGATTGATGAGAATAGTTAGATTGTGGAAATAAAACCTTTCTCCCTTCTGCAAAAACTTTAAATTCAGCACTTACTTTTGCTGGATTACCACTCGTTACTCCTGTAAAACTAACTTTATACCCCCTTGATTCAACATATTCTGAAGTAGACTTTCCGATTGTTGCTATCTCCACATCGTCAGGAATATCACATTGGTCTAGGTAAAACCCTGCAGAACGAGGACTTGTAAAAAACACTACTTGATAGATTTCTTTTGGACAATCAAATTGTTCAGCGACAAAGGAAATCATGGGTTGATCTATTAAATTTATTCCCTTTTTTTCAACGAATGCTAAGAAATCTGTATTCGTTACTTTTTTGGAAATAAATAACATAGAATTACTGTTTTTGAATATGTGTTAGAATTTCCTCTACGATTCCATCATTTTCTACTGCTGAAAAGGTACTGAATTTAGCACCTTCTTCCCACTTCCTTGCAAAAGCTACGTGAACTGTCTTTTCTTCATCGCAGTAGATTCCTAATGGCAGTTGACAACCTCCATCCATGTTTCTCAAGACGCCTCTTTCTATTCTAATGCGTTCTTCAACTTCATGGTCATTCATTTCCTTCAGAACTTCGGCCAAATGCGTATCCTCCTCTCTGATTTGAAGACCTAAAACTCCTTGTGCCGGACATGGAATGAATAAGGTAGGGTCTAATGTGCTAATGGTTAAATCAGATAAGTCTAAATCTAAACGCTTAATTCCAGCCATTGCTAAAACAATTGCATCGTATTGGCCTTCGCGTAATTTATTGACACGTGTACCTACGTTTCCTCTTAGGTCTTTAATTTCAAAATCATCACGGAATGTAATCAATTGAGATTTTCTTCGCGCTGATGAAGTTCCAATAATCGGGTTTTTTTTAATTCCGAAAACTTGAGAGTTATCTACTGATTCATTTCTAATCAATAATAATTCTGATGGATCTTCACGATAAGAAACAGCTCCAATTACTAATCCTTCTGGAGAAGTAGTTTCTAAATCTTTATGTGAATGTACTGCTAAATCAATGGATTTATCGAGGAGTGCAGCTTCGATTTCTTTGGTAAAAAAACCTTTACCCTCCATTTTATCGAAGCTCAAGTGTTGAATTCTATCTCCTTGAGTAGAGATTACTTTAATTTCAACTTCTTGACCTAATTTTTCTAATTCGTCCTTTACGAAGTTTGCTTGCCATAAAGCCAAATCACTTCCACGTGAACCAATGATTATTTTCTTCATTTTTTAAGTAATATTTCTTTGGCCATTATCATTGGCACACTCATGTATTTTTTCTCGAAATATGCGATAATTTTCTCAACAGTTTCTTTAGAGTTATCATCGAGATTTTCTATCTCTTTAGCGAAAACTTGTTCTATTGCTTTTGCTCTAATTTCTTTCACTTTTTCAGGCACAACTCTCATTGCAATCTCTACCTTTCTTTCATGTGCCATTAACTTGAATTGCTCTACAGCCTCATCTACAATTTCCTCTACGTGAATAATTTCTCTTGCACGTTTTTCTAAATTTTTAGAAGAAATCTTTTGTAAATATTCAATAGAAATGTTGTCCATTGGAAACTGCTTTGTAACCTCAGGATTTAAATCGCTTGGAATAGCTAAATCAATAACAACTTTGGGGTCGGTATCTCCTTGAAGCAAGTGAGTATAAAGTTTGCTATCTATTATTGACGAATCTGCACCCGTACAAGTGATAATAATGTCAAACCCTTCTTTGTAAAGAGATAACTCATTGAGAGCGTATGCTTTTCCTTTCAATTGTTTAGCCAGCACGTCAGCTTTGCTTTTTGTACGGTTAAATACCGAGAAATTTGTAAACCCATGCTTTCTTAAGAATCGACTCATGTTGGTATTGGTCACTCCAGCACCAATAATCAAAATACGAGCATCTAAAGGAATGTCCTTTAATCTTAGGGTGTGATAAGCTAATGAAACTACTGAAACAGGACTTTGTGCAATATTTGTCTCAGTGTAAATCCGTTTTGCAGTCTCAATTGTATGTCGAATCATTAATCGAATTGCATCTCCTGTAATTCCATACTCCTTGCAAGCATCAAATGATTTTCTGATTTGGGTGATAATTTCACGCTCTCCAACGACCATCGAGTCAATAGATGAGGTTACTTTTATCATGTGCTCCACACTTTCTAATCCTCTATATTGCTCTACACTTTCTGTAAATAGCTTTGTTTTCTCTGCGTCAAAATGAGGAAATAAAAACTGAATATATTCTTTAAATGACTGTTTGTCAACACCTTCTTTCTTTCGTATAATGAATTCAACTCGGTTACAGGTTGAAATGTACATTATTTCGTCCAGTTCAAATTTTTCTTTAAAAGCAGAGAGTTTTTGTTTTTGGTCATCAACAGCAATATGCAAGAGCCCAATTTGATTGACTTCAAGCTGTCGATGAGTAAAAGCAAATATGTGAATATCTTCCACGGGTTTTCTCTGTTTTAGCTGCAAATATCGGCATAATGTCCATTTTTATTGTCATGGCATTGTCAGAAATCCTTATTTAGAACGGTTTTAAACAATAAAAGATAAACATATCTCTTTTGTTGAAATAACCTGTGTTTTGAGTACAGAGGATTCTTATTTTTCTGTTTTAATAGTCTATTTAGCTATATTCTTCTACACTTTAACATCCTTCATTCCATTTCTAGACATCTAAAAATTGATGTGAAACTTGCTTTTGCACCTTGTTTTACAACTTAAAAGTCCCTTGTATTTAATGTGTTACGGATTTAGCATTCCAATATTCCCGATATTTTTTTAAAATAAAAGCGTTAAAATAATAGTTAACATCATTTTCCATTTATATTATTGTAATGCTATATTATTAATTCACCCTTCGAATTTTTATAAAGGTTAGTTCATAGCTTTATTTAATTCGATACAAAAACTATTAAACCATGCGGTTAAAATTATTTGTATTTTTTGCGTTCCTATATATAGGGTCGCAATTTCTGAAAGCTCAGGAGTATTATGAGCATTACCAGGACGGACTGGTTATTTTTAAAATCAAACAAGAGACTAAGCGTTTTTTATCGACAAATAAACAAGTCGACTTTAAAAGTATTCCCTTGTTTTCTCGTCACTTAGCTGGTTATGA
>Ga0209075_1001625_pt1 | contig 21016 bp, 21 predicted proteins | sample Stecom2011_FD_187523 | JGI IMG/M metagenome (GOLD analysis project Ga0209075, IMG submission 187523) | Agricultural soil microbial communities from Utah to study Nitrogen management - Steer compost 2011 (SPAdes) (version 2) | ecosystem: Environmental > Terrestrial > Soil > Agricultural land...
GCCGCCATGGCCGGGGTGCCCTTCCTCAACGGCTTCATTTCCAAGGAAATGTTCTTTGCCGAGACCCTGATGGTCGGCAGCAGCGACAACTGGTGGATGCCCCTGGCGGCAGTGACCATGGGTGTGTTCAGCGTCGCCTACTCGCTGCGCTTCATTAACGTGTTCTTCGGTAAGCCGGCCACCGACCTGCCCAGCACGCCCCATGAGCCGCCGCGCTGGATGCGCTTTCCGGTGGAGGTGCTGGTGGTGTTCTGCCTCATCGTCGGCATCATACCGGGGCTGAGCGTAGGTCCGCTGCTGCACAACAGCGTGCAGTCGGTACTCGGCGACATGACCCCCTATTACAGCCTGGCGCTCTGGCATGGCTTCAACATCCCGCTGATCATGAGCTTCGTGGCACTGGGCGGCGGCGTGCTGTTCTATACCGTGCTGCGGGTGCGCTTCAACCTTCAGCAGGTCGACCGGGTACCGGTGCTGTACCGCTTCAACGGCAAGCAGGCCTACGAGAACATCATGCTGGAGATGCGCAGCGCTGCCTCGCGTCTCGAGCGCCTGCTGGGGACTCGACGCCTGCAACCGCAGCTGGTGCTGATCGTTTCCGTCTGTCTGCTCGCCGGCGTGGCAGCGGCAGCCAGCGCCCCCGGGGTATGGACGGCGATGCAACCCAGCACCCCGCACCTGCCCTTCGCGGCCCTGTGGCTGATCGGCTGCGTCTGCGCCGTGGCGGCCGCCTGGCAGGCCAAATATCACCGACTGGCGGCGCTGGCGCTGGTCGGCGGTGCCGGGCTGGTGGTCTGTCTGACCTTCCTCTGGCTGTCTGCACCGGACCTGGCGCTGACCCAGCTGATGGTGGAAACCGTGACCACGGTGCTGATCCTGCTGGGCCTGCGCTGGCTGCCGCCGCGGCTGCTGGATATCGAGCGCGACAAGCGGGAGAACCGCATTGCCCGCTCGCGCCGCACCCGGGACTTCATCCTCGCCGTGGCGTCGGGTCTGGCCATGGCAGCCATCAGCTATCTGGTGCTGATGCTGCCGGCCGGCGCCGGTATCGGCGGCTTCTTCCTCGAGCGCTCGCTGTCCGAGGGTGGCGGCAGCAACGTGGTCAACGTGCTGCTGGTGGATTTCCGCGGCTTCGACACCATGGGCGAGATCGCCGTGCTGGGCATTGTCGCCCTGACCGTGTACGGCCTGCTGCGGCGCTTCCGTCCGGCGCCGGAAAGCATGACCCTGCCGCCGCAGCAGACCAACCCCGTAGACCCCGCCGGTTCGCAGCAGCCCGCGGAGCAGGCCGAAACGGGTTACCTGATGGTGCCCGGCGTCTACCTGCGTCTGCTGCTGCCGATGATTCTGGTGTGCGCCCTGTACTTCTTCATGCGCGGTCACAATCTGCCGGGGGGCGGCTTCGTCGCCGGTCTGCTGTTCTCGGTCGGCATCATCATCCAGTACATGCTGGCAGGCACCGTCTGGGTCGAATCCCGGCTGCACCTGCAACCGCACCGCTGGCTGGCGCTGGGCCTGGCCCTCGCCGTGCTGACCGGACTGGGCGCGCTGGTGCTGGGCTACCCCTTCCTGACCAGCCACACCGCCCATTTCGAGCTGCCACTGCTCGGCGAGCTGCACCTGCCCAGCGCCTTCTTTTTCGATCTGGGCGTGTTCAGCGTGGTGGTGGGCGCCACCATGCTGATACTCACCGCCCTGGCGCACCAGTCGCTGCGCAGCCACCGCCTGCCGGTGGCCGCCATCGATGCGGCTGATGCCACCGGACAGGAGAAAAACTGATGGAAGCCGTCATCGCCATTGCCATTGGCGTACTCTTTGCCTCGGGCGTCTGGCTGATCCTGCGGCCGCGTACCTTCCAGGTGATCATCGGCCTGCTGCTGATCTCCTATGCGGTCAACCTGTTCATTTTCATCATGGGGCGGCTGTGGGTGAACAAACCGCCGCTGACCCTGGAGCAGGCTGTTGATCCGGCGCTGTTCGCCGACCCGGTTCCCCAGGCCCTGGTGCTGACTGCCATCGTCATCGGCTTCGCCACCACCGCCCTGTATCTGGTACTGCTGCTCACCTCCCGGGGTCTGACCGGAACCGACCACGTGGATGGCAAGGAACCCCGTCAATGAGCTTCTGGGCTGATCAACTGATACTCCTGCCCATCCTGCTGCCGCTGCTGTTCGCCGCAGCGCTGGTCCTGCTCAGCGGCCGCCGGCAGCAGCTGAAGTTCGCCATCAACCTGATCGGCACCCTGGCCCTGCTGGCCACCGCGATCACGCTGTTCTGGTTCACCGATCGGGAGGTCTGGCCCCAGGGCGTCGGCGTTTACCTGGCGGCCAACTGGGCGGCGCCCTTCGGTATCGCCCTGGTGGTCGATCGCCTGTCAGCGCTGATGCTGACCCTCTGTGCCGTTATCGCACTGGCGGCACTGGTGTTTTCCTACCGCCGCTGGAGCCGCGCCGGGGTGCACTTCCATTCCCTGTTCCAGTTCCTGCTGGCGGGTATCAACGGCTCCTTCATCACCGGCGACCTGTTCAACCTTTTCGTGTTCTTCGAAATCATGCTGGCCGCTTCCTACGGCCTGCTGCTGCTCGGTCTGCAATCGGAGCGGATCCGGGCCAGCATGCAGTATGTGGTGATCAACCTGGTGGCCTCCTCCTTCTTCCTGATCGGCGTGGCCCTGATCTATGCTGCCGCCGGCACCCTGAACATGGCCGATCTGGCGGTGCGCGCCAGCACCATGGGCGAAAGCGAGCGGCTGCTGCTGGAAATCGGCGCAGCGGTGCTGGCCATCGTATTCCTGATCAAGAGTGCAGTCTGGCCGCTGGGCTTCTGGCTGCCGACCACCTATGCGGCCGCCGCGCCCCCGGTGGCCGCGATGCTGGTGCTGATGACCAAGGTGGGCATCTATGTACTGCTGCGCCTGTGGCAGCTGGTGTTCGCCGAGCAGGCGGAGCTGCTCAATGCCCTGTCCGGTGCGGTGCTGGTGACTGGCGGCCTGCTGACCCTGGCCTTCGGCACCATCGGCATGCTCGGCAGCCAGGAACTGGGACGCATGGCAGGCTTCAGCGCCATCATCTCCTCGGGCACCCTGCTGGCCGCCCTGGGCTATGGTGAGCCCCGGGTGATCAGCGCCGCCCTGTTCTACCTGATCAGCTCGACCCTGGCAGTGGCCGCCTTCATGCTGCTGATGGAGCTGATCGAACGCATCCGCAAACCCAGTGCCGCGGTACTGGCCCTGACCATGGAGGCCTTCGCCATCGATGACGCTCCCGAGGAGTCCGCCGGGGTGGTGATTCCCGCCGCCATGGCCTTCCTCGGTCTGTCCTTCGTCGCCAGTGCCCTGATCATGGCCGGTCTGCCGCCACTGTCCGGCTTCATCGCCAAGTTCGCGCTGTTCCACGCCCTGCTCAATCCGACCGGCATGTTCACCGATAACACCTATGTCGCCGATCCGCTGGCCTGGACCATACTCGCGCTGATCATCCTGTCCGGGCTGGCAGCGATCATCTCGCTGATGCGCTACGGCGTGCGGACCTTCTGGGCCGCAGCGGATGCCACGGCGCCGCGCCTGCAGCTGAGCGAGGCCCTGCCGATTACCGTGCTGCTGGCCCTGTGCATCACCATCAGCCTGGCGGCCGGCCCCACCAGCCGCTATCTGGACCGTACCGCCGACGCCCTGCACGATCCGGGGCGGTATATCGAGCGGGTGATGTCGACGCCGGCGGTGCCTGGCGTGGTCAGCACCACCGGAGGTGATTCATGAGGCGCTGGCTGCCGACCCCGCTGATTTCCCTGTCCCTGCTGGGGCTGTGGCTGATGCTCAATCAGACCCTGCACCCGGCCCACCTGCTGCTGGGCGCGGTGATCGCCATTGCCATCCCCCTGCTGGTAGCCCCGCTGCGTCCGACCCCGGTACGGGTGTCGCGACCGCTGACCGTGATAAGGCTCACCATCTCCTCACTGATCGAGATACTGCGCTCGTGCTTCAACGTCTGCACGCTCATCCTGTTCCGCTCCAGGGGGCTGAACACCCAGTTCATCCGTATTCCGCTGGATCTGCGTGACCCCCACGGTCTGGCGGTGCTGGCCTGCATCATCAACTCCACGCCCGGCACCGTGTGGGTGGAAATCATCCCGGGCACCAACGATCTGGCCCTGCATGTCTTCGACCTGCATGATGCCAACTGGTGGGTAAACATGATCAAGACCAAGCTGGAGCAGCCCTTGATCGAGATATTCGAACAGGAGAAAGCATGACAGGCCTGATGCTGACCGCCGCGCTCGGCTTCGCCCTGCTGTGTGTGATGCTGGCGCTGATCTTCTGCGGTATCCGCCTGCTGCTCGGTCCGACCGCCCAGGACCGAGTGCTGGCGCTGGATTCACTGTGGATGGCGGCGATGCTGTTCATCCTGCTGCTGGGCATCCGCTTTTCCAGCGTGGTCTATTTCGAGGCGGCGCTGCTGGTCGCGCTGATCGGCTTCGTATCCTCGATCGCCCTGGCCAAGTTCCTGATCCGCGGGGAGATCATAGAATGACCGGTTTCCTCACCCGGCCCATGGCCGATCTGAGTATCTGGCTGGCCCTGCCCATCGCGCTGCTGCTGGTGCTCGGCGGACTGATCACCCTGATCGGCGCCCTGGGCCTGCTGCGGCTGCCGAATTTCTATCAGCGCATCCACGGGCCGGCGGTCTTCATCACTGTAGGCACCGGCTGTTTCCTCATCGCATCCATGCTGTATTTTTCCGGCACCCTTGAACGCCCCGTGGTACACGAGCTGCTGATCACCGCCTTCGTGCTGCTCACCGCGCCCATAGTCTCCATGCTGACCATGCGCGCGGCGGTGTACCGCGATCTGCGTGCACGGCGCAAGGCCAGCGACGAGCCAACGACCGCCTATCAGTTTCCGGACGACGAATAACGGGGAGGGAGACGCGGGCGACCGGAGCCGCCCGCGGATCAGAGGGGTTCAGGGGGGTTGGTGGCGACAGCCAGACCCGGCATCATCAGACTGGCCAGGCGTAACAGGTGGCTGCCCTGCCTGATCAGCAGGCCTGGCCCATTGGCACCCAGCAGTTTGCCGGCGAGCAATCCAAGGGCCAGCCCACCGCCTATCCAGTACAGCGGTGACACCCCCTTCAGTGCGGTCAGGCGTTCACGTCCATCCAGTTTCAGCAGCGCCATCTCGATGGCCAGCTGTTCATCCAGTTGCTGAATCTGTTTCTGAAGTATCTTGCGTCCCATGGATCTGCTCCTTCAAGGCGTCGAGCTGACGGCGGGTAGCCGGAAAGCGCAGGCTGGCGGAGAGTTTTCGACAGTAGGCTGCCACGATCCCGAGCATCAGCAACTGCAGCGCAATGAAACCCGCGAGGCCCCAGGCGACAGACCCCAGCCAGGTGAAAACCAGCCAGGCCAGCAGCACCGACAGCCCGGTCCAGGCCAGAATGGCTACCGGGATCATCGCCAGGGCAAGCAGCAGCATGCGGCCGGAGTCCCCGGCCGCCAACCGCAGCTCCATACCCGCCAGGCGAACCAGATCCCCGCCGACCAGAGCTGCATGTTCCAACCACTGCGCGGAGGATTTCAGCTCGTCCAGCACCGGCTGGGATTGCCGGGGTTGGCCCCCGACATCTCCGCTCTCGGGGACGTCGTCCCCCGGCACCCTGCTCATTTCCGGGAGGTCAGCTGGGCAACCAGGAAACCGGCGGCAAAGGCGATGCCCAGGGTCACCAGCGGCTTGTCGTGCAGGTAACCGTTGGCATGATCGCAGAGCTCGGTAGCCTTGCTCTTGCCCTTGGCCAGCTGCGCCTCGGCATCATGCTTCCAGTCCATCCCCGCCGCTTCGGCTGCATGACGGAAATGCTCCTTGGCTTCCATCAGCTTGCTGTAGGCGGCTGCCACGGCTTCCTTGCCCGATTCGACCTCTTCCCTGCGATCGTTGCTCTGGTTTGCTACGGGTCCGTTCTTGTCAACAGCACTCATGTTCAGGGCTCCTTGATAGCTTCGAATTGGCCGGACGCCAGGGCGCCGACATAGTACTTGACTACCGAAGCGCCCCCGGTGTTCCCGCTATATCCGCCTCAGGGTTCCCCGACCAGCCAGTCCATCCGCCATCCGCCCCCCGGGGCCTGGGCCAGCTGGGAGGCCAGCCAGGGCAGCACTGCCTCCAGCTCCTCCCACAAAGGCCAGGGCGGATTGATCAGCATCAGCCCCGACCCGTTGAGCCCGAGGCCGGTGTCGATAGGTCGAACATGCAGCTCGACGCGCAGCACCTTGGGTACCTCGGCCTCGGCGATGCGGCGATAGAAATCACGCAGCAGGCGCTCGTCCTTGATCGGGTACCAGAGAGCAATCACGGTCTGGCGCATGCGGCCGATGGCCTGCTGCACGCCATCCACGCAGCGTTGCAGGTCATCGCTCTTCTCGAAGGGCGGATCCAGCAGCCACAGGGCGCGCTTTTCCGCGACCGGCAGGAAGGCTTTGGGCAACTCGTAGCCATCGCGGTGGTGCACGGCAACGGCCGGGTGCCCGGCAAAATGCTCGCGCAGGGTCGCGGCATCCTCCAGGTGCAGCTCACTCAGAATCATCCGGTCCTGCTCGCGCAGCAGATCCGCCGCCAGCTGCGGTGAGCCGGGGTAGAACCGCAACGCCCCGTCCGGATTCTGCCGCGCCACCGCAGCGCGGTAGTCGGCGAGCAGTTCGGGCAGGTCGTCCCGCTCCCAGAGCCGTCCGATGCCATCGAGATACTCGCCGGTACGGCTGGCGTCGTCGCCCTGCAGGTCGTAAAGCGCGATGCCCGCATGGCTGTCGAGATAGCACAGCGGGGTCGTCTTGCGCTGCATCAGGGTGAGCACGCGCAACAACACGGCATGCTTGAGTACGTCGGCATGGTTGCCGGCGTGGAAACTGTGACGGTAGTTCATCCAGCTGGCCCCGTGATCAGCGGTTCAATTCGCGCCAGGCGTCCAGCCGACGCACCTTCTGACCCTGTTTGCGCAGGGCAAGCAGCAGCGCCGGGCGCACCTCGTCGTCGACCAGCGGGTACTGCTCGAGCAGCGCCTGCAGCTTGTTCAGCTCGCCATACAGGTGATCCACCTGGGGCAGAGCAAGGAACTGGCGAAAGCCCCCCAGCAAAAAGCCCAGTCGCTGCAGACGCGGCTGCTGGGCCAGCCACAGCTGGACATCGCGGTCATCGTCATTCTGGTGGGGTACGCGCAGCTCCTGGATCTCCCGGGCCACGGCGGCCAGTAACCAGCGCGGCAACGCCAGCGCGCCAACCCTGTCCCCCCGGGGCGGCCGCTCCTGCTTCCAGCCGCCGGTGTGCAGCCAGAGGGCCAGTCCGAGGAACAGCTGCCCCCAGGCCGGATCCTGAAGCGTACGCTCGAACAGCACCGGAGCCTGTTCCCTGGCCCGCCGGCCATCCTCATCATCGGCCCAGCCGGCCAGCACCAGCGGCCGGTACTCCGCCAGCAGGCTGTCCAGACGGGGGGTGAAGCGCTGGGTCGAGCTGCGCGGCACGCCCAGATCGAACACGCTGAAGAAGGCCCGCAGATCCACCAGCCTCGCCACCAGCTCCCGGAACAGGCGCCACTGACCGCTGAAACGGTACTGCTCGGCCAGGCGCTGGGTATGCCCGAGCAACTGCCAGCCGGCTGCCGCCACCACCTCATCGACCGTGGTCTGTTCGCTCCAGGGATGGGCCGGCAACTGCAGCTCGTAGCTGGCGGGGTCGTACAGCCGGTAGCCGCGCTCGGCCTTGCTGATGTCGCAGGGTATCAGGGCAATATCGGCCGACAGGCTGGTCGCCAGCTCCAGCAATGCCACGACGGGGCCGCTGCGCAGTTCCAGCTCGAGCTCACAGATCGGCTCGGCACGGCCATCGGCCAGCACCTGCCCCTGATCCAGCGCGACCTCCACCTGCACCGGTTGGCCTTCGTGCTCCCAGTTCAGCAGCGCCTTGGTGCGCTGGAAATCGGTGGTGAACACCGGCTGCAGCAGCAGTTTGTCCAGGGTCGCCAGGCTGGCCGGCCAGCAGCTGTCATCCAGCAGCGTCAGGTCCAGACCGGGACCATCGATGGGCCAGTCCCATTCGTTGCGTTCAGACAGCCCGGCCACGCTCTGGCCCTTGCTCTTGAGTGTCTGGATGTACTGTTCGCCGTCCCTGCGTACACGCAGGGCCACCCGGGCCAGGGCCAGATCCCGCTCCGCCGTGTCGTAGTACTGGTTGTACAGGGTGCCGGTGTGCCACTCTCCGGTTCTGCGCCTGTTCAGCAGCGGATGCTCCCGCAGGCTGGTGATCGCCGCCGGGCTGACCCGCAGCTTGATCTCTGTTTCCTTGTCCATACTCTGTCTCATACCTGGTTGCACCACCCTCAACGGTGATACAGCGTCTATTCTGATTGTGGCCTTTTTATTGCTATCGGGTGACCACCCGTGCGATCCGGGCTTATAATTACGCCCCCTTCATGCCTTGGAGCCTGGAATATGCCCAACAATCCCTTTCTGAACCTGTTCGGTCGCTCCCCCATCGGGCCGATGCAGCGACATATGGCCAAGGCACACGAATGCGCAGCGCAGCTGATTCCCTTTATCGATGCCCTGATGGCGGAGGATTGGGTCGAGGCCGAGCGCATCCAGCAGCAGATATCCCACCTTGAACGCGAAGCCGATCAGATGAAGAAGAATATTCGCGTCAGTCTGCCCAACAGTCTTTTCCTTTCGGTTCCCCGCTCGGATCTGCTGGAGCTGCTCAGTGTACAGGACAAAGTAGCCAACCGCGCCAAGGATATCGCCGGGTTGATGCTGGGCCGCAAGATGAAGATTCATCCGGATGTGCAGCCCGCATTCAGAAGCTTCGTGGTTCGCTCCGTGGACGCTTCTGCCCAGGCTCTGAAGGCCATTGGCGAGTTGAGCGATCTGATGGAAACCAGCTTCGCAGGCCGTGAGGTCAAGCTGGTGGAGAATCTGATCGATGAACTGGAGCGCATCGAGCATGATACCGACGAGATGCAGATCAAACTGCGGGCCGCGCTCTACCAGCGCGAAGCCGTATTGCCCCCGGTGGACGTGATGTTCACCTACCAGGTCATCGAGTGGATCGGTGATGTGGCGGACCGGGCAGAGCGGGTAGGGAACCGCCTGGGAATCATCATGGCCCGCTGACGGGCCATCTCACTTCCATCCAAATGAGTTCTGACTTATGACCCTGATAGCAGAATATGGCACCATCCTGCTGGTGCTGGCCTGCCTGTTCGGTTTCTTCATGGCCTGGGGCGTCGGCGCCAACGACGTGGCCAATGCCATGGGCACCTCGGTCGGCTCCCGGGCCCTGACCATCAAGCAGGCGATTCTTATCGCCATGGTCTTCGAGTTCCTCGGCGCCTACCTGGCCGGGGGTTCCGTGACCCAGACCATCCGCAGCGGCATCGTCGACTCCTCGATGATCGGCCCGGAGCAGATGATCTTCGGCATGCTGGCCGCGCTGCTGGCAGCGGGTACCTGGTTGCTGATCGCGTCCATCAAGGGCTGGCCGGTCTCCACCACGCACTCGATCATCGGCGCCGTGATCGGCTTTGCCGCGGTCGGCGTATCAGTGGAGTCGGTGCACTGGGGCGGCGTCGTGCCGATCGTGTCCAGCTGGATCATCTCGCCCCTGCTGGCGGGGAGCATCTCCTTCATGATCTTCGTCACGGTGCACAAGCTTATCCTGGATACGGATAACCCCTTCGCCAATGCCAAGCGCTACATTCCCATCTACATGTTCGCGGTGGGTTTCATCATTGCCCTGATGACCCTGACCAAGGGCCTCAAGCACGTTGGTCTGGACCTGAACAATGTGGAAAGTTTCGGCCTGTCACTGCTGTCCGGTACGGTGGTGACCGTCCTCGGCGTCGCGCTGATGAGCCGCATCAAGGAGGAACAGGATGACAGCCGGCACCTGCAGGGAGTGGAGCGGGTCTTTGCCATCCTGATGATCTTCACCGCCTGCTCCATGGCCTTTGCCCACGGCTCCAATGACGTGGCCAACGCCGTCGGGCCGCTGGCAGCCATCGTCGGTGTGCTGCAGTCGGGCACCATCCAGCCGCAATCCACCGTGCCGGGCTGGGTACTGCTGCTGGGCGCCCTGGGCATTGTGGTGGGTCTGATCACCTACGGCTACCGGGTCATCGCCACCATCGGCAAGCACATCACCGAACTGACCCCCAGCCGCGGTTTTGCCGCAGAGCTCGCTGCCGCCTCCACCGTGGTCGGTGCCTCCGGCCTGGGCCTGCCGGTCTCCACCACCCACACCCTGGTCGGCGCCATTCTCGGCGTGGGCATGGCCCGGGGTATCGCCGCGCTCAACCTGCGGGTGATCGGCACCATCTTCACCTCCTGGGTGGTCACCCTGCCCGCCGGCGCCATCCTGTCGATCATCTACTTCCTGATCTTCCAGGCCATTTTCGGCTGACGCCGCCGCCCGACTGACGTAAGCTGCTGTTTCAGCTACGACCCTGCGGTCAGCACCGCGACCGCAGGGTGTTCAGTCAGGAGTTGCCATGCCCCTTCCCTCCCTCAAGGCGCAGTTCGCTGCCCTGCTGCAGACCCCCTCGATCAGCTGTACCCAGCCGGACCTCGACCAGTCCAACCTGCCGGTCATTCACCTGCTGGCGGACTGGCTCGGCCAGCTCGGCTTCGACTGCCGCATCCAGCCCGTGCCGGACGCGCGGGGCAAGGCCAATCTGATTGCCAGCCTGGGCAGCGGACCCGGCGGACTGGTGCTGGCAGGCCATACCGATACCGTGCCCTGCAACCCCGACCGCTGGCAGCATGATCCCTTTACCCTGACCGAAGCCGATGGCCGCTGGTACGGGCTGGGCAGTTGTGACATGAAAGGCTTCTTCCCGCTGATCATCGAGGCCCTGCAGCCGCTGCTCGACCAGCCGCTGAAGCAGCCGCTGATCATCCTCGCCACCGCCGACGAGGAAAGCGCCATGGGTGGCGCCCAGGCACTGGTGGCGGACGATCTGCTCGGTGCCCGCCATGCGGTGATCGGTGAACCCACCGGGCTGCAGCCGATCCGCATCCACAAGGGCATCCTGATGGAGCGGGTGGATATCATCGGTCAGGCCGGACATTCCTCCGACCCGAGCCTGGGACGCAACGCCATCGAGGCGATGCACCAGGTCATCAGCGAGCTGCTGGAGCTGCGTCGCAGCTGGCAGGCACAGTGGCACAACCCGCTGTTCAGCGTTCCGACCCCAACCCTGAACCTGGGCTGCATCCACGGCGGCGACAACCCCAACCGCATCTGCGGCCGCTGCGCCCTGGAGTTCGACCTGCGCCCCCTGCCCGGAATGGAACCCGAGGCCCTGCGCGCGGCCATCGCCCAGCGCCTGGCAGTGGTGGCCGAACGGCACCGAGTGGAAATCGATTACCAGCCCCTGTTCCCCGGCGTCGCTCCGCTGGATACCCCGGCCAGTGCCGAGATTGTCCAGGCCTGCGAACAGCTCACCGGCTACAGTGCCGGCAGCGTGGCCTTCGCCACCGAGGGGCCCTATCTCAACCAGCTCGGCCTGCAGACGGTGATCCTCGGCCCCGGCGACATCGCCCAGGCCCACCAGCCGGATGAGTACCTGGCGATGGAGCGGATCGAGCCCACGGTCAGGGTGCTGCGGGAACTGATCGGGCGGTTTTGCTTGTAGCATCCCCCCGGCCCACTACCCGCCCCCCCTTCGGGCCAGGCTGCGGTTCTGCGCAGCGCCTGTCCCGCCAAGGGAGGGATGCCCTGCGCAGCGCCTGAGACTCCCTCTGGCACAGGCTGCTCCCTCTCCCCTGGCGGGAGAGGGTCGGGGAGAGGGGGATGGGGCTGGCACGACCTAGCGAAACAGCGGCTCATCAAAACTGCGCAACTTGCGCGAGTGCAGGCTCCCCACCTGACTGCGCAGCAACTCCAGCGCCGCAATGCCTATGTGCAGATGCTGGGCCACCGCCCGTTCGTAGAAGGCCCCCGCCGCCCCCGGCAGCTTCAGCTCGCTGTGCAGCGGCTTGTCCGACACGCACAGCAGGGTGCCGTAGGGGACCCGCAGCCGGTAGCCCTGGGCGGCGATGGTGCCGCTTTCCATGTCCACCGCCACCGCCCGGGACAGGTTGATCAGCGGCCGTTCCTGGGCCCAGCGCAGTTCCCAGTTGCGGTCGTCGTAGGTCAGTACCGTGCCGGTACGCAGGCGGCCCTTGAGGGCGTCGCCGCGGTCGCCGGTCACCTCGGCGGCGGCCTCCTGCAGGGCCTGCTGCACCTCGGCCAGCGCCGGCAGCGGAATATGCGGTGGCAACACCCGGTCGAGAATGCCGTCGCGGCGCATGTAGGCGTGGGCCAGCACGTAGTCGCCGATGGTCTGCGACTGCCGCAGTCCGCCGCAGTGGCCGATCATCAGCCAGCAATGGGGGCGCAGCACCGCCAGGTGATCGGTGATGTTCTTGGCATTGGACGGGCCGACGCCGATGTTGACCAGGGTGATGCCGTCGCCGTCGGCGGCCTCCAGGTGGTAGGCCGGCATCTGGTACTTGTGCCAGACCACACTGTCGAGCACCGCCTGCATCTCGCCCTCGGGCATGCCCCGCTCGACCACCACGTTACCGGGCAGCACCAGACGGCAGAAGCGCGACTGGGCCAGCAGCATGTCCAGCCCGTGGCGGATGAACTGGTCCACATACCTGTGGTAGTTGGTCAGCAGTATCCACGGCTGGACGTGGCGCCAGTCGGTACCGGTGTAATGCACCAGCCGGCGCAGGGAGAAGTCCACCCGCGCCGCATCAAACAGCGCCAGTGGCAACGGATCGCTGCTGGCCCAGTCCAGCAGGCCGTCGGCGACGCCATCGCTGGTCGCCGACAGGTCGGTACTGGGAAACACCCGGGCCAGCTCGGCGGCAGTCACGCCGGAACCGGCCAGCTCATCCCCCTGTTCCACCACATAGGGATAGGGAATCGCCTGCTGACTGACACCGACCTCCAGCCGCACCTTGAAGTCCCGGGTCAGCGGGCCCAGCTGTTCCAGCAGATAGCCGCGAAAGGCCTGCGGGTGGGTGATGGTGGCGGCATAGGTGCCGGGCACCTGTAATCTCGCCCAGGCGCGCACGCTGCTGGGCGCCGGGTCGTCGCCGTCCCAGACAAGGCGCAGTTCGGGATAGCGGAACAGCGCCAGCTGCGAAGCGCTGGGCCGGGTGCGATCGCGCAGGTACCCCCTGAGCGCCGCGGACAGCGCCTGAACCGCCTGATCGTAGAGGGCGGCCAGCTGGTCCACGGCCTCTTCGGGGGTGTGCACCACTCTGAATTGTTCGGATCCGGTACTCACATCATTGCCCCTTGCACAGTATCGATACCCTTCTATCTTGCCTGTGTTTCAGTCTCGTGGCACGCCCGCAGGCCCCGACCTTGATGCCCGCCCCTGATTGTCTCTACACTGGCATTTTTCCACGGAACAGCAGCATGTCCGATTACGTCAAGTGGTTCCGCCACTCCACGCCCTACATCAACACCCACCGCGACCGTACCTTCGTGGTGTTGCTGCCGGGCGAGGCCATCGCGCACCCGAACTTCAACAACATCATCAATGACATCATGCTGCTCAGCACCCTGGGCGTGCGGCTGGTGCTGGTGCACGGTTCGCGTCCGCAGATAGAGGAGCGTCTGGCGGCCCGCGGCATGACCTCGCGCTTCCACAATGACCTGCGCATCACCGACAGCGATACCCTGGGCTGCGTGATGGATGCGGTGGGCAGCCTGCGCATCGCCATCGAGGCGCGCCTGTGCACCCTGGCCGGTCAGGGCAGCCGGCTGCGCGTGGTCAGCGGCAACTTTGTCACTGCCAAGCCGATCGGTGTGATCGACGGGGTGGACCTGCACCATACCGGCGAGGTCCGGCGCATCGACCGCAAGGGCATCAGTCGCCACCTGGATGATGCCTCCATAGTACTGCTGTCCTCCATGGGCTATTCGCCCACCGGCGAGGTATTCAATCTGGCCTGCGAGGATGTGGCCATCAGCACGGCGGCGGCACTGGAAGCGGACAAGCTGATCCTGTTCGGGCCGGACACCGGCATCTTCGATACCGACGGCCAGCTGCTGCGCGAACTCAAGCCCAGCCGCGCGCTGCCGCTGATCGAGGCGCTGGGCAACAGCCTGCCCGGCTCGCTGCTCAGCGCCGCCTGCAAGGCCTGCAACGCCGGGCTGCGGCGCAGCCACATCATCAGCTACGCCGACGACGGCGCCATGCTCACCGAGCTGTTCACCCGTGACGGGGGCGGCACCCTGGTGACCCAGGAGCCCTTCGAGAAGATCCGCCGGGCCCATATCGACGATGTGGCCGGCCTGCTGGATCTGCTGCGTCCGCTGGAACAGGCCGGTATTCTGGTGCGCCGCTCCCGGGAGGTGCTGGAAACCGAGATCGACCAGTTCACCCTGATCGAACGTGACGGCATGATCATCGGCTGCGCCGCCCTCTACCCGCTGGACGAGCAGAGCGCCGAGCTGGCCTGCGTCGCCATCCACCCGGACTATCGCCACGGCGGGCGCGGCGACCAGCTGCTGGAACATATCGAGGCCGAAGCCAGACGCCGCTCGCTGACCCGGCTGTTCGTGCTTACCACACGTACCGCGCACTGGTTCCGCGAACGCGGCTTCGAGCCCAGCTCGGTGGAGCGCCTGCCCCAGCAACGTGCCCAGCTGTACAACTACCAGCGCAACTCCAAGGTGTTCGAGAAGAACCTGTAACCCGCCGGGTGAGCTGCAGTACTGCCCTTCGGCGAGCAGGCGCTCGCCGAACCGGCTGCCACGCCGCTCATCGAACCGGTGCTCGACACTCCCAGCACAAGGCTGCGGCCTTGGCGGCAAATTGGTATGCTAGGCCCATCCCTGCTTCACGCATAACGAGACAGTACCCATGCCTGATTACCGTTCCAAGACGTCCACCCATGGCCGCAACATGGCTGGTGCCCGTGCGCTGTGGCGCGCCACCGGCATGAAAGATGAAGACTTCAAGAAGCCGATCATCGCCATTGCCAACTCCTTCACCCAGTTCGTGCCGGGTCATGTGCACCTGAAGGACCTGGGTCAGCTGGTGGCGCGCGAGATCGAGAAGGCCGGCGGCGTGGCCAAGGAATTCAACACCATCGCCGTGGACGACGGTATCGCCATGGGCCATGACGGCATGCTCTACTCCCTGCCCTCGCGGGAGATCATCGCCGACTCGGTGGAGTACATGGTCAACGCCCACTGCGCCGACGCCATCGTCTGCATCTCCAACTGCGACAAGATCACCCCCGGCATGCTGATGGCCGCCCTGCGCCTGAACATCCCCGTGGTCTTCGTCTCCGGCGGCCCCATGGAAGCCGGCAAGACCAAGCTGGCCAACCACGGTCTGGATCTGGTCGATGCCATGGTCGCGGCGGCCGATGACTCCTGCTCCGACGAAACCGTGGCCGAGTATGAACGCAGCGCCTGCCCCACCTGCGGCAGCTGCTCGGGCATGTTCACCGCCAACTCGATGAACTGCCTGACCGAGGCCCTGGGCCTGTCCCTGCCGGGCAACGGCTCGACCCTGGCGACCCATGCCGATCGTGAACAGCTGTTCCTGCGGGCCGGCCGCCTGATCGTCGATCTGTGCCGCCAGTACTATGCAGAGGGCAATGAGAATGTGCTGCCGCGCAACATCGCCAGCCTCAAGGCCTTCGAGAATGCCATGACCCTGGATATCGCCATGGGCGGCTCGACCAATACCATCCTGCATCTGCTGGCCGCAGCCCAGGAAGGCGAAGTCGACTTCGACCTGCGGGATATCGACCAGCTGTCGCGCAGGGTGCCGCAGCTGTGCAAGGTGGCGCCGAACATCCAGAAGTACCACATGGAAGACGTGCACCGCGCCGGTGGCATCTTCTCCATCCTCGGCGAGCTGGCCCGCGGCGGTCTGCTGCATACCGACGTGCCCACGGTGCACAGCCCGACCATGGCCGATGCCATCGCCCGGTGGGATATCACCCAGACCGACGATGCGGCGGTGCATGAGTTCTTCAAGGCCGGTCCGGCCGGCATCCCGACCCAGACCGCTTTCAGCCAGAATACCCGCTGGCCGAGTCTGGATCTGGACCGCGCCGAAGGCTGCATCCGCTCGGTGGAACATGCCTATTCCAGCGAAGGTGGTCTGGCCGTACTGTACGGCAATATCGCACTGGACGGCTGCGTGGTGAAAACCGCCGGCGTGGACGAGTCCATCCTGGTATTCGAGGGCAGCGCCCGGGTCTACGAAAGTCAGGACGCCGCAGTGAAGGGCATCCTCGGCGACGAGGTCAAGCCGGGCGACGTGGTGATCATCCGCTACGAAGGACCCAAGGGTGGTCCGGGCATGCAGGAAATGCTCTACCCGACCAGCTACCTGAAGTCCAAGGGCCTGGGCAAGGAATGCGCCCTGCTCACCGACGGCCGCTTCTCCGGCGGCACTTCGGGCCTGTCCATCGGCCACGCCTCACCGGAAGCGGCGTCCGGCGGCGCCATCGGCCTGATCCGCGACGGCGACCGGATCCTCATCGACATCCCGCAGCGCAGCATCAACCTGCTGGTGTCCGACGAGGAGCTGGCTCAGCGCCGCGCCGAGCAGGACGCCAAGGGCTGGAAACCCGCCCAACCGCGCGCCCGCAAGGTCTCCACCGCGCTCAAGGCCTACGCCCTGCTGGCCACCAGTGCCGACAAGGGCGCGGTACGCAACAAGGCTCTTCTGGAGGGCTGACCACCACGGACGGAGCAGCGTCTGCTACTCCGTCCACAGCTCCCCCAGATCCTGGGCTGCATTACCCAGATCCGCCGCCGGTGTACCCGGCGGCTCCTGCTCCAGCGGTTCCAGCTTCACTACCTGTACGGACGACCCTGTCCCCTCCTCCCTCACTGCCGACTGCGTTGCACTGTCATCCTCGCCGGGAGCGAGCAGCAGCAGCGCGATCAAAAAGGACTTGCCCATGGGCGTCTCCGGAAATGGCGATACCTCTGGAGCATAGACGATCCATTGCCCCCCACCCTGCCGGTCGACCGATAGGGCGAACTTAGCGTCCATCCCATGGTTCGAAATCCTGTATCCATTTTTCAGATCGAGGAGAACAGGCATGACTCAAGCACTGCGTGGCAAGCGCGTGGCCATCCTGGCAACCGAAGGTTTTGAGCAGGTAGAGCTGACCGGGCCCAGGGAGGCGCTGGAGAAGGCCGGCGCACAGGCCGATATCGTATCTGCCGAGTCCGGCACCATCCGCGGCTGGAACCATATAGAACCGGCGGATGAATTCACCGTGGACCATACCTTCGACAGTATCCGCATGGACGACTACGACGCGGTGCTGCTGCCCGGCGGCGTGGTCAATTCCGATACCATCCGCACCAACGAGCTGGCGCAGGAACTGGTACGGGATGCGGCACGGGCGAACAAGCCGATCGCAGTGATCTGCCACGGCGGCTGGCTGCTGATTTCCGCCGGTCTGGTGCAGGGCAAGAAGATCACCAGCTGGCCGTCGCTGGTGGACGATCTGAAGAACGCCGGCGCCCATTGGGTAGATCAGGAGGTGGTGGTCGACGGCCAGCTGATCAGCAGCCGCAAACCGGACGACATTCCTGCCTTCAGTCAGGCACTGGTCGAGCAGCTGGCGAGGGCAGGCTGAGCATCAGCCAGCCGGTCTGACCCAGGTTTCGAAGCTGTAGGCCGGGGTGTTCCCGGTAGCCGGATGGGCCTCATGCTCAATCCGCTCCCAGCCCTCGAAGGCCGGGAACCAGGCATCCCCGGCCACGTCCAGTTCGATACGGGTCAGGTAGATGCGGTCGGCCTGCGGCAGGGCTGCCGCATACAGCTGACCGCCGCCGATCAGCATGATCTCGTCAACGCCCTGCTGCCGTGCCCACTCCTCGGCTCGGCAAATGGCCGACGGCAGATCGCCGAATACCTCGGCCCCCTCCAGCACCAGATCGGGTTGCCTGGTCACCACCAGATTCAGACGCCCCGGCAACGGCCGGCCCAGCGACTCCCAGGTCTTGCGCCCCATGATGATGGGCTTGCCCAGGGTCTTCGCCTTGAAGTGCCTGAGATCCTCCGGCAGATGCCAGGGCATCTGATTATCCCGCCCGATCACCCGGTCATGGGCACAGGCGGCGATCAGGCACAGCGGCAGCGAACGGGTCATACCGCCACCGGCGCCTTGATGTGCGGGTGGGACTGGTAGTTTTCCAGGGTGAAATCCTCGAAGGTAAAGGCAAACAGATCCCTGATTTCGGGATTGAGGCGCATGGTCGGCAGCGGCAGCGGTTCGCGGCTGAGCTGCAGGTCAGTCTGCTCGATATGGTTGGCGTACAGATGGCAATCGCCGCCGGTCCAGATGAACTCACCGGGCTGGAGATCACAGACCTGGGCCACCATCAGCGTCAACAGGGCATAGCTGGCGATATTGAAAGGCACACCGAGGAAGATGTCCGCCGAGCGCTGGTACAGCTGGCAGCTCAGCTTGCCATCGGCAACATAGAACTGGAACAGCGCATGGCAGGGTGGCAGCGCCATCTGGTCCACCAGCGCCGGATTCCAGGCCGAGACGATCAGCCGACGGGAATCGGGGTTGGTTTTGATCATCTCCACCAGTTTGCTGATCTGGTCGATGGACTCGCCATTGGGCGCCGGCCAGCTGCGCCACTGGTAGCCGTAGACCGGGCCCAGATCGCCGTTTTCATCGGCCCACTCGTCCCAGATGGAGACGCCGTTTTCCTTGAGGTAGCGGATGTTGGTATCGCCCTGCAGGAACCACAGCAGCTCGTGGATGATGGACTTGAGATGGCACTTCTTGGTGGTCACCAGGGGGAAACCATCAGCCAGATCGAAACGCATCTGATGGCCGAACACGCTCCAGGTCCCGGTACCGGTGCGATCGCTCTTGAAGGTGCCGGTCTCGCGCACCCGGCGCATCAGCTCAAGATACTGTTTCATGCCTCACATCCCCCTTGCGATACCCCCACCAGATGAAGGCGGCACCGAGCAAAATCATAGGTATACAGAGCAGCTGACCCATGGTCAGCCAGCCAAAGGCCAGATAGCCGATATGGGCGTCCGGCTCGCGGAAGAATTCGACGAAGAAGCGGAAGGCTCCGTAGCACACCGCAAACAGCCCGCAGACACTCATGGTTGGCCGCGGCTTGCGGGAAAACAGCCAGAGTATGACAAACAGCGCGACACCTTCCAACGCGAACTGATAGAGCTGAGACGGATGGCGGGCGAGCTGCTGCGGGTCGGTGGGAAACACCATGGCCCAGGGCACGTCGGTCGCCCTGCCCCAGAGCTCGGCATTGATGAAGTTGCCGATGCGCCCGGCACCCAGGCCGATGGGAACCAGCGGCGCGATGAAATCCATCAGCCGGAAGAAGCCCACCTGCTGCCGGCGGGAGAACCACCACACCGCCAGTAGTACGCCGATCAGACCGCCATGGAAGGACATGCCCCCCTTCCATATCTGGAATACAAGGCTGGGGTCGGCAATGTAGGAACCCAGATCGTAGAACAGCACATAACCCAGGCGCCCTCCGGCGATTACCCCCAGTGCTACCCAGAACACCAGATCGGACAGGGTTTCACGGCTCCAGCCGGGCTCGAAGCGGTGCAGCCGCCGCGCGGCCAGCCACCAGGCGCCGCCAATGCCGACCAGATACATCAGGCCGTACCAGTGAATCTGCACCGGCCCCAGGGACAGGGCAACGGGATCAATCTGCGGGTAAGTCAGCATGACAGGGTCCTAGAGTAGAAAGTTGATGCCCACCAGCACCAGCAGCAGGGCGAACAGCCGCTTGAGCAGGCGCTGCGACAGCCGGTGGGCCAGACGCGCCCCGAAGCCGGCGAAGAACACACTGGTGGCGGCAATACCGACCATCGCCGGCAGGTAAACATAGCCCAGGCTCCAATCCGGCAGCGGTGTGGCGCCCCAGCCGGTGGCAATGAAGCTCAGCGCGCCGGCCACGGCGATCGGCATGCCACAGGCGGCGGAGGTGGCCACCGCCTGCTGCATGGGTACGCTGCGCCAGACCAGGAAGGGCACGGTCAGGGAGCCGCCACCGATACCGAAGATACTCGACGCCCAGCCGATTACCACCCCGGCCACGCCGAGTGTCGGCCTGCCGGGCTCGGCCAGCGCCGCTCTGGGTCTGAGATCGAAGGCCATCTGTATGGCCACGCAGATGGCGAACACCCCTATCACCTTCTGCAGCACCGGTCCGCTCAGCGCCGCCGCGGTCAGTGCACCCAGCACGCAGCCACCAATGATGCCCAGGGTCAGCCAGACAAACAGCGGCCAGCGCACCGCACCGAGCTTGTGGTGGGCCCGCACCGAACTGATCGAGGTAAAGGCGATGGTCGCCAGCGAGGTACCCACCGCCATATGGGTCAGCACATCGGGGGCAAAGCCCTGCAGGGCGAAACTGTAGACCAGCACCGGGACTATGATCATGCCGCCGCCGACCCCGAACAGACCCGCCAGCACCCCCGCACAACCTCCCAGAACCAGATACAAGATGAATTCCATTAACGTCCCCTGTGCGGAAAAACGAGGCGAGGCATACCCGGGTCCGCTGCAGCCTATCCCCAGGAATGTCAAAGTGCGCTAGTTTAACGCGATAACCCTGGAGCCGAAACCGCCGACCCGGACCGGCTCCGCGTTGCATGGCCGGTAGTGCTGAGGCGCTGTCATCATGGGCCCACTGTCACAGGGAAGTGCCAATGTCTGAAACACGTATCTGGATGACCGCCGTATTCAATGACCCGCATCAGGCTGAGCGCTACGCTGACTGCCTTGGCGCACTGCAGCAGGCGGATCAATCACGCCATGCCCAGCTCAACCGGGAGCTGGGCCTCAAGCCGTTGCTCGCCGGGGAGCTGGAGGATGTTCCGGTCGACTCCCTCACCCTGTTTGGCGCCGGCGTCGAGGTCTGGCTGACCACGCCGCCGGGCGCCAGCCCCCAGACTGCCCACTTCCGGGATCTGCACAG
>Ga0209075_1001626_pt1 | contig 21009 bp, 22 predicted proteins | sample Stecom2011_FD_187523 | JGI IMG/M metagenome (GOLD analysis project Ga0209075, IMG submission 187523) | Agricultural soil microbial communities from Utah to study Nitrogen management - Steer compost 2011 (SPAdes) (version 2) | ecosystem: Environmental > Terrestrial > Soil > Agricultural land...
TGGGCAATTACAGTTTCATTCTTCTATGGAATATCAACTTTATTGGGACTTATAATATTTACTCCTAAAAATATTAAAGAAGAATTTTTAAGAAGACTACATATTTAAGTAAAAAACCAGGAAAATTCCTGGTTTTTTTAATGTTCTAATCTAATTTTTAATGTGGTTTGACGCTTTTCAGCTAAATTATTTGCGGCATATATTAAAAGTTTCATATCCCCTAAAACAATAAGAAAATCTTTCGCTCTAGTAATTGCAGTATATAATAGTTCTTTTTTTAGCATATGCATAAATTGACGCACCATTGGAAGTATTACTATTTTATATTCCGAACCTTGTGATTTATGTATACTCATTGCGTATGCTAGACTTAAGTTTTCTAAACCGGCTTTATCATAAGTAACTTCGTTACCATCAAAGTTAACAATTAAATAATCTTTATCATCTTTTGTTTTACTAATAGTTTTAATATAACCAATATCACCATTCATCACTTGATTTTCTGGGTCATTTACTAATTGAATTACTTTATCTTTTTCATAAAAAACTTTTGTGCCATAGGTGATTTTTTTATCTTTAGTTTCATTAAAGTTATCTTGTAAAATATTATTAATGTTATCAATACCAATATCACCTTTATATATTGGTATTAATACTTGAATATCATCAATAATATCAAAACCTTGGTTAATCGCGCCTTGAACTTGATTAATAATTATATTGACAATTTCATCATTAAAACTATTTCTTAAATATAAATCGTTACCACTTACTAAGTTATTGTTATCAAGAGCTTGATTATTTACTGCGCTTGCTAGCTTAATAATATTTGAATCTTTTGCTTGACGGTGAATTTCGTTTAAATATGAAGTTTTTATTGTCTTTGAATCAATTAAATCTTTTAAAACTTGACCTGGACCAACACTTGGTAATTGATCAACGTCACCAACAATAATAACTTGTGCATTAGTATCAATTGCTGAAAAAAGTTTTTCAGCTAAAAAGATATCAATCATTGATGATTCATCAACAATAATTAATTTTTGGGGCATTGGATTTTTATGATCATATTTAAATAAACCATCATAACCATATCCTAAATGACGATGAATGGTTTTAGCTGGTAGGTCTAATACTTGTTCCATTCTTTTAGCTGCTCGTCCTGTTGGAGCCATTAGTCCAATAATATCTTCAATATCAAGCTTATTTAATTTAATGTTGTTATAAATTGCGTAAACCGATAATATTCCATCAATTATTGTAGTCTTACCTGTACCAGGACCACCTGTTATAATTGTAACTTTATTAGTAAGTGATGTTAAAATCGCTAATTTTTGTTTTTCAGTATATTCGATGTTTTTTTGAATTTGAATAGTTTGAATTAATGATTCAATATAATTTTTGTCTACTTCGTCATCAAACGGTTTATTTAAGCGTTTGATTTGATTTGAAACAGTAATTTCCGATTGATAATTATTAAATAAATAATACCTGTTTTCTTCATATATAATTTCACCTAGATTAATTAAATCATCTAAATAAATAGACAAATCAAAGTCAAATTTTAATAAGTTTCTTACTTGATTAAGTAATTGTTCTTCCGTTAAATATATATTGCCATTTTGGTATGTATATTGATAAACTGCATGAATAATTGCGGCCTTTATTCTTCTAGGATCATTTTCTTCAAGTCCGACTTTTTTTGCTATTTCATCAGCTTTAATAAAGCCAATCCCTTCGATATCATTAATTAATTGATATGGATTGTCTTTTAATTTATCCAGTGTTAAAATACCATATTTATTTAATATCTTCATTGCTGTTTTACCTGCAATATTATAACTATATAAATCAATTAAAATTGATTCATTTGTTTGGTTTTCTAATAGTTGTTCATAAAGTTTTTCAGTACGAATTCTATTAAATCCAAACTCACTTAAAATATCTTTATTATCAAGTATTTGTTTAATAGCACTTGAACCTAGTTTATCAACTATTTTTTTAGCAGTTACTGGACCTATTCCTGTAAAAAGTGAACTTGATAAATAACTAATAAGTCCTTCTTCACTTTGTGATTCACTTTTCTTATATGAAGTTATTTGGAATTGTTTACCATATTTATCGTGTTTAATCCATTTTCCTAAAAACTCATAAAAAACATCTTCACTTAAAAGTGGAAGATAGCCAACAATCGTATGAGTAATATCATCTTCTGATAAGACTCTTACGATTGAATAAGAATTTTCATTATTATGGTATACATAACGATCAATTTTTGCATAAAGAGTTTCTAATTCCAACTCGTCACGTCCTTTTATGAATAAATTCGTTTTTCCTCATTGTAAAATACTTCATCAATAAAGCCTGCACCTAAACAAACATCACCATCATAAAAGACGGCTGCTTGTCCAGGTGTAACAGCTTTAACATTATGATAAAACACTTCTGCTTCACTATCATTTAACCAATTCATAGTTACTTTAACATCTTTTTGACGATATCTAAATTTAGCAGTTAAATCTTTTTTATCTTTATTGCCACGCCATTTAATATCTTTAATGATCGCTTTGTTTGAAAAGAGGTGGGGATGATTTGCATCTTGTTCTACAAAAAGTGTGTTAGTACTTAAATCTTTACCAACAACATACCATGCACCTTCACCATCAAAGCCTCCACCAATACCAAGGCCTTTTCTTTGGCCGATTGTATAGTTCATTAAACCATAGTGTTCTTTAATGAAAGTTCCGTCAAGTTTTCTCATTTGACCTTTTTTAGCTGGCAAGTAATTGCTTAAGAAATCACTAAAGTTTCTTTCACCAATAAAACAAATACCAGTTGAATCTTTTTTAGTTGCTGTTGCAAGATTTTCTCTTATAGCAATTTCTCTTACTTCTTGTTTAGTTAATTTTCCAAGTGGAAATAAAACATTTTTTAATTGTTTTGTTTCTAGTTGTGATAAGAAGTATGTTTGATCTTTATTACTATCTTTAGCGCGTAATAAAACAGGCTCATCATTACTATGATCAATACTTGCATAATGTCCCATTGCAATATAATCAAAATCGAAATCTTGAGCGTGTTTAATAAAGGCTTTAAACTTAATTTCATTATTACATAAAATATCAGGATTAGGAGTTCTATTCTTTTTATATTCATCTAAAAAGTATGTAAATACTTCATCCCAATATTCTTTAATAAAATCTACTCGATGTAGTTTAATATTTAATTGTGTAGCAACTCTTAAAGCGTCTTGATAATCAAGTTCTTGTTCACAAACTTCATTAAATGCGGTTGGATTTCCTTTAAAATCTTGATTTAGAGTTGAATCCCAATTACGCATAAAAATAGCTTCAACATTATAGCCTTGTTCTTTTAAAAGATATGCTGCTACACTTGAGTCAACTCCGCCTGAGAGTCCTATTATAACTTTTTTATTTTTATTCATTTCAATCACTTTCTTACTAAATCAGAAGGTAATTTAAAAGTGTATCTTGGTGATAAACTAATTTCAAACACTTTTGGTCCTTCTGGCATAACTGTTCTTTTAAAGGCTTGATTGTAAAATCTGTTAATAAATCTATTAACATAATTACTTGCCTCAATATTTGATATTTCAAAGCTAGTTTCAACTAGCCAAATTAATTGTTCTAATTCAAGACCACACTCTAAATGATAATGCATAATAAAATCATTTATTTCATATGAACCAATAATTGATTCAGTTGTTTGATCTTCTAATAATTCTGGTGAGATTTTCTTATTAACAATCTTTAATAAAACATCTTTAATGTTTAAATAAAGATTGTTTGCATAATAATTAATTAATGCCTTAATTGTTGTCTTAGGTAGACCTGCATTAATTGCATACATACTCATTTGATCACCATTATAAGTCATAAATCCTAAAGCTATTTCTGATAAGTCACCCGTACCTAATACAAAGCCTGGATATTTATTGGCAAGATTCATTAAAACAAGTGTTCTAATTCTTGCTTGTGCATTTTCATAGGTTACATCAAGTTCATGATGTTTAATATCTTTTAGATGTTCTTCAACCATATTTTCAATGTTAATTGTTTTTAATTCAAGCCCTAAACCCTTTGTTAAGGAAATCGCATCTTCCATACTAGATTTAGATGAAACCTTAGCTGGCATTGCTACAACAATTAAATCACTTAAAGGTAATTCTAATTTTTTAAATGCATTATAAGCAATTAATAAGGCATGAGTTGAATCAAGTCCACCTGATAGACCTAAAATTATCTTTCGGTTAGTTTTAGGAAGCGATAATATTTTTTTAACTAAGCTTGCTGTTAATATTTCGTAAATATGGTTTAATTTATTATCATTTAATACATATGGATATAAGTTAATTTTATTACTAAATTTAAAATTATCACTTTCTTTTATCTCAAAATTAACAACCTGATAAATATCTTTATTATTAAAACCATTACTGCGATAATTACTATCTTGTCTTCGCTTAAAGTTTATATGAGTTATATTAATATCAGCTTCAATAATTGATTCATCATATTCAATTGATGATCCCTCACTTAGAACTTCACCTAGGCTAGCAATAAGTTTTTGTGAACTATATAAATGCTCACTAGAAGATTCATAAATCCCTGTTGTTGTATATAAGTATGCTCCTACCTGTCTTCTTGAATGTTCTTTAACAATATTTCTTCTTATTTCGTTTTTATTAATGAGTTCACTTGATGCCGAAAGATTTAAAATAACATTTGCTCCCGCCATTGCAAGATCATTACTTGGTGGATTAATTTGCCACATATCTTGGCAAATTTCAACACCGACTGTTATATCTTTATTTAATTCTTTAAACAAGATTTTACCAAATGGCACTTTTTGATTTAATATTTCTACTTCTATAAAGTTAGCTTTAAAACCTGATTCAAACCATCTTTTTTCTTGATACTCACCATTATTAGGTAAATAATATTTAGGTATTACGCCTAAGATCTTATTTTTTTGAATAACAACACCAACATTAAATAAAATATTATTAATTGTTAATGGCATTCCAATAAAAGCAAGACCTTCATGCTTGTTGTTATCTAAGATGTATTTTAACGCTTTTAAAGAATCGTTAATTATTTTATCTTGAAAAAACAAATCAGCGATTGAATATCCAGTTATTGTTAATTCTGGAAATAAGACAAGTGCTGCTTTAGATTTGTTTAGTATATTAATAATTTCGTTTTGATTATTTAAAATATCTCCTGCTACTATTTTTGGAGTTACAGCAGCAACTTTTAAAAATCCGTTTTTATACATTATTATCAACTCCGTATAATTTGTTTTTTAAAATATAATTATAAACATCTATATTTAACCATTCTTTAAAGGTATTAAGATCTTTTCTTATCATCGTTGAATTAATCTTTGAATCAAAATAAATTCTTTCATATTGAACATTTAAATATTTAAATTTTTCCATTTCACTATTAACATCAATTTTATCTCGATCAATAATAATTAATGGATATGTACGTAATAAATCTTCATATCTAATCCAAGTTTTAAACTCAACTATATTATCAGAACCTGTTACTAAATGAATATTGTTATATGAGTTACTTAATATATTAAGTGAATTAATTGTGCCATTAAATTTTATTTCATTTTCAAGTTTTGAAATGATAACGCGTTTGTTATCTTTAAAACAAAGCTTTAACATTTTATAACGATCTTTAAAATCAATTAATTCTTGTTTATTATAATCATTACCTACTGGCAATAAAATAACATTACTTTTTGGATATTTTTCTAATAATTTATTAACAATTTCAATATGAGCTAAACTAGGCGGATTAAATGCTCCACCGTAAACAATATTCATAATAACCACCGTTTTAATTATAACATAATTAAGCATAAATGAGTGATTTACTACAATAATAAAACTAAAATTGATATAATTATTTATAGATTGAAAGGAAAGGATTTTTAATATGAGTAATCTAGATAAATATTTTCAAAAAATAAGAAAACGCGGACATAGATTAACTAATAATAGGGTTGCTATTATCGAAATATTAGAAAACCAACATTTAAACTTTAAAGAATTGCAAAAAGAACTTAATAAACGTGGTTTTCATAATGTTTCATCAATTTATAACAATCTAGATTTTTTAGTACGCGAAAACATTATTGTTGAATTATATATTGGAAATACTAAATATTATGATTTAGCTGCTTTTAACCCTGGACATGATGATGATAATCATATACATATAATTGATCATAAAACAAATAAAATTAATGATTTAGTTAGTAATGAAATATTTGACTTTATTAAAAATCATCCTGATTTAAAAGATATAAATCCCGATTATATTAGAATAATAATTGGCAAAAATTCCAATAGAAACAATTAAAAACAGAGTTTAAACTCTGTTTTTTTGTGCAACTCTTAATTTTGCAGATTTGCTTCTACTATTGTTTTCTAATTCTTCTTTTGAAGGAAGAATTGGTTTTCTAGTAATAATTTTAAGCGCTGGTTTTGGAAGATTAATAATGGGTATATTTTTTGGAATATCTATACTTGAATTATCTTTATAAAAATGTTTAACTATCCGGTCTTCTAAAGAATGAAAAGTTATAATAACTAATCTTCCTTCTGGGTTTAGTAAACCTAGAGATTGTTCCAAAAGTAATTCTAAAACTTTAAGTTCGTCATTTACTGCGATTCTTAAAGCTTGAAATACTTTTTTAGCTGAATGACCTTTTCTTTTATAATTAACTTTATCACATATATTTACTAAATCAAAAGTTGTGTTAAGTGGTCTATTTTTAATAATTTCATTTGTTATTTTAAAACTATTTTCTTCATCGCCATATTTAAAAAATATCGTTGATAATTCTTCTTTTGAATATGTATTAAGAATCTCTTTTGCAGTTAGTGTTTGATTAGAATTCATTCTCATATCTAAATTCGTATCTTTTAAATATGTAAATCCTCGTGATTCATCATCAATTTGAAATGAAGACATCCCTAAATCTAATAATATTCCATCAACTTTTTTGATATTTCTTTTGAGAAGTTCTTCTTTTATATTTGAAAAATTACTATGGATGATAGTTTTGTTGGAATAATTTTCTAAACGTTTAGATGCTTTTTTAATCGCATATTCATCTTGATCAAAAGCAAACAAATGGCCCTGTTCTAATTTTTTTAAAATTAGTTCACTATGACCACCGCCACCTAATGTTCCATCAACATAAATCCCATTAGGTTTAATATTTAAATATTCAATTGATTCATTTAATAATACTGTTTCATGTTTCATAATATAACCTCTATTTATTTTAACACATTTTTAATGATAAAGAAAAAAGCACCTATGTGCTCTTTCTTACTCATCTTTTTTAGATTTTTTTTCTAAAACAAGTTGACCTTTGTAATAACCACTGTTTGGGGTTACACGATGTGGTAAAGTAAATTCACCAGTATTTGGACAAACAACTAACGTTGGTGCTTTTAAAGCGTGATGTGAACGACGTTTTCTTTTTGCTGTTTTTCCGGTTCTCCTAAATGGAACTGCCATTTAATCCACCTCCTATAGTTTTAAATCTTTTAGCTTTTCAAATGCAGGGTGAACAGTTTTTTTATTTTCAACTAATAACTCTTCGTCTTCAGTATAAATTGATAATGGTTTTTCTAAAATTATATGACCAAATATTATTTCATCTAAATCAATTTCATTTGTTAAGACAAAATCAGCTTCTTTGTGATCTCCAAAGATTAGATTAAGTGGAAACTTTAAATGATGTTTAATAGGTTTTAATGTTCGTGTACTTGCCAGTGTTAATTCTACATCAATATTTAAGTCTATTAACAAGTTTTTATCTTGCCATTTTGCAACACCTATAATATTTGAATCTTCTATTTTAATAATATCATTACGGTCTTTTATTTTATGATTAAAATTAATTTTTTCATTAATATTTAAGACATTTTCAATTAAACTTGGATATATAGTCATTATATTCACCTTTGATATTATATAAATTTTTATTAGATTAGTCAAGGACAATGTTAAATATTTAAAATGTAGTAAAAAAACAGTTTTAACAATTAAATTAAAACTGTTTTTATGTTTTAATTTGTATTAATTGCTCGCTTTAATGTATCAACAATGTATTGTTCTTTTTCAGTTAACACATTTAAATATTTATCTTCATCATATGCATAATGATTTCTTAATTCAAATGATAATGTACCGTTACTTCTTAAATGCATCTCAAATGAAACTTTCGATAATGTTGTGTTTTTGTTTTCTTGGGTGTTGGTAATTACAATTTCAGTGTTTGAAATTTCATCGTATTTAACTTCACCGATTATATCATCACCTAAGTGACCAGTTACATGATCTATTTCTATTTGATGATAATTTAAGTCGCTTTCACCTAAAAATATTACTGTTAAGAGGGTATTGTTATACTCTACTTTAAATTCTTCTGATTCATCTGTCTTAGTAAGTATATATTTTAAATTGTTATCGTTTAAGTTAGGTGTTCTCAATATAATTGGTTTAGATACTTTCTTACTACCTATAAATGCTTTAGCTCTTTCGATTGCTTTTTCAATATCTTCATTTAATAATTTATTAACTTCTTCATTTGGTTTAACTTTATTTTTTTGAAAATATTTATTAATTAATTTAATTCTTTTTTTCATATAATACCCCTTTCCGATTGGTTTTATTTTAACAAATTTCATATACAATAGTCAAATAAATTCAATCTTTTAGGCTTTATTCAATTAATCCTTCTAATAACAAGTCTAAAAACTCATCCTTTTTAATATCTAATATCATATCTTCAAGATTTATAGTATTTAAAGCATTAGTAATTGCTTCTTTAGTATATGGGATATTTGTTAATTGTTTTTCAATTAGTTCAATTGGAAATAGATCGAAGAAATCACCAGTTATTTTAGCATTTTCAATAACACCTTTATTTAAATCTAGTTTTATTTCAAAAACTCCACCTGATATTCTCTTTTTAAGAACTTTTGTATATGGTGGTTGTTTTTGAAAACGCCACTCTTTTGATTCATATTTTTTTGCCATTTCAGTAATTATATCAATTTCTTGCGGAGAAAGAATATACTCTTTTGTTGTAATTTCTTTTTCTAAGTAATTAATTAATTCATCTTGTGTTATTCCATTTAAATGGTCTTTTAAGTTAACTACTCTACTTCTTACACTATCAATACCTTTGGAAATTAATTTTTCATTGCTTGGAGTAATTGATCTAATCATTGTTTCAACATTGACATCATACATATAAGTACCATGGATTAAAACTCCATATTTGTTTTGTAAAAATGCAACTCCACTCATTTTTTTATTATCGTATAGAAGATCATTTCTACCACTAAATTCAATTTTTAATCCGAGTTTTTTCATTGCTTCAATAATTAAATTTAAATATTTTTTAAACGAGAAATTTTCGGCTCTTTTTGTAATCATCGTAAACATTGAATTGTTTTCATCAGCATAAATAGCTCCTCCTCCAGTTGGACGACGATATATATCAATATTGTTTTCTTTAGTATAATCTAGGTTTACTTCATTTTCTAAAACTTGATTTTTACCGATTACAATACCTTTAATTTTCCATGTAAAAAAGTATGCTTCATCATCTTTTAATATGTTTTCTAAAATATATTGTTCTAACGCGAAATAAAAGTAAGGTTTTAAATTTGTTTCTACATTATCGTGTTTTACAAGTATCATAATAATATTCTCCTTCTTATTTTTACTAATATATTATAACATTTTTATAAAAAAATAGGGCTTTTAACCCTATTAATTTTTAAATATATTTTTAAACTTTTGCCATGTTGACTCAGTTTCTTTAGATTCAAGTTTGTTTAATTGTTCATATAGTTCTTTTTCTTTGTTTGAAAGTTTTTTAGGTGTTTGAACATCGACAATAACAAACTGATCACCTTTTTTACCTCCACGTGGAGATGCGACTCCTTTTTCACGCATTCTAAGTTGTGTGTTAGGTTGAATTCCTGAAGGTATTTTTAAACTAACTTCACCATAAATGGTTGGGATATCTTTTGTTGTTCCTAAAACTGCTTCAGTTATTGTAATAGGTACTTTTAGGAAAATATCGTTTCCTTGACGATCAAAGACTTGGTGTTTTTTAACTCTAAAGGTTAATAATAAATCACCTTTAGAACCACCATTAACACCTTCATTACCGTATCCTTGAACTCTTAGGGTCATGTTATTATCAACTCCAGCTGGAATTGTAACTTCAACTGTTTTATTATCTCTAACACGTTTTCTACCATTACATGTTTGACATTTCTCATTAATTTCTTTACCTGATCCACCACAAACATTACATGTTTGGCGGCTACGCATAGTTCCAAACATTGTTCTTTGGTCAACATCAACATAACCAGAACCATGACAATTCGAACATGTTTTTATATCATCTTTTGATTTTGCTCCAGTTCCATTACAAGTATGACAGTTAGCTTCTATATTAACTCTAACTGTTTTTTTAGTGCCAAGAACTGCTTCCATAAAATCAATTGTCATATATTTTTCTATATCTGAACCTCTCATAGGTCCGTTATATGCTTCTTGGCGTTGTCTTCCACCACCAAAAAGATCGCTAAATATATCACCAAATCCACCAAAACCTTCAAAGCCGTCAAAACCACCAAAGCCTTGTCCAAATTGATTTCCATCATGACCAAATTGATCATATGTTTGTCTTTTTGTATCATCACTTAAGACTTCATATGCTTCTTGAATTTCTTTAAATTTTTCTTCCGCATCTTTTTCAGTTGATATATCAGGATGGTATTTTTTAGCTAAACTTCGATAAGCTTTTTTTATTTCATCTGTTGATGCACCTTTGGAAACACCGAGCACATCATAATAATCTCTTTTTGCCATAAATTATCACCTTTTATAAAGCAAAGGGGCGTTGCCCCTTCTCTTTATTATTATTTTTCTTCAAATTCTGCATCAACTGTTTCTTCAGCGTCTTCTTTAACTTCTGAATTAGCATCAGCATTTGCTTGTTGTTCTCTTTGAACTTTTTCGTATGCTTTAGTTGCAATATCATGAGCTACTTTTTCGAACTCTTCTTTTTTAGATTTAATTAATTCGATATCGTCACCATCTAGAGCTTCTTCTAATTCTTTTGCTTTTGCTTCAACATTTGTTTTTTCATCTTCAGTTACTTCATCGCCTAAATCTTCAATTGCTTTATTTGTTTGGAAAATTAAGTTTGAAGCTTCATTTCTTAAGTCTGCTTCTTCACGTTTTTGTTTATCTTGTTCAGCCATTTCTTCGGCTTCTTTTACCATTCTTTCGATTTCTTCATCTGATAATGCACTACCGCCTGTTATAGTGATTTTTTGTTCTTTATTTGTTCCTAAGTCTTTTGCTTTAACTGAGACGATACCGTTTGAGTCAATATCAAAAGTAACTTCAATTTGTGGAACTCCTCTAGGTGCTGCTGGAATATCAGTTAATTGGAATCTTCCTAATGTTTTATTGTCAGCTGCCATTGAACGCTCACCTTGTAATACATGAATATCTACTGCAGGTTGGTTGTCTGCTGCAGTTGAGAATACTTGTGATTTTGATGTAGGAATTGTTGTATTTCTTTCGATTAATCTAGTAAATACTCCACCTAATGTTTCAATACCTAATGATAAAGGTGTTACGTCTAATAATAATACGTCTTTAACATCTCCTGCTAAAACACCACCTTGGATTGCTGCACCCATTGCTACAACTTCGTCTGGGTTAACACTCTTGTTAGGTTCTTTACCTAATTCAGCTTGGACTAATGCTTGAACTGCTGGAATTCTAGTTGAACCACCAACTAAAATAACTTGGTCAATTTCAGATGTTTTAATTTTAGCATCTTTAATTGCTTGTCTAATTGGTGTTTTTAATCTTTCAATTAATTTTGATGTTAATTCATCAAATTTAGCTCTAGTTAAGTTTGTTTCTAAGTGAACTGGACCACTATCTGCCATACTAATAAATGGTAATGAAATTTGAGTTGTTGAAACACCACTTAATTCTTTTTTAGCTTTTTCAGCGGCATCTCTTAATCTTTGCATTGCCATTTTATCTTTTGATAAGTCAATGCCTTGTTCTTTTCTAAATTCAGCTACTAAGTGATCAACAACTAAATTATCAAAGTCATCGCCACCTAATTTATTATCACCATGGGTTGAGATAACATCAAATGTTCCATCTGCTAGTGATAAAATTGAGACGTCAAATGTTCCACCACCAAGGTCAAATACTAATATAGTTTGTTCTACATCGGTTTTATCAATACCATAAGCAAGTGCTGCTGCAGTTGGTTCGTTAATAATTCTTCTTACATTTAGACCAGCAATTTTACCAGCATCTGCGGTTGCTTGTCTTTGTGCATCATTAAAGTATGCAGGAACTGTAATAACAGCTTCTGTAACTGTTGCTCCTAAGTAGTCTTCAGCAGTTTTCTTTAAATTTTGTAAGATCATTGCTGATAATTGTTGCGGGTTATATTCTTTACTTTCAATTTTTACTTTATAGTTTTCTTCACCCATATGTCTTTTAATTGATTGAACTGTATTAGGGTTAGTAATAACTTGTCTTTTCGCTACTTCACCAACTGATACTTCACCATTTTTAAAAGCGATAACTGATGGGGTTGTTCTTCCACCTTCGGCATTAGCAATTACTTTTGCTTCGCCTCCATCCATAACTGAGACAACTGAGTTAGTTGTTCCTAAATCTATTCCAATAATTTTATTAGTTTTCTTGCTCATTATTTTCTTCACTCCATTCATTTACTTTAACCATTGCTGGTCTTAATACTCTTTCTTTATATGTGTATCCTACATTTATTACTTCGGTTATTATACCGTTTTCTAATTCTTTATTATTTTCTTTTTCTACTGCATAATGATAATTTGGATCAAACTTTTCATTTAATGCTTTTATTTCTTTTAATCCATCGTCTTCTAAGACTTGATAAATTTGATTGCTAATCATCTTAAATCCAATTAAATAATTTTTTAATTTATCATCATCAACTTCTACATTTACAACTTTTTTAAGTTGGTCTAAGGGGATTAATAAATCATTAATTAAATTTGTTGCAGCATATTTACGATCTTTTATTCTTTCTTCGTTAATTCTTTTTTTATAATTTTCTAAATCTGCTTTACTTTTTAAAAACTCTTCTTGATATTTAGCAACTGCTAACTTTAATTCATCAATTTCTTGTTGCTTTTTATCTTTTTTAGTTTTTTTAGTTTCTTTTGTCTCTTTTGTCTCTTCAGTTTTTTTAGTTTCTTTTGTTTCTTTTGTCTCTTCAGTTTTTTCTTCTTCTAAAACTTCTTTTTCTTTCTCGCTCATGCGGCACCTACTTTCTATATAGTTTTCCTAAGTTTGAGGCAATATATTCTAAGAGAGGAATAACTTTTGAATATTCCATTCTAGTTGGTCCAACAACAGCGATAGTACCTTTTTCAGTTTCACTAACTCTATATGGGACTGAAATTATACTAAAGTTTTCCATTAATTTTAGTTCAATTTCACTACCAAAGGTAACATTTAAACTATCCTTGCCACCAATAAATTTAACAATTTCTCTTCGGTCCAACATATCAACAAAGTTTTTTATATTATCAACATTAGAAAATTCTGGCTGATCAAAAACATTAGTTATTCCTGATAAATAAAATTTATCTTCAGCAAATTTTGCAAATGCGTGAATAAATGAATCATAAATTTGTCTTTGATATTCGACAAATGAAGAAATTTGTTCTTTTGCAAATCTACTTTTTAATATTTGTTCAGCCTCTTCTAAATAACGATTTTTTAATAAATCATCTAAAGTTTTAATTACTTCTGTAATATCATTAACTTTAACGCCTTCAGGAATGGCAATATTTTGATGTTGAACGTGACCTTTATTAGTAACTATTAATATAACGGCTTCTCGTTCACTAGTTGGAATTAAATCGATTTTAGTAATTTTAATTTCACTATTTTTAGGTCCAACTGCCATTGCTGTATATTTAGTTAATTCACTCAAAAGATTAATAGCTTCCTCTACAGCTAAGTTTCTAGAATAACTATGTCTTGTAATAACTTCGTCTACTAATGGAAAATCATCAGCAACATCACTATCTCTGGTAACTAAATGATTAACGTAATAACGATAACCTCGTTCAGAAGGTATTCTTCCACTAGATGTATGAGTTTTTTCTAAATAACCTAATTCTTCTAATCTAGCCATATCATATCTAAGTGTTGCGCTTGAATAATCTAAGTACGGCATTTTAGTTAATATCTTAGATCCGACCGGTTGAGCATATTCAACATAATACTCAACTATTGCTTTTAAGATTAACTTTTGTCGGCTTGTTAACATGTAATTTCACCTCAATTAGCACTCATGTCATTTTTGTGCTATTGTTATTCTACAACAATAATTTGGCACTGTCAAGGATATTGTGCTAATTATGTGAAAATAAAGAGTGCTCGTAGAACACTCTAGTTTTAAAATTATGCTTTTTTTAAGAATTCTGACTTTAAACTCATATTACCAAAGCCTGGAATTCTACAATCAATATTATGATCACCATCAACGATTTTAATATTTGTAACTTTTGTCCCTTGTTTTAATGGTTGGCTTGATCCTTTAACTTTTAAATCTTTTATAACTATTACATCATCACCATCAAATAGTTTATTGCCGTTTGCATCTAAAACAAACTTTTCTTCTTCTTCTGTTTCTTGCCATTTGTACTGACAAGCTGAACAAACAAAGAAACCATCTTCCTCATAATAATACTCAAAACCACAACTTGGACATTTCATATTATAACCCCACTTCTTATTTATATACTATAACTATTTTACGTATATTGTTGTAATAAGTCAAATTTTCATTTTTGAAATTTTGACATAAACCGAATAATATTGTATAATGTTAGGGCTTACATAATGAGTAGGAGGAAAGAAATATGAAAGAGGAAAAACCTTATGTACCAGAAGATAATCGTTTAAACGATTTAACAAAGTACGCTGAAGTTAAAAAAAGAATGAGTGAACGAGGCGTTGAATTAATTGAAATTGCTAAATTAACTTGTGAACTACAAAGTCAATATGTAAAAGACATTAAAGTTGAAACATGTTTAGAACATGTTGAAAGAGTTGTAATGAAAAGGGAAGTTCAACATGCTATACTAACAGGATTAGAACTTGATATCTTAGCAGAAAAAAGAATTTTATCAGAACCTTTATTAAGTATGATTTTAGGTGATTATGGCCTTTTTGGAATTGATGAAATATTAGCACTTTCAATTGTAAACGTATATGGATCAATTGGATTTACCAACTTTGGATATGTTGATAAACTAAAACCAGGAATTATCGGAAAACTAGACCGTCAAGGTAAAGAAACAGGCCAATGTAATACATTCTTAGATGATATAGTTGGTGCAATAGTCGCAGCTGCTGCTAGTTCAATTGCCCATAAATATTCGGTTTAAAAATTAAGACTTAACTTTATGTTAGGTCTTTTTTTAAGCCTTAAATCACCATTTTTTAAAGTTTATTATATAATAGTTAAGGTAAGAAGGTGAGAGTTTGATAAAGTTAGAAAACATAAACAAGTCATTTCCAATTAATGGTAATGAAACTCATGTATTAACAAATATCAACTTTGAAATATCAAAAGGTGATATCTTTGGTATTGTAGGTAAAACTGGTGCTGGTAAATCTACACTATTAAGATTAATAAATGGTTTTATTGCACCTGATAGTGGAGAAATTATCTTTAAAGGTAAAAATCTTAATAAAGCAAGTAGAAAAAGTTTAATAAAATATACTTCAATGATCTTTCAAAATTATAATTTATTAAATAATTTAAATGTAATAGAAAATGTCTTACTACCTGTTAAGTTACATAAGTTAAATGATGTGGATTATAACAAAAGAGCAATTGATTTACTTAACTTTGTAGGGCTATCTGATTTTAAAAGATCTAATGTTTCAACTCTTTCAGGTGGACAAAAACAAAGAGTTGCAATCGCAAGAGCTTTAATTACTAAACCAGATATTATCTTTTGTGATGAACCAACAAGTGCACTTGATGATGAAACTAGTTTTGAAGTTTTAAAATTATTAAAGACTATTAATGAAAAATATTCTACAACTATTGTTATAGTTTCACACAACATTAATATAATTAATATGATGTGTAATAGGATTGCAATTATTGAAGATGGAATGGTTAGTAATATTATTTCTAAAAAACCCGAAAAACTAGAATTTAAAACTTATCAGGAGGTCTTAGTAAATAATGAATAAATTAACTGATTATTTTATTAGATTTCGCCATGAGTTATTAAAGTCATTTCTAGAAACATTTGAAATGTTAATATTTGCAATGATTATGGCATTTATCTTTGGACTATTACTAGGATTAATTATGTTTCTAACAAGACCTAAAGGCTTGTTTCAAAATAAAACTGTTTATTTTGTCATATCAACATTAGTAAATATAGTAAGATCCATACCTTTTATATTATTTATTATAGTTTTAATACCAACAACTAGATTTATTATTGGCACAGGCTTTGGTGTAGATGCATCTAAGCTACCATTAAGTTTAATTGGAATTGCAACATTCGCAAGACTTTCCGAACAATCACTTTTAGAAGTTAATAAAGATATTTATGAAACTTCTTATGCACTTGGTGCAAATACTTACCAATATATAAAAGACTTTTTGCTGAAAGAATCAAGACAATCACTTGTCTTAAGCTTTACTTCTACGACAATTAGTTTAATATCATATTCTACTGTAATGGGAGTAATTGGTGGTGGCGGACTTGGTTATTTAGCAATAAGCGAAGGATATCAAAACTTTAATTATCCTTTAATGTGGATTATTATTATAATTATGATAATAATTGTTCAACTAGTTCAAACTATTGGAAATAGTTTAGCTAAAAAACTTGATAAAAGATAACAGGAGGAAGAAAGTATGAAAAAAATATTATCAGTTTTAGTTTTAGTTTTATTTGGAGTATTATTAGTATCATGTAATACTAAGAGCGAGAAAGATATAAATGTCGGAGTTTCATTTTATCCGATGAAAGACATTCTAAATTTAATAGAAGATGATGTAAAAGAAGCCGGTTATAATTTAGTTATTCGCGAATTTAGTGAATACCAAACAGCAAACGACAGTTTATTACATGGCGAATTAGATGCCAATATGATTCAACACGAATATTTCTTAAATGCGTTTAACTCTGCTAATAATGCTAACTTAAAAATTGTCGCACCAATTTATCACGCAACATTTGCGCTATATTCAAAAGATTATGATTCACTTGATGAAATCCCAAACGGTGCTAAAATTACACTACCAGATGATGCTACTAACTTAAGTAGATCACTCTATTTATTAGCCCAAGCAGAGTTAATTACTCTAAAAGGTGATAAAACCACTGGACTTACTTCAGATGATATCGAAACTAATCCAAAAAATTTAGATTTAACAGATTTAGTCCCACTAACTTCTCTTGCACAACGCTACACTGAAACAGGGCTTGCTATAATGTATCCTACATATGCTAAAAGTTTAGAATTAGTAGGTGATGCTGAAAGATTATATGTTGAAAAACAAGATGATGTAACACTCAGATATGCTATTTCTATGGCAACAAGCAATGAAGGCAAAGATAGTGCGAAAATTAAACTTTTAATTAAGTTAATTCAAACTGATAAAGTTAGAGATTTTTTAATTGAAAATTATAGTTGGGCAAGTAGTCCAGCGTTTGAATAATGACTTAAAAGGATTGTTTTAACGAACAATCTTTTTTTATGCTATAATTTATTATTATATGAGTACTGGAGAATTTTATGAAAAAACCTACTTCACCCTATTTAATAATAATTTTTTCTTTTCTATCGTTAATATTAATAGGTACATTATTATTACTACTACCTTTTTCAACTGTAAATAACTATTCATTAAGATTTGATGATGCTTTCTTCCTAGCAACTTCATCAGTAACAATTACTGGCATGTCATCAATTAGTAATTTATCAGATACACTTTCTTTATTTGGGAAAATAGTTGTAACTATTTTAATTCAAATCGGCGGACTTAGTGTAATTACTCTTACAATTTTTATAATGTCTTTAATAGGTACTAAAATAGGAATAACTAACCGCTTTTTATTAAAAGAAAACTTAAACACACCAAACCTCAAAGGTTTAGTTAGCTTAGTTAAAAAAATTATTTTATTTTCATTTATATTTGAACTAATAGCATCTATTATCTATTTATTTATCTTTATTAAAATAATGCCTCTAGGTGAAGCTATTACAACAAGTATAATGCATGCTATATCTTCTTTTAACAATGCCGGATTTGATTTAATGGATATAAATCAATTATTAATAAATAATACCTATCCACTCCTTACTATTACTACTTTAATTCTTGTTATATTAGGTGGAATAGGCTTTATTGTAATATTTGATATTATTGAGTCTAAGTCTTATAAAAAGCTTACACTTCATAGTAAAATCGTATTAAAAGTTAATTTGTTTCTTTGGATCTTTGGATTTATTATGTTTAAAATTAACTCTAATCTAACAATCTTTCAAGCAACTTTCTTATCAATAACAGCAAGATCAGCAGGTTTTGGTGTAAACTTAAGTCTTTTGCCTAATCATGGGATTTTAGTATTATTTGTTTTAATGTTAATAGGTGCATCACCTGCATCTACAGGGAGTGGAATTAAAACTACTACCGTTTATGTTTTGTATAAAAGTTTATTTAGTTTCGCAAGAGGTAGTGAAACGGTTGTTAATAAAAGAAAAATATCAGATGAAACAAAATACAAAGCTTTTATATTATTAATATTTATGGTGTTTATGATCTTTATATCTACTGTTTATATGTTAATTGTTGAAAATATATCAATTGATATAGCACTACATGAGGTGATTGCAGCTATTAGTAATGCTGGTCTAAATTCAGGTTTTAGTAGTAGTTATAATATCTTTAGTAAGTTAATGGTAATTATATTAATGTTCGTTGGTAGAGTCGGTATATTAACGATTTTAGCATCATTTAATGCTAATTGGCATAAACCTCAAAAAAGTAATATAAGTTATATTCAAGAAAAAATAATAATAGGATAGGTGTAATTATGAAAAAAAGTATCGCAGTTATTGGTTTAAGTAGATTTGGATTAAACTTAGTTCAAGATTTTTCTAAATTAAATGTTGATATTATCGCAATTGACCACAATAAAGATAATGTGATGAAAGCCTCAGAATACATTCAAAATGTAGTTGTTGCTGATTCTACTAACATTGAAGCTTTAAAAGAAGCTGGTATTTCAAATGTTGATCATGCGATAGTTGCGATTGGTCAAAACGAACAAGCAAATCTTGCTACAAGTATTATTACAATTATTAAATTAAAACATTTAGGCATTAAAGAAATAACAGCAAGAGCTGATGATTCAGACTCAGCAGAAGCTTTAAAACTTGTTGGAGCTAATAATATTGTTTTACCACTCAATATTGCTAGCGAAAGAATTGCTTATAAAATATCTAGTTTAGATATTGTTGATTATTTTAATATTAAAGGTGATTTTAGTGTTGCAGAAATTAAAGTTAAAGATGATTTTCCACCAACTTTAATTACTGATTTAAATATAAGAAACAGATACAATTTAAATATATTATTAATTGAAAAAGATGGAATTGCTTCTGTTCCTAATAAAGATACTATTATTAATCCCGGTGATGAAGTATTTATCTTTGGCAAAAGAAACGATTTACCGAAAATAACCAATTTTTTCATTTAAAAAAAATGAGTAGGAACCATATAATTCCTACTCATTTTTATTTATTCCTGTTATTTTAAATTACAACTTACCGACTAAGTCAATTCCTGGAGTTAATGTATCTTCGCCTGGTTCCCAATTAGCTGGACAAGCTTCTCCACCGTTTTCTTCAACAAATTGTGCTGCTGATAGTTTTCTTAATAAATCTTTAGCACTTCTACCTATTCCCATATCATTTACTTCATATGAGACTATTTTTCCTTCTGGGTTAATTAAAAAACTTCCTCTTAACGCTTGCCATAAGTCTTCATCTAATACTTTAAAGTCTTTTGCTAGTTTACCTGCTGGATCTGCAAGCATTGGAAACTTTATTTTTTTAATTTTCTCTGAGGTATCATGCCATGCTTTATGTACAAAGTGAGTGTCTGTAGAGATAGAATAGACCTCACATCCTAATTTTTTAAATTCTTCATAATGATAAGCAACATCTTCTAATTCTGTTGGACAAACAAAACTAAAATCTGCTGGATAGAACACAAAAGCATTCCACTTACCTTCTAAATCTTTTTCTGTAATTTCAATAAATTGATCGTTATGAAAAGCATTAACTTTGAATGGACTAACCTTTTTTCCTATTAATGACATATTATCACGCTCCTAATCTTCTTGGTCATTGCTACTATTATAGTAGATATATGTTAACATTTCAAACGAAACTATAATTTATAATATTATTTATAATTGTCGTAATTTATTACAAAATATTTTGATAAATTCTTGTAATATTTCATTGTTATTATATTTTTTGTTAGTAATATTATAAAAGGATGTAGCATTTAAATCATTAAATTCTTTTTGATTTATGTTTATACCTATACCTATTACTATATAATCAAATTCTTCATGGTTTTTAGTTTTTGTTTCTATTAAAATACCTAAGATTTTCTTACTGTTAACTAATATATCATTTGGCTCTTTAAAAATACCTTTAATATTATATTGTTCTAAAAGTTTTATTAAGCTTTCTTTAACAATATTTTTAATTAAATCAATTTGTTTAATTAAAATATCTTTTAATAAAATTGAAAAAAGGAGGTTTTCTCCTTTAT
>Ga0209075_1001628_pt1 | contig 20961 bp, 15 predicted proteins | sample Stecom2011_FD_187523 | JGI IMG/M metagenome (GOLD analysis project Ga0209075, IMG submission 187523) | Agricultural soil microbial communities from Utah to study Nitrogen management - Steer compost 2011 (SPAdes) (version 2) | ecosystem: Environmental > Terrestrial > Soil > Agricultural land...
AAAGTAACATTAATAAGCTTCAACATAATATTAGATTGCTCGCAAGTAAAGGTGCAGAGTTAATTGTTATGCAGGAGTTGCATAATGGACTGTATTTCTGTCAGACTGAAGATCCAGATGTGTTTGAGCAGGCTGAAACAATTCCCGGACCTTCTACAAATATTTTTGGCAAGATTGCAAAAGAGCTTGGTGTTGTAATTGTGCTTTCACTTTTTGAGAAGCGTGCGGCGGGACTATATCATAATACAGCTGTTGTGATTGAAAAAGATGGTACAATTGCTGGCACATATCGTAAGATGCATATTCCTGATGATCCTGCTTATTATGAGAAGTTTTACTTCACACCAGGCGATCTAGGATTTCAACCTATAGATACTTCATTGGGAAGGTTAGGAGTGCTTGTTTGTTGGGATCAATGGTATCCTGAAGCTGCACGTTTAATGGCAATGGCAGGTGCCGAAATACTTATATACCCTACTGCTATTGGATGGGAGTCGACCGACAATGATGACGAAAAGCAACGTCAGCTCGATGCATGGATAACAATTCAACGCGGACATGGTGTTGCAAATGGGATACCGGTAATAGCAGTTAATCGTACTGGATATGAGGCTGATCCGTCAGGTGTAACAAATGGTATCAATTTTTGGGGCAACAGTTTTGTTTGTGGCCCACAAGGCGAGTTATTATATCACGCACAAGAGGGCGAAGAAACGAATATTGTAGAGATTGATAAAGAGAGAACTGAGAATGTTCGTCGTTGGTGGCCATTTTTCCGCGATCGTCGTATTGATGGTTACGAAGAGCTTACAAAACGTTGGATAGATTGAAATAATTTTTAGTCCAGTTAAAATCAAAAAATATAAAAAAGGGGCTGTCTCATAAGTTAGGCAGCCCCTTTTATTGAAATTAAAAACACACTAATGAAAGTTATCTGCGTCCTGAAGAAGATCTAGTGTTTGTAGAGCTGCTTCTAGAAGGTTCACTACTACTTCTGTTTGAAGAAGAACTGGATCTCACAGTGGATGTTCTATTGCTATTATTTGTTGTGCTTTGAGATCTTACTGTTGTAGCGTTTCTGTTATTTGAAGTTGAAGAGCTTCTCGTTTGATTAACATTTGAACTTCTATTGTTATTTGAACTCCTTCCACTTGGAGTGTTTACAGTTGCATTTCGGTTCGTGGTGCTATTTCTGTTATTCTGACTGGTAGAAGCATTTCTGTTATTCTGACTGGTAGAAGCATTTCTGTTTGTAGGATTTACCGTTGTATTTCTGCTTGTACTACTGCTTCTTTCGGTTGAATTAACGTTAGAGTTTCTATTAGTTGTTGCGCTTCTATTTGTAGTTGTACTTCTGTCAGACTGATTCACTGCAGCATTGCGATTACTACTATTGCTTCTTGATCCAGATTCGGGGCGATACACAGTTACCGCGTTATTGCTAACTCTTGTACTTCTTCCTGAGGTGCGGTTGTTATTACTCTCAAGTTTGTGTACTGTAGCTCTTCTACCGGTAGTTCTTTCGTATTCACTGCTGGTAGGACCACTATAGTAACGATTGTCGTTATATATGTATGTGTTATTTATAATTGTTGTACGGTTGTATATTGATGGTGTGTATCTATTATAATACCTGTGCATATTTCTGTGATACATTCTATTGTTGGGTAAAAATGTCCAGTATCTGCCAGGTAGATTTATATTGATATTTATATTAAGTCCGGGAGACATTGGAGCCCATCCATAGTATCCACCACCACTTCTCCATGAAACCCATGCCGGTGCCCACTCATATCCTGGTACCCATGCCCATCCGTAATAGTCGTCGAAGTACCATCTTCCATAATGGAAAGGAGCCCAACCCCATGAGTAATTAGATACCCAAGTGTTACCATAGTCGGTCATTACCCAATATCCGTTTGTAGCATAAGGATGAAAGTCTCTACCTACATTTGGAACCCAAACTCTGCCGTAATGGCCATTGTTGATCCATCTACCGTGCGGTCTTAACTCGTTGAAGAAAACGTTAAAGTTGATTCCGCTATTGTTGTAGTTGTCGTAATACCCCTCTTCGTAGTAATTATCATATCCCTGTGAGTACATCTCTCTTGAAGAGAAGCAGGATGTAAATACAATTGCGAGTATTGCTAGAACTAATGGGTGTTTAAGTTTTTTTGCTTTCATATCCGTATGTTTTAAAGGGTGGAACATCTATTATTTAACATTAAGACCTCAATTTAAAGGAATGGTTTAACAACTAGAACGATTTATAAGCGAAAGCTCTATTGTTTAGCTATGGTAGACAGTTTTATGTCAAAATGTGCACATTAAATAGCTAAAAATCCAGATTGAGAACCTATTATTATCTAATGTCATTATATAATACAAGAACTTGTAACAATTTTAATGAATAATACATCCAATAATACAACACATAAGAAAGGGTTTAAAAGCCTTTTATTACGCTTTTAAACCCTTATAGGTAGTTTGTTTATTATAATGTAATCTTATTTAAATACCTGGTCAATCCCAGAGAATCCCATAAATGCCATTGCAATAACACCTGCTGTTATCAGCGCAATAGGTATACCCTGCATAGTTTTTGGTACTTTAGTAAGAGAAAGCTGTTCACGAATGCTTGAGAATATAATTAACGCCATTGCATATCCAATTCCTGTTGCAACAGCATAAATAACCGATTCCAGAAGATTAAAATCTTTCTGAATTACTAGAATTGCCACTCCCAAGATAACACAGTTGGTTGTGATAAGTGGCAAGAAAACTCCTAGTGCCTGATAAAGTGAAGGAGATATTTTTTTTAATACAATCTCTACCATTTGCACTAAAGAAGCAATCACCAAAATAAAGGTAATTGTTTGAAGATATTCAAGTCCAAATTGCTCAAGAATACCTTTTTGAACTATGAATGTAACTATAGAAGCAATGGTTAGCACAAACATAACTGCAAAGCTCATTCCTATAGCTGTATCTACTTTCTTCGAAACACCAAGAAAAGGGCATATTCCTAAAAATTGTGAGAATACAACGTTATTAACGAAAATAGCGACTATTATAATTCCAATTAATTCCATAATGTTATTTGTTTAGTTAGTACTTGCTTTGTTTTGAAACTTATTGAATATCGCAATTAAATATCCCAAAACAATAAAAGCTCCTGGTGCAAGTACAAATATTAAAGATCCGAATTGTTCAGGGTATATATTTAATGAAAATATTTTACCCGTACCCATCAATTCTCTAAGTGCACCTAATAACGTTAAAGCAATTGTAAATCCAAAACCCATACCAACACCATCAAAGACAGACGATAGAACACTATTCCTCGATGCAAAAGATTCAGCTCTGCCAAGTACGGTGCAGTTAACTACAATTAGAGGTATAAATAACCCTAGACTATCTGCTAGTGCTGGTACAAAAGCATTCATAAGCATCTCAATAATCGTTACAAATGCTGCAATAATTACAATAAATGCTGGGATTCGCACCATATCAGGTATCATGTTTTTTAATAATGATATCACTGTATTTGAGCAAATTAACACAAACATTGTAGCTAATCCCATACTCATGCCATTAATTGCCGAACTTGTGGTTGCAAGCGCAGGGCACATTCCTAAGAGCAATACCAGGAGAGGGTTCTCTCGTATTATTCCATTTATAAGTACATTTAAATTTTTATTCATTGTATTTATCCTCTTAGTTAATTATTTTCAGTGTCATCATCAGTTGTAGCGCCAGAGTATGAGTCCAGTTTACTCCCACTGTACGCAATATATGCTTTGTTAACAGCGTTAAGAAAAGCTCTGGATGTTATAGTTGAAGCAGTTATAGCATCTACACTGCCTCCGTCATTCGTAACTGCAAGTGTGCCAAGTGACATATCTCTTCCAATTATCGATTTACTATTAGATTCCATATCCTTAAACCATTCACCCATTTTTGATCCCAAACCAGGTGTCTCAGCGTGTTGTAAGATTTCATAGTTTACAATTTTGTCATCCATGTCAAAACCAATCATTATTTGAATCTCACCTGAAAAACCGCTTGAAGAACTACTAATTGCAAATCCTACAACCTCTCCATCTTTTGTAGCAGGGTATACTAAAAGAGAGTCGCCCCCTTCGCTAGCTATCATATACGATTCGGCAACAGGATCATTATCAAACTCTGGCACTACTTCTCCTATTGCGGTCTGAAGCTTAAGTGCCTTTGCCTCCGCAATTGGTTTTAAGGTCATTTTGTTTACCTGTGCCAATGAAAAAGCCACAGTCAGACATATTATCGAGAGTGACAGGAACATATTTATAAATGTTGATTTTAATTTAGCCATTTTTTTTTACCTCCCCGAATCTTTTTGGTGATGTATAAGTATTGATTAATGGTGTAAAAGCATTCATTAACAAAATTGCAAAGGATACACCTTCAGGATAAGCTCCCCATAGACGAATAGCCATTGTAATAAAACCTATTCCAACTCCATAAATAATCATTCCTTTTTTTGTCATAGGAGATGTTACATAGTCGGTAGCCATAAAACAGGCCCCCAGCATTAATCCCCCCGATGCAAGATGAATAATTGGATTGTATAACTCTATTGGATTAATAATGTATAAAACGCCTGTAAAGAGTGCAACTGTTATTAATATAGAGATCGGAATATGCCAAGTAATTACCTTTTTCCAAATCATATAAATTAATCCAAGAAGAATTGCTATTGCGCTCATCTCTCCTATGGATCCCGTTTCAATCCCAAACAACATTTGTTGCAACGTAGGCAACGCTTCGGGGGCATATTTTATTACTCCCAATACTGTGGCTGAGCTCACAGCGTCAGTTGCTTCTGCTATTGCAGGTGCGGGCCATGTGGTCATTTGCGCAGGAAATGAAATAAGTAGAAATATTCGTCCAGCAATTGCTGGATTAAAAATATTGTTCCCTAATCCACCAAAAGACAATTTCACTACACCTATTGCAAATAGACAACCAAGAGCCAAAATCCACAATGGTAAATTTGAAGGCACGTTAAATGCTAATAGAACCCCTGTGATAATTGCCGATCCATCGAATATGGATGGTGTCTTTTTTATCAAGTATTTAACTATTATATATTCAAACAGAACGCAGAAAACCACTGCAGATAGAGTGATTATTAGTGCATCAAGTCTAAATACATACAATGCCACCAGAAATGCCGGAATAAGTGCTATAAGCACATTATACATGTTTCTCTCAATCGAGTCACCACTGTGTATATGTGGTGACGGAGAGACTATCAGTTTGTTTTCCATATTTAAAATTATTCTGCTTTAATTTTTTCTTGCCCTGATAATCGTGTTGACTTTTCCTTTGCCCAATTTTATATAATCGAGTAGGGGTCGATGTGACGGACATGTAAAACTGCATGAGCCACATTCTATACAGTCGGTTATATGATTAATTTCAGCTTTATCCCAAGCCTCGTATTCGGTTAAATTCATTAATAATGTAGGGTTAAGGCCCATAGGGCAAACAGAGATACATTTAGTACATCTTATACAGTCTCTCATGGCCTTCCTCTTCGCTGCAAGTGTAGGGATAATCAAAACACCCGAAGTCCCTTTAGTGACGGGAATATCTATACTTGCCAAAGCCTTACCCATCATTGGGCCACCGCTCACGATTTTACTAGTTTCCTCTGGTAATCCTCCTGCAACTTCTATAAGGTTAATTAAAGGAGTGCCTATTCTTGAAAGAATATTTGAAGGTTTAGCTACATGATCACCAGTTATTGTCACTACACGCTCTACGAGTGGTTTGTTTTTTTGTACCGCCTCGTATATTGCAAATATTGTACCTACATTCTGAACAACTGCTCCCACCGATATTGGGAGTGCACCACTTGGCACCTGACGCTTAAGTATAGCATCTATTAACTGCTTTTCTCCACCTTGTGGATATTGTACTTTAAGCGGTTGTATCTCAATATTGGGGTACTCTTTGGATAATCTATTGAAAACAGATATAGCATCTTTTTTGTTGTTTTCAATTCCAATTACAGCTTTACTTACATTTAAAGCTTTCATTACAATGCTAGTACCTACTAAAATCTCTTCGCTTTTTTCCAGCATTAGTGCATGGTCGGAAGTGAGATAAGGTTCACACTCCACACCATTGATGATTAAAACCTCAGGTGTTGTACCCGGTGGAGGTGTTAGTTTCACGTGGGTTGGAAATGTTGCTCCTCCCATACCAACTATACCGGCTTTTTCTATTTTGGTTAGAATTTCAGGCCCGGTTAAATTGCACTCTTTCTTGATTGTATCACTTCTGTCGATAGACTCTTCCCATTCATCGCCTTCGCAATTTATAAAAATTGCATCTCTTTTGTATCCGCTCGAGTCGAGGGCTTTATCAATCTTCAGTACTGTCCCTGATACAGATGAGTGAATGTTTGCTGATACAAAGCCTACGCTTTTACCAATTTGGGTTCCTACCTTAACTTGCTCTCCTTTCTTAACAATGGGCTGACAGGGTGCTCCTATGTGTTGACCCATAGGAATTACTACCTGTTTTGGTATTGCAATGGGTAGTATTGTTTTTCCGGCCGATATCTTCCTTTCTTTCGGATGAATACCGCCTAGTCTGAATGTTTTTAACATATATTCTTATAACTTACAGGTTAAACTGGTTCTGAAACTTGCTCCTCTTTTTTAGCTTGAGGCCTATCCTTTTTAGGTGGAAAGTTTAGTTCCAGTATCGAGTTAGTAGGACAAACTGGCACACATTTCCTGCAGAGCCTACATTTGTCATCTATGATAAAGGCAAGGTTATTCTCTATTGTAATAGCTTCAAAAGGACATACTTGTTGGCATTTTGTACAGCCAATGCATGCTACTTCGCAAGCTTTTTTGGCAACTCCTCCCTTGTCCTTGTTTACACAGCTTACATATATGCGTCGCGATTTAGGGCCTTGCTTTCTTAGTTCAATAATATCCTTAGGGCAAGCTTTAACGCACGCTCCACATGCAGTGCATTTATCTTCAACAACTTCTGGTAGTAGAGTTTCAGGATTTATATGTATTGCATCAAATGTACAAGATTCAACACAGTCACCAAGACCATAGCACCCAAACGAGCAGCCTGTATCTCCTCCATAAAGAGATGAGGCAATCGTACAGTTAGAAACACCATCGTAGAAATTTAGTCTAGGTCGATTATCGCATGTTCCATTACATCGGACTACTGCTATTTTCTTTACCGCAACTGGAGCTTTTTGACCGAGTATTTCGGCCACAGCATCCATTGTTTTTTGTCCTCCAACGGGGCAATTTAATTCACTTAATGTCTCTGCATTAACGCATGCAGCTGCAAACGAAGCACATCCGGGGAACCCGCAACCACCACAATTAGCAGCCGGTAAAGCGTCTTGAACCTCCTGTATGCGAGGGTCTTCTTCAACTTTAAATTTCTGTCCCACCATATAGAGAATTGCCGCGCTTCCCGCACCAATAGCTCCTAATGTTGCAACGGCAGATAGTAATACACTCATAATATTAATTTGTTTTTTTAATACTGAATCTAAACGATTTTGCCATTCTGTTTCTGAAAAAATAGAGTACACAGTAATATGGAACCAGAGAAGCCAGAGAAGCCAAAGCAGACTCTGTATCACTTAAATGCCATATTGCAAGGGAAAGGGTTAAAACGAGAATTAGGAGTAGCAGAGGTAACACAAATGCCCAGAAAACAGCTTTATAGCCAATTGAGCTTTTCCCCTCAATTAAAACTCTTTCGTTTTCTTTAAACATACCTGTGTAATCCCGTATATCAACCAACTTCTCTTTTGAGTCGGAAGCCATACAGGCTGCTCTTGCGTGACAATCACTACAGGCCGATTTTTGTAGTATTCGAACTGATATGTTATTGTCTTTTACCTTCTCGATTATTCCTTCGTGTTCAATCATGAATCACAAGTATAATAAAATCCTCACTTAATTAGTGAACCTATCTAGTTACAAAGTTATGATTATTTTTGTGATTATTAAAAGTTTTAATGAACTAAATCCCCCTCTTTACTGTTAATATAAGTTCGCAATTTGTATATAGTTGCTATAGATGGTGTTGATAGCCTACTTTTAAATAATATAACCCTACCTTTCGACGAACATTTAGCTTGGCTTTTTTGTTAAAAAGTAGTGTTGTAGCTAATTCAACAGTTTTTTTATTATATTTTAATACTTTGATTCCTATGATTTTTGATATTGAGATGATTCGTAAAGTTTATGAACAACTTCCCGGTAAAGTGCAGCAGGTTAAAGATGCTCTTCAGAGGCCTTTAACATTAACTGAAAAAATTCTTTTTACACATCTTTCAGCCGATGTGCCGGTTAGAAATTATAAACGTGCAAACGATTATGTGGATTTTACTCCCGACCGTGTAGCTATGCAAGACGCAACTGCTCAGATGGCACTACTTCAGTTTATGAACTCCGGAAGAGCTACTGTAGCGGTTCCTTCTACTGTTCACTGCGATCATTTGATTCAGGCATATAAAAATGCTGATGCAGATCTTGAAACAGCTAAGATTACAAACCGAGAGGTGTTTGATTTTCTACGTGATGTATCAAATAAATATGGAATTGGATTCTGGAAACCAGGAGCAGGAATTATTCATCAGGTAGTTCTCGAAAACTATGCCTTCCCCGGTGGAATGATGATTGGAACCGACTCACATACTCCCAATGCGGGTGGATTAGGTATGATCGCTATCGGTGTTGGTGGCGCTGATGCTGTAGATGTGATGGCGGGCATGCCTTGGGAGCTAAAGATGCCTAAACTTATTGGAGTGAAACTTACCGGAAAACTTTCAGGTTGGAGTGCACCAAAAGATGTAATACTTAAGGTTGCAGGAATTCTTACCGTTAAAGGTGGTACAAATGCAGTTGTTGAATATTTTGGTGAAGGAGCTGAGTCTCTTTCTGCTACTGGAAAAGGAACAATTTGTAATATGGGTGCAGAGGTTGGTGCTACCACATCAATCTTCCCGTTTGATCAGAAGTCAGCAGAGTATCTTGGTCAAACAGGTAGAAAAGAAGTAGCTGATGAAGCTATGAAAGTTATACAACATCTTCAGCCCGATCCCGAAGTCGTTGCTAATCCCGAACTTTATTATGATCAATTAATTGAGATTAATCTTTCAAAGCTTGAACCACATATAAACGGTCCTTTTACACCTGATGCAGCATATACAATATCTGAATTTGGTGAAGCGGTAAAGAAAAATGGCTGGCCTCGTAAGATGGAGGTAGGATTAATTGGTTCCTGCACTAATTCATCATACGAAGATTTAACAAGAGCTGTTTCTATAGTTAAACAGGCTGCCGATGATGAAGTGCCGGTAAAAGCACAATTCCTTATAAATCCTGGTTCAGAGCAGATAAGGTATACAGCCGAACGTGATGGTATACTACAGGTTTTTCAGGATGCAGGTGCCACAATCATAGCGAATGCTTGCGGTCCTTGTATAGGACAGTGGAAACGTGATGATGAAACAGCAAATGATCGTGTAAATTCTATTGTAACATCATTCAACCGCAACTTTGCGAAACGTAATGATGGTAATCCAAACACACATGCCTTTGTAACGTCTCCCGAGCTGGTTGCAGCACTAACTATTTCGGGCGATCTATGTTTCAATCCTCTAACCGATACTCTTCTAAATGAGAGGGGCGAAGAGGTTAAACTTAAGGAACCAAATGGATTTGAGTTGCCTCCAAACGGCTACGAAGTGAAGGATGCTGGCTTTATTGCTCCTTCAGAAAACGGTAACGAAGTAAATATTGATATCGATCCTGAATCAAACAGATTACAGAAACTTGAGCCGTTTGCTCCCTGGAATGGTGAAGATCTAACAGATTTACCACTTCTCATTAAGGTTAAGGGTAAATGTACAACCGACCATATCTCAATGGCAGGTCCATGGCTACGTTTTAGAGGGCACCTCGATAATATATCAGAGAATATGCTTATCGGTGCTGTGAATGTTTTTAACAATCAAACAAATACCGTTATTGATCCCGAAACAGGTGAGTATATGACTGTGCCAGGTTTAGCCCGAAAATTCAAAGCTCAGGGTCTAGGATCTATAGTAGTTGCAGAAGAAAATTATGGTGAAGGATCAAGTCGTGAACACGCTGCGATGGAGCCACGTCATCTTAATGTTAAAGCAATACTAGTTAAATCGTTCGCTCGCATCCACGAAACTAACCTAAAGAAACAGGGGATGTTGGGTCTTACATTTGTTGATAACAGCGATTATGAAAAAATTAAAGAGGGTGATAAAATAAGTATTCTAGGTTTAAGAGATTTTGCACCCGGAAAGAATCTCACAGTTCAGCTTCTTCACAAAGATGGTACAAGAGAGACTTTTGAAGTATCTCACACTTACAATGAGCAGCAGGTTGAATGGTTCAGAGCAGGAAGTGCATTAAATGCGATGAAAAAATAGTATAACCTTTTATATTTAACACATGCAAATATACATGAAAGAGGGTGAGATGGTTGTCCCCGATAATCCAACTATCCCTTTTATCGAAGGAGATGGTATAGGTAAGGAGATAACTACTCATGTGCAAGAGATAATAGACTCAGCAATAGAGAAGTCTTTTAATGGTAAAAGAAAGATCGAATGGCTCGAGGTGCTGGCCGGAGAGAAAGCTTTTACCGAAGTAGGCACCTGGTTGCCTACTAAAACAATTGATGCATTTAGCAACCATCTGGTTGGTATAAAAGGACCATTAACTACTCCTGTAGGTGAGGGAATCAGATCTCTTAACGTTGCACTCAGGCAGGAGCTTGACCTCTATGTATGTCTGCGTCCAGTAAGGTGGTTCAAAGGTGTGGCAACGCCTCTATTGCAACCCGATAAGGTTAATGTTACCATCTTTCGTGAAAATACAGAAGATATTTATGCAGGTATCGAATGGGCAGCAGGTACTCCGGAAGCAAAAAAGGTGCTTGAGTTTCTTCAGAAGGAGATGGGTGTGAAAAATATTCGTTTTCCACAGAGCTCTTCATTTGGTGTTAAGCCAGTTTCTAGAGAGGGTACTGAGAGACTTGTTCGTTCGGCAATAGAGTATGCTCTTGAAAACCGACTTCCTTCTGTAACCTTGGTGCATAAGGGCAACATTATGAAGTTTACCGAAGGTGGATTCAAAAAATGGGGATACGATTTAGCGGAACGTGAGTTTCCCGATCGTACTTTCACTGAACATCGTTTCAATCAAATTAAAGTTGAAAAAGGTCTCGAAAAGGCTGTTGAAATGTACAATCATGCAATATCTTCGGGTAAAGTATTTATAAAAGATGTAATTGCAGATGCTTTTCTACAAAATACTCTTCTCAAACCCGAAGAGTATTCGGTTATTGCTACTCTGAATCTCAATGGCGATTATATCTCTGATCAGCTTGCAGCAATGGTTGGGGGAATAGGTATTGCACCTGGAGCAAATATCAATTACCATTCGGGTCATGCAATATTTGAGGCTACTCACGGTACTGCTCCGGATATTGTGGGTAAAGATCTTGCAAATCCATGCTCAATGTTGCTATCCGGAGTAATGATGCTTAACTATATAGGATGGGATAAGCCCGCCAAGCTTATAACTTCATCTCTGGAGAAATTATTCGAAAACGGTTATGCAACACCCGACCTTGCACGTTTTATGAGTGATGGCAAACCCCTTTCTACATCAGAGTTTTCATTTAAAGTTATTGAAAATCTCTAAATATTAACGGTTTATTTAAACAAAAAGAGTACTCTCTATGTTAGAACTACAACAGTTTTAGCGCCAATAGTAAGCTGAAATCATAAGTGCAATAAGAATTTAAAACATATATAAAATCAACACATTAATCATATGAATAATAATGAAATAACTAAAATCTTGTCAGATTCAATTCTGTTTACAAGCGATATCAACAAAGAGCTTTTTACAAAAATGGGGGTAAAGCGAGGACTTCGTAATGACGATCATTCCGGGGTCTTGGCCGGACTAACTCGTATAGGTGATGTTGTAGGCTTTGAAAGACAGACTGACGGTTCTTTAAAGCCAATCCCCGGAAAACTCTATTACAGAGGTCTCGACGTGGAAGAATTGGTTAAAGGTGTTCAAAATGAGAATAGGCTAGGATTTGAAGAGACAATATTTCTTCTTCTTTCCGGGCGTCTTCCAAATAAGACTGAGCTTGATGCTACTCAGAATTTGATTGCACAAACAATGCCACTGAATCATACAGCTACAATGAATATTCTTGCTCTTCAAGGTAAAAATATTATGAATATTCTTGCCAGAAGCGTACTCGAACTGTATGTGTATGACGAGAATCCTGATGATATTTCACGCGAAAATCTAATAAGCCAGTCAATAAATCTGATTGCAAAATTCCCAACTATTATTGCATATGCATATCAAGTTTTAAGACACGATGTGAAAGGTCGTTCACTTCATGTTCGCTTGCCTTATCCAGATAAATCGGTTGCCGAGAATTTCCTTTTTATGATAAAAGGACGTAATAAATATACAGAACTGGATATTAAGATACTCGACCTAGCGCTTATCCTTCATGCTGAGCATGGTGGTGGTAATAATTCAACATTCTCTGTTCGTGTAACAAGTTCAACCGAAACCGATACATATTCGGCTATTGCTGCCGGAATTGGGTCACTAAAAGGTCCTCTTCATGGTGGAGCAAACGTAAAGGTAATGGGAATGCTTGCCGATATGAAGGAAAAGGTTTCAGACTGGACTGATGCTAATCAGGTTGATGATTACCTCAGAAAGGTTTTAAACAAGGAAGTGTTTGATCGTACAGGACTTATTTACGGAATTGGTCATGCTGTTTATACAGTTAGTGATCCTCGTACAGCACTTCTAAAAAATATGGCTAAAGATCTTGCAAAAGAAAAAGGTCGTGAAGATGAATTTGCATTTATGGAATTAATCGAAGAGCGTGCAATAAAAGTCTTTATGGAAGCTAAGAAAAGTACTGCCAAAGGTAATGTTTGTGTTAACGTCGATTTCTACTCAGGTTTCGTGTATGATGCAATTGGGTTACCTTCAGAAGTATATACTCCGCTGTTTGCTATGGCTCGTATTGTGGGCTGGTCGGCTCACCGCATTGAAGAGATGAACTTTTCAAGCAAGCGACTAATACGTCCAGCATATAAGAATGTTCGTGAACTGCAAGACTTTGTTGCGCTAAACGAAAGAAAATAGATTTTGGTTAAAGTTATTAAGTGTTGAAGTTGAATTTTATGACTCAACTTCAACACATGTGCCTAAATATATAGTGAAAGATAATATATAATGCAGAAAATTAAAGTTAAAAATCCTGTTGTAGAGATTGATGGAGACGAGATGACCCGTATTATATGGTCGTTTATTAAAGAGGAACTTATCCTGCCTTACATCGATCTTGATATAAAATATTACGATCTTAGTATACAACATCGCGATGCTACAGATGATCAAGTTACAGTTGATGCGGCCGAAGCAATAAAGAAATACAATGTAGGTATCAAGTGTGCTACTATAACACCCGATGAGGCTCGTGTTGAGGAGTTCGGACTCAAAAAGATGTGGCGTTCTCCAAATGGTACTATTCGTAATATCGTTGGTGGTACAGTTTTTCGCGAACCTATAATCTGCAGCAATATACCTCGCTATGTGCAGGGGTGGACCAAGCCAATTATAATAGGTCGTCATGCTTTTGGCGATCAATACCGTGCAACAGATACGGTTATAACCGGTAAGGGAAAGCTTACAATGACATTCACTTCAGAAGATGGTAATACCCAGAGCTGGGATATATATGATTTTAAAGGTGATGGTGTAGCTATGGCTATGTATAACACCGATGAGTCGATATATGGTTTTGCCCGTTCATCTTTTCAAATGGCATTAAGTAAAAACTACCCCCTCTATATGTCTACCAAAAATACCATCCTTAAAGCGTATGATGGTCGTTTCAAAGATATTTTCCAAGAGGTTTTTGAAAATGAATTTAAAGAAAAGTTCGAAAAAGCAGGTTTAACCTATGAGCATAGACTTATAGACGATATGGTTGCAGCTGCTATGAAGTGGAATGGTGGGTTCATATGGGCATGCAAAAATTATGATGGTGATGTTCAGTCAGATACAATTGCTCAAGGCTTCGGTTCACTAGGTATGATGTCATCGGTGCTCATAACGCCCGACGGAAAAACAGTTGAAGCTGAGGCAGCTCATGGTACTGTAACGCGTCACTATCGTCAGCATCAACAAGGTAACGAAACCAGTACTAATCCTGTCGCTTCAATATTCGCATGGACAAGAGGACTAGCACATCGTGGAGCATTAGATAATAATCAGGAGTTAATAGATTTCTGTAATAAGTTAGAGCAGGTTTGTATTAATACTATAGAAGGTGGAGAGATGACAAAAGATCTTGCGCTTTTGGTATATGGTTCTGATATGCAACGTAGCAACTGGTTAACAACTAAAGAGTTCCTAAATGCTCTAAAAAATAACCTCGAAAGAGACTTAAAAAATAAATAGAAGTAGGTCGTGGCTTACTAATAATTTAACAAAAATGCAATTGAAATAAATTAGGGCGACTCGTTAACGGGTCACCCTAATTATTTAAACAACTAAACTTATAACTGAAAAAGTAAATTAGTCCTCTTTTTCTTGCTCCTCATATTCCTTAAGCAATTTCTCCTGAACATCAGAAGGTACAAGCTCATAACCTGAAAACTTCATAGAGAAAGAACCTCTACCACCAGTAATAGAACTTAGAGAGGTTGAGTAGGTACTCATCTCTTTTAAAGGTACCCTAGCATTTAGCTTTTCAAATCCTTTCTCACTCTCCATACCCATAATCAATGCTCTGCGTCCCTGAAGGTCACTCATTACGTCACCCAGATATTCTCCTGGTACTGATACTATTACGTTGTAGATAGGCTCTAGGATCTTTGGAGATGCGTTCTTAAATGCAGTGCTAAAAGCGTGCCTGCCTGCAAGCATAAAAGATATCTCGTTAGAGTCTACAGGATGCATCTTACCATCGTAAACAATAACTCTTACATCGCGTGCATATGAACCTGTGAGCGGACCTTGCTCCATTCTTCCCATAATACCTTTTAATATAGCAGGCAAGAATCGTGTATCAATAGAACCTCCAACAATACTATTCACAAATACAAGCTTTCCGCCCCAATCCAAATTCACTGTCTGAGTATCACGGTTCTGAATCTTGAATTCCTGATCGTTAAACTTGTAAATCTCAGGTAAAGGCATTCCTTCAGTGTAAGGCTCAATAATTAGATGAACTTCACCAAACTGACCTGCTCCTCCAGACTGTTTCTTGTGTCTGTAATCTGCACGAGCCGACTTAGTAATTGTTTCTCTATAAGGAATTTTGGGCTCAAGAAATTCAATATCAATCTTATCATTTTTCTCTAGTCGCCATTTAAGTGTCTTAAGGTGAAACTCTCCTTGCCCCGATACTATTGTTTGCTTAAGTTCTTTAGAAATCTCAACCACCCATGTTGGGTCTTCTTCTTTCATGCGGTTAAGAGCCTCGTTCATTTTTTCAGAGTTTGACTCATTCAAAGCCCTTATAGCTCTGCGATAACGTGGTTCAGGGTATTTAATAAAATCAAATAAATTATCTACACCTTTAGCATTAAGTGTGTTGCCTGTGCGAACTTCTTTAAGTTTTACTGCAGCACCTATACTACCAGCATGAAGCTCATCTGCTCTGTTGCGCATCTGTCCTGCAACTGTATATAATTGTGCAAGTCTCTCTTTAGATTGACGATTTATGTTTGTAAAATCGTCACCCTCTTTTACTACTCCCGACATTACCTTAAAATAGCTCACCTCTCCAATATGAGGTTCAACCGTTGTTTTAAAGAAGTAGAGGCTCGTTGGTTCGCTGTCTACCGGTGGCACCTCTACACCTTCTGAATTTAAAGGCGCAGGCATATCGTCAGGTGAAGGTGCAACCATGCTCAGGAAATTCATAACACGGTGAACTGCCATGTTTTTCTCACCTGAAGAGCAGAAAAGCGGATATAAGCTCTGACTAAGCATTCCTTTGTGAATACCGTCGCGCATCTCCTCTTCAGAAAGTGTTCCCTGATCGAAGAATTTCTCCATTAAACCCTCATCATTCTCTGCAGCAGCTTCCAGTAAAACCTGATAGTAATCTCCTGCTCTCTCTTTCTCACTTTCGGGAATATCAAGTACTTGAGGAGCAGTGTCCCCCGGCTCCCAATGATAATATTTTTGTTTCAAAACATCAATGATACCGTTAAAAGTGGTACCACTACCAATTGGATATTGAACCGGTGTTATCTTATTTCCATACACCTCTTTAAGGCTTGCTAAAGTGTTATCATAGTCAGCTTTCTCATGGTCCATCTGGTTAACAAGTAGTACTGCCGGTTTATTAAGTGAGTCAACATAGCGGAACTGGTTAATTGTTCCAACCTCAACACCACTTGTAGCATCAATAAGCATAAGTGCCATATCTGTTACATTTAATGCAGTAACCACACCTCCAACAAAGTCATCCGATCCAGGGCAGTCGATAAAGTTCATAAACTTATCTTTCCATTCATACGATATAACAGAAGGAAATACAGAATATCCATATTCTTTTTCCACAGGAAAATAGTCACTTGTAGTGTTTCCTCCATCTATTGTACCGCGTCGTTTTAACAGACCACACTCGAAAAGCATAGCTTCAGCGAGAGTGGTCTTGCCTGACCCTGAATTACCAATCAGGGCTATGTTCTTAATTTGGTTTGTTTTGTAAACTTTCATGATTAGAAAATATTATTAATTAATTAATTTATTCACTCATTTGTTCATTCTCTCCTCTTAAATAGGAATTGTTCTTGATGGATGTAATTTAATTGTATTGATTGTTATTTTTATGTTAATCTGATGATTAGCCTCTTAAATTTAGTATTAAAAAAAGACTTTGCGTCTTGTTAAGACCGGCAAAGTCGAGCTTTACTTTTATAGGTTTGCAATTTATACAAAAGGGGTGACTAAAAAAAATGTAGTCATTATGTTATATAACATATGCAAATATTGAGTAGAAAAATTCAGAGTTATGTTATTAATTGATCAAATCTTTATCTACATTTGCTATTTAAAATATTTTAAATAATGGACCATTATTACAACCAGACTACAACGGAAGTTTTAAAGAAGTTTGATGTTGATCATTCAACAGGATTATCGCAAAGTGAGGTAGATAGAAGAGTAGAGAAATATGGTTTCAACAAACTCGAATCTCAGAAGCAGAAATCACTCCTTAAAATATTCATAGAGCAATTCAAGAGCAGCATGGTTGTTATACTGTTCATTGCAGCCATTGTTTCGGGTGTCATAGGGGTAATGGAAGATGAGGGATTTGTCGAAACTTTTGTAATTCTAGCAATCCTGCTCCTTAACGCCATTATTGGGGCTTATGAAGAGCGTAAGGCGCAATCATCACTCGAAGCGCTTAATAAGATGAGTGCACCCCGAAGTAAAGTCCTACGCGACGGCCAAACAGAAGAAATCACATCCACAGAAATAGTTCCGGGCGATATTGTTGTACTCGATACAGGAGATATCATACCTGCAGATATGCGTCTTCTCGAAGCCGTTAACCTCAAAGTTCAAGAGTCTGCCCTCACTGGTGAATCCGTTGCTGTTGAAAAAATAGAAGGTCAGCTTAAAGGCGATGATATCTCGCTTGGCGATCGCACAAATATGGCATTTTCTACAAGCATAGTCACCTACGGCAGGGGCAAAGGTGTAGTCGTTGGAACAGGAATGAACACTGAAGTAGGAAAGATAGCGCACATGCTTCAAAGTACCGAGGCTACCGAAACTCCAATGAGTAAACGTTTAGAACAACTTGGCAAGGTACTTGGCTATGTTGCACTGATAATATGTGCACTTATACTTGCGATAGGAATACTTTATGGCAACAATTGGCTCGATATGTTTATGATGGCAGTCAGTCTTGCCGTTGCAGCTATCCCCGAAGGCCTCCAGATTGTAGCTACCATAGTTCTTGCAATTGGTGTACAGCGACTTGTTAAACAAAATGCTATAGTTAGAACTCTGCCTTCCGTTGAAACATTAGGTAGCACCACCGTTATTTGTTCAGACAAAACCGGTACGCTAACACAAAATAAAATGACTGTAGTTGAAGCTTGGACTGGAGAGACTAAAGCTGATTTCCGAAATCCCGAAAAACATGATACTATTGAAGGTGATGAAGAACTCCTTATTGTGTCGGCATTGCTTTGCACCGATTCACATCTTAAAATAGATAGTAGTGGAGATCACGAGCTTTCTGGTGATCCCACAGAGACTTCAATTGTTGAACTAGCGTTAAAGCTTGGATACAACAAGAACGAGCTTGAAAATCAATATCCACGTCTTCAAGAAGTCCCCTTCGACTCTGAAAGAAAGAGAATGACCACCATAAATCAAATGGAGGAGGGTAAGCTACAAGTAAATGTAAAAGGAGGACTCGATGAGGTACTTGATGTATCCACCCATATACTCATTAATGGTGAAGTTAGACCAATAACAGATCAACATATTGAGACAATAAGGAATGAAAATGAACGAATGGCAAAATCGGCTTTGCGAGTACTCTCTGTTGCATATAAAGAGCTAGCTACTTTACCACAAAAAGTAGATGCTAAATCTGTCGAAAACAGCCTTACATTTATTGGTCTCATCGGTATGATCGACCCAGCAAGACCTGAGGTGATAGAAGCAGTAAAAAAATGCAAGACTGCAGGTATCCGCCCCATAATGATTACAGGTGATCATAAAATCACTGCAGTTGCAATAGCAGACGAAATTGGTATTTATGAACAGGGGCAAAAGGCCGTAACAGGCACCGATATAGAAGCTTTGGATGATGATTCACTCTTCCGTGATATAGAAGATTACTCTGTTTATGCTCGTGTGGCACCTGAGCATAAAGTTCGCATTGTAAAAGCATGGCAAAGGCATGGTGATATTGTTGCAATGACAGGCGATGGTGTAAATGATGCACCGGCACTTAAGCAGGCAGATATAGGTGTCGCTATGGGCATTGTAGGCACTGAGGTTGCTAAAGATGCATCAGATGTTGTTCTCACCGACGATAACTTTGCTACAATAGTAAGTGCAGTACAAGAGGGTAGACGAATATACGATAACATTCTCAAAGTAATTCAATTTCTACTGTCAGCTAACATGGGAGAGGTACTACTTATTTTCACTGCATCAATATTCAATTTGGGTAATCCTTTATCACCAATATTAATACTCTGGATTAACTTGGTAACCGACAGTCTTCCTGCACTTGCATTGAGTTTAGATCCTGCAGAAAAAGGTATAATGACTCGTAAACCTAGAGATCCAAAGAAAGGCTTCTTCACTAAAGGTATGATTCGTAGAATAGTTTATCAGGGATCAACCATAGGACTCATTTCTCTCGCAGCGTACATAATTGGACGAAACGATGGAATTAACCTGGGACTTGATAATCCTGAATCATTAGGGCAAACAATGGCTTTTGCTGTACTTGGTTTCTCTCAACTCTTCCATGTGCGCAATCTTCACTCTAACAAAATATCATCTTTCAAAACAAGCATATTAAGTAATAAATCTCTTTTGTTAGCCATATTGGCATCTAGCATATTAATGCTAATTGTAATGATGGTTCCGGCTGTTATGAATGTGTTTGGACTTGTGCAGATGGACGGCACACACTGGGTTTATGTAATAGGCTTATCCTTAGTTCCAATTGTGGTTGTCGAATTAGTAAAAGCTCTGAAACTAAATCACACAAAAGATGAGTATTGATATTCACTAACAGGTATATGGTTTTAATACAGCCTGAGGAGTTTTCACCTCAGGCTTTTTTATAGTTAAGTCCTTTATAAGTAACCTTAAACAATCCTAAAAATTGCACAAATTATGAGCTCGCGTGCACAAAATAAATTATTATTTGTATTTTTGAAATAAAGATTACAATCTTTAGTTATTTCCCACGTTTTTCTTACAATTAGGTTATGTGTTATAGACCTTAATTGAGGTATAATATTGGTATGTAAATAGAAAAATATAAAATATAAAATTAATAGTAAAGTTATGGAAAACATTCAGGAGGCACTATTAATCTTGGTAATTGGTATGATAATGGTAATTATCGTCCTTTCATTGGTTGTTGGTATAGGTAATTTCCTTATCAAGGTTACAAACAAGTATATCGCCGAAGATAAAGATGCAAGAGAATATTCAGAAATAAATAGTACCGGCAAAAATCCTAAAAAGATTGCAGCAATAGTAGCTGCCGTTGATATTGCAACACAAGGACAGGGTAGGATAGATTCGATAAACAGAAACAAATAAAATATTGTAAAATGGCAAAAGAGATAAAATTTAGTCTTCTCTACAGAGACATGTGGCAATCGGCTGGTAAGTACGTCCCAACCGTAGAACAATTAAAGGAAGTTGCTCCCGCCATAATAGATATGGGTTGTTTTGCCCGTGTTGAAACTAACGGTGGTGGCTTTGAACAAATAAACCTTCTTTTTGGTGAGAATCCAAACAATGCAGTACGTGAATGGACCCAACCATTTAACGATGCAGGTATACAAACCCATATGCTTGAGAGAGGGCTTAACGGAATTCGTATGTCGCCCGTTCCTGCTGATGTTCGCAGACTTATGTTTCAACTAAAGAAGAAACAAGGAACAGATATTTCTCGTTCATTTGATGGTCTCAACGATCCTCGTAACCTCGAGAATTCAATTAAGTTTGCGAAAGAGGCCGGAATGATTTCACAGGCAGCACTTAGTCTCACCGTTTCACCTATTCACACAATAGAATATTACTCTAAACTAGC
>Ga0209075_1001629_pt1 | contig 20956 bp, 20 predicted proteins | sample Stecom2011_FD_187523 | JGI IMG/M metagenome (GOLD analysis project Ga0209075, IMG submission 187523) | Agricultural soil microbial communities from Utah to study Nitrogen management - Steer compost 2011 (SPAdes) (version 2) | ecosystem: Environmental > Terrestrial > Soil > Agricultural land...
AACCGCAACGGCTGGCGGTATTCACCACCAGCATGGGCTGGCCGGCCGCCACCTCGCACAAATTAACGGAATCCCGGGAATGCAGCTTGCGCTGCTCGTGGTCCAGGAAGTCCGGACAAGACTGGGCGGCGGCGAATACCGAAAAACCCTGTAAAACAAACAAACCCACCAAGTGCATCAGTGCCCGGCGCATGATCTGTCCTCCTGTTATTGGTCATTAGTATACGACTCGGAATACCAACCTGTTCACCTACGCTTTCGTCGGTTCTGATGTGCGACACAAACCAGCAAAGCAGCCTTCACAAGGCTCTCATTTCGACGTCACACAAGCCAATCAAACTCCGGTAGCCACTGCATTCTTTTCGCAATCAAACCATCACAAAACTGAAACCCGTGCTTTCAACAATGGTGCGGGTTCATCAACAGGAGACAGGAAAATGACACGACACGGACTCTGGCTGGCAATCTCACTGATTGCCCTGACCGGCTGTAACAGTGATAACGACGACGCGCCTGCACCGGAAACCGAGCGCTTTACCGTTAACATTTTGCATATCAACGACCACCACTCCCATCTGGAAGCGGGCTCACAGTCCCTGGATATCGCTGGTGCAGAAACCGAATTCAGCGCCGGCGGCTTCCCCCGGGTGATTGCCAAGATCAACGAACGAGCCGCCGAACTGGATAACGTGCTCAAGCTCCATGCCGGTGATGCCATGACCGGAACCCTGTACTTCACCTCTTTTGAAGGCGAGGCCGATGCCGAGCTGATGAACCAGGTGTGTTTTGATGCCTTTGCCCTGGGCAATCACGAGTTTGATCGTGGCGACGAAGGGCTGGTGAAATTCCTCGATTACCTGGCAGCAGGTAGCTGCAACACGCCGGTTCTCGCGGCCAACGTAAAACCGGCCATCGGCACCCCGCTGGCACCGGTGGCACAGGGCGATTACATCCAGCCATACACCATCAAGAATATTGATGGCCAGCAGGTGGGCATCATCGGCATCGACATTGCCAACAAAACCCGGAACAGCTCCAGCCCGTTGGCAAGCACCGAGTTTCTGGACGAACCCGAAACGGCGCAGGCCATGATCGATGAACTGACCAACCAAGGTATCGACAAGATCATCCTGCTGACCCACTACCAGTATGCCAACGATCTGACACTGGCCGAACGCCTGTCCGGAGTGGATGTCATTATTGGCGGAGATTCCCACACCCTGCTGGGTGACTTTGAAGCCTACGGCCTGAGTGCCTCCGGCCCCTACCCCACCGAAGTGACCAATGCCGACGGTGACAAAGTGTGCGTGGCCCAGGCCTGGCAGTATGCCCAGGTTGTTGGTGAGCTGAAAGTGAGCTGGGATGCCAACGGTGTCGTTGAATCCTGCTCTGGCACTCCCCACCTCCTGCTTGGGGCCGAGATGACCCGCGAGGATTCATCCGAAACCAAATACACGCCCGTGGCCGAAGAATTAGCGGCAATCCGGGCCACAATCGATGCAGACCCCCAACTGAGCATTGTCGAAGAAGATGCAACTGCCACCGAGCTTCTGAATTATTACACCAGTCAACTGGACACCTTCCGGAACGAAGTTGTCGGGACCGCAACCGAAGACCTGTGTCTGGAGCGAATTCCCGGGCAGGGTCGTAGCGAACTGCCAAGCTGCGCCGGAACCACCAGCCAGAACGGCGGCGATATAGCCAATCTGGTAGCCCAGGCTTTCCTGTTTCAGAGCAAGAACGCGGATGTGTCCATTCAGAACGCCGGCGGTGTTCGCACGGACATTCCGGCGGGCGACATCACCATTGGTGATGCCTACACCCTGCTGCCGTTCGCCAACACCCTGACAGATTTGACCATGACTGGCGCAGAGATCAGCCAGGTTCTTAACGAAGCGGTAGACTTTGCCCATGCTCCCGGTGGCTCCAGCGGCGCCTACCCCTATGCCGCCGGCTTACGCTGGATCGTCGACATGTCCAGATCCGCCGGAGAGCGCCTCTATAACATCGAAGTTCGCCCCCGGGGTGAAACCACCTGGCGCAGCCTCGAGGACACCGAGATACTGAACGTCGTCACCAACAGCTTCACCGGTGGCGGCCAGGACGGCTACATCACCTTCGGCACGGTGACCGACGACGGCCGTTCCGTCGACACCTTCCTCGACTATGCCCAGTCCTTTGTCGACTACGTAAAAGAGCAAGGCACCCTCAGCAAGCCCGCCCTGGATGAGTATTCAACTCAATCCTACACGGCAGCTCCCGCCGAGTGATCCCTAAAGCAGAGTCCGGCCAGACCGGGCTCTGCTTCTCCCTTCCCTTCCCCCCTTGAAGAAACCGGCCCGAACCATCATTGTTTAACGATCACTATCGATAGTCCTTCAGAATCCCGGAGTTCCATGTCCATCAAACCCGATTTTTCCCTGCTCGAACTGGCCTCCGTCCGCGAAGGCGATTCCGTGTCCACCACCCTGGCCAACAGCGTGGCCTATGCCCAGCATGCCGAGAAGCTCGGTTTCAAGCGCTTCTGGCTGGCCGAGCATCACAACATGGAAGGCATCACCAGTTCTGCCACCTCGGTCCTGGTGGGGCATATTGCTGGCAAGACCGAGAGCATCCGGGTCGGCTCCGGTGGCGTGATGCTGCCCAACCACCCGCCCCTGGTGATTGCCGAACAGTTCGGCACCCTGGAATGCCTGTACCCGGGCCGCATTGATCTGGGCCTTGGCCGGGCGCCGGGGACCGACCAGATTACCGCCCGGGCACTGCGCCGGGAGGGCCTGGGCGCGGAACAGTTCCCAGAGGATGTTGCCCGCCTGCAAACCCTGCTCGGGCCCCTGCAGCCGGGGCAGCCGGTCAAAGCCATTCCCGGCGCCGGCACCAATGTGCCGATCTGGCTGCTCGGCTCCAGCCTGTACAGCGCCCAGCTGGCCGCCATGCGCGGGTTACCCTACGCCTTTGCCGGCCACTTTGCGCCGCGCCTGTATCGCGAAGCGCTCAGGGTGTACCGGGATAATTTCCAGCCCTCGGAGCAGCTGCAACAGCCCTACGCCATGCTGGCCATCCCGGCCGTACCGGCGAACTCCATGGCAGAGGCCAAATTCCTGAGCACCACCAGCTACCAGCGTATTCTGTCGCTGTTCCGTGGCCAGCCGCTGTGGATGAAACCGCCGGTGGAATCCATGAATGGCCTGTGGAATGCCGCCGAAGAAGCCGGGGTTAAGGATTTTCTGGGCTTGCAGATCATCGGTAACGCCGATGACCTGAAGCAACAGCTTGAGCAGCTGCTGTCGGATATCCAGGTCGAGGAGCTGATGTTCACGGTGGATATCTACGAGCCGGCCCAGCGCCGCCACGCCCTCGACATTCTGGCCCAGGCCCGGACCTGACCAAACTGATCCAGAAAAGGAACCCGGCATGCCCGAGCAGCCCATTTTTGTGTTTTTGTCCCACGGCCTGGAAAGCGGCCCGGGCAGCACCAAGATCCAGGCCCTGAAAGCCGTTGCCGAAGCGTTTAACGGCGTGCGGGCCGAGGCCATCGATCACCGCAGCAGCAAAGACCCGGCCGTCCGGCTGGAGCAGATGCGCGCCGCCATGGAAAGTGCCGGCGCCGTGCCGGAGCGCACCATCCTGGCCGGCTCCAGCATGGGTGGCTGGGTGTGTGCACAAACCAGCGCCATCACCCCGGTACTGGGCTGTTTTCTGCTGGCCCCGGCACTGGCGTTGCCCAAATATCCGCAATCGAGCCCGCTGATCGGCGCCCGTTATGCCCGCATCATTCACGGCTGGGATGATGATGTAGTACCGGTGATGCCGGTTCTGGAGCTGGCCCGGGCACAGCGCCTCGAAACCCTGGTTCTGCCAGACGGCCACCGGCTGGAAAACAGTGTCGACAGGGTCGCCAGGGAGTTCCACCGGTTCCTCGAAACCTGTCTCAAGAATCCGAATAAAGTCTGAATTCATAGACTTGCGATACCGCGAAACCTGTCGCCAGTGTTTCCTGATTTCGGTCATTTCCTTGCGAAAACCGCTTTGTTTTGCCAGTCTAAAAAAAGGTAACAAGGAATTAACTGCAAAAAAGAGCGGAGACAACGCGATGAACAGCACAAGCAAATTCAGGAAACTGGCTGGCATTTCAGCTCTGGCCTTTGCCGGTCTGACAGCCGCCAACGCCGTTAATGCGGCTAACTGGCGCTACGCCCACGAAGAATACGAGGGCGATGTTCAAGACGTTTACGCCTACAAATTCAAGGAATACATCGAAGAGAATTCTGACCACACCCTGCAGGTGTTCCGCTTCGGTGAGCTGGGCGAATCTGACGACATCATGGAACAGGCCCAGGCCGGTATCCTTAACTTCGTGAACCAGTCCCCGGGCTTCACCGGCGCACTGATTCCGGAAGCCCAGATTTTCTTCATTCCGTACCTGATGCCCACAGACATGGACACGGTGATCAAGTTCTTCCGTGAATCCAAGGCCATCAACGAAGACTTCCCGCAGCTGTACTCCGAGCAGGGCCTGGAACTGCTGAAGATGTACCCGGAAGGTGAGTTCGTGGTGACCGTAGACGAGCCGGTCACCTCACCCGAGGAACTCAGGAACAAGAAGATCCGGGTTATGACCAACCCGCTTCTGTCTGAAACCTATTCCGCCTTCGGCGCCACCCCGACCCCGCTGCCCTGGGGCGAAGTGTACGGCGCCCTGCAGACCAACATGATCCAGGGTCAGGAAAACCCGATTTTCTGGATCGAATCCGGCGGCCTGTACGAAGTATCTCCCAACCTGGTCTTCACCGGCCACGGCTGGTTCACTACTGCCATGATGGCGAACCAGGATTTCTACAACGGCCTGTCTGACGAAGACAAGAAGCTGGTGCGGGATGCCGCAGACTTCGCCTTTGAGGAAATCATCGTGCACATCGACGGCCTGGCCGACGAAGCCCTTGAGAAGATCAAGGCTGCCAGCGACAAGGTTACCGTTACCCGTCTGAACGAAGAACAGATCGAAGCCTTCCGTGCCCGTGCACCGCAGGTGGAGAAGAAGTTCATCGACATGACCGGCGAGCGCGGCCAGGAACTGCTGAATCAGTTCAAGACCGACCTCGAAGCGGTTCAGGGCGAGTAAAACGGCAGGATTCAGGGGGTGGCCATGGCCACCCCCTGTTGTCCGGCCCTGGTTCAACCCCGCCCCGCCGGGGATTTTGCCGGCCGGGAGCGACCTGTTTCGGAGTACCCCATCCATGTCTGAGCGTCCTCAGGAGGCTGTGGAAGACGATACCGGTTCCTATGCGTCCGGTTTGCCCGGGTTTCTGGGCACTATTGATGAATGGATCGCCAGAATTGAAGCCGTCATGCTCGCCGGCGGCGTTATCCTCATGGCGATCAATACCTGCGTGAACGTGATTGCCCGGTTTGTGTTCGGAGAGGGGCTGTTTTTCTCCGGCGAGATCAACCGCATCCTGATCATTCTTATCACGTTCGCCGGCATCGGCTATGCTGCCCGCCATGGCCGCCACATCCGGATGTCTGCGGTCTACGATGCCTTCCCTGCCAAGGGCCGCAAGGTTCTGATGATTTTCATTGCGCTGTTCACCTCGGTGGTGATGTTCTTCCTGTGCTACCACTCCTACGGCTACATTGAAACGCTTTACGGCCGTGGTCGTATTCTGCCGGCGCTGGGCCTGCCCATCTGGTGGATCTACATCTGGGCACCGGTCGGCTTCGCCATTACCGGCATCCAGTATTTCCTGACGGCCATCAAAAACCTCACCAGCAAAGACGTCTACCTGTCGACGGGTGTGGTGGATGGTTACGCCGACACCGAAACTGAAGTCTGAAGCGCATGAACCCGAACCACTAAGGATATTCACACCATGGCAACTATGATGATGATTATCATGATCGGGCTGCTGCTTCTGGGCTTCCCGATGATGATTCCGCTGATCACCGCTGCGGTGTTCGGCTTTGTGATGATGTTTGACGGCTTCGGCCAGATGCAAACCTTTATTCAGCAGATGATGGGTGGCATCCGGCCGGCGTCGTTGATTGCAGTGCCCATGTTTATTCTGGCCGCCGATATCATGACCCGGGGCCAGTCCGCCGACCGGCTGATCAACATGGTCATGTCGTTTATCGGTCATGTGAAAGGTGGCCTCGCTATCAGTGCTGCCACCTCCTGCACCCTGTTCGGCGCCGTCTCCGGCTCAACCCAGGCAACGGTAGTGGCCGTAGGCTCGCCCCTCCGCCCCAAGATGCTCAAGGCCGGCTACTCAGACCCCTTTACCCTGGCGCTGATCATCAACGCCAGTGATATTGCCTTCCTGATCCCGCCGAGCATCGGCATGATTATTTACGGGGTTATTTCCGAGACCTCCATTGCCGAACTGTTTATTGCCGGCATCGGCCCGGGCCTGCTGATCCTGTTCATGTTTTCGGTGTACTGCCTGATCTACGCCCACAAGAACAATGTACCCACAGAGCCCAAAGCATCCTGGAAACAGCGGGCCCTGTCCGTGCGGGATGCTTCCTGGCCGCTGATGTTCCCGGTGATCATCGTAGGCGGTATCTACGGTGGCATTTTCAGTCCTACCGAAGCCGCCGCTGTGTGCGTGCTCTACGCCTTCCTGCTGGAGTTTGTGATTTTCCGGTCACTGAAGCTCACCGATGTGTACCGGATTGCCAAGTCCACCGGCCTGATCACCGCCGTGGTGTTCATTCTGGTGGCCGTCGGTAACGGCTTCTCCTGGATTATCTCCTTCGCCCAGATTCCGCAAACCATTCTGGAAGCGGTGGGTGTGAACGATGCCGGCCCGGTGGGTGTGCTGATCGCCATCTGTGTAGCCTTCTTCATTGCCTGCATGTTTGTAGACCCGATTGTGGTGATTCTGGTGCTCACCCCGATCTTCGCCCCGGCCATCCAGGCCACCGGGCTGGACCCGGTGCTGGTGGGTGTATTGATCACCCTGCAGGTGGCCATCGGCTCAGCCACGCCGCCCTTCGGTTGCGACATATTCACCGCGATCGCCATTTTCAAGCGGCCGTACCTGGAAGTGATTCGCGGTACGCCGCCGTTCATCTTCATGCTGGTGGCAGCTGCCGGGCTGATCATCGCCTTCCCGGATATCGCGCTGTTCCTGCGGGACCTGGCTTACCGAGACTGAACCGGGCAACCGGCCACTGACAGGAGACTGGTATGTTCAAACGAATTCTGGCTGCCGTAGACGGTTCCAAAACCTCATTGAAGGCCCTGGACAAGGCCATCGAACTGCAGCAACTGATGCCGGACGCGGAAATCTTCATCATCTGCGTATACAAACACCACAGCCTGTTCGAAGCCTCGCTATCGATCGGGCGCCCGGATGACATGGAAATTCCAGACAAGGTGCTGTCGGACTACGCCAAGGAAGTGGTCAACCACGCCAAGGAGTTTGCCAAGGAGCATGGTGCCACCAAGGTACGTGGGTTCGTGAAAGCGGGCCGGCCGTCCAAGGTGATTGTGAAGTTTGCCCAGGACAAGGAAGCGGATCTGATCGTGGTTGGTACCAAGGGCACCAACAGCGACAAGGACGGCGTGTTCCTGGGCAGTGTATCCCACCGGGTGGCCTCCCAGGCCAAGTGCCCTGTACTGGTGGTCTGATCAAACCTAAAGGCGTCACTCCATGACTGCGATTGTCGATTTTCTTAACTCGATTCTCTGGGGCTATGTCCTCGTTTACGGCCTGCTGGCCGTCGGTATTTTCTTTACCATTCGCCTGGGCTTTCTGCAGTTCATCAACTTTGGCGAAATGGTCCGTGCTATCCGCGGTTCCCGCGAGAGCGATGTACACGGGATTTCGCCGTTCCAGGCCCTGTGTACCAGCCTCGCTTCACGGGTAGGCACAGGTAACCTGGCCGGCGTCGCGGTTGCCCTCTATCTGGGTGGTGCCGGTGCCATTTTCTGGATGTGGATGGTGGCGCTGGTAGGCATGGCCACCGGCTATGCCGAAAGCACCCTGGCACAGCTGTACAAGGTGCGGGACGGCAAAGGCCAGTACCGGGGCGGCCCGGCGGTTTACATTGCCAAGGGCCTGAAAGCACCCTGGGCGGCCGCCATTTTTGCGGTATGCCTGATCATCTCCTTCGGCCTGGTGTTCAACGCGGTACAGGCCAACTCCATTGCCGATGCCATGGAAGGTGCCTTTGGCGTACCCAAGCTGGGTGTCGGCATTGTGATCGCTGTCTTTGCCGGCATCGTGATTTTCGGCGGCCTGCGCAAAATTGTACGCTTCGCGGAATTCGTGGTGCCGTTCATGGCCGGTGCCTACGTGCTGTTGGCGCTGATTGTGATGGCCATGAACATCACCGAAGTGCCGGGTATCGTGGCGATGATCGTCAAGAGTGCATTCGGCCTTGAAGAAGCCGCCGGTGGCGCAGCCGGTTCTGTCACCGCCGCCATGCTCAACGGCATCAAACGCGGTCTGTTCTCCAACGAAGCCGGCATGGGTTCTGCCCCGAACATCGCTGCCACCGCCACTCCGGCACCGCACCACCCCTCGTCGCAGGGCCTTGTTCAGGCGTTTGGTGTGTTTGTCGACACGATCATTATCTGTACCGCCACTGCGGTGATGATCCTGCTGGCCGGCGTGCTGGAACCGGGTTCCGGCGTAACCGGCACCCAGCTCACCCAACAGGCGATGGAAGTGCATCTGGGAGAATTCGGCGGTTACTTCATTGCCATCGCCATCCTGTTCTTTGCCTTTACCTCTATTGTGGCCAACTACACCTACGCCGAAAACGCGCTGGTGTACCTGAAGGGCGGCAATACCCTTGGCCTGACTATCCTGCGCCTGGCAGCATTGGGCATGGTGGTCTGGGGTGGTTACGAGGCCGTGGTAACCGTGTTCAACGCTGCCGATGCCTCTATGGGACTGATGGCGACCATCAACCTGATTGCCATTGTGCTGTTGTCCGGCACTGTGGTGAAACTGACCAAGGACTACCTGGCCCAGCGCAAGGAAGGCCTGGTACCCCACTTCAAGTCACAGGATTACCCGGAATTGCACGAGAAAATCGACAGCAATATCTGGCACTGACCGTCATGCTCCGGCCGCAGCCACCTGGTTGCGGTCGGTTTTCGGTTATCAGGTACGCTTTTGCCGCAAGGTAAACAGGGCCAGCAGGGCTGACACCACCATCAGAAACAACGCCACCGCATTGAGAACTGGCGTGGAGCCTTCCCGCAGGCGATTAAACAACGCTACGGTCAGCGGCGTATCGCTGCCGGTGAGCATCACGGTAGTGTTGAAGTTTTCGAAGGACATCAGGAACGCCATGGCGGCCGCGCCCAGAATGGACGGCAGCAACCAGGGCAAGGTAACGGTAAACCAGGCCACCAGCGGCGTTGCCCCCAGGTTCAGGGCGGCTTCCTCCAGTTGCCGGTCAAACTTGCGCAACCGGGCGCCGATCACCAGGGTAGCCAGGGTGGTGATAAAGGTCACCTGGCCCATCACCACCAGGGGCATACCGGGCCGGAACACATCCAGTTCGATGCCCCACAGCCGCGACACTTCATTGGCCGTGCCGCTGTAGAACACCAGGATGGACACCCCCAGAATGACGCCGGGGATCACCAGTGGCAACAGCATCAGCAGATACAGAAATTCCTTGCCCCGGAACTGCAAACGCTCGAACAGCACCGCATTCACGCAACCCAGCGCGACACTGCCGAGGGTCACCCAGAAAGCGATTTTGGTACTGACCCACAGGGCACCCAGCAAACCATCGTCGTGAAACAGCCCGGTGCGCCCGTCACTGCCATCGGCCAGGTACCAGTCCAGGGTAAATCCCTGCCAGGGTAATGACGGAAAGGGTGAATCGTTGAAGGCAAACACGGCCGTTACCAGCAGCGGTAGGGCCAGGTACACAAAGAACGCTACCAGGTAGCCCAGGTAGAGAGCATCAAACAACCGGGACCGGGGCACGGAACGGATCATGGCATCACCCCATCACCTTGCGCAGTGACTGGCCGGTGAGTTTCAGGCCAAGCCACACCATCAGCGACGACAACACCAGCAGCAAGACCCCCAGTGCGGCACCCTGCTCCCAGTTAAAGCGGGTAATAAACTGGGTGAAAATCTGCTCGGTAAACCAGGCGCTGTCCTTGCCGCCCATCAGTATCGGAGTCAGGTAACTGCCGAGGGTGAGCATGAACACCACGATACAGCCGGAAACAATGCCCGGCATGGCCCAGGGGATCACCACTTCCCGCAGCACGGTACCGTGGCCGCCGCCCAGATCGTAGCCGGCTTCCACCAGGTTCTCGTCCATGCCATCCAGTGTGGTCACCAGCGGTACCACCATAAACAACAGGCCGTTGTAGACCAGGCCGATGATCACCGCCACGTCGTTGTAGAGCATCTCCACCGGGCCGTCGACCCAACCCAGCGCCTGCAGCCAGGAGCTGAACAGGCCGCTTTCACGCAGCAGGATCATCCAGCCGTAAGTACGTACTAACTCACTGGCCCAGAACGGAATCAGGCAAGCCAGGAACAGGATGCCCTTGCTCCGGCCCCGGGCCAGGCGGGCAATGTACCAGGCAATGGGGAAGGCAATCAGCAGGGTCAGGAAGGTGGTGAACAGCGACATCACCCCGGTACGCACGAAGGTTCGCCAGTAATAGGATTCGCTGAAGAAATTCTGATACTGCTCCAGCCCCCAGGCCAGGGTATCCCAGCTTTCCCGCACCTGAAACGACACCCGCAGCATCTGCAGGTGCGGCACCAGAACCAGCAACACAATCCAGAGCAGAAACGGCGTTAACAGCAACCAGAGGGACAAACGGCTGGCAGAGGCATTCACGACTGACCGGCTCCGTAGACCCGCGCCAGTTTCGGATCCCAGGCCAGGCGGATCTCCGCGCCGGTGGTCAGGCGCGGTGCCGTGCCGTCCTGCGGCAGGCGGGCAAACACCGGCTGGCCGCCGTTTTCTGCCTCAACCCGGCTGTTGGCACCGTCAAACAGGGTGGTCAGTACCTTCGCCTGCATGGCACTGAAACCGTCTTTCAGGGCCTCACCGGTGAACATCAGGGATTCCGGGCGCACATACAACTCGGCCCGGTCACCGCTGGACAGCCCGTTGGCGGCAAGCCGGCCCCGGACCACTTCGCCGTTATCCAGCCGGATATCGGCCATGTTGTCCGCCAGGGTGACGACCTCTCCGGAGAGCCGGTTGTTATCCCCCACAAACCCCGCCACAAAGGGTGTGGCGGGTTCCCGGTACAGCTCCTCCGGCGGCGCCACCTGTTCAAAGCGGCCGCTTTTCATTACCGCCACCTGGTCCGACATCACCATGGCCTCGGACTGGTCGTGGGTGATGTAAACAAAGGTGGTGCCGAACTGCTTCTGCAGGTGCTTCAGCTCCACCTTCATCTGTTCCCGTAACTTCAGGTCCAGCGCACCAAGCGGCTCATCCAGCAACAGCAGGGTGGGCTCCAGCACCAGGCAACGGGCCAAAGCCACCCTCTGGCGCTGGCCGCCGGAGAGTTCCTGCGGGTTACGGTGCTCCAGCCCGGGCAGGCCCACCTGCTCCAGCACCCGGGCAATGCGCTTGCGGCGCTCGGCCACGGGCACCTTTCGGCGTTTCAGGCCATAGCCGATGTTATCGCCGACGGTCATGGTGGGGAACAGCGCCAGGTGCTGGAACACCATGTTCACCGGGCGCTTGTTGGGCGGCACATCATTCATGCGCTGGCCACGGATGAAGATATCGCCCTCATCCGGCTTGTCGAAGCCCGCCAACAGCCGCAGCAGGGTGGTCTTGCCGCAGCCGGAAGGCCCCAGAATGGAGAAGAAGGTGCCGGCCGGCACATCCAGCGAGATGTGATCCACCGCTGAGGTTTTGCCAAAGCGGCGGATCAGCCCGTTACAGGACAGGTCAGACTCTGTTGCCATAGGGATCAGTTGGCAGCCTGGACGCGATCCAGCACCTGCCCTTCCATGGCTTCCAGCCCCGGCGGTACCGGCGGATACCATTTGATGTTGTTGATGGCTTCCTCATCAAAGCTCAGGCGATAGGCATCCCGCAGCTCGGCTTTCACAAACTCGTCGGCATCTTTCGAGGCGGTGAAGTTTCCAGACGCATTGGTAATTTTCGCCGCAATCTCCGGCTGCATCACGAAGTTGATCCACTTGTAGGCGGCCTCTTCGTTCTCGCTGCGGCGGGGAATGGCAAAGGTATCAATCCAGCCCAAAGCACCGGATTCCGGGGCCACAAAGCGAATCTCGGGGTTTTCTGCGTTCAGCTTCCAGCCACCGGCATCCCAGGCCATTGCGGCGGTCACTTCACCGGTACGCAGCAACGACAGCAGCTGGTCGCCGCCGGTCCAGTAGGTTTTCACATTGGCTTTGCAGTCGATCAGCTTGTCTTCCACTTTCGCCATGATGGACTGGTACTCATCCTGATCGTTATAGGCTGCAAACGGGTCCATACCCATGGCGAAGGCAAAACCCATGAGCGTCGGCCGCTTGAGCCGGTAACTGACCTTGCCTGCCACCGCCGGGTCACACAGGTCGGTGTAGTCAGTAACGGTGTCGGCCACCGAGCTGTGCACAATCAGGCCACTGGTGCCCCACACAGACGGCACACCGTAGGATTGGCCGTTCAGGGCTGTCGACTCCCGGGTAGCCTTGACCATCGACGGCTGCAGCTGGTCGGTGTTGATGCGGCTGTAGTCGATGGGCTTATAGATATTGAACTGGCGCTGTACGCCAACAATGCGGTCCTGGCTGGGCTGGGCCAGGTCAAAACCGGCACCGCCGGTGGCCCGCAGCTTGGAGATCATGTCTTCGTTGTTGGACAGGGTGATTTTCACATCAATCCCGGTCTCTTCCTCGAACTGGGCTACCACCTCATCCGGGGCATAGCCACCCCAGGTAATCAGGCGAAGTTCCTCGGCCATCAAAGTACCGGAGGCTGTTGTCGCGGCCAGCAGGGTGGCCAGTGCTGATATCCGTGTCTTGCGCAGTGCCATGGTCGTTCATTCCCCTGAAACGGTGTTATGCGGCTTCGCTAACGTTTTGTTATCAGGAAGTTATAGACCATGTATTTCAGTTTTGTGAAACCCGGACGCAAAAACGGAGGCCGAAGCCTCCGTTTCCGGGTTCAGAATGCCTTACCGGTTACCGGCCGGATTTCAGCATTTCCCAGTACTTGGCATACACCTGCAGGGCCTCGTCACCAATGTCGGTCTGGAACTCGGCATTGATCATGTCGGTGGCGTTCGGGTAGCTGGCGCGATCGTTTGCAACCTCATCACCCAGCAGTTCGCGAGCCGGCAGGTTCGGGGTGGCGTAGCCGATGTCTTCGCTGATCAGGGCGGAGATTTCCGGCTTCAGCACAAAGCTGATGAACTGGTGCGCCGCATCCGGGTTCTTCGCGCTCTTGGGAATCACGAAGCTGTCCAGCCAGGCGATAACGCCCTCTTCCGGATACACGTACTCCAGAGACGGCAGGGCTTCCCGACCCATCACGGCTTCACCGTTCCAGATCATGCCCACGTCGGTTTCACCTTCCAGATACGGCATGCGCGGGGCATCTGAGTTGAAGGTACGCACAGACGGCATCAGCTCGGTCAGCTTCTGGTAAGCCTCTTCGACTTCCTGGGGATCGGTGCTGTTGCCGGAATAGCCCAGTACCCGCAAGCTTACGTGAAAGACTTCACGCATGTCGTTGGTGAGCATGACCTTGCCCTTGAAGCGCTCGTCCCACAGGTCTGCCCAGGCCGTCACTTCGCCTTCCACATCAGCCGTGTCCACGCCAATGCCGGTGGTGCCCCACAGGAACGGCACGCTATATTCGTTGTCCGGATCGACATCCAGGTTCACCAGCTCAGGATCCAGGTTATCGAAGCCTTCGATCTTGCTGTGGTCGACAGGCATCAGCAGGCCTTCCTGCCGCATTTTGCTCACGTAATAGGTAGAGGGTACCGCCAGGTCATAAGCGGCGCCCTCGTCCAGAAGCTTCAGCCGGGCGTACATGGCTTCGTTGCTGTCGTAAGTGGTGTACACCACCTGGATACCGGTTTCCTCGGTGAAGCGGTCCAGGACTTCCTGGGGCATGTACTCAGACCAGTTATACAGGTTCAGTACCTGCGGCTCCTCGGAACCACTGCAGCCCGCAAGGCCCAGTGCCAGCGCGCCGGCCAGTGCCAGTTTCTTCATCGTTTGCTCCTTAACAGTATCCATTGAGACAAGATCAACATGACCAGTGAAAACACCAGCAACAGTGTGCCCAGGGCATTTACCTCGGGTTTCAGGCCTACCCGCACCATGGAATAGATGCGCAAAGGCAGTATTTCGTAACTCGGGCCACTGACGAAAGTGCTGACCACCACATCATCCAGTGACAGTGTAAACCCCAGCAGCCAGCCTGCCAGCAGCGCCGGCATAATCACCGGGATCAGTACGGTACGAGTCATGGTGAAATCAGAGGCCCCAAGGTCCCGGGCGGCTTCCGGCAGGCGCTCGTCAAAACCGCTCAGGCGCGCCATCACGGTAATCACCACAAACGGCAGGCAGAAGGTTACGTGGGCCAGCAGCAGGGATACATAACCCAGCTTCAGCCCCACCAGCAGGAACAAAGCCAGCAGGGAGATGGCCAGCACAATCTCAGGCGACATCATCACGATGAACAACATGCCGTTCAGCACCTTCTTGCCCCGGAACCGGTAACGGTGCAGGGCCAGGGCGGTGAGTGCGCCGATCAGGGTCGACACCGTGGCTGCAGACAACGCCAGCCACAGGGAATTCCACATGGCCTGCACCATGGCCCGGTTGTTGAACAGGGCTTCATACCAGCGCAGGCTGAGGCCGCCCCATTCGTAGCCGGTACGGGAGTCGTTGAAGGAGAACACCACCAGCACGGCAATCGGCACATACAGCAGCAGGTAAACCAGGGTCAGGTAGGTGCGGGGCAACCAGCGGTTCATACGCCCTCCTCCCCGATCCGCCGTTTACTCAGGCGGTGGGCAAACATCAGGAATGCCATGGCCAGGGTCAGCACAATGCTGGCGGCGGCACCGAACGGCCAGTTACGGGCATCCAGGAACTGGTTCTTGATCACATTGCCCACCAGCAGGTTGCGGGAGCCGCCCAGAATGTCCGGCACAAAGAACAGCCCCATGGCCGGCAACAGCACCAGCATGACCCCGGCCAACACCCCGGGCAGGGTCAGCGGCACAATCACATGGATGAAGGTAGACAGGCGTCCGGCGCCCAGGTCGTGGGATGCCCGCAGATAGTCTTCCCGCAGATCATCAAACACCGCGTACAGCGGTAGAATCATGAACGGCAGCAGCAGGTACACCAGCCCGACAATCACCGCTCCCTCGGTGTAGAGCATCTTCAGGGGTTCTTCAATCAGCCCCAGGGACATCAGGGCGTTGTTGATCAGGCCATTGGTCGCCAGCAGCAGCTTCAGGGCATAGGTGCGCACCAGCGAATTGGTCCAGAAGGGCACAATCAACAGGAAAATCAGCAACACCTGGCGCTGTTTGGACACCTTCGACAACGCCCAGGCAAACGGATAACCAATCAACAGGCAGATCAGCGTGGTCATGGCCGCCATGTACAGGGAGTGCAGGAACACATCCAGGTACAACGGGTTGAGCAGTTGCCGGTAGGCATCCAGGTTCAGGGGCAGAGAAATAAATGACCCGGGGTCCCGGGTCATGACGCTGGCCCCTACAACCAAAAGATTCGGCGTGAACACCAGGAACAGTAACCAACCCCAGACCAGCACCAGCACCGCCGTACGAAACGGCTGCTGGGTAACGCTACTCATCGCCGGTCTCTTCTTCGACGGCGTCCATCACTTCTTCAGGCAGCAGCCATTCCCAGCCGTCTACCCAGCTCACTTTCACGGGCTCGCCCAGCCGGTAATCGAAGGTGGGATCGTCCTCATCGAAGAATTCCGAAGCCAGCACTTCCGTGCCGTCGGCCAGGTGTATCACCGAATCCAGCGTGCTGCCCTTGTAGTTACGCTCCACCACCTTGCCGGCCACGCCGTCTTCATCATCCGGCGCCAGCACGCGGATATCTTCCGGGCGCAACAGTACGTGCAGGCCCTGCCCTTCTGAAACCGGAAAATCAGGTTTGCGGAAGGTACGCTTCAGGCCAAATACGTCCACGGTAATGGTGCTGTCGCCGTTGGCTTTGTCCACCCGGCCCGGGAAAAAGTTGGTTTCACCAACAAAGCGGGCGGTAAACAGGTTGGCCGGGCGCTCGTAGACTTCACGGGGTGTTCCAAGCTGCTGGATCAGGCCGTCTTTCAGCACCACCACCCGGTCTGACATGGACAGCGCTTCTTCCTGGTCATGGGTAACAAAGACAAAGGTAATGCCGAGCTCACGCTGCAGGCGCTTGAGTTCCACCTGCATGGTGCGCCGCAGTTTGTAGTCCAGGGCAGACAGAGGTTCGTCCAGCAACAGCATTTTCGGTCGCTTCACAACTGCCCGGGCAATCGCCACCCGTTGTTGCTGGCCACCGGAGAGCTGATGCGGTTTTCGTTTCGCAAAATCCTCCAGCTGCACCATAGCCAGGGCTTCTTCCACCCGTTGCCGGATTTCGTCCTTCGGCCGCTTCTCCATCTTCAGGCCATAGGCCACGTTGTCGAAAACCGACATATGGGGAAAGAGCGCGTAGTTCTGGAACACCGTATTGAGCGGGCGGTTTTCCGGCGCCGTATGGGTGATATCCTGGTTTCCGAGGGTAATGGTACCGTCGTCCGGGTGCTCAAAGCCGGCCATCATGCGCAGCAGCGTGGTCTTGCCGCAACCGGACGGCCCCAACAAAGTGATGAACTCGCCATCGAAGATCTCGAGATCCAGCGAATCCAGTACTTTTTTGCCGTCAAATTGCTTGGTGAGGTTGCTCAGAGATAGCAGTGTCTGTTTCATCGGCCCTGCCCAAAGTTTGAGCGGCGTATTCTTTCAGAAACAGAGGCAAACAGAAAGGGGCGCAAGCGTTTCGGATTACCCTCACGCCGTCATGTAAACGACTTGCAGCTGTGCCAGACTGACCTATGATCGAGTGCACAATCAGGACGAGCACCATGAAAGACCTTTTTCTGATCCGACACGCCAAGTCCAGCTGGGCTGACGAAAGCCTTGCCGACCGCGAGCGCCCCCTGAACCCGAGGGGCGAAAGCCAACTCGGGCCGCTGGGTAAAACGTTACAGCAGCTGGACATTCTTGCATCGGGCGAGGTGTTTGCCAGCGATGCCCTGAGAGCACAACAGACTGCCCGGGGCATTCTGCCGGCGGATTTCCCCACTGACCGGTTTCACACCGACCCGGCACTCTATACCTTCGATTTCAAGCGCCTTCTGGCCTGGCTGGAAACCTTGGATGACAGGATCGACCGGGTTGTTGTGGTTGGCCATAACCCGGCGTTGCTGGAGCTGACCGACTGGCTGGTCAAGCACGCACCGATGGCCTTACCCACCGCCAGCCTTCTCCACATCCGACTGCCTGGCAAGCGCTGGCACAAGCTCGATAAAGCCTCGGGCACACTGGAAACCTTTCTGACACCCCGGAACTACAGTTTCCGGGAGTTCGAGGGCAAGTTCAAAACCCGGGCCGGTGTGCCGGCGCCCAGCGCCATCTCCGACTTGCCAGCAACCCTTCAGCACCAGGCCGAACGCCTGAAACAACTGGAACCCGGCGTCATTCTCGGGCTGGACGACGAATTTCTGCACCAGTACCGCATTGCCCTGCGCCGCAGCCGGGCCCTGGCCGAAGCTATTGCAGAAGTCACTGGCACCACCCGACTGCGCCCCGCCACTGCCCAGCTCAAGCGCCATGCCCGGGCCACCGGCCGGCTAAGGGACTTGCACGTATTCCTGACGGACCTGCCCGCCCTGTGCCCGGATAACCCGGAGCTGGGCGCAGCACTGGAAATATGGGCCGGAGGGAAAGCAGCCAAGCGCCAGAGGCGCCTGGCCAAACGTCTTGGCAGTGTCCGCTACCGCAACAGCCTGCAAAGCTGGGAAAACGAAATAGACTCCGGCAAGTTCCGCAAACTGGTTGCCAGCCTCAGCGCCGGAGACATCCGTAAAGCCACCCGTAAACGACTCCGGAGCTTCAACCGTAACACGGCAGAACTTCTGCACACTGCACCGGATGAAGATTTCCACAAGCTGCGCAAGCAACTCAAGCGCATACGCTATTTACTGGAACTGGACCCGGGGGCCAGAAAGCAGGATCTGAAAGCACTGAGGAAAAGACAGGATCTTTATGGCCGGTTTCAGGACCGGCACATGCAGCTGGAATTGCTGGAACAGTTCCGGAAAGACGCCCCGGCCACCCTGCCAAGGGCGGTTGCCGGGATCATTGACTTGATCGAGCAAGAAAAAGCCGACACCCGCCGCCAGATTCTGGCTATGGGCGGGCTCGATATCGGCTGAGCCCGCGATCAGATGCGAACCATCCGGGCTTCCAGCAACAAGTTGGGGCCCAGCTTGGCCACCCTGACCCGCGCCGGATTCAGGCCCAGATCTTCCAGGGTTTCGTGGATATCCTCGAGATCACAATCCTTCGGTGCTGCCAGCAACAGCTCGCGCACAGATTCCAGAACCATCTTCACCGGCACCGTCATAAAATAAACGGAGATCACCAGCATCATCACCGGGTCGGCATACACTGCCAGAGCCGACCACTGGCTCCGCTCAACCAGCCAGGCGGCGGCAAAGCCGATCATCACCGCAGCACTCAGGGCACTGTCCATTAACCACTGGCTTTGCTCTGCCTTCACCAGACCGGAATCATTACGGAAGCTCGACCAACGCAGGTATACCCAAACCGCCAGACAACCCACCACGTTCACCGCACCGAACACCATGCCCATATCCGCCGAAACCGCTCGCCCGCCCTGCAGCAGGGACACCACCGCAGACGCCATCGACAACACACAGACAAGACCGATCACCAGGCCCTTGACCGCAATTACCAGCGGTTCCACAGCACCCAGTCCGAAAGGATAATCTTCAGTGGCCGGCCGGCGTACCAGACGGGCGGCATAGAGTGACAGGAGCGACAGCCCCAGGCTGATCAGCGAATAAGCGCCGTCGAAAAGAATGACTAGGGAATTAACCCAGAGTCCCCAGACAATACCGGCAATGGCAAACAGGCCCGCACCGGCAGCAGATAATGTCAGCGCCATATTTTCCCGCGCCAGAGAAGTAAACATTTTGACCTCCTGAGAATTGCCGGCCATATTATCGGCATGCTCCAAAAGGCGTGAGTCACTGAGCGACGGAAAATACGGCGCTACGAGAACCCTATGAAAACCTCGCAGATAAAGACCTTTCTCTCGGTGGTGCGTAACGGCAGCGTTGCCGCCGCCGCCCGGGAACTGAACCGCAGCCGCACCACAGTCAGTACCGTTCTGGCTTCATTAGAGGACGAGCTGGGTGTTGAGCTGTTCGAACGCAGCGGCAACCAGCTGCATCTGACCGCCATCGGCCAGTCTATCCTTACCGACTGCCGGCGCTTCGACCAGGTGGCCGGCCAGATACAGGCCCGCTGCCAGCACCACCTGAGCGGCGCGGAATCGGTACTGCGCATTGCCCGGGACGATGCAATCCCCGAGGACATCTGGCGGGATATCCTGCGCCGCCTGAAACAGCGCTTCCCCCAGACCAGCCTCTCGGTGTACCTGGCATCTCCCCGGGAGCTGCCGCCGCTGGTGCGCAACCAATCCGTCGACGTGGCCTACGGCCTGATGCCCGAACAGCTGAACGAGGGCTACCAGTGGTTCCGGGAACTGGCGGATGTGCGCATGCTCACCGTGGCCGCGCCGGACCATCCCCTGAGCCAGCTCAAGCGGGTGACACAAGACGACCTGATCAGCCACACCGAAATCACCCTGGCCTACATGCAGGATGCCCAACTGGTGGCAGAGTCCCCGGAAACCGCCAACTACCTGGCCTTTACCCAGTACGAGCTGATCCGGGATGCAGTCATGGACGGCGCCGGCTGGGCCGACCTGCCGTTACCGTTGATTGCGGAAGCACTTCGGAAGGAGCAACTGAAAACCATCCACCACCGCAGTGCCCGCTGGTGGAAGGTGTTCAGTGCTCTGGAATCGGAACAGGCCCAAGGGGGCGCCGTGGTAGGCTGGCTGGCTAACGAACTGGAAGCCTATCTGGAGACCCTTTCCTAAAGCTCAGCCTGCTGGCCCGGGCGCTCATCCGCCGGCGCGCCGTCATCGCATTTCACACAGTCCAGCTCGAACCCCAACATGGACTGCCGCCCTTCCACGGTGACAACCCACGGGCGGTTCACCCAGGGCGGATCATGGCGCACGTGCTGATTATGCCCGCACGCCAGTTGCGCCACCCAGTGGTTGTCGTCGTCTTGGTGATAGCCGGTGATGGGTTGTTTCATGTCACGCTCGTCTTTCTCGCCCCACCCAGGCTGACCACGAGTAAAGCGCCAGCGCTACCCAGATCATCACAAAACTCAGTAACTTTGCGGTGCTCAGTGGTTCGTGGAAGATATAAAGCGCGATCAGGAACTGGATGGTGGGGTTGATGTACATAAGAAAGCCCACGGTTGAGAGCTTCAGCCGCCTGGCGGCACCGGCAAAGGCCAGCAGGGGAATGGCCGTGACTGCACCGCTGGAGAGCAGGAGCAGCGTGCTGTAAGTAGACTCAGTAAAGTGCGAAAGATTCTGCGAGGACAACCAGGCCAGCGTCAGCAACCCCAAAGGCAGCAACAGCAGGGTTTCCACAAACAGGCCGGACAGGCCATCCAGCTCCACCTTCTTGCGCAGCAGGCCATAGGTACCGAAGCTGAAGGCCAGCGCCAGGGTTATCCAGGGCAGCTCGCCCAGCAGGAAGAACTGGTACAGGATGGCAACGCCGGCCATCACAACCGCCACCACCTGCAGGCGGGAAATACGCTCACCGAGTATCAACAAGCCCA
>Ga0209075_1001630_pt1 | contig 20948 bp, 17 predicted proteins | sample Stecom2011_FD_187523 | JGI IMG/M metagenome (GOLD analysis project Ga0209075, IMG submission 187523) | Agricultural soil microbial communities from Utah to study Nitrogen management - Steer compost 2011 (SPAdes) (version 2) | ecosystem: Environmental > Terrestrial > Soil > Agricultural land...
TTAGCTGACATGGGTGATACCGGTGCTGCGTTTGTGGCTATTCCACAAATTCCCCCGCGTAACGTGACTTGGTTTAAGAAAGGCAGGTGGGTGCACTGGGCTAAAATAGGCTTTGAGAAATACTTTATTTATAAAATGAAGCGAGGCTCCAGTACGCCTGTATTTGAAAAATACACATTAAGAGCGCTAGGCGTTAAACGTTTAAAAGGTGAGTAAACTTAATGGCTTTTATGTTAATGGGCTTTATATTGAGGAATAAAAAAGAGGGCTAATAAGCCCTCTTTTTCTGTCTGCTTTTATGCCAACTACAGTGTAGTAAGGCTGTACTCATCAAAGAGTTTAATTTTAGTTTTCACCAAACAAAGCACAGTCAATAAAATCACATAAGCAGTGAATTACTAATAAATGCACTTCTTGAATGCGGGCAGTAACAAAAGCAGGAACACGAATTTCTACGTCTTTATCGGTTAGCAATGCTGTCATATCACCACCGTCTTTGCCCGATAATGCAACTACTGTCATCTCACGCTCGTGCGCGGCTTTAATGGCCTGAATAACGTTAGCTGAGTTACCACTGGTAGAGATAGCTAGCAGCACATCACCTGGGTTGCCTAGAGCACGAATTTGCTTAGAAAATACTTCGTTGTAGCTGTAGTCGTTAGCAATGGAAGTAATAGTGGAAGAGTCAGTGGTAAGTGCCATGGCCGGTAGGCTTGGACGTTCACGCTCGAAACGGTTTAGCATTTCAGATGAGAAATGTTGAGCGTCACCTGCAGAACCACCATTACCACAGCTTAATATTTTACCGCCACCGAGTAGCGAGTTCACCATCATTTGTCCGCCTAGCTCAATATATGCAGGCAGTTCTTCAGCGGCTAAGGTTTTTGTTTCGATGCTCGCTGCAAAGTGACCAATAATACGTTGTTGCACAAAAATACTCCTATTAAGTATCAGCTAAATCAGGCAAATGCGTTTTTTATCCATTCAAACTCTATTGGCTCGCCTTGTCCAGAAAGTACATCAAAGCGGCAGAAGGGCGGAGTGTTACCAAAGTTTTTTTGTAGGTAAAACTCGGCCGTTCTTAAGAGTTTGCGTATTTTGCTGTGAGTGATGCTCTCGGCACCACTGCCATGTTCAGTATTTGCCCTATAACGCACTTCAACAAACACTAAAACATCATCTTGCCACATAATTAGATCGATCTCTCCACCTTTTGTGGTGAAATTTCGCTCTACTAAAGTTAGTCCACGTTCACTTAGCCAGCTTTCGGCTAGTTGCTCAATAGCGTGGCCTTTGTGGCGACGGCTAAGTTTGGGGTTAGCATAATCTTCGGGCATCCTTGCTCCTCATACGGTTTGTTATTGACTACTTACACGTTGCGGTTGGCCACCTCTAAATACGGTGCACTCAGTACGACGAACAACACGTCTATTATGATCAACTTGCAAAGCCCCTGTGCTGCCGAATACTTGGCTATTTTGGGAAACTTCGAGTTGATGTAGGTAAGGCAGTAAGCGGAAAGCATCAACGCCCATGGCATATAGGCGAGCGTATTTACCTTGGCCGTTAACCGCCTGTTCAACCTGTTGATACAATTCACTGTATTGCAACAACCAAGGGGTGTCGCAGAAAACAATGCCGTTTAAGTCACGGTCTTTACTGGGGTTAGGTTCGCCGGAATACACATGAGAAGTAGAATAAACCGGTAAATCTGATGCGAAGTTAAATGCCAGTGTCGGTTTTATTTGGCGCGCCTGTTGTGGCAATGCGACTAAGAATAGCCAGTCGGCGTCTTGGCGGCGACGAGGTTCAAATTCTGTACTTTGACGTAATAAACGACGCATTTCTTGATAGCGCTTTTGGCTGTCGGTGACATTAAGCAGAGCGCGTACATCAGGGTTAAAGTCTTGTCTGTTAGGGTAGAAACGGTGCTCATTTATAGTGCCTCCGAGTTCTAACCAACGCTGTTCGAAGGCTTGGTAAACACGTTCACCCCAGTTACCATTGGGCACTAATGCCAAGGCGTTTCTTTTTCCGTCTTGCCAGGCTTTGTCGGCAATCTGCTTAGCTTCGTCTTCAGCGGCTAGGCCAAATTGAAATAAGTTAAGCGGAGACTCGCTGCTGTCATTACGGTCACTGTAATTTAAAGCCAGTGTCGGCAGCGGTAAGTTTTCGCGCTCGGATAAGTCTTGCACTAAAGGCTTTTCTACAGGACCTACTAGCCACTGCGCACCATCAAACTGAGCTTGTGCATATGCACTGTTAATGTCTTCCGTTTTAAGGCTGTCATGCACTTGTATGGCCGGAACCTTATAACCCTTGTTTAGAGACTCATAATAAGCCGCCATAAAACCATCACGAATAGCTTTGCCGGTTTTTTCTAAGGGGCCAGATAGGGGTAATAATAAAGCTATTTGATCTGGACGGTTTTCAGATATTTCTTGCAGCTGCCCTAAGCGCCCGGGTAAATTTATGCTTGCTGGGTGTTTAGGGTAGGTGCTTTGCCACTGCTCTATTGCGTGCATTTGCTCGTCTAATGTTAAGCGAGAATTGCGACTAATCAGTGCAAGTTCTATCCATTGACCAAACTGAGTGTTAACTTGTTGGCTTGACCAGTTTCTTAGTTCTTCTTCATTAAGTAATAATAAATCACGCCAAATCATCTCATGGTTGAGTTCGGCGATTTCGCCAGACAGTGCTGACGATTGAAAGTCACGGGTGCGTGCGGCGGCTAAGTATTGGCCATTAGCTTCGTGCCAGCGTGCTTTAAGTTGGCCATAACGTATTTCTTGGTCGTTAGTGGCTTGAGAAATATCATCTGCTAAATCAGCCAGAAAAAGCTCTGTGAAAACGGGTTCTTGAAGTAACAAATACAGCTCAGCAGAAATTAGAGCGAAGTCTATTTCTTCATGCTTATTAAGTTGCCGTTGTTCCAGTTGTTGCAATGCGAGTTCAGCATGGTCAAACTCACCGTTATTAATGGCTTGTTGGGCTTGGCTTAATAGAAGTTGGTTAGCGGATTCTGAGGATTTAGAAACCGTGGTTGGACTCGTTGTACAGCCGCTGAGCATTAAAAAGCTAAGCGCCATGAAAAGCCCTAGTGTACGTATAATGTAATTTAAATAATTTTCAGGTAACGCTTTTAGCATGAATTCCAATTCCAAAAACCTAGCGGGCATATTGTACATAGTCGCTACTCCAATAGGTAATTTATTTGACATAAGCGAGCGTGCGAAGCAAACGCTTACAAACGCTGATGTCGTTGCCTGTGAAGATACCAGACACACCAGCAAACTATTGCAGCACTTGGGGTTGAAGAAAAAGCTGATGTCTCTGCACGAACATAACGAACACGAACGTATCGACCAAATTGCCAAGATGCTTACCGCAGGACAAAGTATAGCGCTGGTGTCTGATGCTGGAACACCACTAATCTCAGACCCAGGTTACCCACTGGTGCAGGCGTTAAGACAACAAGGTTTTGAAATAACTCCCATACCGGGTGCTAGTGCTATTATTACCGCATTAAGTGCAGCCGGCTTACCGACAAACCGCTTTACCTTTGAAGGTTTTCTACCGCATAAAGCTGGTTCTAAGCGTGAGAAACTAGAAGAGTTGGTGCAAGAATCGCGCACCATGGTTTTCTACGAAGCAAAACACCGTATATTAGCCACCCTAGCAACTATGGCAGAGGTGTTTGGTGAAGAGCGTGAAGCCTGTGTTGCCCGTGAGTTAACCAAAACCTTTGAATCTTTTTATTTTGGGTCGTTGACTAGTATTCTAAATCAGCTTGAAGAAAATGCAGATCAGCAAAAGGGTGAGTTTGTAGTCATGATAGCGGGCAACCCTAATCCGATGAAAGCCAACGAAGTGCACACCGACAAACTACTACGCTTATTGGCTGAAGAATTACCACCCAAAAAAGCCGCTGCTATTGTTGCCGCCGTTACCGGCGAAAACAAAAAAGAGCTTTATAACCAAGTGCTAGGCTTTAAAGAGTGAGGGAACTAGGTCAAAAAGCAGAAGAAAGGCTTAAAAGTCTTTGTATACAGGTATAAAACCAGCAATAAGTGCTGTAAACACTATTTATAATTTAACATTGGTCTAATAACTGTTTAAACTCCGCAGCTTAAGTTGGCCAGACAGTCGCTGCTTTACTCTTTCGGGGGTAGAGGGGAGGAAAGTCCGGGCTTCATAGGGCAGGGTGCCAGGTAACTCCTGGGAGGCGTGAGCCTACGACAAGTGCAGCAGAGAGCAAACCGCCGATGGCCTTCGGGCACAGGTAAGGGTGAAAGGGTGCGGTAAGAGCGCACCGCGCAGCTGGTAACAGTTTGCGGCACGGTAAACTCCACTCGAAGCAAGACCAAATAGGCCCCCTTATGGCGCGGCCCGCGTTGGGGGCGGGTAGGTCGCTTGAGCCGATGAGTGATTATCGGCCTAGACGAATGACTGTTCAAGACAGAACCCGGCTTATCGGCCAACTTAACTTTTTCATTGGCCTGCCTTGAGTACTCAGGCAGGCTGTCTTTGAGGCTAAGGCATGGCGTTACAATTAAAAAAATATACATACAGTATCTTGGGTTTTTTGGCACTATTTGCATTTGTGCTTATACCCGACGTTGTATTTTCTTTTTTTAATGCGTCATTTGAACTGAGCTCAAGCATTTCCGGCAAAAATATTATCATAGCGCTGCTAATTGCTTTTTTTATAAATTTCTCAGCATCAAAAAAGACAATCATCTTTATTATTAGTTTGTGCTTTTTGATGCAAGCAACTCAGCTTGCCTACTTCCATTACTTTGGTGTTTTTTATGGCGGATATGATCTCCCTAGACTACTAATTGGGGAAGCCGCAACAGTCGCTGCTGTGGTTGATAACACTAACACGCTGTTAGTACCTTTGGCCGTATCTTTTGCCTTATATTTGGCCGCTTTAGTCTTTTACTTGCTTTTTTTTAGTAAAACAAAAAAGCTGCCTTTCTTGTCTGTGTTGTTTGTTATTGCTTTGTTAGTTCCTTTCTTACAAGCGCTAAGCAGTGATACATCACAAAAATTCCAGCCTAACTCTACGCACTTATCCATTAAAAACGGCCTATACGCTATTTCATATTTCTCTGCTCAAAAAATAGAGCACTTATTTGAGTCTAGTGATAGCAGTTCACCTGAAACTGAAAGTTTAGAGTAACTCTTTTTAAATAAGTAAGAGCTATAAAGTCAGGCATCTCACCAAGAAATAAACGTTACTTGTATCTATACTTAGCTTATTGCTGAGTATTGGAGTTTGCATTGAGTTATCTAAATAACATCGATTTAAAATACTACCCGCAATTGCTGGCTATGGCGCAGAGGATAACTTCTGAGCATGATATTTCACGGTTGTGTGAAATCATATTAGAAGAAGCTTGTTTACTAACAGGTGCTGACGGTGGCACTTTGTATTTGCTCGAAGGAGAATCTACTCAAGCACAACTGGCATTCGCTATAGTAAAAAACCGTAGTTTAGGAATTAGTAAAACCAAGAGCAGTCAAGAACTTGCAGCGGTACCTTTGTATATAAATGGCCAGCCTAACCACAGTAATATTGCCAGTTATGTTGGTTTAACTGGCCAGTTAGTCAATATAGAAGACGCCTATCAAACCCAAGAGTTTGATTTTTCAGGCACCCACGCCTTTGATCAACAATTAAATTATCGTACTCAGTCCGTACTCACAACACCATTGCACATTCAACATAATGAGCTTGTAGGTGTGCTGCAGTTATTAAATGCACAGGGCGCAGACGGTAAAATTATTCCATTTTCCTCAGAGCTAGAGCCTGTGCTGAAAGCACTGGCTAACTTCGCCGCCATTGCTATTCAACAGCAGCGAGGTTGGCAAGAACAGAAAGAGCTTTTAATTTCTTTAGCCGGTGCTCCAAATTCAAGAAAGCTACTTGAACGAATTTTAGACGAGGCTCAGCAAATCACTAATGCTGATGGTGGTACCTTGTACTTACTTAATGACCAAACCGAAGTACCACAGTTAGAGTTCACTTTGTTGCGTAACAACAAGTTGAACCTCTCACTAAGTAGTGAGCAGAAGAGTATTGAGCTACCTGCTATTGCGCTATATTTAGAAGACGGCAGTGAAAACCATCATCATATAGCGGCACATGCAGCGCTTATTAAGCAACTGGTAAATGTTGAAGACGCCTACACCAGCAACCGTTTTGATTTTTCAGGGGTGCATGCCTTTGACGAGCGAAATCAGTATCGTTCGACCTCGTTTTTAACCATTCCTTTATTGAATCATGATGCAGATGTTATTGGTGTTTTGCAGTTAGTAAATGCTCAAGATAAAAATAATGACCAAGTTATTGCGTTTGATCAGCAGCTAGAGCCTCTAATTAAAGCCTTAGCAAGCTATGCCGCCATTGCCTTAAATAACTTGTTGCTGGTAGAGGAGCTTAAGCACCTACTGGATGCCTTTGTAAAAGTGTTAGCGATGGCGATTGATGCCAAAAGCCCGCATACCTCAGGCCACTGCCAGCGAGTGCCGCTGTTAACCGAGCTAATTACGCAAGCGGTTTGTGATGACAACCAAAATTTTCCTGATTTTCATTTTAACGAAGACGATTGGTACGAACTACGAATTGCTGCTTGGCTGCATGATTGCGGCAAACTAACTACGCCCGATTCTGTCTTGGATAAGTCTACTAAATTACATCTTCTGTATGATCGAGTTCATGAAGTGGAAACTCGCTTTTCAAGCCTACAGCAACAATTAGTGGCCGAGTATTGGCAAGTGCGCAGTGGCTTAACTGATGCGAAAAAAATTACTGCATTGGAAGCCCAGCATAAAAACCAGCTAGCAGCGCTGGTCGAAGATTTAAAGTTTATTAAAGCCGCCAATAAAGGTGGTGAGTTTATGGCCGACGATAAAAAACAACGCGTCAGAGAAATTGCAAAACGCCAATGGCTAAACCTGCAAGGGCAGGCGCAACCTATACTAACCTCAGAAGAAGTAGATTACCTTTGTATTGAGCGTGGTACGCTCAGTGCAGAAGAACGCCAAATTATTAACGACCATATGATAGTCACTATTAATATGCTCGAGTCTTTGCCTTTCCCGCGTAAGCTCAGACGGGTGCCAGAATACGCAGGTGGGCATCATGAGAAAATGGATGGTACTGGGTTTCCGCGCGGTTTAACTCAAGAGCAAATGTCGATACCAGCTCGCGTGATGGCTATAGCCGATATTTTCGAAGCCTTAACCGCTAAAGACAGGCCCTATAAAGAGCCAATGAAGCTTTCGCAGGCCTTATCTATTTTACAAAGAATGAGTAGAGAGAGACACATAGACTCCGAGCTATACCAGGTTTTTCTACGTAGTAGAGTTTGGGAAACCTATGCCCAGCAAGTGTTAATGCCAGAACAGCTTGATATAGTGGATCCAAGCCCTTACTTTTAATGATGGACTAAAGTGATAGCAGCAGCCTGTTTGTTCTGTTACCAAGTACAGCTTAAGTAAAAAACCAATGATGAGAAATATACGATCTTACTTATTGTTCAGTGTGCAACCTAGTAAGTGATTACTTATTACGTTGCTGCTCGGTTGTTGGTCTTTGATGGTGACTGCCAATGACACCTCAGCGCCGATTCCGATTGAAAATAGTCAGTTGACCATGCAGTTAAGTGCGCAAGAAGCAGCACTAAATAACGAAGGGGTGACGCCAGAGCGCTGGCATGAAGCGTTATCAGTCTATGAAGAGTTCTTAACTATTGTTGCTGACCATTCCCGTTACACCCAAGGTGACGGTAAAGCACCTAAGCGAGTTGAGAACAATGATGAAGGCCAGCAGAAAGGCACCATCACTCCCGTAGGCGCTAATTAAAATAGGTCTTTGGCTGTTCTAGCGATTACTTCTTGATAGATCTCAAGTGAACCCGTATTTTAAAGGGCTGCAAATTTTGTAGGTGGGTTGATACAGCTCCTGCCTAATCCATAAAAGAACCTGAATCAGATAAATTATATGCAACATTCTTTTTGGCATGAAAAGTGGAAGTCTAATCAAATTGGTTTCCACCAAAATGAAGTGAATAAGTTATTGCTGAAGCATTGGCCGAGTTTAGAAATAGCAAAAAACAGTTCTGTTTTAGCACCTTTGTGTGGAAAGTCTTTAGACTTAGTGTGGCTTAGAAGCGAAGGGCATAAAGTTGTTGGAATTGAACTGAGTGAAATTGCATTAGATGAATTAGCAAATTCATTTAACGAAAAGCTTGGTATAGCTATAAGCAAGACTAAGCTTAATAAAAATGGCCTAAGAGCAAAGTATGAAGGTGACGGTGTCTTGCTATTTGCTGGCGACTTTTTTGCGGTAACGGCCGACATGATTGGCGAAGTTGCTGCAGTTTATGATCGAGCAGCTATTGTAGCTTTGCCTGCGGATATGCGCCCAACCTATTGTGAGCACTTGCAAAAAATATGTCAGCAAGCACCGCAGCTACTACTTACATTCGATTATGACCAAAGCGTAATGGCGGGGCCTCCGTTTTCAGTGCCAGCCGCCGAGATTCACACCAATTATCAGCCCTATTACCAACACATAGAGCTTCTTGAGATTCGTGACATTATAGAGCGTGAGCAACGTTTTAAAGAACGCGGTTTAAGCTCTTTTAAACAGCTGGTGTATTTAATTAGCTAGAACCGTCAAAGTTCTATGTTCAACACTCTAATTGCCTGAGGCTTGGGGTAGCACCAAAGCACATTGAAATCCCATAAGCGTACGCCGTAAATACGCTCTGGAGTCGGTGTTTGGTAGGCCGGCTTAGGGTCTTGTGCTAAACACTGTTCAATCAAAGTCACCACATCTGCTTCTAATCTTAAACCATGTTGCTGGGCCAGCTCTAAAACGCCTTTATCCCAGCTAACACTGATTAAAGCGGGTGCCTCTTCGGCAAGATTATTCGTGGCTGTGGTAATTGAGTCGGCATAAGGTACGTAGGGCTTGATGTCTAAGATAGGCGTGCCATTGAGTAAATCTACGCCACTGACGTACAAGCAAGTGCCTTCTATTCTTTCTAACTTCACAACCGACATACCAATGCCGTTAGGCCGATGCGTACTGCGGCTAGCGAACACTCCGATTTTTTCATTGCCGCCTAAGCGTGGTGGTCTCACTCTGAGTCTGGGCGCTTGGTCGTTATTCTCTGTTACTGCATGAAACTTAAACAGCAACCAAACATGGCTTACTTGCTCTAACCCAGCTAGTGCTAAAGGATCATTGAAGGGCGGTAGTAGCTCTACACAACCAATAGCGGCAGAAGCTAGCTGCGGCTGTCGTGGAATAGCGAATTTTTCAATAAAAGGGGTGTGAATAATGGCAATCGGTGACATGTTTTCTATGTTCAGGTTAAGCGGGTTGCTATAGAGTATCTGTAAACTCCTTTTTAAAAAAGCTTGGCTTATTAAAGAGTCTGTATACTCAGATTTATGCTTATATTTTTAACTCTTAAAAACAGAAAACATTATGCCTTTAGACCGTATCGATATTCGAATATTAAAGCAGCTACAAGAAGACAGCAGCTTAACTAACCAAGAGTTATCCGAAAAAGTAGGCTTGTCACCGTCACCCTGTTTAAGACGAGTAAAAGCACTGGAAGAAATGGGGGTTATTCAAGCCTATCGTGCGCATTTAGATGCAAAGAAACTCGGCTTAGACCTACTTGCACAAGTATCCATCAGTATGGATAAGCACACGCCAGAGCGCTTTGACAACTTTGAGAAAGCCATCAGTGCCTGCCCTGAAGTATTAGAGTGTTATCTTATTACCGGTCAAAGTGCTGACTATGTATTAAAAGTAATAGTCAGAGACATGCAGCACTACCAAGAGTTTCTGCTCGGTACGTTAACGCGTATAGAAGGAGTGAGTGGTGTGCATTCAAGCTTCGTTATGCGCAAAGTAGTCGATAGAAGCGCTTTGCCCTTACTGCCTAACTAAGCGCTTATAATAGTGGTGGAATCACCGAAGCAGACATAGCAATGTTTTTAGCGTTAATACCAGGCTGCTCGTCGTTCCAAACTAAGACATCATAGTAACGACGAATATTCTGCACGTAATCGACGGGCTCTTGTCCGCGCGCATAGCCGTGTCGAGTGTACTTGTAATAACGCTTTTGACTTAATAGAGGAAGTGACTCTTTTACGTCCATCCATAAGTTCGGATTACCACCTAGTAATTCAGTAATTTTACGAGCGTCTCTTAAGTGACCAAAACCTACATTATAAGAAGCCAGTGCCAACCAAGTACGGTCTGGTTCTTGTACCTCTTGTAAGCGGTCGCGTAAGCGCGACAAGTAAAGTGCACCACCATGAATGCTTTGCTTAGGGTCGAGGCGGTTTTTAACGCCCAGTTCTTTAGCAGTAGGTAGGGTTAACATCATCATGCCACGCACACCAGTAAAGCTTTTTGCTCTAGGGTTCCAATGACTCTCTTGGTAGCTAACCGCTGCTATTAAGCGCCAATCAAAACCATGATTTTGTGCTGCTTCTACAAAATGATCTTTATAGTGATCAAGCTTTTTGTTGGTTTGGCGAGAGAAACGGTAAGCGCCGACATAATCTAAGCGATCTAGGTGACCATAAAAACGTTCTGATAGGGCCGCCATTTGCGGTGTGCCTTCAATGCTTTTAAGAAATTCATTGGCGGCCTTATAGAGGCTATCGTCACGACTGTGAGCAAATGCCCAACTAATAAGACGTGGTTCAGGTAGGCTGAATGCGATATCCAAAGAAGGGTAGTAAGCTTGCAACATCTGAAATTCATTGGCGTTGACTAAGGTGAAGTCAATACTACCTGAGGCAACTAGCTGTAAGAGATCAACGGTTTCGGTTTCGTTACTTTCCGTCCAGCTTAACTCTGGTACATCGGCTTGCAGCAGTCGTAAGCGTTCAGCATGCGCAGATGCACTTGTAACCATTAGTCGACCTTGGGTTAAGTCTTGGTTGCTGGTTGGTTTTAAACCACCACGTCGATAAATAACCAGCTCACTGGTTTCTAGATAAGGGGTAGAAAAGCGCATCAGGCGTTCACGCTCTTCAGTGCGTGTTAAGCCTGCAGCGGCAAAAGCAGCCTGGTTTGAATCTAAAAAATGAAAAATATCTTGCAGGTTATCGGCGACAATAATTTCTAAATCGACATTAATAGATTTAGCGAAAGCTTTAGCAAGTTCGTATTCAAAGCCAGTTTTGCCAGTGCGGTCTTCAAAGAAAGTAGTAGGACTGTTACGGGTAACAACGTATAAGGAGCCTGTCATTTTAGCCATCTCAAGTTGAGTTGGGCGCACACTGCCTGTCAGTAAAATTAGGCATAGAAAAACAATGGTTCCCCTAAGGGCTGGACGTAACAAGACAAATGACATTAATAATTCCATATAATTGCACCAAGGTGGTGCATATTGAATTTGATGGCTATTTTATCCTGTTGGTTACTAATAATACAATTGATAGAACTGTTGCGAATTGTATCTGATCGTTAATTAATCAGTTTGTTTTTAAGTAACCTGTTGATATATAAGAGTATTTTTATTTTTGTAAGGCTGGAGTAAAGCAAAAGCGTACCTCTACAACAGATTGTTTCATAATTTTAATCTATTGGAATATATCTACCTCATACTGTACTATTCGCCTCAATTTTTGCTGACCTCTGCTCTGGAGTTTCCTAATGCTTGAGCTGCGTGGCGCACCTGCGCTTTCTGCTTTTCTTCAAACCAAAACCTTAGCCAAGCTACAGCAGGCCTTACCTCAGGTAAGTTCTGTGTACGCTGAATATGTTCATTTTGCTGATTTGTCAGCCGCTTTGGATGCCAACGAGCTAGCGACTTTAAAGCGCTTACTTGAATACGGCCCCAAAGTGGAAGCTCAAGAAGGGCAAGGAGAGATGTTTTTAGTGGTGCCACGACTAGGCACTATCTCTCCTTGGTCATCAAAAGCGACCAACATTGCTAATAACTGCGGCTTAAACAAAATTAAACGCTTAGAGCGTGGTCTTGTTTACTATGTTGAAGGGGTGAGTAGCGCCGACCGTAAAACGGTAGCGGCACTATTGCATGACCGCATGGTAGAAGTAGTGCTAACCAGTGCCAAAGACGCCGAAGCATTATTTACTAAGGCTGAACCTGCACCCTTAGCTAAAGTTGAAATACTAACTGCTGGGCGTGAAGCGCTAGTAAGTGCTAACCAAGAGCTAGGTTTAGCCTTAGCCGACGACGAAATTGATTACCTGCTAGAAAACTATCAGACGCTTAAGCGTAACCCTACCGACGTCGAGCTCATGATGTTTGCCCAAGCCAACTCAGAACACTGTCGTCATAAAATATTCAATGCCAGCTGGAGCATTGATGGTGAAGAGCAACAGTTATCGCTCTTCAAAATGATTAAAAACACTTACGCCTGTCATAGTGAAAACGTTCTTTCTGCTTATAAGGACAACGCGTCTGTTATTACCGGCCCCACTGCTGGTCGTTTCTTTCCTAAGCCTGGTTCTAATGAATACGCTTACCACGAAGAACCCATGCACATTCTAATGAAGGTTGAAACACACAACCACCCAACTGCTATTGCGCCATACTCTGGTGCGGCTACTGGTGCCGGTGGTGAGATTCGTGACGAAGGTGCAACGGGTCGTGGCTCTAAACCGAAAGTAGGTTTGACCGGTTACACTGTATCGGACTTAAAAGTACCAGGGCACGAACAGCCATGGGAAAGCCATTATGGTAAGCCAGGACGTATTGTATCTGCGCTAGATATTATGATTGAAGGCCCGCTCGGTGGCGCTGCCTTTAACAACGAATTTGGTCGTCCTAACCTCACCGGTTATTTCCGTACCTTTGAACTAGAGCATAATGGTGAAGTCCGTGGTTACCACAAACCCATTATGATTGCCGGTGGTTACGGTAATATCCGTGACGAACACGTACAAAAAGGTGAGATTCCTGTTGGCGCCCGCTTAATTGTATTAGGTGGCCCAGCTATGCAAATTGGTTTGGGTGGCGGTGCTGCTTCTTCCATGGCATCGGGCGAATCCAACGAAGATTTAGACTTTGCTTCTGTACAGCGCGACAACGCAGAAATGGAACGTCGTGCACAAGAAGTGATTGATAGCTGCTGGCAGCATGGCGATGACAACCCCTTAGCGTTTATTCATGACGTCGGTGCGGGTGGTTTATCCAACGCCTTCCCAGAGCTTGTAAATGACGCAGGTCGTGGCGGTAAGTTTGAACTACGTAACGTTCCTAATGACGAGCCTGGCATGAGCCCATTAGCCATTTGGTGTAATGAGTCGCAAGAGCGTTATGTATTAGCTGTTGCTGAAGAAAATATGGAGCTGTTTGATGCGCTATGTGCGCGTGAACGCTGCCCTTATGCGGTGGTTGGTTACGCTACAGAAGAGCCGCACCTAACGGTGACAGACAGCCACTTTGACAACAAGCCAGTCGACCTGCCATTACAAGTATTACTTGGTAAAGCGCCACGCATGCACCGCGATGTGGTCACTGTCACTGGTGCAACTCAAAAGTTTGATACCACTGGAATAGACTTAGCCGAAGCGGCCAAGCGTGTTTTAAGTTTGCCGACTGTGGCCAGTAAGTCTTTCTTAATTAACATTGGCGACCGTTCTGTTACCGGCACCGTTGCTCGTGACCAGTTTGTTGGTCCTTGGCAAGTACCAGTGGCCGACGTTGCCGTAACTACCTCTTCGTACGACTCTTACGTGGGTGAAGCCATGGCCATGGGTGAACGTACACCCGTGGCACTATTAGATGGCCCAGCTTCTGGTCGCTTAGCGGTTGCCGAAGCCATTACTAACTTAGCCGCAGCGCCAATTGCCAAATTGTCTGATGTTAAAATGTCAGCCAACTGGATGTGTGCAGCAGGTCATGAAGGCGAAGACTCTATTCTGTATAGAACTGTGAAAGCAGTCGGTATGGAATTATGCCCAGAGTTAGAGATTACTATTCCGGTTGGTAAAGACTCCATGTCGATGAAAACCAGCTGGCAAGAAAACGGTGAAGACAAAGCAGTAACTTCACCTACCTCATTAGTGATTACTGGTTTTGCGCCAGTAACCGATGCGCGTAAAGTACTAACACCAGAGTTAAAGCTTAATGAAGGTGAAACCGACTTAATCTTAGTTGACTTAGGCCGTGGTCAGAACCGTTTAGGCGGCTCTTGCTTGGCTCAGGTATACGGGCAAGTCGGTGCAATACCAGCTGACTTAGATGACGCAGAAGACTTAAAAGCCTTCTTTGCTGTTGTCCAAGGCCTAAACGCTGACGATAAAATACTGGCTTACCATGACCGTTCAGACGGTGGTTTGTTTGCCACAGTAGTAGAAATGGCCTTTGCCGCTCATTGTGGTGTTAACGTTAACCTAGATGTACTAGCAGACGATAACCAAGGTTTAGCAGCGGCCATGTTCTCAGAAGAGTTAGGTGCCGTACTGCAAATACGTCGCGATGACTTAGAAGAAGTTTTTGCTCAGTTTGAAGCTGCCGGTTTATCAGAGTGTACTTCTGTGATTGGTGCGCCTAACGAAGACGGACAAATTACCTTTAGCTTCCGCGAAGAAGACTTCCTCAGTGAGAGCCGGGTTAACTGGCATCGTACTTGGGCTGAAACCAGCTACAAGATACAGGCACTGCGTGATAACGCTGACTGCGCTAAACAAGAATTCGACAACTTGCTTGATGAAGAAGACCCAGGCTTGCACGCAAAGCTAACCTTCGATATTAACGAAAACATTGTCGCCGGCTTAAAAGACAAGCCTCGCGTAGCTATCTTGCGTGAGCAAGGCGTTAACGGTCATATAGAAATGGGTGCGGCTTTTGACCGTGCTGGCTTTAGCGCCATAGACGTTCACATGAGCGATATCTTATCTGGTCGTGTTAGCTTAAAAGACTTCCGTGGTTTGGTCGCTTGTGGTGGCTTCTCTTACGGTGACGTATTAGGTGCCGGCGCCGGTTGGGCTAAATCTATCCTGTTTAACGAACATGCACGCAATGAATTCAAAACCTTCTTTGAGCGCCCAGACAGCTTTACGCTAGGTGTATGTAACGGTTGTCAGATGCTATCTAATTTAGCCGAGCTGATTCCTGGTGCAGACCACTGGCCACGTTTTGTACGTAATACCAGTGAACAGTTTGAAGCGCGTGTAGCGATGGTTGAAGTACAAGAGTCCGACTCTTTATTCTTAACCGGTATGGCAGGTTCACGTATGCCTATTGCTGTAGCTCACGGTGAAGGGCGTGCTGAGTTTGCAAGCAGCAGCGATATCGACGAACTTGCAGGTCAGGTTGCTTTACGCTTCGTTGATAACTACGGCCAAGTAACAGAACGTTTCCCCTTTAATACCAACGGCTCGACCGAAGGTATTACTGGTTTAACCGCTGCTGATGGTCGTGTCACTATTATGATGCCGCACCCTGAACGCTTATTCCGTGCTATCCAAAACTCTTATATTCCAGAAGGCTGGAGTGAGGATGGTGCATGGTTACGCATGTTCCGTAATGCACGCTTATGGTGTGAGCAAGACTAAGTCTTGTTCGCAATGCGCCTTATAGCATTATGTTAAAGCGGCTTCGGCCGCTTTTTTATTTAATTTAATAAGTGTTTTCTAGGCTGAAATCGTAAGTTGTCACATTAGTATCAATAGGGGGTTGGCAGTAGTTCACACACTAAAATACTTTCCTTGCGCTTAATTTCACCATCGATTAAACTGTGCGCCCTAATTATAGGCCCTGAGCTTCTGGGATATGCCATTTTGGGTATTCGGGATGCAAAGGAATTGAAACGGCAGGCAATCTCAAACCCTGCTCTAGATAAAACGATCGGAGTGAACACTTTTATGGTAGTAATCCGTTTAGCCCGCGGTGGCTCTAAAAAACGTCCTTTTTATCACATTCATGTAGCAGACTCGCGCTCACCTCGCGACGGTCGCTTTATCGAGCGTCTTGGGTTTTTTAACCCCGTTGCTCGCGGCCAAGAAGAACCAAGCCGTATCGACCTTGAGCGTGTTGAATACTGGATTGGTAAAGGTGCACAGCCTTCTGAGCGTGTAGCTACACTAATTAAAGAAGCCAAAAAAGCTCAGGCTTAATTGGTTTTAGAGGAATTTGCGTTGTCTAACAAAGCTGAGGAACAAGAACTCACCATTCTTGGAAAAATTACCACAGCCTTTGGGATAAAAGGATGGGTTAAAGTGTATTCGTACACAGATCCAACCTCCAATATTTTGAACTACCCGCTTTGGTTACTAAAAATTAATAACCAATGGCAAGAATTTAAAGTAACAGGCAGCCAAATCCACACTAAAGGTTTAGCAGTATCTCTAGAAGGAATAGCAGACCGCGATGCCGCATTAGCGCTATCAAAGGTTGAAATAGCAGTACCGACTAGCGAACTTCCTGAACTTGAAGATGATGAACATTATTGGTTCCAGTTAATAGGCTTGAAAGTGGTTAACACTGAAGGCGAGTGGTTGGGCCAGGTAAAAGAATTACTGGATTCAGGTGGCGGTAATCAAGTGATAGAGGTTAAAGGCTGCGAAGGCAGCATTGATGATCAACAGCGCTTAATTCCCTTTGTTGAACCGATAGTTCTAGATGTTGACCTCGAGAAAGGTGAAATCTTGGTTGACTGGCAAGCGGATTTTTAACCGGTGTGGTTTGGAGTAATCTCACTTTTTCCTGAAATGTTTCAGGCGTTAACTGAACACGGTGTAAGTGGTCGTGCAGTTAAACAAGAAAAAGTGACTATCAAATGCTGGAATCCTCGTGATTTTGCACATGATAACTACCAAACCGTGGATGATCGTCCCTACGGTGGCGGCCCTGGTATGTTGATGAAAATTCAACCTCTACAAGATGCTATTCAGGCAGCTAAACAAGCTGCAGGAGAAGGCGCTAAGGTGATTTACTTATCACCTCAAGGTCGCAAGTTAGATCAACAAGGTGTGCTTGAGCTTGCTCAGCAACCCAAACTGATCTTAGTCGCAGGGCGATACGAAGGCATTGATGAGCGTTTAATTGAGCGCGAAATTGACGAAGAGTGGTCTTTGGGTGATTTCGTATTAAGTGGGGGTGAATTAGCCGCCATGACCTTGATGGACGCAGTCATACGATTGATTCCTGGTGTGTTAAACCATGATCAATCGGCCCAGCAAGACTCCTTTATGGAAGGCTTGTTAGATTGTCCACATTATACTCGTCCTGAAGAATATGAAGGGCAGCGAGTGCCGGAAGTGTTGCTTAGCGGCAATCATGAAAAAATACGTCAGTGGCGCTTAAAGCAGTCACTGGGCAGAACCTGGCAAAGAAGACCCGATTTACTAGAAAACTTGGAATTGACGAAAGAGCAACACAGGTTATTGACAGAATTTCTGAGCGAAAACCAAATGAATTCGCTGGACTGTTAAGGAGCGAACAATGAGCAGCAAGAACCTAGTTATACAACAAATTGAAAATGCCCAATTAAAGGCAGAAGTACCTGCATTCAACACTGGTGATACAGTGATTGTTAATGTGAAAGTAAAAGAAGGTGCTCGTGAGCGTATTCAGGCTTACGAAGGTGTAGTTATCGGTATTCGTAACCGTGGCTTAAACTCAGCCTTTACAGTACGTAAAATATCTCATGGTGTTGGCGTTGAACGTACGTTCCAAACGCACAGCCCGCTAGTTGCAGATATTGAAGTTAAACGTCGCGGTCTAGTACGTAAAGCTAAGCTTTACTACTTACGTGAGCGTAGTGGTAAATCTGCTCGTATTAGAGAAAAGATTTAACCATAATAAGAAACGGGCTTCGGCCCGTTTTTTATTTATATGCATTTCATGACTGAAACTAAACGCAGAAGCAGTTATCCTAAGTCGTTAGTCATAAGAGGTTTACGATGAAAAAAATAATACTCGGTGCACTACTGGTAGTTTTTGGTGTAGCAGCACAAGCGGTCGAGGTCGACTTAGTTAAGAAAGTAGAAGCTCGTTTAATTTCTGCTTTTGGTCCTATGCTACAAGTTAGAACGGTTGAACCATTGGCTGAAAAACAGCTGTTAGAAGTAGTATTGATTGACGGTTCAGTTGTACACATGACACCCGATACCAACTTCTTTATTTATAACGACTCTCTATACCACCTAACCAGCTCAGGTGCTGAGAACGTTACCGAAAACCGTTTGAATCCTAAGCGTGCCGCTGCCTTAAAATCAGTAAAAGACGAAGATACTGTCTACTTTGCTGCTAAAGGAAAGCAAAAAGCAGTTATTGATGTCTTTACAGATATTGATTGCCCCTACTGTCAGAAACTTCACCAAGAAGTTCCACGTTTAAATGAGCTAGGCGTTTCTGTACGTTATTTTGCCTATCCTCGTAGCGGTATAGTTAATCCGCAAAACGGCCAAGAAACAGAGTCATACAGTAAAGTGAATTACGTTTGGTGCTCGAAAGATTCTGCCAAAGCCATGACCCAAATTAAATCAGACCAACACGATATAACTATGCTAGCCCAGCGTTTACGCCAAGGTGCTGGTGCAGATGTTCAAAAACAGTATCAAAAGCTGACTGATGAAATGCGTAAAACGGTTACCAGTATTAAAGACTGTAATTCCCCAGTTGCAGACCAGTTTGAGCTAGGCCATCAATTAGGCGTTACGGGGACACCTGCTATCTTCACAGAAAAAGGTGAGCTAATACCTGGTTACATGCCGGCCGATGACTTAGTGCGTCGTTTAGGTATATAAGGCCAGTAATAGTATTTTCTTAAATAAGCACGAAGCAAGGAAGTTTTGTGCTTATAAACCTTATTTGCAGTTAAATTCACTTTTACGTGTCATTATAGATCTCTCTACAGAGATGCTTGCTTGAATCTTTACTCCCCTCTTTCTGTTAATCCACTATTCATATTTTATGTTGCTAAGTAAATAGGCTTTTATTGTCTATGGAGCTAATTATTTTACTGCTATATGCAAATACAATAATAAATATTCATGGTTGAAAAACGACCACTCAGAGCAGGGCTTGTGGTACCAAGCCTTTGCCTACTTTATCCAAATGATATGCACAATGTTATCCACAGAAACTGTGGAAGGTTAAGTTTTCAGTAAAGAAAAACTAGGTAGAAAGTAGCTGTTTTATTGGTTTTTTATATTTTAATTGCTTGACTTGTACGAAGTTTAAATAATTATTAACAATTGTTGCTTGTTCTCTTAATAACTAATGTTTACCAATAAATCAATAGTAATTGGCAGAGGCAGGTTCGTAACATATTGAATGTTAACGATAATTTATATCGGCTTGTTTTTTGTACAAAGTACGCTAGCACGCATGGATACTTGATTTCTAGTAGTTATCTATAACTTACCCCAAGAGTTATCCACAGAATGTGGTGATAACTCCAAAGGCCTAGATATTATGGGGGTTTGCGGCTTGTATGCTGCAGCTCAATGGATGTTTGTACTCAACGATAGACTGGCTTATTGTTGTTAGAAAATAAACAATGGCAAACATCAGGTTGAAACTACTGAAGGTCTTAATGTCCAAATTCGGTTTGGCTGTATTTTTATTGCTGCTTTTTGGTTCTGCTTTAGCTGAGTCTGTTAGTTGGGATAATAAAGCTAACTGGCAAAGTCGTAGCAGTGCGCATTTTATAATTCACTTTCCTGCTGCTTTAGATACAACCGCCATACAAGCCCTAGCGATTGCAGAGCAAGTTCATCATCAATTATTGCCTTTCTTCTTTAACACACCTCTTAATGCACCCCTTAAAAAAACTGAGCTAGTGTTAGTAGATGATTATGATTATTCCAATGGTTGGGCTACAGCATTACCCTTCAATCAAATACGCTTATATGTGAACCCGCCTGAAAACGTTGATAGTCTTGAGCATATGGACGATTGGCTGCATGGTTTAATTTTGCATGAGTACGTTCATATCTTGCATTTAGATATGGGGGCAGGGGTTACGCAGTTTGGTCGTCGTATTTTTGGACGCTTACCTTGGTTGTTTCCTCATCAATTCACGCCCTCTTTATTTAAAGAGGGGCTAGCGGTTTATTTGGAAACAGACAAGGAACAAGGTTATGGTCGCTTGGATGGCAGTTACTTACCCATGCAAATGCGTGCTGAGCTGTTAAGTCATGACGGTGATGATCTTAACCGAGCCGTTATTCCTTTAAGAGACTGGCCCAGCGCCAAACCGTATTTATACGGCGCTTACTTCTGGAGTTTTGTATCTGATCGATATGGTGAAGAGAAAATCCGTAAGTACTTACATGCTTATAGTCATCAAATAATCCCGTACTTTTTTCAAAATCGAGTGGCTAAATCGGTCTTTGGTAAGGATTTTGAGGCTTTATGGGCTGAGTACTTGATTTGGTTAAAGATCAAAATTGAAATACCAGAGCATACAAATGAATCTAATGCCTTACCAACTCTAGCTAATAGTCAACAAGTAACAGCAGTAAGCTCAGCAGGATTATGGCAAGTAGAAGCTAATGGTGAAGACCGGGCTACAATTTTGTTATGGCAAACACAGCCGCAACCCCAACAACCGCAGAAACTAACTTTCACTCATACAAAAAATGTCAGTTTTATGGATGCTGGTGTTGATGGCACTTTGGCTGTCTCTAGGTTAATTCCCTATGCCAGCGGTCAAGCTTTCAACGATGTTTTTCTATGGCATAAAGACAAAGGCTGGCAGCGGCTGACTTATAAGCAACGCTTTACCAAAGTACGCTGGTTAGATAGTGAAACCCTAATAGCCAGTCGTAAAGTATTAGGGGTCAGTGAGATTTGGCAACTAGACCGACAAGGGCGCATGCATAAGCTATGGCAGGGTGAGCAAGGAGAGTCGCTAGGCAGCTTTGCGCTCCACCCTAGTGGCACAAGCTTGGTGGCGTCAATAAAGCGCCCTCAAGGTGG
>Ga0209075_1001631_pt1 | contig 20923 bp, 18 predicted proteins | sample Stecom2011_FD_187523 | JGI IMG/M metagenome (GOLD analysis project Ga0209075, IMG submission 187523) | Agricultural soil microbial communities from Utah to study Nitrogen management - Steer compost 2011 (SPAdes) (version 2) | ecosystem: Environmental > Terrestrial > Soil > Agricultural land...
AAAGGATGAACGGTTACGGTAACCGTTGCTGTGTTCTCGCAACCGTTGGCATCTGTAACTAAAACTTCATAGGTAGTAGTAGTGAGTGGTGAGACTGTAATCTCGGAAGTAGTATCACCTGTACTCCATAAGTATTCAACACCTCCGCTAGCCGAAAGCGTAGTACTTTCTCCGATACAAATAGCCACATCTTCTCCTGCATCTGCCAAAGGCAAAGGATGAACCGTTACGGTAACCGTTGCTGTATTTTGACAACCGTTGGCATCTGTAACTAAAACTTCATAGGTAGTAGTAACCAAAGGCGAGACTGTCATCTCGGGAGTAGTAATAATAGTAGGTAAAGTATTCATATTTGAAGTACCTCCTGCTATACTCCATAAATAACTAATACCTCCACTAGCTAAAAGAGTGGTACTTTCTCCGATACAAATGGCTACATCTTCTCCTGCATCTGCCAAAGGCAAAGGATGAACTGTTACCGTTACTTCAGCTGTATTTTGACAACCGTTAGCGTCTGTAACCAACACTTCATAGGTAGTAGTAATCAAAGGTGAAACAATAATCTCCGAAGTAGTATCACCTGTATTCCATAAATATTCAACATCTCCAAAACCACTTCCTGTAGCAGTAAGCGTTGTACTTTCTCCATAACAAATAACCACATCAGACCCTACACTTACAGAAGGAAGCGGATTTACGGTGATGTCGATACTACTCGTTGCAAGACAAGGAACGGCACCAAGTGAATAATGTATTGTATGGGTTCCTACTCCAGCTAAAGATGGATTAAACATTCCTGATGAAGAAACTCCAGGCCCTGACCATTCCCCACCCATATGAGAAACCATTAACTGAGTAGAATTATCATCCAAACAAAATTCTCCTGGATCGATTATTGTCAAATCAGGCATACCACTTTGCGCACCATTCGGGTGTAATGATAAAGTAAAATTATTGGAGGGAGCTCCTCCCGAAGTATTTCCGTCACTCCAGTTCTCCACAACTATCATAATTACATCTCCTGCTGCCACATTAGGTGCTGGAACTGAACTATTACAAGGAAAAGCTGTACCAAACTGTACACATCCATTAGCATAATCTGCATAATTACACCCCAGTTGATTTGAGGTACTAAGAATTGAGGTACAAGGGGCAACTCCTGGAGGAATATTAAATATAGCAACATCCAAAAACCCAGTATTTACGTCTCCGTCAATAAGTAAGTTAAGAGGTCCGCCTTGTGTAATATATAAAGTAATATAGGCAGCCGAATCTCCAATCCAGTCTAAACATGTTCCTACCGAACTTCCTGGAGTACTAAAAATAAAAGGACCTGCTGTTCCCGATTGACAAATTGATGCTTGAACATGACATTGAGCAGATAGCTTTACATTGAACAAGATTCCCGAAAAGAATAAAAGAAATAATAAGTATTTTTTTTTCATCAGAATTTCTGTATTAAATTATTCTAAAAACAAATGAGCTATTAACAATCCTGAACAAAAAAACCTTTTTTAACATGAAAAGAATGACAAAAAGGTCGAAACAAAACCATCTTCCTATAAAAAAGAGAAGCTATTAACTTATCTTTTTTCCACCAATCTTATCTTAACTACTCTAAAACCGACTTAATTCTTTTTATCAAATTATTACCGGTAATAACAAATAAACGTAGTACTAATAAAAACATCACCTCCACAAAACTATGAACTTAAAACCACTGTTTAGGGTGTCTTAAATGCCTTATAAGTTAAAATATCAGAAGACATAAACATAAATTAACAAATCCTTTTTGTTTTAATAATAAAACCCTCAAAAACACTTAGATATCTATCAAAAAGAAATCATAATACTCTAAAGTTTCCATAACTATGATGAAAATTTAATAGCCATCTATTGAAGAAAAGGAGTAAAAGTATTCTTCCAAGAAAAAACAGTGGGTGTAGACCGATAAAATAAAAAATAATCTTAAAACATTTTTTTAGCCTAATCTAAATTTATATTTTTGCCAGGCTAACAAATATTTATCAATCTTAATTATATGAAATCTTTTCTCTATATTGCTTTATTCTTATCTTCAATATGCGCCATAGCTCAAACAGGAAGTCTTAAAGGAACTATTACATCCCAAGACAAAAGAGTCGAAGGAGCAAGTATTTCGATTACCGGAACGCCTCTATACACAAAAACCGATAGCAACGGAAATTTCGAGCTTACAAACATTCCTATCGGAACGCAAAGAATATCGGTGTCTTCGGTTGGATATAGAAGTATTAATGAATCGGTTATCATAGAGGAGAACCGAGTATCGACTATCGAGTTTAAAATTCAAGAAGATTTATTAGATATAGAAGAGGTTGTAATTACAGGTACGCGTAGCGAAGTACCTCAATACCGTTCACCTGTGATTGTGAGTAGAATTAATAGTAAATCATTTGAAACTACTCAATCTTTAAGCCTTTCGGAAGGACTAAATTTTAGTCCTGGATTACGTTTGGAAACTAACTGTCAAAATTGTGGTTTTACGCAAGTAAGAATGAACGGGCTCGAAGGTCCTTATTCTCAAATTCTTATAAACAGCCGACCTATTTTCTCAGCACTTGTCGGAGTATATGGCTTAGATATGATTCCTGCTTCAATGATTGACCGAGTGGAAGTTATTCGAGGTGGTGGAAGTGCACTTTATGGTGGGAGCGCTATTGCAGGTACTATCAATATAATTACTAAAGATCCTATTGAAAACACTTTCGAAATCGGAACTAATTATTCTTTTATCGATTATGATTCTCCTGACAGAACCTTAAGTGCCAACGGAAGCATCGTAAGTGAGGACCTCAACAAAGGAATGAGTTTTTATGCTTATAATCGTGACAGAAAGCCTTGGGATGCAAATGGTGATGGGTTTTCTGAAATGACAAAACTCAAAAACACAACCTTCGGGTTTGATGCTTTTTGGAATACATCTGATTTAAGCAAACTTAAACTTAATGTTTTTAACATCAGCGAATTTCGTAGAGGAGGAAATCATTTTCACTTACCTGCTCACCAAACTGATATCACCGAACAATTAGACCATAAAATTTTGGGTGGAGGATTGTCTTTCGAAAAATTCTCCTCAAACTACAAACATAAATTTTCGATTTATACTTCTGCACAAACTGCGAAAAGAGAAAGCTATTACGGAGGAGGAGGACGCGTCCTACAAGAAGGAGATGTATTGACTCCCGAAGACATCTTGGCTATTAATGCATATGGAAATTCCAAAGATTTGTCATTGGTCGGAGGACTACAATACTCGTATGAATTCAACGAAAAATTCCTTTTACTTTCAGGTTCAGAATATCAAGTAAACGACGTGGAAGACAGAATGCCTGGTTACAATCGACTTATTGACCAAAAAGTAGGAACACTAGGGCTTTATTCACAACTAGAAATCAAACCAACCGATAAAATGACATTTTTGGTAGGTGCTCGATACGACAACGTAAATATTAACGGAACTTATGACCTGGATGTCGAATCATTTGAAGACAAGAAAAACATCAACGTTTTTGTTCCAAGGCTGACTGCCATGTATTCAATCACAGATTATCTAAAAGCTCGTGCTTCATTCTCACAAGGATATAGAGCACCACAAGCTTTTGATGAAGATTTACATATCGAAACCGTTGGTGGAGCAGCTATGTTTACCCGATTGGATCCAAACCTAAAAACCGAACGTTCAAACAGCTTTAACGCTTCTTTAAATTTCACGAAAAACCTTGGAAACGTACAATCAAATATTGTTTTAGAAGGTTTTCACACCAAATTAAATGATGCTTTTATCACCTCAAACCCAAGTGAACTTCCGAGTGGAATTGCCGTGGCAACCAAAAGAAACGGAAGTGGAGCAACTGTTACCGGACTCAATTTAGAATCGAGCTTTGCTGTCTCTAAAAAAATTAACTTCCAATTAGGAGCAACTCTTCAGAGCGCAAAATACACTGACAACGAGGTAATTTGGGAATCCGAAGACGGACAGGAAATCATCACGACTAAAAAGATGTTGAGAACACCCGACTTGTACGGATATTATACCTTTAACTATAATCCAATCGAAAAACTTACACTTTCACTTTCGGGAGTTTATACCGGAAAGATGAATGTTTCACACTTGATAGATCCAACTACCGAACGTACCGTTATCAAAAACGTTAAAGACTTTATCGAAAACAACATCAAAGTAGCATATGATTTTGACATTAAAGACAATTGTATTCAGGTTTATACAGGAATTCAAAACATGTTTAATGCTTATCAAAAAGACTTTGACAAAGGAGCCCTTAGAGATGCCAATTATATTTATGGTCCTACCCGACCTCAAACCTTTTTTATAGGAATGAAATACACTTTAAACTAAATTGATGTTTATGACTAATTCTGAAGAAAACTATCTGAAAACCATATATCACATCTCTTTGCATTCTGATTCAGGCATAACAACCAACGCAATTGCAAATGCTATGGAGAGCAAGCCTTCTTCTGTGACAGACATGATTCAGAAGTTAGCCGAGAAAGAATTGGTTTTGTACAAAAGGTACCAAGGCGTTGAACTTACCGAAAAGGGTAAAAAAGAAGCTATATATATTGTAAGAAAACATCGACTCTGGGAATGTTTTTTAGTAAACAAACTTGGGTTTTCATGGGATGAGGTTCATGACATTGCCGAACAATTAGAGCATATTAATTCTGAAAAACTCATTGACAATCTTGATAAATTTTTAGATTTCCCGACAAAAGATCCTCACGGAGATCCTATACCCGATAAAAACGGGAATCTCCCAACCATAAAACGACAGTTACTGTCTTATGCGCCCTATCATACCAAACTTATATTTGTAGGAGTTAACGATCACTCCTCTGCATTTTTGCAATATTTAGATAAACAAAGTATATCCCTAGGAGTAAGTATTGAAATTTTAGAGAAAGAAGAGTTTGACCATTCACTCAAAATTCGCGTAAATAATCGTGAGATTATTATTTCTGATGTAATTGCAAACAATATATTTGTCAAATAAAAAAACACGAGCTTATAGCTCGTGTTTTTGTTTGTTTAAATCTGTTTTTACTTTTTTACCTCATAATTGTTTGCTTCCTATCCGGACCAACCGAGATAATTTTTATAGGAACTTCTAATTCACTTTCGATAAAAGCAACGTAATCTTTTAGCTCTTGCGGAAGTTGGTCATAAGAAGTCATTTGTGTTAAATCTGTATTCCAACCCTTTTTTTCTACATAGACAGGTTCTACATTCTCAGGTTCGATGTTATACGGAAAATGATGGATAATTTCTCCTTTATATTTATATCCCGTACATACTTTCAGGGTATCAAAACCTGACAAAACATCTCCTTTCATCATATAAAGCTCAGTTACTCCATTGACCTGAACAGCATATTTCAAAGCTACTAAATCTAACCAGCCACAACGTCTTGCACGTCCTGTTACCGAGCCAAACTCGTTTCCGACTTTAGCCATTGTGTCTCCTACCTCATCAAAAAGTTCGGTCGGAAACGGTCCGCTACCCACTCGGGTGGTATAGGCTTTAAAGATTCCGAAAACTTCTTTTATCTTATTCGGAGCTATTCCGAGTCCGGTACAAGCTCCTGCAGCGGTAGTATTAGAAGAAGTCACAAACGGATAGGTTCCGAAATCAACATCCAAAAGCGATCCTTGAGCTCCTTCGCACAAAATTGACTTTCCTTCTTTTATTGCTTGATTCAGATAAGCTTCACTATCGATAAAGGTAAGTTTTTTAAGTTCTTCGATTGAAGTGAAAAATTCGTCTTCCAGTTCTTTAAGGTTATATTGCAAATCTACATCATAAAAAGCAATCATTGCTTCGTGTTTATCTGCTAAAGCCCTATATCTTTCTTTAAAATCCGAAAGTTCTACATCACCTACTCTGATTCCGTTTCGTCCGGTTTTATCCATATATGTAGGTCCGATTCCCTTAAGAGTGGAGCCGATTTTTGCTTTTCCTTTTGAAGCTTCCGAAGCAGCGTCCAAAAGTCGGTGAGTAGGCAAAATCAGGTGAGTTTTTCTAGAAATAAGCAACCTTGAATAAATATCAATATTAAATTTTTCTAACCCTTCTATTTCTTTAATAAAAACTACCGGGTCCATCACTACTCCATTTCCGATAATATTGATGGATTTTTTGTGGAAAATTCCTGATGGAATCGTTCTGAGCACGTGTTTGATTCCGTCAAATTCCAAAGTATGTCCTGCATTAGGTCCTCCTTGAAAACGTGCAATAATGTCGTATTTTGAAGTGAGTACATCAACGATTTTACCTTTTCCTTCGTCTCCCCACTGCAATCCGAGTAGTAAATCTACTGTCATTGTGTTGTATAAGTTTTAGTTTGTTAGTTGTCGTTTGTAGAATCTGTTTTTTTGGTACCGTAGAAATAAAGTGAGTGACTGTGCACATCTACTCCAAAAAGATCTTCTATTGTTTGTTTAATAGTTTGAATTCTAGGGTCACAAAACTCAATTACCTCACCTGTATTGGTAATAATAATATGATCGTGTTGTTTGTCGAAATATGACTTTTCATAATGAGCTTGGTTTTGTCCGAATTGATGTTTGCGAACCAGCCCACATTCAAGAAGAAGTTCAATTGTATTATATAGCGTTGCACGACTCACACGATAGTTTTTGTTTTTCATTTTAATATAAAGCGACTCTATATCAAAATGGTCGTGACTATCGTAGATTTCCTGCAAAATTGCATACCTTTCGGGTGTTTTTCTATGCCCCTTATTTTCAAGATACTCGGTAAAAACAGTTTTTACGATTTCTTGATTTTTTTCGTTTGAAGCGCTTGTCTGTGTCATATCCTGCAAAGGTACTTTTTTTAGTTTAAATCTACAATAACCAAATATTAAACCTGTTGTTTGTCAAAAACTAATTGTAAGCCATTATCAACCAAATGAGCGATTTGCGGACGATTTTGTTTTACTTTTTCGAGATGAGCAAGCACTTTTTGCACAAAATCAGAGTTGTTTTGTTGGTGTGCTAATTCTACTATCTCCACAGAAAGTAGCCAATCATTAGGATGTGATGAAGAAACTAATCCGAACGCTTCTTTAAGAGTGGTATCAGATGGTTTTCCTTCTCTAATATTCCGAACAGAAGCATATAGTTTTTCTAACTCTTCTCGTTCGGGAGTTATTTTCGCTTTTATAGTTTTAGAGGAAGGAACATGAGTAATCATATCAAAACTTTTCACATCTGCAGGACCTGAAAAACCAGATACGATTTCTTTTCCAACTGCCATATCATACGTTCCCCATTCCGGTCTAAAAAGTATTTCATCTCCATGAGTTACCGTACAATCTTTAAAACTTATCAATATTATTTTTCCTTGTAAATTTCTCGAACCTGTAATGATTTCTCCTTTTACCGTAATATCTCCTTCAAATTCAAGAGTAACGGTTTTTCCTTCGTAGATATTATAAGCCATAAGATCTCTCGGACTCATATCTTCGATAGCCAGGTTGATTCCTTTTAGTGTTCCAATCGGGCTTCCGAATCCGTCAGCATGGTATTCTGTAGAATGTCCTACCAGCTCTTTTTCTCGATAAGCCAAAGCTGTTTTGCCTGTAGTTTGTATATAAACCGGATTTCCTTTGTGTTTAATAGCATTAGTAAAAACTCCAGAAATTTGCAATCCTGTACTGAGCTCGATAGTTCCTAATGCTTTAGAGTTAATCAATTTTTTTATTGCACTGTATCCTCCTGTACGCAAGGCCATTTTATTAGCAAACTCTTCGAGCACCATACTCAGATGGGCAAAATCAGGAGTTACGTATAGCTGAGGTTGGGGTTTGGTAATATCAAAGTTTTGCTCAGCTGCTTCAATCGAATACGGTATTTTTTTTACATTATCAGTCATACACCAAGCACTCTCACCTATTGACGACAACAACCCTGCTCCGTAAATTTTAGGATTGTCCACTGTTCCGATAAGTCCGTATTCAACCGTCCACCAATGCAAGTTTCTAATTTTTGCCATTTCAGACAATTCTCCCATATTATTCTGTAGTTCTTCAACTGCTTTTTCGGCTTTATCTATTTCTTCTTGCGGAGTACCTTCGGCTTCTTTTAAGATGGATAGCAAGCGAATTGCTTCGTACATTTCGTAATCTCGAGCTGAGGAAATTGCTTTACATCCAATTTCACCAAAACGTCTTAAATATTCTGCATACTCCGGATTTGCAATAATAGGAGCATGTCCTGCACCTTCGTGAATAATATCCGGAGCGGGAGTATATTCTATATGTTCTAGTTGACGAATATCTGATGCGATTACCAGCACATTATAAGCTTGGAATTCCATAAAAGCATTCGGAGGGATAAAGCCATCAACGGCTACAGCAGCCCATCCGATTTCCTTTAAAATTCGGTTCATTCCGTACATACTCGGAATTGATTCAATAGAAATTCCTGTTTTGCGCAATCCTTCGAGGTACGATTCATGAGCTACTTTACCTAAATAGTCTACATTTTTACGCATAACATACCTCCAAACCGCCTGATTAATCGGAGTATAATCTTCGTAATCCTGAGGTTTTATAAACTGTTTTAGATGATCCGGCAAGGAATCTATCAAGTGATTGCTTTCGTATCCTGTTTCCATAATCTTTACAAAAAGAAATTTGGGTTAAATATACGATTTTAGTTTAATTGATTCAAGTTAATAATTATCGAGCTTCTAAAACTTGACGATTAAGAGTCTCTTTTTCTCGGGTGGAATTTATTTATTATTTCAGACAAGTGTTTTCTGTCTAAGTGCATATAAACTTCGGTTGTAGTAATAGATTCGTGTCCTAACATGAGTTGGATTGACCTTAAATCTGCTCCATTTTCGAGTAGATGCGTAGCAAACGAATGTCTGAAAGTATGAGGAGAAATTGTTTTGTTGAGTTCGATCTGAACCGCTAAGTTCTTGATAATCGTAAAAACCATAGCCCTTGTAAGTCCTTTCCCTCTTCTGTTTAAAAAGAGTGTGTCTTCAAAACCTTTTTGTACCGGAAAATAAGGCCTACATTCTTTTCGGTATAATTCAATCAATTTTTGGGTACTTCTCCCAATAGGAACAAAGCGTTGTTTATCACCTTTACCAGTTATTTTTACGAACCCCTCGTCAAAAAACAAATCAGAAATCTTAAGCGTTGTGAGTTCTGAAACGCGAAGTCCGCAGCTATAAAGCATTTCTAGTATAGCTTTGTTGCGATGAGCCAAAACTCTTGCTTCTTCAGATGTGCTGTCAAACTGTATGGCATTTATCAGATTATCAATATCCTCAACCGAGAGCACATCGGGTAGTTTTCTGCCTATTTTAGGAGTTTCAATCAATTCTAGCGGATTAGTTTTTCGGTAATCTTCAAAAATCAAGTAATTAAAAAAACTTTTTAATCCTGAAATAATACGAGATTGTGAGCGCGGATTTATTTCTTTTGAAACTTCGTATATAAAATACTGAACTTGTTCTTCCGATATAGCTACAGGAGAAACCTCTATGGATTTACTTTCTAAAAAGCGGCAGAGTCGTTGCACATCAAAAACGTAATTTTCGATAGAATTTTTCGACAATCCTCTTTCGATTTTCAAATAATTCTTATAATCGGTGATATATCTTTCCCACTTTTTCATCCCATTATTTTCTCATTCAGACTTTATCTTCTAACAAGGGGACAAACCTAAAGGTTCCGAACTCGTGTTTTTCGAATTGAGTTTCGTTTTTTCGGATCAGCATGGTCATAACCTGCACTTCATCTCCGAGCGGGATAACCAGCCTCCCTCCTATTTTTAGCTGAGCCATAAGTGCATTCGGAATTATTTTTGCTCCTGCTGTTACCAAAATCGAATCAAATGGTGCTTCTTCCGGAAGTCCTTTGTATCCATCGCCAAAAATTAGTTTTTTCGGACGTACACCAATTTTGGGCAAAAAAATTTTGGTCTTTTTAAAGAGTTCGTTTTGTCTTTCGATGCTGTAAACTTTTGCACCCATCACACATAGCACAGCGGTCTGATAACCGGAACCTGTACCTATTTCTAAGACTTTATCTTCTTTTTTTACTTCGAGCAATTGAGTTTGAAAAGCAACCGTATAGGGTTGCGAGATTGTTTGTCCTGCACCTATAGGGAAAGCTTTGTCTTGATAAGCAAAATTCTCAAAACCAGAATCCAAAAATAAATGTCGAGGGATTTTTCGGATAGCTTCCAGCACTTCGACATCAGTAATTCCTTTTTCTTGCAAAGCTTCAACCAACTGGTTTCTAAGTCCTTTATGTTTTTGAGTATCGTTCAAGGCAATGTTTTTTTGGAGGTATAAAGTTAATAATTTTTTGTATCCTTACAAGGCAAAACAAGAAGTCTGCTAAGGCGACGGTTCTTAAAAAGTGTTATTTAACGAGGCATTAACATCTCAATAAATTAGCTATCAATACTTTTGTGATAAGTATTTCGACTATGAACACACCTTTTTCATATACGTTATTATTGTTTTTGGGATTCGGGATTTTGTTTTCTTCCTGTTCTGACCCTAAGTCAAACGACTATTCTGCTTATTTTGGAGGAGAAATTATAAACCCTAAAGATACATGGGTTTTCTTTTATAAAGGTGAAGAATTATTAGACAGTATTGCCTTAGACCAAGATAATCGCTTTTTAAAAAGATTTGACTCCTTACCCGTTGGTTTATACAGCTTTAAACACGAAGCTGAATATCAATATGTGTATTTTGACAAAAACGATAGTATAATGATTCGTATCAATACAAATGATTTTGACGAATCTTTAGTTTTTTGTGGACGTGGAGATGAAAAGAACAACTTCTTGGTCGAGATGTACTTAAAAAATCAAAAGGACAGAAATCTTATGTTTCCTACCTTTGATTTGGAAGAAGATAGTTTTAGTAAAAAGGCCGATTCTTCTTATCAAGAAATTTTAAAATTCTATACTTCAAAAAAAGAAGACATAAATTGGGACAATCATTTTGATATAATTGCAAGAGCTAGCGTAGATTATCCTTATTACACCAAAAAAGAATTTTACCCTGTTGCGCATCGAAGAAGAACAATGAAAGATATTCGCCAAAATCTTTCGCCTGAGTTTTATAATTATCGAAAAAAAGTAGACTTTAACAACGACTTACTTATTGATTTTTGGCCTTATATTCAATATATAAACACTACTATCGACAATATTGCCAACAGCGACAACAACGGTTTTTTATCTGATTCTCAAACTACACTTCGAAAAATTGAAATTGCAGATACAATTACCAATAATCAGATATTAAAGAATAAAATTGCAAATAATATTGCCTTTCGTTATCTCATGGATAAGGAGGAAAATGCAAACGATACTATATTTTTAGAAAGATATTTCGAAGTATCTAAAGACGATGACAAAAAGGAAAAGGTTAAAGAACTAGTGAATTCGATTCGAAATTTAACCTCAACAGGCCATCTTCCGACCCTTACTCTAAAAGACCTAAAAAACAACCTTGTTTCGACTGATGATTTGTTCGAACGCAAAACAATTCTATATTTTTGGTCGACAAGAAACGAGAGTCATTTTTTTGCTGTGCATCGCAAACTCCAAATGATTATAGAAAATCATCCAAATGTAGATTTGATTGCAGTAAACCTTGATGAAGGCTATGAAGATTGGATAGCTTTTTTAGAAAAAAACAGAAGGTTTGTACATCCTAAAATCAAACATTATCAAACTTCGGATTTTGAAAACCTAAAAGAAAAATGGGTGGTAACGCGCGAAACCAGAGCTTCAATTATAGACAAAAACGCTCAAATCATTAAAGGCTTTACCAATATCTTCGAGTCTACTTTTGACAAACAACTATAATTCTCACTATCTTTGTTCTCTGATAAACTTTAGTTTTTAGCATGAACGAATTACGAATCGTATTTATGGGAACTCCTGATTTTGCTACCGGAATTCTCGCTTCTATCTTAGAACAAAATTATAATGTAGTAGGGGTTATTACTGCTCCTGACAAACCTTCGGGAAGAGGACAAAAACTTTCGGCCTCGTCTGTCAAGCAATTTGCTCTTGAAAAAGGATTAAAAGTATTGCAACCGACAAATTTAAAAGACGAAAAATTTTTAGAAGAATTAAAGTCTTTAAACGCAAATCTGCAAGTTGTTGTGGCTTTTCGGATGCTGCCTAAACAAGTATGGGAAATGCCCGAATTAGGCACTTTTAATTTACACGCTTCTCTACTTCCGGATTATCGAGGAGCTGCTCCTATAAACTGGGCTATTATCAACGGAGAAAAAGAAACAGGAGTTACTACATTCTTTATTGACGAAAAAATAGATACAGGAGCAATGATATTAGCTGATCGTGTCGAGATAGGAGAAAATGAAACCGCAGGTGACTTACACGACAAGTTGATGAATTTAGGAAAAACAACTGTTATCAACACTCTTAGACTCATCGAAAAAGGAGAAATAAAAACTACGGTTCAACCTCATTCTGAAAATTTAAAAACAGCTTATAAGCTCAATAAAGAAAACACCAAAATCGATTGGACAGCATCGATGGACCATATCTACAACCTAATTCGAGGACTTTCTCCTTATCCATGTGCTTGGACGATTATTGAAGATAAACAAGAACAATGGAATGTGAAAATATACCAAGCAAAAAAAGAGATTGCCTCACATGATTATCTCATAGGAACACTGCTTTCAACAAAAAAAGAAATAAAAATAGCCGTCCGAGAGGGTTTTGTACATTTAACATCAATTCAGTTCCCTGGTAAAAAAAGAATGACAGCTCAAGAGTTCTTAAATGGGTTTGAATTTTCTTCAAACGCAAAAGTTTTATAAGTAGATTCATTTATTTTAGAACTCTTTATTAACAAATGACTGCAAGTTATTAACAAAACAATACAAAATACATTAAAATACTTGTATAAGTCATAAAAGCACCTAATTTTGTTTGAACAAAAGTAAGAATTGTTTAACCAAAACCATTAAATTATCAAATTATGAACAAATCAGAACTAATTGATGCTATTGCAGCTGATGCTGGAATTTCTAAAGTAGCTGCTAAGAAAGCATTAGAATCATTCACTGAGAATGTTTCTAATTCTTTGAAAAAGGGAGACAGAGTTTCTTTAGTAGGATTCGGATCTTTCTCTATTTCTAAGAGAGCTGCAAGAGACGGAAGAAACCCTCAAACAGGAAAAACTATCAAAATCGCTGCTAAAAACGTAGTAAAATTTAAAGCTGGTGCTGATTTAGAAGGTGCTGTAAACAAAAAGAAATAATTTTGTTTATTTCAAAAAATTAGAAGGTGCTGTAAACAAGCACCTTTTTTTATGTAGTGTTAAAAAAGATATGGACTATGCTTGATAATATTCAAAAAGGAAAATTACTTTTAGCCGAACCTGCGTTACTTCAAGACATGACATTTGCTAGAGCTGTTATTCTGATTGTAGAATACAACTCGGATGGAGCGGTCGGTTTTATACTCAATAAACCCATTAGTTTTACTGCATCTGATTTGGTACCGGATATGAATGCTCCGTTTCCGCTTTATAGTGGAGGTCCGGTAGAACAGGATAACCTCTATTTTATTCACAGCAAACCCGAAATTATTCCGTTTAGCACTGAAATTTGCGAAGGAGTCTTTTGGGGAGGAGACTTTGAAGCAGTAAAAAAACAAATCGAACTAGGGAATATCTCTGAAAACGAAATTCGATTCTTTTTAGGATATTCGGGTTGGTCTGCAGGACAATTAGAAAGCGAAATACAATCTAATTCATGGATTGTAATGCCTAATCCTTATAAAAACGACATTCTATCCAAAGCAAAAAAAGATGTATGGAAAGAACAACTAAAGACCTTAGGCGAAAAATATGCTATTTGGGTAAATGCTCCGGAAAATCCGGAATTTAATTAATATCCGTTTTATAAATTATCCATGAATACTTTCTTTTTTGCCATAGTTCTGAATAATCTTAGCCTCGTATTCTAGCCATTCTTTCCAACGCTTTTCAACATCCACATCCGTTGCATATTTTCGGGCATAGCCTAAAAACGTGGTGTAATGATTGGCTTCAGAAATCATCAATTCGTGATAAAACTTTTTTAGCTCTTCGTCTTTAATATTTTGCGAAAGCACTCTAAACCTCTCGCAACTACGAGCTTCAATCATGGCTGCAAAAAGCAAACGATCAATAAAAGATTGGTTGCGAGAACCGTCTTTTTTTAAAAATCGCATGAGTTCATTTACATAATCATCTCTGCGTTCTCTGCCAAAAGTATAGCCTCGTTCTTTTATAATATCGTGAACCATTTTAAAGTGTTGCATTTCTTCAATGGCAATATCTGCCATTTCGGACACTAAATCCTCATGCTCCGAATTATTGATAATAAGCATAATCGCATTGGTAGCTGCTTTTTGCTCACACCAAGCATGGTCTGTTAAGATTTCTTCAAGATTACTTTCTGCAATTTTAGCCCACCTCGGGTCTGTGGGAAGTTTTAAACCAAGCATAACAAATTATTTTATACAAAAATCGGGTTTTTTATATAAGAATACAAGTATGCCCTTCAGATGATTTCGTTGTGCATTTTATTTGCCGATACAGAAAGTAACAAAGGTAGTAAAATCAATGCTTTGAGCGTTTCGAGGGACAAATATGTGCCAAAAGTTGCGAAATCATACGTTTTCAAAGGTAGAAATAGGCAGTTTTACAACTCTGTTTTTAATTCATAATAAGTGCTTCTTCCTCCTGAATTTGCTTTAATCAAAATTCCTTTATTCACTAAATCAGTAATATCTCTCAAAGCGGTATCTTGTGATGATTTAGTTATTTTTGCCCATTTTGAAGTTGTTAAGTTACCTTCAAAATTATCCATTAGTTTATTGAGCATTTTTTGCTGACGTTCATTACTAATCTTACCTGCATTTTTTGCCCAAAACTGATGTTTCCTTACAACTTTATCGATAATCGTATTAGAAGAAAGTATTGCATTCTTCAAACATTCAAGAAACCAAACTATCCACTGGGTAATATCTAAATCATCTTTTTGGGTGTGTTCTAATATTTTGTAATACGATTTTCTTTCATTCTTGATTTGAGCCGACATACTGTAAAAACGTTGGTTTACTCCGTCAGCTTTAGAAAGTTGCATATCGGTAATAGCACGAGCAATACGACCGTTTCCATCATCAAATGGATGTATGGTTACAAACCATAAGTGAGCAACACAAGCTTTCAGTATAGGGTCTAAATTGGACTCTGTATTAAACCAATCAATAAACTGTTTCATTTCTTGCTCTAACAATTCGGCTTTGGGTGCTTCGTAATGTACAATTTCTCTGCCCATTCCACCTGAAACAACCTGTATATCTCCTGAACGCCATTTAGCTACTTCAATTTTATACATTCCGCTTCTACCTGTTGGAAATAATGCAGCGTGCCAGCCAAATAATCGTTCATCGCTCAATGTTTTATCATTGTTTTGAGTCGCATCTAACATCATTTCTACAACTCCGTCAATATGTCTGTCGGAATGCTGTAAACCAGAATCTTCCAAACCTAACCTTGTTGCGATTGACGAACGAACTTGTTCAGGATTTAAGATTTCGCCCTCTATTTCAGAAGACTGAACAACATCTTGAATCAATGTTTCTAAATTGGCTTCATCTTTCAACTCAAACCCAAGCAGTTCAACTTTACCCATAAGTTTGCCTTGCAGGTTTCTAACCTCGCTTAACAGCGAAATAAAATCCTGCTCCTTCCATTGAAAATTAGCCCAATTTTTAAGCTGATGAATATAAATTGCCATCTTGATTTTGATTTATGCGGTAAATATACGAATTATTCTCCGCAAAATATGCGGTGATTAGGGTGGTTTTTCTCTGCATATTACTTCCCTATGCAAAAATTTGCGAATATATTTCCGAGTAGTTCATCATTAGACACTTGCCCTGTAATTTCTCCGAAATAATACAATGCCTGTCGGATATCAATCGCCATCAAATCAGCAGACAAACCGCTTTCCAATCCGAAACGCACTTTCTGGATTTCTTCTAGAGCTTTGAGTAGTGAATCGTAATGGCGTGTATTGGTTACGATGGTTTCGTTGTTGCGGAGAGCTCCTGTATTTACGAAAGAAAGCAAAGTGTTTTTGAGCTCTTCGATACCTATTTTTTGTTTAGCGGAGATAGTTTCAGGTTTAAGGTTTAAGGTTTCAAGTTCGGTTTTTATGACATTTAGTTCTTGTTCTGATAGCAAATCAACCTTGTTGATAATCACCACCAAAGGTTTTTGAGGGTATTTGTTCTTGATTTTCTCAATTTCAACTTGAAACTTGAAACTTGAAACTTGTAATTCTTTAGCGTCAAGCAAAAGAATTACAACTTGTGCTTGTTCTATTTTTTCAAAAGTTTTCTGAATACCAATGTTTTCGACCACATCTTTGGTATCTCGAATTCCGGCTGTATCAATAAATCGGAAACCGATTCCGTCAATTACTAATTCGTCTTCAATGGTATCACGAGTAGTTCCGGCAATATCTGATACAATAGCTCTTTCTTCGTTCAGAAGAGCATTCAAAAGAGTAGATTTCCCTACATTGGGTTCTCCGACAATAGCTACCGGAATTCCGTTTTTGATAACATTTCCGACCGCAAATGAGTCTATCAATCGCTTGAGAACAAACTCAATTCTTGTTAATAATTCTTTGAATTGACTTCGGTCGGCAAATTCAACATCTTCTTCCGAAAAATCTAATTCTAATTCGATTAGCGAAGCAAAGTTTAAGAGTTCTTCTCGAAGTTTGGCAATTTCGCTCGAAAAACCTCCTCTCATTTGTTGCATAGCAATTTGATGTGAGGCTTCATTATCAGAATTGATTAAGTCGGCTACGGCTTCGGCCTGTGACAAATCCATCTTACCATTCAAAAACGAACGCAAGGTAAACTCTCCGGGTTGTGCCATACGGCAACCTTTTCGGAGTAAAAGCTGGATAATTTGTTGTTGGATAAAAACCGAACCGTGACACGAAATCTCTATAACGTCTTCCCCGGTATAAGAGTTTGGATTTCTAAATACAGAAACCAAGACCTGATCAAGGGTTTTTTGGCCATCTATAATATGACCTAAGTGGATAGTATGAGTTTTTTGTCGGGTTAGATCTTTGTTACTTACCGACTGAAAAACTTCATTGGCAATTTTAATGGCATCGTTGCCCGAAATTCTTATAATCGCTACTGCACCAGCACCCGCAGGAGTAGCAAGAGCTACAATAGTTTCTTGATTTAACATTATCACAATAGTTTAAAGCAAAAATACGACATTTTTAGCGAGGTAGTTCCCTCATAAAAATATTCTGATAAAAATCATTTTGGGATGTGGGCTTTTTTGTACCTTTATCCTACTAAAACAACGCAATTATGAAAAACATCTTATTTCCGACCGACTTTTCACCAACAGCAGACAATGCTTTTGTTTATGCACTTCATCTAGCCAAAAGCCTTGGGGCTGACTTGCATGTTTTACACACTTATTCTATTCCGATTGTGTCTGGCCTTGGAGTTGAAAGTTCAGAAGTGATTCAGCAGGTTTATGAAAATGTAGAATTGACCAGTTTTGAAAACTTTAAAGATAAGGCTGTAGAACTTCGCAATATAGCAGAGAATGAAGGCGTTTCGGATGTAAAGCTCTCTTTTGTTTTTCAGGAAGGAGATTTAATTATGAATATCTTAGAAACAATAGCCAAAGAACACATTGACTTAGTAGTAATGGGGACAAATGGAGCTTCTGGATTCGAAAAGAAATTTTTTGGTTCTAACACGGTAAACACCATCAAATCGATAGATATTCCGATTTTAAGCGTGCCTCACAAGGCGAGGTTCAAAGGGATTAATAAAATTGGTTTTACTACCATTTTTAAAAATTCAGATAAAAAACCCTTGGCAGAAGTACTAAAAATTGCCGAAACATTTGATGCCAAAGTACGATGTTTAAATGTTGCAAAAAACATGAGTGATGTAACCATTGAATTGGCTATCAGAGATTGGAAAAGAGAGTTTGATTCGAATCGGCTTAAATTTATTATTAGAGAGGAAGGCGACCAACCTTTGGAAGAACACATTTCGGAATTTATCCATGACCTAAACCTTAGTTTATTAGCTATCGTTAAGCGAAATCAAACTTTTTTTGAGCGAATTTTCAGTTCGAGTTTATCAAAAAAATTATCGTATAATCTCGACATTCCTTTATTAATTATCAAAGAAGAAAAATAACTATAATGAACATCCAAAAGATATTTGAGAACAACCAAAATTGGATAGCTGATAAATTAGAACGTCAACCCGATTATTTTAAAAAACTATCCGAAGGACAAGAACCCAAAATTTTATATATAGGTTGCTCGGATTCTCGTGTAACAGCCGAAGAACTCATGGGAGCTTCTCCAGGAGAGATTTTTGTTCACCGAAACATCGCTAATATGGTAATTAGCATTGACATGAATGTGATGTCGGTAATTAATTATGCTGTAGGAGCTCTTAATGTCGAACAAATTATAGTTTGCGGACATTATGGCTGTGGAGGAGTTAAAGCAGCTATGGAACCCAAAGATTCGGGTATATTAAATCCTTGGCTCAGAAATGTGCGCGATGTATATAGAATGCACAAAGACTTGTTGAATCAAATCGAAAACGAACAACAACGCTATAATAAACTGGTAGAACTGAATGTTCAGGAACAATGCCTGAACGTAATTAAAACAGCTGTAGTACAAAAAGCTTATTACGAAAGAGGCCTAAGGGTGCACGGATGGGTTTTTGACATTCATTCCGGACGACTCATTGACTTAAAAATTGATTTCGAAAAGATGATGAAAGAAACTCAAGAAATTTATAATCTTATTCGATAGTTTTTCCGCTCTGAGTTTTTGCTTTGCCAACTTCTTATTGGATACTACTTACTATTTGGTGAACCGGAGTTTGATAATCAAACCATAAAATATCCGGATTTCGTTTGAACCAAGTAAGTTGTCTTTTGGCAAATCTTCGGGTATTTTTTTTAATTTCTTCAATGGCAACTTCGAGTGAAATCTTTCCTTCGAAATAATCAAACAATTCTCTGTATCCAACGGTTTGTAAGGCATTTAAATCTTTATGAATAAAAAGCTCTTTTGCTTCGTCTATAAGTCCGCTGTTTATCATTATATCAACTCTTTGGTTGATTCGGTTGTAAATAACCTCTCGTTCGGCTTCTAATCCAACAAGAATAGTTTTGAAGTTTCGGGTATTTTTCTTTTGATTTAAAAATGAAGAATAGGGCCTTCCGCTCCCTACAGAAACCTCGATAAACCTCATCATCCGCTGTGGGTTTTCTAGAGTTTGTGGATTTTCGACTTGTAGTTTGGCATAATACCCCGAATCGACTTCTTTTAATTTATTTTGTAAAAAAAGTATTCCTTTTTGCTCATAGTCTTTTTTGATTGTATCTCGAATCACAGGTTCGATTTCGGGGAAATCGTCAAATCCTTTTACGATAGCATCTACGTATAAGCCCGAACCTCCGACCATTATTTGAGTAGAGTTTTTTTGGAATAATTCATCTAATTTTTGAAGTGCTTCTCTCTCAAAATCTCCAACGCTATAGCTCTCAAAAATGCTTTTATTTTGGATGAAATGATGAGGAACGTCTTGGAGTTCTGCTTTAGACGGAACAGCCGTACCGATGGTCATTTCTTTAAAAAACTGCCTGGAGTCGCACGAAATTATTTCGCAATTATAATATTTTGCCAGTTCAATAGCTTTAGAGGTTTTTCCGATAGCTGTAGTTCCGACAACAGTAATAAGTGTGTTATTCATCTTTTAATTCAAATCCGCAATTATAACAGTAAACGCTTTGCTCTCTGTGGTCTGATTTTCCGCAGTGTTTACAGTCCCTTTTTTGTTTTTTATTGTTTATTGCATTAGCATATTCTGCCGTTACAATTCCGGTAGGTACAGCAATTATTCCGTAACCCATAACCATAATAATCGAAGCTATTATTTTTCCGACTGCAGTAACCGGAGTAATATCTCCGTACCCTACTGTTGTTAAGGTAACAATTACCCAATAAATACTTTCCGGAATGCTCTGAAAGCCGTTTTCTCCTTTTTCTACCACATACATCAAAGCTCCTAACAAACAGCTTACAATAATCACAAAGTAAATAAACACTGTGATTTTTCTTCTGCTTGCTTTAATCGCTAATTTAAGATGTGATTCTTGTCCTGTAAAACTTGCTAAATTTAAAACCCTAAAAAGGCGCAATAATCGCAAAGCCCTTATTACGGCCAATACCTGCGAACCTGGAATAAAAAACGAAAGATACATAGGCAATATCGCTATGAAGTCAATAATTCCGTAAAAACTAAAAATATAAGGCTTAGGCTTTTTGGTCGAAATAATTCGAAGTATATACTCAATGGTAAAGAATATGGTGATAATCCATTCGGATACAGACAAAAAAGTATGGTATTTGTCGTCTAATGACTTTACACTTTCGAGCATTACTAATAAAACACTCAAAAATATAAGCCCCAACAACACTAAGTCAAAAAGTTTTCCGGAAGCGGTACTGCTGCCATTAACAACAAGGTTAACTTTTTGCCTAAAAATATCCCATCTTGATTTTTCTTCTCTCATTATTTATTCCTAAATAAAAATCAAAGGTAGGTAATTTTAGTTTTAAGAAGGATGTTTTTTGGACTACAAATCTTTGTAGTCACAACAAGAATAGCTTATCGCAATATGATAAATTCACACCTCCTATTTATAGAGTGTTCTTCTTCTGAGCAATTGTCTCCACAGCGTACCAAAGGTTTA
>Ga0209075_1001632_pt1 | contig 20922 bp, 14 predicted proteins | sample Stecom2011_FD_187523 | JGI IMG/M metagenome (GOLD analysis project Ga0209075, IMG submission 187523) | Agricultural soil microbial communities from Utah to study Nitrogen management - Steer compost 2011 (SPAdes) (version 2) | ecosystem: Environmental > Terrestrial > Soil > Agricultural land...
GGGTCGGCACTTGAGCGGCGCCATGCGAGGCCCGGAGGGCCTCACTCCGGAGAATGGTAGTCGTCGTGGAATCGATCTCCCCACCGTTGGTTAGCGGAGCGCAGCCTGCGGCGGGGGTCGGGGCTTGAGCGGAGGTCGGCTCCATTTCTTCAGCCCAAGAATTCGATGCCCGTCCAGGCTTCGCTCTTTTCCCAGAGTTGTTCGGCCAAGGTGGTGTCCTGGGCGAGGCGGCTGGGGTATCTGGCCTTGCTGGAGTCGTAATAAAGGCCGGAGTCGTCGGCGACCTGCTCGGAGGTCGCACAGTAGAGGCTGGTCCGGGCGCCTTCTTCTTCGGAGATCATAAATAATTTGGCGATCGAGCTGAACGGGCGGGGGATGCGCCGCCAGATATCGGAGGCGACGATGCCCGGGTGCACGGCGTAGGCGTGCACGCCCGAGCCGTCGAGGCGGCGGGCCAATTCGGCCGAAAATAATGCGTTTGCCAACTTGGAGACGCCATATTCGGGCATGCCCGAGACGGTTTTGGTCGAGCGTTTCAGGATATCGAAGTCCAGGGCCTTGGTTTTATAATGAAGCTTGCTCGACAGGGTCACCACGCGCGCGGGCGCGCTGGCCTTGAGGCGCTCGACGAGCAAGAGGGTGAGCAAAAAGTGCCCCAGGTGATTGACGCCAAAGTGCATCTCGAAGCCGTCCTTGGTGAGGCCGCGGATGCCGCCGATGCCCGCGTTATTGATCAGGACATGCAGCGGCAGGTCGCGGGCCAAGAACTCGGCGGCACACGCGCGCACCGACTCCAATGAGGCGAGGTCGAGGGGCAAAAACTCGATCTGCTCATTGGGGCGGCCTTTTTGCTGGCAACTTTGCTTGATCTCCTCGATGACCTGGCGCGCCTTGGCCTCGGAGCGGCACGCCAAAAAAAGATGCGCGCCCGCCTCGGCGAGCTGCTGGGCGGTGACGCGACCGATGCCTGCGCTGGCGCCGGTGATCAGGATGATGCGGCCTTCTTGACTTGGGATTTCCATCATTTATCTCTCAAACAAATAATAATCATGAACGACGGGTAACCTTCATTTTAATCGCGGTCAGCGGACGCTGAGTGACCGCCGGGCGGGTGCGCAGCGCCTCGGGCGAGACGTCCTCTAATTCAATTTGCTGGGCCATGGTCGCCACGACCAGCACGGCCTCCATCTGGGCGAAATAATTGCCGATGCAGACCCGCGCGCCGCCGCCAAAGGGAAAATAGGCAAAGCGCGGCAGGCGTTTTTCCAGCCCGTCGAGCCAGCGCTCTGGGCGAAACGCCTCGGGGTCTTCGAACCAGCGCGGGTCCATATGCACCACCGACTGCGGCACGAGCACCTGGGCACCGCGCGGGATGGTCCAGCCGCCGATCTCGACATCCTCAATGGCCTCGCGCCCGATGATCCAGGCGGGCGGATAGATTCGCATCGTCTCGTTTAGAAACGCGCGGGTATAGGGCAATTTCTCGACATCTTCGACCGTCGCGGCGCGCCCGCCGAGCACGGCGTCGACCTCGTCGCGCACCTTGGCGGCCGCGTCGGGGTGGGCCGCCATAAAATGCCAGGCGTAGGTAATGGCAAGCGCCGTGGTCTCGTGGCCGGCGAGCAAAAAGGTCATCGCCTCGTCGCGCACCTGGCGGTTGTCCATCTTATGGCCGTCCTCATCGACCGCCATCAGCAAACGATACAAAAGGTCATTGCCCTCATCTCGCCCGGCCTCGCTATCGGCCTTCGCCTGGCGGCGGCGCATCTCAATAAGCTGGTAAATCAGGGTATCGAGGCGCTCGACGGCATGGCGATTTTTGGCGCGCATCGGCGTGGGTAACGGCTGCGGGACGAAGCGCCACGCGGTATTCACGCGCTCGAAAAAATGCTCCAACACGACTTCCAGAAGATCGCCTACCTCCAGATATTCGGCCTGCAGATCGAGGTTAAAGAGCGTCTTGACCACAATGCGCAGCGTCACGCCCATGATATCCTCATGAAAATCGCGCACCTCGCCGCTCTTCCACTCGTCGAGCATCTCCTGGGTGTGGGCGACCATCGTGTCGGCATAGCTCTCGATATGCTTTCGCCGAAGCGTCGGCGAGATAAGCTTTCGCTGCCCGCGCCAGAAGTCGCCCTCGGCGGTCAGAAGGCCGCGCCCCAGCACATTATCGAGCTCGTGGAGCATCGAGTCCTTATGAAAGGAGTCGTTTTTTCGAAGCAGGATTTCCTCGATATCTTCGGGGTCGGTGAAGACATAATTTTGGAAGGTGCCCAGGCGAAAATAGCTGGTCGAGCCGTATTTATTAAAGAGCGTGCGCAGCCCGTCGATGGGGTCGGCCGCAAAGGTCAGGTGATTCTTCACGGTCTGAATCGCGTCTGGCCCCGGCGGGCGCGGAATGCGCGCGGGGAGGTCGAAGGTCTGGGCGATCTTTTCTTCGACCTTTTCAAGAATCGAGGCGGGCAATTTCATGGCGAAAACTCCGGGTGCGCGGGGAATTCAAAAGACGCCGCAACGCTAGCGCGAATTATTCGAATGCGCACCTATCGCGGTAAAATCGGCCGTCGCTGTTGGATCGCCCTGTGCCGTAGGGTAGAATCGCTTTCCTACGAAGATGGATCCTAAGACGGAGTTTGGGCGAAGGCCGTTCTTGAGGGGGAGATTAAGGTTTGGACGGGCGATCCGAGTTCGAGATGCTCCCATGTCGCCTAAATTGGACGTCGGCTAAATCAGAGCAAGCTCAGACTCATTGACGCTCTCATTCACTTATAAACTTAATCCGGAGAGTAAATATATGCCCGATTCAAACAAACGAATCATTCATCGTCGCGTGTTTATCATTCCTCTGCTCTTGCTGCTGTGCATGCTTGGAAGTATTTCATGCGGAAGTGGCGGCTCGGACACCGGACCTATTTACGTGTTGAATATGTCACATTTTGCACCGACCGCGGACAATGCTGCGGAGCGGGTCATGCTCAATATACTACCAGGTGGGGATTACGAAATCCTCCACAGCCCTAAACAACCGAAGACGGGCGTATTATCGCAGGCCGATCTTGCCGAGTTGGAAGCTCACACTACATCCGCCGCTACAGCTGCGTTGGTTGATGCTGCAGAACCATCTTATGACCGATGCGCCGACCATGCAGATTCTTATGCAATAGACGTCGGAGACCGTCAGGGCGCATCACGCAGTAACGGTATTATTTGTCTCGTGCCCACCCGTGTTGAAGGAACTGCAAAAGAGCACTTGAGTGGCTTGGTAGCACTATTTTCAAGGCTTACCGAAGATATTTCTCAATAATGCTTCGGCGAGTTGGTGAACGGCGAAAACTCTGGGTGATCGCGCGAATTGCTCGAACGCGCACCCATCGCGGGAGAAATTAGCCGTCGCCGGGCATGGACGTCTCGTCCGCCTTGCGATGCGCTACGCTCCGCCACAAGTCGCTTCGCTCATTAAAGGCGTCGACGTTCGTGAGGTTATTATCGCCGAGCGAGGCCCGAACACCTCCACGTTCGCCTAAATCTGTCGCTCCGAAACCGCATGCCCCCCTGGCGCCGCGTAAATCTGGCGGCTCGAAGGGTCGAAGACCCCTGGACTCGCGTAAATCACGCGATCCGAAGGGTCGGGTACCTTTTGGCGCGTCAAAAAATGCCCCCTCGCGGGGTGTCAGACCCCACCCCACCCCCACCTGGATGGGGGTGCTGACGGTGCCCGGGCCCTTGAGACGGCAGATTCAAAGGCCGCCCGGGGTCATTAAACCCGTGAGTCGGCCATTTTAAGTCAGGGGAAACGATGCGCGAGGCTTCGGGGCGGCAAAATCACGCGTTTTGCCGGTTGGTCGAGATTCTGGGTCGGCGCCGAAGAAATGGACCTCACACCGTGCGCCGCCGGGACCAAATCCAGTAGCTCACAAACGCCAGCGCGTAGCAGACGGCCACGACCACGGCGAGGTTTCGGTAGCCCAGGGCCAGGGAGGCGTATTCGAGAGTGCCGCCGAGCATGGCGCCCATGAGGTTCCAGCCGAAGGAAACATCCGATTCCTCGGCCTCGGCAAAGGTGCTGCTGAAGATGAGGTTGGCGAAGAAGATCGGCAAAAAGATCACCGAAATCGCGGCCAGGTAACGCAGGCCGAGCGACTGGATCTCGACGAGCTGGCCAGGCTCAATATACCAGCCCACAAAGAGGCTGAGCGCCAGCAGGATATAGAGCGGCCAGATCAGGCGCGGCGGGCGATACATCACGAGCAAATTGGCGCCCAGGACCATCACGAGCACCCCGAGAAAGACCAGCGAGTTGGTCAACCAGGTCGCGCCAAAGAGCAGCGAGAAGGTCACGATGCTCTTGGTCTCCAGCAGCAGAAACGCCGCGCCCATCATGAAAAAAGTAATATGAACCGGGCGAATGCTCGTCGGTGGGCTGATCTTGCGCACGGCCACCACACTGATCAGCAGGATCAGCAGGATCGGGATGATATAGAGGAGCGGAATCGCCGGCCTGGCCATATAGAGAAAGGGCCAATCATCGGTGGGAATCGAGATCGCCGCGGGGTCCAGGGTTGCCGCGCGCGGCGCGTCGATCTTGGCGCCAATCATCAGCACGGAGAGCCCGGACTCCTCGCTCTGGCGGATACTTGGCCACTTGCCGAAGTTATGCTGCATGAGCATGGCGAGCCGGTCGACGACGTCCTGGCTGCGATAATAATTATACATCACCAGGGCCCCGTCATCGCGCAGCACGCGGCGCGCGGCAGCCACGGATTCGACGGTAAATAGAAAGGATTCCAGGCGCAGGCTGGAGTACGAGGTCAGCAGGGCCAGGGAGTCGGGCAGCGCGAAGATGACCAGGTCATAGGTGTCGTCGGGGGTGCGCGCGAGCACGTTTCGCCCGTCGTCGACGATGAGGTTCACGCGCGGGTCCTCGTAGGGGCGGTCGGGGTGAAGTTGGCGGCCGTACTCGGCGATGACCGGGTCGATCTCGACCGCGTCGATCGACTCGACGCCGCGGCTTAAGGCGTAGGCGACGTCGGTGCCAGTGCCCGCGCCGATGATCAGCGCGCGCTTAAACGGGCCTGCGCCGTGGGCATCGGCGATATCATAGGTGCTATGATAGACGCTCAAATCCAGCGCCACCGGGAACATCGTCTGGTGCGGGATTCGGTTCACCGTAAGGTGCTGGATCTCGGGGCGGTCCTCATCCTGCGCGACGCTGACGACTTGATAGGGCGACCAGGTTTCGTCGTCTGCGCGGTAGTCGATCTTGCTCAGAACCACGACCACCACGCATCCCAGCAGCGCGACCACGGCCTGACGGCGCAATTTCGGGGTGCGGTTGGGCCAATACAGCCATCCCATCACAAGGGCCACCGTCACAAACCAGCCCCAGGCCGGCACGCTGGCAAAGGACATCGCCGAGAAGAGGACGATGCCGAGAATGGACCCCACAATATCCAGATTATAGGCTTTTAGAGTGGGAAAGGAGGAAAAAACCCGACCGGTTTCCTGGCAGATGCACACAAAAACCGCCGCCACCCCCACAAATATCACCGGCAGCGACACCCAGAAGGGCAGCAATGAGTTCGCGGTGGGCACAAAGCCGAAAAATACCCGCTCCGAAAAGTCCGGCAGCGTCATCTCGGTCTGCGCCAGATAGACAAAGCTTAGCACCCCCATCAGGGTAATCGGCGCAAACTTAAAGAGGTCCCATTCGGCGCGGCGCGCGGCTAGAAACCCCAGCCCGATCCCCAGAAAACACGCCAGAAGAATGAAGTTTGAAAAATAGCCCAGGTAGAGCACGTAGGCGCTGCACCAGCGGATCAGCGCCAATTCAAGGAAAAGCACCAACCCCGCCAGGGTTATTAGACGGGTGCTGGGGTTTGTTGGCTTAAACATAAATGATTTCACAAAATGTGGATGACAAGAGAAATGGAACCCGAACCATACAGGCAATTTCTGCGCAAGTTAAGTTTGTAAAAGGCAGGGGTCCAGGCACGAAAAAGGGGATGAGGCCTGAGCCTCATCCCCTTTTTGCAATCCGATGCTTTTCAGCGGCCTACATTTGCGAGCATACACCCACGCCCGACGCACCCGCAAAAATCTCGCCGATGCCGAGGCAATAATAATATTCGCCGTTCCACCAATCATCCAGGAAATCGCAATCCGACGTACTGCGGCAATGCATGAAGCAAGAATTGGTACCGCCATTATTTGGAAGACACGCGACGCCAAAGCCGCTGCTCATCTGCCCGCAGGTCTCATAGGCAGGGGAGCATAAATCGCCAAGCGACTGGGGACTTGGGTCGACGCTGCTGGTGCACACGCCATGGGTATTGCTGACCGGGTTGCAGACCTGACCGGCGGCGCAGCCGTTATTGCTCACCCAGAGGGTGCAGCTGGAACCACCGCCGCTATTGGGCACGCAGATATTGGTGCCCTGGCAGGTATAACCGCTGGGACAGGCCGGGGTGCAGCCGCCGGTATTGGAGGGCAGACAGAGGTTATTCTGGCAGGAATAGCCGCTCGGGCAGGCGGGCGTGCACACGTCCGGGTCGGGGGGCGTATTCGGCACGCAACTTCCCGCCTGGCAGGACTCATTCGACGCGCAGGCCGGGCTGCAATCGTTCGGATTGGAGGCGTTGGGCTTGCACTGACCGTTATCGCAATGCTCCGAGATATCGCAGCCCGGGGTGCAGACGTTGGGGTCATCGGAAACGCAGGTGCCGCTCTCGCAGGTATAGCCGCTCTCACATACGGGGTCGCACGCGTTCGGGTCGATGGGCGCCACGCAGACGCCCTCCTCGCAGGTTTCGCCGCTCGGGCAGGCGGGATCGCATGCGCCCGGGGTATTATTGCCCGGCGTATTATTATTGGGATTCGGGGTATTATTCGAAGCCGGGGCGGCCTCGCACTTCTGGGTATCGAGGTTGCACTGCTGGCCGTGGGCGCAGCCGGCGTTGCTGGTGCACTCGGGCAGCGTCGGGCGCGTCGTGGGGTCTTGTCGACCGATCGGAAGGCAGACGCCGTTTGGAATATCGCAGCTCTCGCCAAAGCCGCAATCGAAGTCGTCGGTGCACTCCACCACCGCGTCCTCCGAGTCGTCGGCGCAACCCGAAAGTCCAAGACAGAGCGCCGCGATTGCAAAGAAAATCAGCGCCAGATTATAAAATTTGTAGGTCTTCATCATGCATTATCCTTCGTATTCATGCCTCGTGCGCAACCTTACCTACATAGCGAAGATCGGCGCAAAAAGCAAAAAACCTTCGCGCCGCCTCATGGCCGTCATGATATAATTATATTGGAGCCTGACAAATACCGATATCATTGATCAGCGGCTCGCAGCGCAGCTCACCCGGGCAGGTGCCGGGCAAATAGGCGCCCTGCGCGTCGGTGCCCAGGTAGTCGCAGAAGCGAAAACAAACCGGCGTGCCCTGGTTGAGCGCGCAGATCGAGTCTTCGCCGCACGCAAGCCCCGGCTGGGTGCAGCGCTGCAAGGGGGCGAGGTCCTCGGCGATGGGGGCGCAGTGGCCGACTTCGGCGTTCCACGCGTTGAATAAGCAGGTCTCGCCGCTGGCGCAGCGGTGCGCGGCGGAGTCGCGGTCGAAGGGGTCGCAGGCGGGCATACATACCGGAATCAACCCCGGGCCGCCGAAATACGGCGAGGCGAGCGTCGTGGTGAAGTCGGTCTGGACGGAGCGCGGGAATAGGCATGTGCTGCCGGCCTGGCAATCGTTGCCGCCGCAATTCTCGCCGGGTGCGCGCGGGCCGGCGGCGGCGCAAAAGGGTTGTTCGTGGCGAATCAACGGGGCGGCCTGGCCCGAAGGATCGTCCTGCAGGGTGGCGGCGGGCTCACAACGGTCAAGGCCCACCGGGCAGCTCGCGTCGCGGTAGCCGGTGCCGGGCTCACAGGTCCACCCGCACATCCCAATCGTATAGCTGCCCGCCGGGTCGATCGCCTGGCATGCCTGCTCGGCCTCGCAGCCCAACGCGCCCTCGGCGTAGGGCGCATCGAGGTCGCAAAGCGGCGTGCATCGCCCGGCAATCGCGCTCATCGCCGGTTGCTCGGCGCCCACCGGCCGGCAATAAAGTCCCTCGGCGCAGTCGCCGTGCTCGGCATAGGGATCGCAGTCCGCGTCGACCCCGCCGGGGCCGACGGGCGCGCAGAGGTTTCGCCACTGGGTGCGATTTGCCAGATAGGTCGGCGCACAACCCAAATGCTCGCCCTGGCAGGCATTCTGGCCGTAATCGGCGACGCCGTCGGCGCAAATCTGCTGGCAGAATCCGTAGGCACGATCTTCCAATTCGACGCAGGTATAGCGCGCGCCGCTCGCGTTGGTCGGGGCGGCCTCGCCCATCGTGAGCTGCGATACGAGGTTGCTCGGCGTGGCGTCTGCGGCATCGATCGTCCCGTTGAGGATGAGTGTGACATCTTCGCTGAGGGCAAACGCGTCGCTCTCAAAAAGCGCGCTGCCCGGGTCGCTGCGCTCGGCTCCTGCCGCAAAGACCAGCAATTTTAGAGGCGTTTGGGCGGGGCGCTCAAAGACGGTGCCATCGGCGGGAAGCGATTCGGCGCGGCGCAGGTTTTCGCCCAGAAGTATGTGCGCAGAGACATTGGCGGCGTCGGCGCTCGCCGGGAGCAGGACGACATCGATCGCGCCGAGGTCGGCGACTAAATGAACGAGGCGAAATTCGATCGCAGCAGTGCGCGCGCTGGCCGACGGCGCGCTGAGCGGCAGAAATTCTGCGCCCTGGGAGGCGCCCGGTTTTGCGGCGGCAAGCAGCGCTGTTTTTCCCTGACCCGCGCTGAGGTCGATCTGGTATTCGGCCAGGGGAAGATCACTTCGCGGCGCGCCTGCCGGCAAGGCGCGCAGGCGGTAGCGGCCGCCGGGGAGCGCATGCCAGGAGGCGCCAACGCTCGGGAATACGGCGTCATTGGCGAGGCCTTCAACCAGCGGATCGGCGGCATTATCCAGGTAAATATCGACTGCGCCCAGGGCATCGCTCAGATGCGCAATGCGAAGCGAGGCCGGGGCCGTTTCGGGCTGCGGGCAGGTCGCGTCGCGCGCGGCCTGCGCGCCCGGGGCGATCGAGCCGTCTTCGGCGGTCGCGCCGGGCGTCAGATCGCAGATCGGCTGGCAGCGCGCCTGGCCGCCGGCGTCCGGATATTCCACGCAGAGCGTGCCCACCTCGCATTGCGCCTCGCCGGGCGTGCAGCGCGAAAACGCCGCTTTGGGCCCGGCGCTCACGCATTGCCCGACGCCCGGGCGAAGTGGCTGGCATGTCTGAGCGGCGGGACAGGAATCCTCCTGAAAGGGCACGCAGGTATTCGCGCAAAACCCGGCCTCTTCGCCCGCCGCCGTGACGCAGGTCTGGGGCGCCTCGCACTCACTTGAGTGGGCGCAGCTCTTCAGGCAGGTCGCGTCGACGCAGCTTAAACCGGTGGCGCAGGTGGCCGGATAATTCTGGGTCCGCGCCGCCTGCTGCGAGTCGATGCAGCCTTCGCCCGCCTCGCGGGTGCCGGCGGGGACGCAAAAATGCGCGCCATTGCCGCCCTCTACGCAACGCGCCCCGTAGGCGAAGCCGGCCTGGCCGGTATAGCGCGCGTCGCACTCGGCTTGCCCGCTAACCGGGCCGGAGCATTCCGACGGCTGACAGGCCGCGTAGCGACACCAGCCCTCCAGACATTCCTTTCCCGGCGCGCAATCCGCGCTCGCCGCGCAACTTGCGTCGCCGCTCGAATGCAGCGCAAAGCAAAGCGAGCCGCGTTCGCATTGGCCCGAGCCCGCGCAACTGCTCGAGCAAATCGCGCTATTTGGCCCGTATCCGTCCCAATCCATACAGACAAAACCGCTGGCCTGCGCGCGCTCGGCCAGGCAGCGAGCGCCGGCCTCACTGCAATTGGCCCCGCTCACGACGCATTCGCCCTGGATGCAGGAGTGCCCGCTCTCACAGGCCGGGTCGCAGTCGGTGGCGATAATCCCGCAATCGTCCCCCGAGCAAATTTTCGAGTCCTCTCCGCAGCCGATAAGCGACGCCAGGGCGAAGCAAAGTCCGACAATAAAAAGAGTTCGAGCAATCGCATTCGATTTCGCCATGATGGTCTCAATATGGGGTGCGCAAATTTTATAAAAAAAACATCATCAATTCATCGAGAGTAAGATGATATAACTCCGCAAAGATTCGATCAAAGCTGCTCTGAATCGCGCGCCATTGGGGCGATGCGGCGCCCTGGGAGAAGTCGGAATTCCGCGCATGCCACAGCGCCCCGAGCTGCGCTTCAAAGAGCGCGTCGCGCGCGGGCAGCGGGAGTGCTTCAACAGACGCGACGGTGAGCGGTCGCTCGAGCACGCCGCCGAGGAGGTTTGAGCTCAATAATGCCGCGATCGTGGGGAGCGCCGCCGCGCCCTCAAGCGGGCGGATGAGCAGGCCGGGGGTTGCGGGTGTGCGCTGCGCGCCAAGGATCGCAGCGCGCCCGTCTGAGCCGACCCACAGGCCGTCGGTTTCGCCCGGGGCAAAAACCGTGACGCGGTAGAAGTCGCCCAAATCATGCGCGCTGCGCGCGCGGAGTAAGGACAAAAAGTCAGCGGGTGGGCTCATGCCGAGGGTGTCGCGGGGCTAAGCCACTGGCTGAGCTTGAGCAGCGCGCCGAGGGTGTGCACGTCTTCGCCGAGCAGCGGGATGGCCTGCAGGCGCTCGGCGCTGACCTTTTTGGCAAGCTCGGCGATCGCCGCGCGATCTTTGCGCGCGCGCTCGGCCAGCGCCCGGTAGTGGGTTTGAAGCTGCTCGCGCAGGGCGGTGGCACGCGCGGGATCGTCGAATCCGTGGGCGCCAAGCAGCGCGTCGAACTCACCGGGGTCCAGCGGGTCGAGGTCGTCGAGATCAAAGCGCGGGGTCACCCGATTGATGATAAATGCCTGGGCCGTCTGGTTGAGCGTCTGGAGTTTTTCGTGAAAAAACAGCGCTTCGCGGATGCGCCTGGGGTCGGCGCTGCAGATGATCAGAAAATAAGTCTGCGGGTCGCGCAGGATAAATTCGATCATATCACCGCGCTCTTTGAGCACCTCGAAGAGATACTGAAAGGTGTCAAAAAACTCGATCAAATCACCGATAAACGACTCCCCGAAGATCTTTGCCAGCAGCCCCTGAACAATCGCGCCGGGGTTGATGACCCGGCCGATAAATCCCTTTCGGGTCGACTTATCCGGCAAGAACCACTTGACGATTCTTTCGTCAAAAAAACGCGACGCCCGCTTGGGGGTTTCCAAAAAATCCAGCGCGTTTTTGGTCGGCGGGGTGTCGAGCACCACGAGGTCAAAATACCCGCCGGTATAAAGATCGTGGAGCTTCTCCAGCGCCATATATTCCTGCATTCCGTGCAGCGCGGTGGAGAGCAATTTGTAGATATTATTATCTTCGGCGCGCTCAAGCGCCCCGCTGTCGGGCGCGTGGCGGCGCACCAGGTCGGCAAAGGTCTGCTCCTGGTCGAGCATCATCGCCCATAACTCGCCCTCGCCGGGGTCGGGCAGCTGGTCGCGGTGCGCGTCCAGGGCAATGAGTTGCGGGGTATTGGTGAGCTGGTCGAGCCCCAGGCTATTGGCCAGGCGTTTGGCCGGGTCGATGGTCAGCACGATGACCTTTCGGCCCATCAGCGCGCCGCGAAGCCCGAGCGCCGCGGCGGTGGTGGTTTTGCCCACCCCGCCCGGCCCGCTGCACACGATCAAGCGACCATTCGCCAGACAATCGGCGACCGGGGACTGCACTTCGGAATGCTCGGACTTGCTCACATGCAACCTTTCGAAGATCGGTTTGGGTAAACGGGGGTCGGGGCGCGCTAAGCCGGCGTCGGTTCGGCGATGGAGCGCGCAAGGACGCCGACGATGCGCGCGCTGTCGACGTCATAGATCAGCGGGAGCGTCTGAATGGCCGCCGAAATCCGCGCTCTTAATAGCCCCAGATAATGCGCGTCGCGCTCGTGCCACCCTAGGGCCAGCGCGCTGCCGGCGAGCAACTTCTTTAGGGCGGGGGCATCCTTTTGGTGGATCGCATCGAGGTCAAGCGTGCCGTTATTGCGCAACTGCTCGAGCAGTGCGACGAGCTCATCCTCGAGGTCGGGGCTCACCGGCATCTCGTGGACCATATTGACCACCGCGGCGCTCAACCCGCGACCCAGCGCGTCCTGCACGTTGCCGGCGAGCTCGATCGTCTCGTTGACCGGCATTTCTTCGGGCACACAGACGGCGACGATCGCGGTCTTGGCAGGGTTTCGGATCTCCTCGGCGATGCGCTGGGCACGCTTGGCGATGGGGCCGACCTTGATCATGCCCTTGAGTGTCTGCGGAACGCCCAAAAAAGTCAGCGCGTGCCCGCTGGCCGGAAGATCGACGACGATATGATCGTAGACATATTTGTCGGCCTGCTTGCGGTCGACCTCCTCGATAATCTGGTCGAGGATCACAAATTCGTTGACCGAGGGGGCGGCCTTAAAGAAGACGCGCGCGACCTTATTGCTGACCACCGCGCGCGCGATGCGCTTGCTCGGCACGAAGCGGCTCAGGGTGCGCACAAAGCACTCGTCGGCTTCCAGATTCTCCGCCCACAGATGCTCGCCGGCGGCCTGCGCGCCGGTGGCGCTCTTAAGCGTCGGGAGCCCCAAAAGATCGGGCATCGCCGAGAATGCGTCGGTCTCCAGCACCAGGGTGCGCCGCCCGCGCGCGGCCAGCGCGCGCGCCAGCGTCGCCACGACGGTGCTTTTGCCGACGCCGCCCTTTCCGGTGACAAAAATCAGGCGTGTTTTTTCTAGCTCTTCAATCATTCAGACATCAATATCGTGAGAAATGACCCAACCGCGCCAAGATGGCATTGCCGCCGATGGGGCGCAAGCCGCGCGCGTTATTTGCGTGCGGTACAACACAAAAAAATCCCCGGGCATTTCGGCCCGGGGATTCACCCGGCTGATAAATCAGCCAGGATCAGACTTTAGCAACAGGCGTCGCTCATTCCGAATCGGAAGTCGCTTCGTCTCCGCCCGCCGCATCGGCTTCGGACGGGGCCGCTTCGTCAGCGGGGGCCTGGTTCTCTTCGACGGCCTCGGCGATCTCGCCGAGTTTGCCCTTGAGAAGGTCTCCCAACTGCGCGGTGGCGCCTTGATTCTCGGTATACTCCTGCAGGCTTCCACGCTCGGAGCGGCGCACGAAGTTCTTGATCGACAGGGCGATTTTACGCTCCTTGGGGTCGACGCTGATGACTTCGACTTTATGCTCTTCGTCGACATTGACGACCTCGCGCACATCTTCGATGCGGCGCTCGGCAAGCTCGGAAATATGGATCAGGCCCTCGATGCCCTCTTCGATCTGCGCGAACGCACCGAAGTCGGTGATCTTGGTGATGCGGGCCGGGATGATCTTTCCTGGGGGATAGCGCTGCGGGATCGTCTCCCACGGATCGGGCTCAAGCTGCTTGATACCCAGCGAGAAGCGCTCGTTATTGACGTCGATATTAAGCACGACGGCCTCAACTTCCTGGCCAACTTCGTACATCTCGGACGGGTGACGGATTTTCTGGGTCCAGCTGATATCGCTGATATGCACCAGGCCGTCGATGCCTTCTTCGATGCCGATGAAGATACCGAAATCGGTGATATTGCGGATATTGCCGGCGATGCGCGTTCCGACCGGGTAGCGATCTTCGAGCAGCTCCCACGGGTTCGGGTCGATCTGCTTGATACCCAGCGAGACTTTCTTCTCGTTGGTGTCAAGATTAAGGACCGCAACCTCGATGACTTCGCCTTCGCTGACCACCCGGTTGGGATGCTTGATGCGACGGGTCCAGCTCATCTCGGAGATATGGATCAGGCCTTCGATGCCTTCCTCAAGCTCGACGAACGCGCCGTAGTCGATCAGGCTGACAACCTTGCCCAAAACATGCACGCCATCGGGATAACGCTCTTCGGCGCCTTCCCACGGGTCGGGGGTAAGCTGCTTATAGCCGAGGCTGACACGCTCGTTCTCGGAGTTGAATTTCAGGACCTTGACCTGAATCTCGTCGCCAACATTGAACATCTCGGTCGGGTGCGCCACGCGGCCCCAGCTCATATCGGTGATATGCAGCAGGCCGTCGATGCCGCCGAGGTCGACGAAGGCGCCGTAGTCGGTGATATTCTTGACGATACCGTCGATGACCGCGCCCTGCTTGAGCTTGATAAGCGTCTTGCGCTTAAGCTCAGCGCGCTCTTCTTCGAGCAGCGCACGGCGGCTGAGCACGATATTGTGGCGCGCCTGGTTGAACTTGATGATCTGGAAGGCGTATTCCTGGCCCAGATACTTGTCCAGGTTGCGGGTCGGGCGAAGCTCGACCTGGCTGCCGGGCAAGAAGGCTTTGACGCCGATATCGACGTGCAGTCCACCCTTGACGCGGTTGGTGATGATACCACGCACCAGCTGGTCGTCGTCGGCCTTCATGGCGATCGCGTCCCAGACCTTCATGCGGTCGGCGCGCTCCTTTGAAAGCACACATTGGCCGGACTCATCCTCGCGGGCCTCCACGAGCACGTCGACCATGTCGCCGACCGCGTAGGGAAGCTGGCCGGCCTCGTTTTTGAATTCATCGACCGCGACGCGGCCCTCGGATTTGAATCCGATATCGATGAGCACATAATCCTGGCCGATCTCGAGGATCCGGCCCTGCGTGATTTCGTTCTCGTTGACGACCTGGATATCCTGGTCGAACTCCTCGAAAAGCGCCGCAAAATCATCTGTGGTGGGTTGAGTAGTTTGCTGGGTTGTCATGACGACCTTAAGTGATGCGAAAAGGTTTAGAGTGACGTTGAATGGACCCGCGTTCATCCTACAAGGATTGCGGGCCCGCCTGAAAAACAAAAACCGTCGGAGTCATCAGGATGCCGGCGAGTCGCATCGAATATCGCCGCGCTCCTGCACAAACGCCTCGGGAACTTCGCTGCACGGCCCCGATGATGTGCACCGGGGCGCTAAAGTCTATCTTCAAAAAAATAAACCCCGGCGCAGATGCGGCGAACTATATGGAGGGGATGGGGGGCTGTCAACTATGCGGGTGTGAGGGGACTCGTTGATCGTTTTTTGGGGGCGCATTGCCAACGCAGCCCCCCCTTCTGACGCGCTGCGCGCGCCATCTTCCCCCAAAGGGGGACGAGCTACGGTTGCTTTATTGAGGCGCTCCTGGCTTGCATGGCAAATCCGCAGCGCTCCTGGCTTGCATGGCAAACCCGAGGCGCTTCTGGCTTGCGTCGCGCCGTGAACCCAAACGCCCCGGGAGCGCAACCACAATCCTCCGCCCCGAAGGGGGGAGGTGGCGGCGAAGCGCAGCGCAGCCGACGGAGGGGGGCGTTGCGCGTTAGCTGGGCGTTGCTTTTTGGGGCGCTTCGAATCGGAACTCATTGCCGATACGCAGCCTCCCCCTTCTGACGCGCTTCGCGCGCCATCTTCCCCCAAAGGGGGACGAGCTGCGGTTGCTTTATTGAGGCGCTCCTGGCTTGCATGGCAAACCCGAGGCGCTTCTGGCTTGCGTCGCGCCGTGAACCCAAACGCCCCGGGAGCGCAACCACAATCCTCCGCCCCAAAGGGCGTAACCATAATAATTAGCCGTGGGTATAGTGTCGCGATAGCGAAACGGAACCTACGGCGGAGGTCGGGCCTTCGACGGGGGTCGATCGCAGGGTGGCGGTCGATTGTCCTTAGCGCCCTATCCTTCATTTCATTGCGCGCAAGCGCCCGCATCCGCCGTGCCATCACGTCACGATAAGCGGCGAATCTTCCCCCAACAGTTTTCAATCAACCCATTGAGGGCCACGTTGGCTACCTTGTAATCGAGGTCGGCGCTGCCCTCGAGCATGGCCAGAGCGCAGGCGATAATGATGTCTTTCGATCGCTTCGCGGGCCAGCGCCTCGGTGAGCATATTTCGATTCCTTTTGGGCATGCGCATGCACGCCAAGTGGGCCCTTTCGAAATCGCCCAGCGCCGAGGCCTACGCAAACAGCGCTACGACTTCGGCGACAGAGGTGTGTCTCCGCTGTGCTTCACTACACGTCGCTCATTAACAACGTCGCGGACCGAAGGTTGTCAATGAGCACAGGCGCAGCCGTAGCGTCGTCAGTTGATACGTCACGGTTTTTGGGTAAGCGATAGATTTTTCTATTTTATAAATTGTAAAGACGTGCTAAAACGAGATACTCGACTTATGTTGAGGGGTTTACTTTGATCGTTATGCATGGGGGATGTCGTTTCGCCGTCGAAGACCTTGTCGTTGTTCTACGCTACATTTGATGTCCGTTGGTAAATTGACCCAACGTTTTTAAGGTCATGCTCGAATAGATTCTTTGTTTGGATAGGAAACTTAAAGTGCGAGAGTCGTTCATGCCACAGGGTCGTATCGAAATTGTCGAGTTTCGTGGGTTTATTGATGGCACTAATAAAATAGGGGATGTCACCACGCATTTGATGGCCCTTGATGGGGTTTTCGGGCGGAGGTACGGATGGCCAACATTTGGGCGTTTGCCCAGCGCATGGGTGCGTTCGTATCGGATTGCTTCGTTTGAGGTGGGACGAGCAAGTTCGCGGAAGGATTTCTTCGAAAAGTGTAATGAGATATTTGAGGCGGAGCGGCCTTTTGAAAGGTCTTCGTCGACGGGGTTAAATACTAAACCTGAGGAAGAACGGAGCATCCGTGAGCGGATGAAGGCGTTATTGGATGCCGTTCCCGATAGGCCAAGTCGCACGCTGAATGATGAAAGTGAGGTGGAACAATACCTCGACGAGCTTTCGGAGGTGACGGCCGAGGATGCGAAACCAAAAGATAATGAGTTTATAATCCCGGATGATGCGGCTGTGATTTTTGCGGAACTATTATCAGAACCCATCGAGCGACCGTTGAGTCTGGAGTTTGAGATTAGCGGGTATATGGCGCTGCTTTCGGATGAGGTGATAAAAACTCCCATGATCGAAATGCCCGTAGCCGCGGCGATTGCGAATGGGCTCTCGACGCTCGTAAAGGAAGTCAAATCGTCGGGGAATATAGATGGTGAGGATTATCGTCATCTTCAGGCGGCAGTGCGCTATTTTACGGTGAGCGAAGATGCGAACTCCGACTATGACCGGGGTGGGTTTAATGACGACGCAGCGGTCTTTAATAAGGTCGCACGTCGGTTGGGACGAGATGAATTGGTGGTAAGGCCATCAATAATACTTAATCGATAAAAGAGAAGTAGCAATGGGCCAATATGAGGAAGGATTATTCGACGAATTATTCGAAGAATTTATTGAAGTTTATGAAGCTTTCATTTTAAGTTTCCCGCCGGATAAGGCCAAGGGCCATCTGATTCTGATGACTGGCGGAGATAAAGAACTCGCCGACAAAGTAATAAATGCCTATCGCAAACGCACCAAGCGCTTTATTGACGCGATTGATCCGCGAGTGATGCGTAGTGCGCCGAACTTCGAGACCGATTATCCGGGGCCTGATTTTCCGCAGGCGTGGTGTTGGCCTAATTATAAAAATTTATTAATTGAAAAGGGGTGGGGTGAAAGCACGGTCAATATTGTTAATCAGGCAACGACGAAGATTTTGGCGCACTTTCCTCATCCCGGAGAGGGGGTAATCAATACCCGCGGGCTTGTAGTTGGGTATGTGCAAAGTGGCAAGACGGCAAATTATACGGGAGTCATCGCGAAAGCGGCCGATTATGGCTTTAAGCTGGTGATTGTCCTGACTGGGATGACAAGTTCGCTGCGACAGCAAACGCAGCGACGACTTGATGAGGAACTCTGTGCTCAGAACCCTGAGAACTGGAACTCACTTACCTCGGTATCTCACGACTTTCAGGGAGTTGGCAGTCCTGATGCTCTTCTTAATCCAAAGCATCGAAATGGACGTGTCCTCTGCGTGGTGAAGAAGAACATCCATATTCTGGAGCGGATTCGGGCGTTCTTTGAAAAAGCTTCCGAGCAAACCCGTCGAAATTGTCCTGTATTAATCATCGATGATGAGGCTGATCAGGCCAGTGTGAACACCCGAAAAAAGGCTGATGAGCGGAGTGCCATCAACCGCAAGATTGTTGAAATTCTCGAGATTTTACCAAAGACAGTTTATCTCGGGTATACGGCGACACCGTTTGCAAATATCTTCATCGATCCGTCGTTGCCAGAAGATCTCTATCCTCGCGACTTTATTGTCGATTTGCCTCGCCCACGACAATATTTCGGAGCGGAGCGAATCTTCGGGCGAGAGATGTTGCAGAATGACGAAGATGAAGAGTTCTATGATGGACTCGATATGGTCCGGACTGTTTTAGAGGAGGACGGCGAGCAACTCTGTCCACCCAAGCGTGATGCGCGATTTAACTTTATGCCGGCGATGACGCCCTCGTTAGAGCGGGCCATGATGTATTTCCTTTTAGCCTGCGCCTGTCGAATGGCGCGTGGGCACAAAGGTAAGCATACCAGTATGTTAATTCATACGACCCTCTACACGCATACCCATGGGCAACTGCAGTCAATTGTGGGGACGTTCTTTAATGAATTAGAAGGAGAATGGAAGGACGACCCGAATGCCTTTAAATTACGAATGCAGAAGGTGTGGGAAGATGAGCATCCGCGAGTAGGGGCCGCCGATTTAAATATGGTCATCGAAAAGAAGGGGTTTGATGAGTTGATTCCGTTTTTCGATGATGTCTTCGAAGCCTCAGAAGTGGTGGTGGATAATGGTCGGCTGGGAGGCGGTCTTAACTACGCCAATAACGAGAAGACCATTCATATCGCTATCGGGGGTAATACCCTTTCCAGGGGGCTGACTCTTGAGGGGCTTATCGTTAGCTATTTCATTCGGACCGCGTCGGCCTACGATACTCTCTTGCAGATGGGACGCTGGTTTGGTTATCGGCAGGGGTACGAAGATTTACCCAGAGTGTGGATGACTGCTGAGTTGCTAGATCATTTCATCCATCTGGCAACCGTCGAAGAGGAGATTCGCCAGGACATACGGCGGTATGAATCGGAAGGTAGAACCCCCCGGGATTTTGCTGTGCGGGTGCAGACCCATCCGAAGCTGGCAGTTACCTCCAGGCTCAAGATGCAGAACGTTAAGCTAGCGTCTGCTTCTTATAGCAATGGCCACTACCAGACCTTCCAGTTTAACCATGAAAACAGGGAGTGGTTGCAGCATAACCTCGAAGAAACCAAAAGCTTTCTTCAGAAAGTGGCAGATCAAAGCCAGCCAGATCAAAAAAGCGGAAGTCGATGGCTATATCGTGACGTTCCGTATGACTTTGTTTATGACTTTCTAAAGGAGTATAAATCGCTCCATCAGGACTTTGAAAATCGCCTACTCCTTAATTATCTCGAGAAAGAACATAACGCTGCTGGCCTTAGCCACTGGAATATCGGAATCGTCGGGAGTAAAACTCGCGAAACGATCGATCTAGGGCTTAAGCATCCGGTCCATCTGGTCAACCGCTCTCGTTTTCAAACAATTACACCGGCTAACATCAAAGCACTGACTACGCGGGCGGACCGAATTATTGATTTAAAGTGGAACGGAGAGTTAAAAGGTCTTACACACGAAGCTATTACAAATCTTCGTAATGATCAGTTCCCCAATCATGGTATGTTGTTAATCTATCCGATTGATAAGAATTCCGGTCCTCTGGGAGCGTCGGAGAATCGCAGAAATTTGGAGGCTGCCGAACATATTATCGGTGTAGGACTTTCCTTTCCAGAATCGAAGCTCAGCGATCAAGACTATCTCCAGAATAACTTGGACGGATTGTTCCGTGGGGAAGAATTGGAAAATGAAATTCTGGAAGAGGTCGACCAGGGTGTCATGGACGATGAAGAGGAGCGGGAAGGATGAAGTTGGAGTTGAAGGAACAGTGGAATCTGATTGCCGAAGAGATCACGGAATCGGCTTTTGCCCTCAGTGATATGAAGCTTCTGGCTACAGGAACTCGGACAACATGGGGTGAAATTTATCTTGGGATCGATCCGAGAGGACGCCGCCATGTGATTGTGCCGGTGCCTGATAATGCCGGTGAAGAACGAGAAGATACCAGTCAGGGCATCTCAATTGAGGTCAGGCCTTATATTGTGGGAGGTAAAGAGGTCCTTTACTGCGATATCGCCTGTAAACTGGAGGAGCTCAACGAACTTTTCACGGTGGTGGCCCAGGATATTATTGATCATCTCCTTAAACAACCGGATTCCTCACCATTTCCGCAATCTCTGAAAATCTTGGAGAGATGGCGACAATTGCTGGAGCGGGTGCCCGCTCGAATTCTATCTCAGGAGAAGATATCGGGTTTAATGGGAGAGCTATTATTTCTATCAAAACTGGCTGATGAGTCCCCTGATGTACTCGATCACTGGGTTGGTCCTGATGGGGCCAGTCATGATTTTATCTCGCAGAATATTAATGTGGAGGTGAAGACCTCGGCCCGGCAAGTAGGTCGCCATATTAAGGTGCAGTCTCTGGAACAAATGGATATCTCGGAGGATCAGCAGCTTTATCTCTTCTTTGTGAAGCTGCGGACGCCGACAGGCACGGGGATAACGCTTCCGAAGATGATCGACGAACTCCTTCTCAATGGTGTGAATTCGATTGATCTATATAAGAAACTTCTGGCGGCGGGGTATCAGCCGGATGAGCGGGAAGTTTATCTAAATCGTCCCCTAGAATTCGTAGAAGCAAGCTTTTATCGAGTGGATGAAGATGGGTTTCCGCGTCTAACTCTGGCGAGTCTTCGTGATGGGTTGCCCGAAGGCGTTGGTAAAATTAGTTATGAAGTTAATCTCGACGGGACCTCGATTGCGCCCTTAAGTGATGATTCGATTGATGAACTACTTAAAAATATGAGGCAGTAATGGGTGGTCTGGAGTTTTTCGCAGAAGCAGTATCGGAAG
>Ga0209075_1001633_pt1 | contig 20920 bp, 19 predicted proteins | sample Stecom2011_FD_187523 | JGI IMG/M metagenome (GOLD analysis project Ga0209075, IMG submission 187523) | Agricultural soil microbial communities from Utah to study Nitrogen management - Steer compost 2011 (SPAdes) (version 2) | ecosystem: Environmental > Terrestrial > Soil > Agricultural land...
GAGGGGCGTTTTCCTCTGCCATCATTGAATCTTCACCTACCCAGGGGTGGCTGCTGACCGCCCAGTCGTAACCGTCGCCGGTGGTGCCTCTGAGGCTGACACCTGCAGGCGGCACCTGGTCGTGCAGCGCCAACAAGGATTCGGCAATCACCACCGCATAGGCGTAATCTTCACTGGTGCTGATGCTGCGTGTGGCGCCGCCTGCCGCCTGGTAAAGCATACCCAGCGACAAGCCCAGAATCGCCACCGCTACTACCATTTCCAGCAGGGTAAAACCTGCCTGAAAACGGGTTGCTGCAGGCGCTTTCATCGCTCATCTCCATGCAGCGGGTGTTGACTCACCTCGCCTAGCAGCCATCCCACTTCAAGTGCCACGCCGCCAGTGTCACCCCGGCGCAAGCTAATGCGTCCGCCGCTGGAGGTGCCATCGGGGTAAAAGCGAATCACTGCCGTGTCGTTGTCGCGCATCAGCTCTGCGGCACTGACTACTTCTACTTCTACTTGCTCCGTTAATTGAATTTTGCGCGCCTCGCCCAAGCCCAGCTCGCGCGTGGGAGTTCGCACCCAAACATCGGCCGGCAAACCTTTTAGCTGGGCCTGAAAGCGGGCGTTTTCCAGCAAGTTTTTAACGTCGCCAACGGCGCCACGGTAGCTCATGGACTGATAGAGACGGTTGGCTGAAGGCACTGAAACGGCCATGAGTAACGCCGCCACAGTTATGGCCACCATGATTTCCAGCAGGGTAAAGCCCCTGTTTTTCATCTTTGTAGCCATAGTGAGCACTTACAAAGGACCGTTATTGCCAGTTGCCAATATCCGCGTTATCACCTTCACCACCGGCGCGGCTGTCGGCGCCATAGGACATAATGTCAAACTCGGACTGGTCGCCGGGATAGCGGTAAATATAATCGGTATTCCAGGGGTCCTGGGGAATTTCGTTGCGCCGCAGATAAGGGCCATTCCAGCCGGTGACGCCAGGGTCTCTTACCAGTGCATCCAGCCCCTGCTCGGTGGTGGGAAACTGGCCGGTGTCGAGCATATACACCTCGATGGCGGATTCAAAATCGCGGATTTGTACCAGTGCGGTTTTGCTTTTTGCGCCGCCGAGTTGGTTGAGCACCCGAGGGCCGACCAGGCCAGCCAAGAGGCCGATAATCGCTAGTACGACCAAGAGCTCTACCAGGGTAAAACCTGTTTGTTTCCTGTTTTTCATAATCAATACCTATTTACTCCAGAGTCTTCCCACCTCAAGCAGCCAAATCGTTTACCGACAGGATACCCATAAGAATAGCGACGATAATCAAACCGATAATGCCCCCCATGCCCAGAATCAGGACGGGTTCGAGCAGAGTCAGGCTACGCTTGACGCCAGCCGAGACTTCATCGTCATACACCCGAGCCAGCTCCAGCATCATTTCATCCAGTTGCCCGGATTCCTCGCCCACACGCACCATTTGAATCATCATCGGCGAAAAAAGCTTCGCCTCAGCCAGCGAACGCGAAATACGGCCACCGCGCTTGACCTCGGGCGCCAAAGCCATCAGCGCCTCGCGTACATCGTTATTACCCACCGTATGTACAGCAATGTTCAGGGACTGCAGCAATGAGACTCCACTGCCCAACAAAGTTCCCATGGTACGGGAAAAACGGGCAATCTCATATTTAAACACCACGCTGCCGAGCACGGGTGCCTTGAGCAAGCGGTGATCAAGCCAGGCTTTGCCCCCCGGTGTGCGCAACCAGCGGCGGATGCCGTAAATCATTAACCCTGCCAGCAGCAGTAGCCAGATGCCATTGTTTTTGATGGCTTCCCCGCCGGAGATGACCATTTCAGTCAGCATCGGTAGCGCCTCGCCCATATCGGCAAACAAAGCCTCGAACTGGGGCACCACAAAACCCAACATAACCAACACGGAGATCAGCGCTACCACCGCCAAAATGGCGGGGTAGATAAGTGCCGAGACCACGCCGGAGCGGACTTGCCGCGCCCGCTCTAGCTGAGCCGACAGGCGCGCCAGCACTTCGGCCAAATTGCCGCTGGCCTCGCCGGAGCGCACCATACTGACATAAAACTCATCGAAAAGATCATCGCGAGCCTGCAGGGCCTGACTCAGGCCCTTGCCGCCTTTAACGGTGGCGAGCAGCTCTTCAAGCACCTCGCGTACCGCCTCGCTGCTGCTCATATCAATCAGCACCTTGAGGGCGCGGTCGATGGGCAGACCTGCCCGTAGCAGCACGGCTAATTCGCTGGTAAAAGAGAGCACTTGGGGACGCCCAAATGCCGAGCGGCGCAGTCCGCGCCGGGGAGCTTGTTCGGTGCTGCCAAGCTCCAGAGACAGCAACACCAACCCTTGGTTGCGCAGTTCCCGGGCCGCCAAGTCCTGCGTCGCTGCCTCCAGGCTACCCTGCACCAAGGCGCCATCGCGACGAGCGGCTTTGTAGGAAAAACTGGGCATGAACTCGCAACTCCTTACTCTTCAAACACACTCCGAACCGGAGGGTGGCTTATCATAGCAAAGCCTGACGCTGGCCACCGAGCAGTTTGCGGTATCTGATAACAAAAACATGGGGAAGCGGGTGCAGAAGGAGAGAGCCGGGGCACTGGACCCCGGGAGCGGCTTTAAACGGCTAACAGCGGTTTCATATAGGAGATAGGCGCGGCATTCTCATCTTCGAAGGTCACCACTTCCCAAGCGTCTTCCTGGGCAATCAACTGGCGTAGCGATTTGTTGTTGAGCGCATGGCCAGACTTGTGGGCGCGGAATTCACCGATCAGGCTGTTGCCCAGCAGGTAGAGGTCGCCGATAGCGTCCAGCACCTTGTGTTTGACGAATTCATCTTCGTAGCGCAGGCCGTCTTCGTTAAGGATGCGGTAGTCGTCCACTACAATGGCGTTGTCCACACTGCCGCCTTTGGCCAGGCCTTTGGAGCGCAGGTACTCGATTTCGTGCATAAAACCAAAAGTACGCGCTCGACTCACTTCTTTAACAAAAGAGGTGCTGGAGAAGTCCACCGAGGTTTGCAGCGCCCGACCGTGAAAAACCGGGTGATCAAACTCGATGGAGAAGGTCACTTTAAAGCCGTCAAAAGGAATAAAGCTGGCGGACTTGTCGCCCTCTTCTACTACTACGGGCTTTTTGATGCGGATAAATTTTTTCGCCGCACTCTGCTCCTGAATACCTGCCGACTGAATCAGGAACACAAAGGGGCCGGCGCTGCCATCCATAATGGGCACTTCCGGGGCGCTGACTTCGACAATAGCGTTGTCGATGCCGAGGCCGGCCATTGCTGAGAGCAGGTGTTCTACGGTTGAGACTTTGACATCGCCCTTTACCAGACTGGTGGACAGAGTGGTGTCACCGACGTTTTCGGCTTTGGCTTCGATTTCCACCACCGGATCCAAATCCACTCGCCGAAAGATAATGCCGCTATCAACGGGTGCAGGAAGAAGGGTGAGATATACTTTCTGGCCAGTGTGCAAGCCGATACCGGTCGCCCGGATTGCGTTTTTGAGCGTACGCTGTCTGATCATCGTAGGTGAGAGCCCTGATTGTGTGTTAATGCCAGCTGACGATCCATTTCATGTTTTACCTCACTGCGCAACCGCCAATTGGCGCACGCAAAATCAAGGCAATATAAAATCCGCCGATTATAGCAATAAAAACGCCCAACAGCCAGAATTAGCCCCGAAATCGCACAAATTGTGTGCCTGGGGTTGCCGCTGCCGGAAAGAATAGGCGCGCATGATACTCTCGCGCCTATCCCTCCACAAGCCTTTATTGTGCGGCTCAGTCAGCCTGACGACGTAAGAAAGCGGGAATATCCAGATATTCATCGCTCTCTTGTGCCGGGGCAGGCCGTGCTGCAGCTTGGCCACTGCGGTTACGCAAGATGGTGGGGCGATCCAGTTGCGCGTAATCCAGTTGGCCGTCGGCGCGACGGGTATTGTCCACCACTACTTTGGTGGTACCCCGCCCGGCTATAGCTGAGCCCAAGCCCGTGGCCACTACGGTTACACGCAGTTCGTCAGACAGCTCCGGATCGATAACAGTTCCCACCACGATAGTGGCATCGTCGGAGGAGAACTCGGCAATGGTTTCGCCCACTTCACCGTATTCACCCAGCGACAAGTCCATACCGGCGGTAATGTTGACCAGAATACCGCGCGCGCCCTGCAGATTGACGTCTTCCAGCAGCGGGCTGCGGATAGCCGCTTCGGCCGCTTCGCGAGCACGATTTTCGCCCTGAGCGCTGGCCGTGCCCATCATGGCCATACCCATTTCTGACATGACTGTACGCACATCGGCAAAGTCCACATTGATCATGCCCGGACGGATAATCAGATCGGCAATGCCCTGTACGGCACCTTGCAACACACTGTTAGCCGCCTTGAAAGCGTCCAGCAGGCTGGTGGATTTACCCAGTACAGCCAGCAGCTTTTCGTTGGGGATAGTGATCAGTGAATCCACGCGCTCCTGCAATTCGGTAATGCCCATTTCGGCGATTTGCATTCGCTTGCGGCCCTCGAATGGGAAGGGTCGGGTCACTACTGCCACCGTCAGGATATCCATTTCACGCGCTACCTCGGCCACCACCGGCGCTGCGCCCGTACCCGTGCCACCACCCATACCGGCGGCGATAAAGACCATATCAGCACCGCGCAGCACCTCGGCAATACGCTCACGATCTTCCATCGCCGCTTGACGACCTACATCGGGATTAGCGCCTGCACCCAACCCCTTGGTCATGCTGTTGCCCAATTGTAACGCCACCCGCGCCTCTACATCTTTTAGTGCCTGCGCATCGGTATTAGCGCAGATAAACTCTACGCCTTCCACGTTATTGGAGATCATGTGCTTGACGGCATTGCCGCCACCACCGCCTACGCCAATGACTTTAATGACAGCATTTTGCGGCATATTATCAACCAGTTCGAACATAGCCTTAGCCCTCTTTTCTATTATGAATGTAAAAAATTAAACGTCGCCTTGAAATAGTTTTTTCAGCCGCGCCAGCCAGCCCGGCTCTCCATCTTTTGTCGGTGTTGCGTGTACCTCATCTTGATGCTGTTTCAGGGCATAGAGCAGCAGCCCTACGCCGGTGGAATAAATCGGGTTATTGACGATATCGGATAAGCCGCGAATATTTTGCGGTGCTCCCAGCCGCACCGGCATATGAAAAATTTCCTCGGCCAGCTCCACTACGCCTTCCATTTTTGAGGTGCCCCCGGTGAGCACAATGCCCGCTGGCAACATGTCTTCAAAACCGCTGCGGCGAAGCTCGGCCTGCACCAGAGTAAACAGCTCGTCGTAGCGCGGCTCGACCACTTCGGCCAGCGCTTGGCGAGACAAATTTCGCGCCGGCCGTTCGCCCACGCTGGGCACCTTGATGGTCTCGTCCGGCCCGGCGAGTTTAGCCAGCGCACAGGCGTATTTGATTTTGATGTCTTCAGCATTTTGCGTCGGCGTGCGCAGCGCCATAGCGATATCGTTGGTGACCTGATCACCGGCAATAGGAATCACGCCCGTGTGGCGAATAGCGCCTTCGGTAAAAATCGCGATGTCCGTCGTGCCGCCGCCAATATCAACGATACAAACACCCAGCTCGCGCTCATCGTCGGTGAGCACGGAGTAGCTGGATGCCAGTTGCTCGAGAATAATATCTTCCACTTCCAGACCGCAGCGCTTGATACATTTCTCTACGTTCTGGGCGGCATTGACGGCGCAAGTAACCAAATGTACCTTCGCCTCCAAACGCACACCCGACATACCCAGAGGTTCTTTCACGCCCTCTTGGTCATCAATCAAAAACTCCTGCGGCAAGATGTGCAGAATCTTTTGATCCGCCGGTATCGCCACCGCTTGTGCCGCATCAATCACTCGCTCCACGTCTTGCGAGAAAACTTCCCGATCGCGAATAGCCACAATGCCGTGGGAGTTCAGGCTACGAATATGACTGCCGGCTATTCCGGCATAGACGGTATCGATTTGACAGCCAGCCATCAGCTCCGCCTCTTCTACGGCGCGCTGAATGGAGTGCACGGTGGACTCGATATTCACCACCACGCCCTTTTTCAAACCACTGGAGCGCGCCGAGCCGATGCCCACTATTTCTACTTCGCCTTCTTGCCCCAAGGCGCCGACAATGGCCACCACTTTTGATGTCCCAATATCCAAGCCCACTATCATTTTGTTGTCGTTAGAGCTCGCCATTGATAGAACCTCTTTTCCTGAAAATCGAATTCAAACGGTACGCCGGTAACATCAGCCCGCTCCCTCTATCACTACGTCGTAACCATCGGCCCACGCAATCGCCAAGCCGTTGGCGTAGCGCATGTCGATAGAGACCACTGCGGAAAAAATATTTACCAGGTAGTGGTCATAGACATAAAAAAATTCTTGCATTTTTTCTTGAATATCACTGTCGCCCAATACCAGAACCACACCGCTTCTGAGCGTCAGACGCCAGGTACCCATGGAGTCGATGTGTAATTTATCCAGCGCCAAATTGCGTGAACGCAACAGCTCACCAATGGCCTGAAATTGGTACATGATTTTTTCTGAATCTTTTTCACGCCCAAATAACCACGGCAGTCCCGCCAGATCTTCATGACTGTCCACCGCGATAACCTGTCCGCGCTGGTTGAGAAAACCTGCCTCGGCCCAGCGGGCAATCGGCACCTGCTCTTCTACTTTTACGTGTAGACCGTCGGGCCAGCGCCGCGCCACTGTTGCCCGCTCTATCCAGCTTTCCTGTTCCAGCGCCTGCTTCAAGCGACCTATATCCAAGCGCACCAGTTGATCGTTAATTTCAGCGCTGACAATCGCCATGATGCGCTCGCGGCTCACATACTCGAAGGGACCTTCTACGGCCACTTGTTGCACCGGACGCTGCATCACGTTGTGCAGTAATTTTTCTCCCATCAGGTAAGTCGCCACACCCAGCACGCCGACACAGGTCATCAGGCACAGCCGAGCGCACCAGCGCCAGAGCCTGGCTCGCCGTGCGGCGACGCGGCTCATCTCTGCTTTGCTGCGTGTCGGACGGTAAGCCCGGCCAGTTTTTGGCGAATGCTTTTTCACCCCTGAAGGCTCTCCTGCAAAATAGCTAATACCAAATCGTCAAAACTCATCCCGGCCGCCTGCGCTGCCATAGGCACCAAACTGTGGCTGGTCATGCCCGGTACGGTATTCACTTCCAGCATATAAAAGTGATTGTGTTTATCGGCCATCACATCCACTCGTCCCCATCCACTGCAGCCCAGTTGCACAAAAGCCGCCAGCGCCGCTTGTTGTAACTGCAAGGTTTGGGCATCACTCAAGCCGCAGGGATGCAAATAGCGGGTGGTGTTGTCGATATACTTGGCTTCAAAATCATAAAAGCTGTGCGCGGTTTCCAGCTTGATGGGAGGCAGTGCCCGCCCGCCAAGAATGGCCACCGTGTATTCACCGCCGGTAATCCAGCGCTCGGCGATAACCGTGCTGTCATAGGCGGCGGCTGTGTCGTAAGCCTCAGCCAAGGCGGCCGCTGTCTGCACCCGGCTCATGCCAATGCTTGAGCCTTCATGGGCCGGTTTGACCATGACATCGCCGCCCAAAGTGGCGAGCACTGCCGCCCAGTCGCTATCGGCTTTGAGAATAGAAAACGGCGGCGTGGAAATGTTAGTGCCGCACCACAATTGCTTGGTGCGCAGCTTGTCCATGGCAATCGCCGAAGACTGCACATCGCTGCCGGTATAGGGAATGTTCAGACACTCCAGCACCGCTTGAATGCGGCCGTCTTCGCCACCGGGGCCATGCAGGGCAATAAAAGCGCGGTCAATGTCCGCTGCTTGCAAGCGGGCGATAGCATCACTGCCAATATCCAGTGCCAGGTGATCCACACCCAAAGTCTCCAGCGCCGCGAGTACCGCCGCACCACTTTGCAAAGATATTTCCCGTTCCGCCGATTGGCCGCCGTAAAGAACGCCGACTCGGCCCAGGGATTTTTTTAGCTCCACACTGATCACTCGTTTACCACCTCGTTTATTGCACCAGCTCGCGCCGGGCCAACTCTGCCGCCAGGGCGCCGACGTTGCCCGCCCCCTGGGTAATCACGATGTCACCCGCTTGCACAATGTCTTTCACCACCGCCGGCACGCCGTCGACACCCTCAATAAAGATGGGCTCGACCAAGCCACGCGCGCGAATACTGCGACACAAGTGACGGCCATCAGCTCCCGGGATGGGCTCTTCACCGGCGCTGTAAACTTCCAGCAACACCAGGGCATCCACTGAGGAGAGCACCTCGACAAAGTCTTCGTACAAGTCGCGGGTGCGGGTGTAGCGATGCGGCTGATAAATCATCACCAGCCGCCGCTCGGGCCAGCCGTCACGAATCGCTTTGATAGTGGCCGCCACTTCACGCGGGTGATGACCATAGTCGTCCACCAGCATGGCCGCGCCAGAGGCGACGGGGTACTCGCCATACACTTGAAAGCGTCGGCCCACGCCAGCGAACTGCGCCAGCCCCTGTTGAATCGCGGTCTCGCTCACGCCTTCATCCAGCGCCACGGCAATTACCGCCAAAGAATTAAGAATGTTGTGTCTGCCAGGAATGTTGAGGCGGATGGGCAGGCGCAAACTGCCTTCGGCGTTGACCACTTCGAACTCGGAAGACATTTGCTGCTGGCGAATATTGATCGCGCGTAAGTCACAATCTTCGCTCAGACCGTAGGTCAATACTGGCCGGGCAATGTCCGGCAAAATATCGACAACCACCGGGTCGTCGCCACACATTACCGCAAGGCCGTAGAAAGGCAGGTTGTGCAGAAAATCGATAAAGGTGCGCTTGAGCTGGGAGAAGTCACCGCCGTAGGTGTCCATATGGTCCACGTCAATATTGGTGACGATGGCGACCATGGGCTGCAAATGCAAAAAGGAAGCATCACTCTCGTCCGCCTCGGCCACCAGATAGCGGCTCTCGCCCAGTTGCGCGTTACTACCCGCGCTGTTAACCCGACCGCCGATAATAAAAGTGGGGTGACGATCGGCCGCCGCCAACACCGAAGCCAGCAGACTGGTGGTGGTGGTTTTACCGTGGGTGCCGGCCACCGCAATGCCGTGCCGATAGCGCATTAACTCCGCCAGCATTTCTGCGCGGCGCACTATGGGAATACGCCTATCGCGTGCGCCCTGCATTTCCGGATTGTCTTCACCCACGGCACTGGAATTGACCACCACATGCGCGCCATCTACATGCGCTTCACTGTGGCCAATAAAAATTTGCACACCCATTTGCGCCAGGCGTTGAGTGACGGAGGTTTGTTTTAAATCGGAGCCGGAGATTTCGTATCCCTGGTTGCGCAGCACCTCGGCGATACCACTCATGCCCGCGCCACCGATACCAATAAAATGGATACGGCGAATACGGCGCATTTCCGGCACTTCATAATAATTTGTGGCGTTAGTCACTCAGGTACTCCTCAATTCGTTCGGCTACCCGCAGGGCCGCCTCGGGGCGATGTAATTGCCGGGCGCGGTTTGCCATCTGCAACAGGGTTTGCCGGTCGGACAACTCATCCGTCAACAAGCTCGCCAATTTTTCCGCGGTCAAATCGCGCTGCGGAACACTGAGCGCAGCACCCGCTCCGGCGAGCACAGCGGCGTTACAGGTTTGGTGATCATCGATAGCATTGGGCAAAGGAATTAACAGCGCGCCGACACCCGCCGCCATCAATTCACTGATAGTCAGAGCTCCGGCACGACAGATCACCACATCGGCCCAGCCATAAGCCTGCGCCATATCGTCGATAAAGCTGTGTAACTGCACTGGCACTTGAGCTTTGGCATAAAGCGCCGCGGCTTTTTCCGCATGCGCCGCGCCGCACTGATGCTTGACCTCTACCGCCATTGAAGCTGGCAGACGCGCGAGCGCATCCGGCAACAAGGTGTTAAGTGCTTGAGCACCCAGGCTGCCGCCCAGTACGAGAATACGCAGCGGCTGATCTTCGCGCTCTTGCCAGCGTTGAACCGGCGCAGGTAACTGTTCGATACTCGCACGCACGGGATTGCCCAAGTGCTGTGCGTTCGTCAACACGTCAGAAAATCCGGTAAGCACTTCGGTGGCTATACGCGCAAGCCAGCGATTGGTGGTGCCGGCGATGGCGTTTTGTTCGTGAATCAGCAGCGGCTTGCGACTGAGCCAGGCGGCGATACCACCGGGGCCGGAGGCAAAGCCGCCAAAACCTACCAGCACCTGAGGCTGAATGCGGCGCGAGATAGCCAGAGACTGCCAGAGCGCCAGAGTCAATAAAAACGGCGCTTTAAGCAGCCCCATAACGCCGCGTCCGCGCACGCCTTCCACTTGAATAAACTCCAGCGGAATCTGTGCGGCAGGCACGAGCCGCGCTTCAATGCCGCGACGCGTACCGAGCCAATAGACTTCGTGACCGCGGGCGCGCAACTGCTCGGCCACTGCCAAAGCGGGGAACACATGTCCGCCGGTGCCACCTGCCATTAACAAAATTCGGCTCATGGGTGCACCTCCGCCAACTGACGATTAGCCGTGCGCACTCGCGTAGGATTGGTGACCGGCGTTTTGCCAGCGGGCACCTCGCGTATTTCCATATCCACTCTCACCACCAGAGCGAGTAGCGCGCAACTGACGATCAGGCTGCTGCCGCCGTAACTGATAAACGGTAAGGTCAAACCTTTGGTGGGCAAAAGTCCCGAGGCCATGCCCACGTTGACGAACACCTGCAAGGCAAAAAGTACGGCGCAGGCATAGCACACATAGGCGGCAAACAATTGTCCGCGTCCGACGCTGAGTTTGGCCAGGCGCCACATTCTTTCGATAAGTAAGGCAAAGGCTGCAAGCACCAGTAAAACGCCCACCAGGCCCAACTCTTCGGCAAGAATAGAAAAAACAAAATCCGTGTGCGCTTCGGGCAAATAAAATAGCTTCTGCAAGCTGTTACCCAGGCCCACCCCCAGCCATTCGCCTCGGCCAAAAGCAATTAATGATTGGGTCAATTGATAGCCGCTGTTGAACTGGTCGGCCCAGGGGTCGACAAATGCAATCAAGCGCTGCATACGATAGGGACTGAACACCGCCAAGGCGCCCAGCAGCCCCGATGCCAGCAACACCAACGGTACGAAATAGCGCAACTTAATGCCGGCAATAAACATCATGGCGATTACCGTTGCGGCAATAATCACCGCGCTGCCAAAATCCGGCTCGGCTACCAGCAGCGCCAAAACGGCGGCCAAAATGGCCATCAAGCGCAAAAATTCTTTGGCGGTGCCAGCGATATTTGTTGGGCGTTCGGCAAAATAAGCAGCAAAAAAAACAATGACGGCAAACTTGGCCACCTCGGAAATTTGCACCGCAAAAAAACCAAAATCAATCCAGCGCTGAGCGCCGTTTACACGCCTGCCTATGCCGGGCACCAACACCACTACCAACAAGATCAGCGCCAGGGTCAGAATCAGCGGGGCCATTTTTTGCCAGAGCGCCACCGGGGTCACCAACACCACCGCGGCAACGCCAGCACTCATCAACAAAAATACTAAATGGCGTTTAACAAAGTACCAGCCGTCCAGGTACTTGGGCTCGGCGGCGGCGTAGGCGATGGATGAAGAGGCAACCATTACCAGACCCAGCGACAGCAATCCCAGCCACAGGCCAATCAACAACCAATCGGGGCTTTGCTTGAGCACGGCGGTGGAAAAAGCAGGCACCTTAGCCACAGGTCACCTCCTCGACAGCTTGGCAAAACACCTGGCCGCGCTCCTGGTAGTCGCTGAACATATCGAAGCTGGCACAGGCGGGGCTAAGCAATACCGCATCGCCCGGCTGGGCTAATTGCGCAGCGCGCTTAACCGCCTCGGGCAATGTCACCGCCCGCTCTACCGACACAGTGCCTTCCAGTACCAGCGCAATTAATTCTGCATCGTGCCCGATCAACACAACGGCTCTGGCCGATTGAGCGATAGCATTGCGCAGCGGGCCAAAGTCGGCATCTTTGCCCTCGCCACCGAGAATCACCACCAGCTTGGCAGGTGCGCGATCCAGGCCGGTAATAGCGGCCAAGGTGGCGCCCACATTGGTGCCTTTGGAATCGTTGTAGTAGTCCACCTCTTTATGCCGCGCCACCCACTGGCAGCGATGGGCCAAACCTTTGAATTCACGCAAAGCGGCCAGCATGGGCGCGCGTGCAAACCCGGCGGCTTTGCCAATCGCCAGCGCTGCCAATGCATTGCTCACGTTGTGGCCACCGACAATATGCAAAGCGCTGACGGGCAGAAGCGGCTCCAGTTCATCGGCCAGCCACTCTTCTCCTTCATGCTGCACAAGTCCCACAGTGCCGAAGTCCGCCGCGCCACCAAAAAAACTCAACTGGGTGCCGCGTGCCACCAGCGGGTGAGTGAGCGGCTCGGCGCGATGGGCCACCATATGTTTGGCCCCTTGATAAATGCGCTGCTTGGCGGCGTGATAAGCGGGCAGATTGGGATAGCGATCCAGATGATCGGCGCTGACATTTAAAATACAGGCCACCGCAGCGCCCAGTTGCCGCGTGGTTTCCAGTTGAAAGCTGGATAGCTCGAGGATGTAAAGCTCCACCTGATCGCTGAGCAACTCCAGTACCGGTGTACCCAGGTTGCCGCCCACGGCCACATTCTTGCCAGCAGCACGCGCCATCTCGCCCACCAAAGTGGTCACAGTGCTTTTAGCGTTGGAGCCGGTGATGGCGATTATGGGCGCCTGGGCGTAGCGAACAAACAGTTGTATATCGCCAATCAAGTTGATGCCCTTGTCATGCGCTCGCTGCAATGCCGGCAAGGTAATGCTGACGCCGGGGCTGACAACAATTTCATCAGCCTGCTGCAACAAGCTTTCATCCCACTGGCCAAATTCACAATGCACATGGGGAAATTCGCGGCGCACTTGCTCGGCATTGGGAGGATTCTCACGCGTATCGAAAATAACCAGCGAGTGACCAGCCGCACGCAAAAAACGCACAACAGCCATGCCCGACACTCCCGTGCCGATAACAGCTGTCAAGCGATTCGTTGCGATCAACTCTGCCACTTTTGTCTCTACCTCAACGCAGCTTTAATGTCGCCAGGCCAAACAGCACCAGCATGACGGTGATAATCCAGAAGCGCACAATGACCCGCGGCTCGGGCCAGCCTTTCAATTCAAAATGATGATGCAGTGGCGCCATGCGAAAAATACGGCGACCGGTCAGCTTGTAAGAGCCCACCTGCAAAATGACCGATACCGTTTCCATCACGAAGACGCCGGCCATAATAAAAAACACCACTTCATGTCGCACAATCACCGCGATAGTGCCCAGCGCAGCGCCCAGCGCCAGCGCTCCCACATCACCCATAAAAACCTGCGCCGGGTAGGTGTTGAACCACAAAAACCCAAGCCCCGCTCCACCCAGCGCCGCACAATAAATCACTAGCTCACCGGTGCCGGGTACATGGGCGATATGCAGGTACTGGGCAAATTCAAAGTGGCCGGTGACGTAGGCGATAATGCCCAGCGCGCCGGCCACCATGACCGAAGGCAAGATAGCCAGCCCATCCAGGCCATCGGTGAGGTTTACCGCATTGCTGGCGCCGACAATTACCAGGTAGGTCAAGAGCAAATAGAAGAGCCCCAGATCGAGGGCAAAGTTTTTCAAAAAAGGTAAAAACAATTGGGTTTCGGCAGCGTGTGCGGCGCTCCAATACAAAAAAATCGCCGCGCCTAAACCACCGATGGATTGCCAGAAATATTTCCAGCGCGCAGGCAAACCCCGAGAGTTTTTCTGTACCACTTTGCGATAGTCATCTACCCAGCCTACGGCGCCGAAAATCAGCGTCACCGCCAGTACCGTCCATACATAGCGGTTGTGCAAATCCGACCACAACAAGGTGGCGATAATAATGGCGGCCAGAATCAGCGTGCCGCCCATAGTGGGCGTACCCGATTTGCTCAGGTGCGTCTGCGGGCCATCGTTACGTATCGCCTGGCCAATTTGCAGTTGATTCAGCTTGCGAATCATCCAGGGGCCCAGCAATAACGAAATACCCAGAGCGGTCATCACACTGAGAACTGATCTGAGGGTCAAATACTGAAACACGGCAAAGGCGCGATGGTATTCTTGTAATTGTTCTGCCAACCAAAGCAACATTAGTTTGTCTCCACCTGGATTAAGGCGTTGATCACCCGGTCCATCTGCGCACTGCGCGAACCTTTAATCAACACGGTATAGTCACTGCCATTAATCACCCGCAGCAGGTGTCCAACCAGTGCTTGTTGCGAGTCAAAGTGACGCGCCGGTCCGGCAAACTCGTCGCTAATAGCCTGCGATAAAGTGCCCACGGTAAAAACTGCATCAAGTTTTTTTTCTGCCGCGTAATCACCAATCTCGCTGTGCATCAACCAGGCCTCATCGCCCAGCTCACCCATATCGCCCATCACCAAAATACGAGCGCCGGGCGCTTCGGCGAGCACATCAATCGCCGCTCTTACCGAACCGGGATTAGCGTTATAGGTATCGTCGATCAAGCGGCAACCGGCCGGGCCGCGCATACGGTGCATGCGCCCCGCCACTGCCGGGCAAGCTTCCAGCCCGGTTTTGATTTGCGCCAAATCAACACCAGTCGCCCAGGCGCAGCCGCAGGCCGCCAAGGCATTGGCCACCATATGGGTACCGGGGTTTGCCAGACGGATGTTCGCACTCTGGCCTTGCAGGTGCAGCACAAATTCAATGCTGTCGCTGTGCGATTGAATATCTGTGGCAAAAATATCGGCATCGGTCCGGAGAAGTGAATAGGTCAGTACAGTGGCGCGGGGAATCTCCCGCAGCCACTGGGCGGAAAAATGTTCATCCAGATTCACCACACAGCTGCCGCCCTCGCGCACACCTTGATAAATTTCTCCCTTGGCATCCGCCACGCCTTCCAGCGAACCAAAACCCTCCAGATGTGCCGGCATAATATTGTTCACCAACACCACCTCGGGTTCGGCCAACTGACACAGGTAAGCAATTTCGCCGATGGCGCTGGCACCCATTTCGATCACTGCCGCTGTCTCGCTACCCGTCAGGCGCAATAGCGTCAGGGGCACACCAATGTGATTGTTGAGGTTGCCGCTGGTGGCCAAAACCGGACCGCGCTGACGCAAGATGCTGTCGGCCATGGTGCGTACGGTGGTCTTGCCGCTGCTGCCAGTAATGGCGATAACCGGCTGCTGGAATTGACGGCGATTAATCAAGGCCAGTTGTCCGAGGCCGAGGGTAGTGTCATCTACTTGCAGTTGCGGCAGAGAAAGTTCGGGATTGATTCTATCCACCATAGCGGCCACCGCACCCAACTCTTGGGCGCGGGCTAAAAAGCTGTGACCGTCGAAATGCGGACCGCGCAGGGCGACAAAAAAATCGCCGGCCTGTAGTTGACGGGTGTCGGTGCATACAGGCCCGACGCCAACTGAGTGTCCGTGCATGCGCGCATTCAGTTTATCGGCCAAACGCTGCTGCAGCTGCTTGAGAGTCATAGGGCCGATCATACGGAGCCCTCCCTGCGCTTGGCGACGCGCTTTAGCAACGCTTGGTAGGCTTCGGCTTCGTCGCTGAATGCCAGGTGGCTGTCGGCGAAAATTTGCTGCTGCTCGTGGCCCTTGCCGGCAATCAATACCGTATCCCCAGCACGCGCCTGCTGCACCGCCAGATCTATCGCTTTATCCCGCTCGGCAATGGTGAGACAGCGTTCGGGATGATGCATGCCGTGTAAAATATCGCTGACAATTCTGGCCGGATCTTCACTGCGCGGATTGTCGTTGGTCACTATCACTAAATCGGCCGATTTCTCCGCCACGCGCCCCATCACTGGGCGCTTTTCACGATCGCGATCACCGCCGCAACCAAACACGCACCACAATTGTTGATCGGTGTGACGCCGGGCAGCACGCAGCGCTTTTTCCAGCGCGTCGGGCGTATGGGCATAATCCACCAGCACCTGAATATCCTGTCCCGCCTCGACCTGCACCGATTGCATACGACCGGGCGCAGGACTCAGCTTCGGCAGTGCGGCGAGAATTTCTGCCAGAGAAAAATTACGCAGCCAAGCCACGGCAATGGCCGCCAATAAATTGCTGACATTAAACTCGCCCACCAGAGGCGCACTAAAATGGCCGCTGCCTGTGGGAGTGACCAAAGTGCCATTAATGCCATCGACGGCATAGGCGAGGGCATCTACATAAATATCGGCCTTGGGCGAGCTCACAGAATAGGTCAAGGTACGCACGCCAGCGGCTTGTTTTTTTGCCAGCGCCCTGGCCCAGGCATCGTCGTAATTCATCACCGCCTGGGTCAGCCCCGGTGCCTTAAGCAGCCGCGCCTTGGCTTTGCCGTAGGCTTTCATATCGCCGTGATAATCCAGATGCTCGTGCGACAAATTGGTAAATACCGCTGTATTAAAATGCACTCCGGCGACTCGGTGCTGCACCAGGCTGTGCGAGGAAACTTCCATCGCTACCGCGCGAACTTGCGGCTGCAGAGTTTTAAAAATCGTATGTACGGCGACAGCATCTGGAGTGGTATAACCTGTCTCGGTCAAAGGCTCTTTTTTGGTCGTTTGTTGTACGCCCACCCGACCGTAGCCCAGGGTGCCCACCACCGCCGTGGAAAAAGATAAGGCATCCAGCAACTGCGCCACCAGCCAAGTGGTGGTAGTCTTGCCATTGGTGCCGGTAACGCCGATAACATCCAGATAAGCCGAAGGATCTCCAAGCGAGCGCGAGGCAAATACACCCAGACGTTTTCCCAAATCGCGCACACCAATCTGTGGGACGGCCTGATTACGGTTGAGCAGCGCATCTTGCTCATGCTCAACCAACACCGCCACCGCACCGCGCGCCAGACTGTCTTCTATATAGTCGCGCCCGTCCACGCGCTCGCCACGCAGGGCGACGAATACATCGCCCGCCTCCACTTTGCGGCTGTCGCAAGCCAGCCCTCGCCAGGCCAGTTGATCCAGCGAAGCCAGTGACGGATTATCTAATAGCACCGATAGCGGCATCGCACTCATGCGGAACCTCCCGGCGTATCGGCTTCGGGCTGTTTACGCACAATAATTTTATTGCCCTGGCTCTGGGGCGGCTCTTGCAGCAAGCGCAGGGCATCACCTGTAATACGCGAGAAGACCGGCGCGGCTACCTGACCGCCAAAGTAGCGTCTCTCGTCGGGCTCATCGATCACCACCACGGTGATAATGCGCGGGTCATTGGCCGGAGCCATGCCGGCAAAGGAGGCGATATAGCGGTTGTCGATATAACCTTCACTGCCCACTTTATGCACGGTGCCGGTCTTGCCTGCCACCGGAAAACTGTCCAGCTTGGCGGCTATCGCCGTACCGTCCTGGCTCACAACCTTGCCCAGCATTTTCATAATCGGACGGGCGTATTGCGCCTCCACCACCCGCTCTCCAGGCGCAATGGTTTCAGAGCGCAGCAGGGAAACGGGACGTTTGATACCTTCATTAGCCAGCACCGCGTAAGCTTGCGCCAACTGTAAGGTGGTGAGGTTAAAACCGTAACCAAAGGCGTAGTTGGCGCGCTGCACAGCCTTCCAATTGTTGTAGCCCGGCAGGGACCCCAGCGCCTCTCCGGGAAAGCCCGTGCCTGTGCCCTGCCCCAGACCCACGCGATAATACATCTCGCGAATTAGCTCTGGCTCCACTTGCAAGGCCAACTTGGTCATGCCCACCTGGCTGGATTTGGCGATCACTGCCGACAACTCCATCGCGCCGTAATTAGTGGGGTCCATAAAGGTTTTGCCGCCCACATGAATCCAACCGGGGCTGGTATCAATCACTGAGTGCGGCTGATAAACACCGGCTTCCAGCGCCGCCATCACCGCCAGCGGCTTGATGGTGGAGCCGGGCTCCATCAGGTCGGTCAGGGCGCGATTGCGCAAGTTGGCCGGAGCCAGTTGCGAGCGATCATTGGGATTAAAGGCCGGCTGGTTCGTCATGGCGAGCACCTCGCCCGTATTGGCATCCAGCACCACCACCGAGCCGCCCTTGGCGCCAAATTCTTGCACGGCTTTTTTCAGCTCTAGATGAGCGAGATATTGCAGGCGTAAATCAATGCTGAGCGCCAGTGGACGACCGCTGCGCGCCGAGCGCAAAAGACCGATTTCTTTCACCGTGCGGCCGTGTCGATCCTTGAGAACCTGGCGCTGTCCGCTCTCACCGGAAAGCCAGGCATCGTAAGCCAGCTCAATGCCCTCCTGGCCGCGATCATCAATATCGGTAATTCCCACAAGATGGGCAGCCACTTCGCCGGCCGGGTAGAAACGCCGGTATTCGCGTTGGGCGTAAACGCCGGGCACATCCAAAGCCAAAATCGCCGCCGCTTCTTGAGGGGGCAGATGACGCGCCAGGTACATAAATTCTCGCGCGCTGTAGCGTACCAGGCGCGATTCGAGTTCGGCCTTATCCCAGCCCAACTTTTGCGCCAGAGCGCCCCAGCGTTCGGGAACGGTAAGAAGCACTTGCGGATTGGCCCAGAGAGATTGCACAGGAGTACTCACCGCCAAAGGCTCCCCATGACGATCGGTAATCACGCCGCGATAGGCGCTGATCGGCTCCGTGCGCAGCGTGCGCGCCTTGCCCTGGCCCTGTAAAAACTGATAGCCGCGATCAGCATCTGGCAGGACTTGCAAGGAGGCGATGCGCCAAACCAGAAGCACAACAAGCAGCATCATGGCCAGAACCACGACGCCTACCCGCCAGCTTGCTGGACGATGTGCCTGCACTTATGGCTCCTTGTTGACAAAAATAATCTGCTCCGAACCGGGCTCGAGCATTTCCAGCTCCTCCCGGGCAATTTTTTCTACCCGCGCGTAAGACGCCCAGGTGCTCTGCTCCAGCAGGTATTGTCCCCACTGCACTTCCAGTTCTGCCGCCTCGCGACGCAAGACTTCCAGCTCACTGGTGCGCTCGCGTACATCTTGCGTTACGCCCACCACCAACAGAGCCGAGATCACCATCAGCAGCCAGAGCAGGACTACACCGACCAGCGCGCCTTCCCTTGCTTGCCCGGCACTCACTTAGGCGACCTTCTCCGCCACACGCATAACGGCACTGCGCGCCCGCTGGTTGCGCTGGCGCTCCTCGGCGCCCACCTGATGGGCCTTGCCCAGACTGCGCAGGCGTTTGTTCAGCGCCGAATCCATCACCGGCAAACCGCGCGGCAAGGGATCACCTTGCTCGTGACGACGAATAAAACGTTTTACCAGCCGGTCTTCCAACGAATGAAAACTGATGACCACCAGACGCCCGCCTACTGCCAGTGCCTCCAGCGCTTGGGCCAACACTGCTTCCAGATCGGCCAGCTCGTTATTAATAAAGATGCGAATACCCTGAAAGGCGCGCGTGGCTGGGTGCTTATGTTTTTCCCAGGCAGGATTGGCCTCTTTGATGATTTGCGCCAAACGGCCCGTGCGCTCAATGGGCGCTTGTTCGCGCGCCAGTATCAGGGCCCGGGCGATGCGGCGAGAGAAGCGCTCTTCACCGTAGTCCTTCAACACTCGGGCGATCTCCGCCTCTTCGGCGCTATTGATCCACTCGGCAGCACTGAGGCCACGGCTCTGGTCCATACGCATATCCAGCGGGCCATCGTGCAGAAAACTAAAACCGCGCTCGGCCTCATCCAACTGGGGCGAAGACACCCCCAGATCCAGCAAGATACCGGCGACCTGTCCCGACCATTGGCGCTCGGCTACCAACTGCGCCAGATCGGCAAAGCTGGCGTGGGCGATATCAAAGCGCGAATCCTCGGCAAACCCTGTGCGAGCATTGGCCACGGCGGCCAAGTCTTTATCGATAGCCAATAGCTGCCCCGCCGGAGCCAATTGTTCGAGTATGCGTGCGCTATGACCGCCGCGACCAAAGGTGCCGTCCACATAGATGCCCGAGGCATCGTGAACCAGTGCGGTCACCGCCTCCTCCAGAAGCACGGTTATGTGTTGCTTATTTGCCATGCTCAGACCCTAGAAAACCAGTGATTGCAGCTCTTCAGGCAGATCATCCCCGCCCGGCTCATTCATCAGGGCAAGCCAGCTGTCTTCGCTCCACAGCTCCAGCTTGTCCCCCAGCCCCGCCAGTAATAATTTCTTATCCAGATTGGCGTGGGCACGCAGGGTGGGAGGCACCAAAATACGACCATTGCTGTCCAGCTCAAGGGCACAGGCATGACCGATAAGCAGCCGCTGGACGCGGCGAACCTCTTTGCTCATGGCGGGTAGATTCTGAATACGGGGCAGGATTTCCTGCCATTTGGGTTCGGGGTACATTAACAGGCAGCGCTCTTCGGTATGCGCGGTCAGCACCAAACGACCGCCACAGCTCTCCATCAACCCTTCGCGTACGCGGGTTGGGATGGCCATGCGACCCTTGGCGTCCATATTGATGGAATGACTGCCCGTAAACACAATTCACCACTTATTAGAATGTAGAACCCACAAAAAACCACTAATATCCACTTTTTCCCACACTGCACACTATAAATCCGACCAGAACAAAGTCAAGCAAGCGATGGGGAAAATGCGGTTAAAATTCACAAAAAGGGGAGGAAAATACGGGAACTGGCCGACATCTAGCTAAAACAGCCCACGGGTAAAGCTGTAAAAAATTAGCAAAAACAACCAGGTAGAAAGCAAACCTAAAGTGATACTTTAAGTTTGCAATCATTTGGATTTATAAAGTGGAGATTGATAGGCCTGATCGGCATATCGAAGAAGCTCGGAGCCGGCCTATAAGCCGGGTTCTGTCAGGGACAGTCATTCATCTAGGATAGGTGTCGCCACCTACCTCAAGCAACCTACCCGAATCCAGTGCGGGCCGCACCATTGGATTCCTATTTGGTCTTGCTCCGGGCGGGG
>Ga0209075_1001634_pt1 | contig 20914 bp, 19 predicted proteins | sample Stecom2011_FD_187523 | JGI IMG/M metagenome (GOLD analysis project Ga0209075, IMG submission 187523) | Agricultural soil microbial communities from Utah to study Nitrogen management - Steer compost 2011 (SPAdes) (version 2) | ecosystem: Environmental > Terrestrial > Soil > Agricultural land...
ACCACATTGATTATTTCCGAACAACAATGGCTACTGAAGAAGCTTCAGGGAAAAAGTTAGGATTTATCACGCAAGAGTTAGGTAGAGAAATTAATACCTTGGGAAGTAAATCTTACCATGTGGAGCTGCAAAAAATTGTTGTGGAAATGAAAGATTATTTAGAAAAAATAAAAGAACAAGTGAGCAATACACTTTAGGTTAAGTTATGAAGTATAGTCAACAAAATCAGGGTAAATGTATAATTTTTTCAGCTCCTTCAGGAGCCGGGAAAACATCTATTGTGCATGGTTTATTGAATCGAATAGATAATTTGGCATTTTCTGTATCGGCTTGCTCTCGTGAACCAAGAATAAACGAAAAGCATGGAGAAGATTATTACTTTATTGGTGTGGAAGGCTTTAAAAAAAAGATACAAGAAGATGCTTTTATTGAGTGGGAGGAGGTATACAAAGGCCACTTTTACGGCACTTTAAAAGAAGAAGTAGATCGCCTGTGGAAAGAAAACAAAGTAGTTGTTTTTGATGTTGATGTGTATGGCGGAATTAACTTAAAAAAATATTTTAAAGATGCTGCTTTAAGTTTTTTCATTGAGCCACCTTCAATCGCTGTATTAGAATCAAGACTACGAAAAAGAGAAACAGAAACAGAAGATAGAATTCAGCTTCGTTTGGAAAAAGCAGAAGAAGAACTGTCAAAAGCAGACTTTTTTGATAAAAAAATCTTAAACTTAGATTTAGAAACAGCAATTCAAGAAACAGAAGCGATTATTAAGGAATATATTAAAGAATGAAAGTAGGACTTTATTTCGGCACATTCAACCCGATTCATATTGGACATTTAATCATTTCAAATTATGTCGCAGAATATACTGATTTAGATCAAGTGTGGTTAGTTGTTTCTCCACAAAATCCCTTGAAAAATAAAAAGTCTTTGCTGGAAGATTACCATCGCTTAGACATTGTTCACGTAGCGATTAAAGACAATGATAAGTTGCGTGTTTCTGACATTGAATTTAGAATGCCACGGCCATCTTATACTGCAGATACACTTGCTTATTTGAAAGAAAAACACCCTAATAATGAATTTCATCTTATTATGGGAGAAGATAATCTACGGACATTTCATAAATGGAAAAATCAAGAGTATATTATAGAAAATCACAAACTCTATGTTTACCCAAGGGTGTTAACTGTACAAGAAGAGCAGGAAATTCAAGAAATTGGAAGTGTTACGAAGTCAGAATATTATACACATAAGAATGTAGTGATGTTGAGCGATGCTCCTGTAATGCGATTAAGTTCAAGCTTTATTCGGCAAGCAATTAAGGAAAATAAAGACGTGAGGTATTTGTTGACTGATGTGGTTCATCAATACATAGATAAAATGGGATTCTATGGGTAAAGTCTAGCGATTTTTGTGTCTAAGCCCTTTAAAATTTTGCCAAAACACTCTAAAATATTCATTTTGATAATAGAACGATAGGTTGTTCAATCTTCTTCAAGGTATTCGCTATTTTATATGAAGAAAGTATGACTTTTCAGCATATTTTATATATCTTTAATTTCAATTAAATTAAGAGCTAATCATGAGAAATGAAGACATTTCAAAAATCAGAAAACCACTAATGGTGATTGCCGTGATTTTGGTGATGTATGTGTTAAACATACTCTCAATTATCTTCATTCCATTGACCTTTGGGTTGTTTTTTGCACTTTTATTTACGCCTGCCTTAAGATGGTTGAAGAATAGAGGAGTACCTTTATTTATTGGAATTGTTTTCGTCTTTTCAGTCATAGTCGGTGTCATTTTTACAGGCTTTAAAGTGGTTGAAATCACCAGTATAGAGTTGCGATCAGTAGACAAAGAGTTTGTTCATAAAATTGATGAAAAGCTGAACGAATTAGTAAAGCCAATTATTAAAATAATGGGCATCGAAACCAAGGAAGGAGAACGTGAATTAATGGCTCTGTTAAACAACGAAAGGGTAATTGCTAATTTATTTAGTAATGTAGGAAGTGGATTAACTTTTGCTAAAGATTTTATCACCACTATGCTTTTGTCCCTTTTCTTTATGATATTGTTTTTGGCAGGTTCTGTCAAATTAAAAAATGTATTAGAAATTTTAGTTTTTAAGGAAAAAGAACTCTCTGTGGATACATTCCATCAGATTGAAAAAGGAGTGTTTACCTTTGTTTCTGTAAAGGTATTTGTAAGTCTTTTAACTGGTATTGTCGTTGGAGTTACTTGTTATTTCTTTGATGTGAGCTTTCCTACTTTCTGGGGATTAATTACATTTTTATTAAACTTCGTGCAATTAATCGGTTCAGTATTTTTGGTGATTGTCTTGTCATTTTTTGCCTTTATTGAATTAAACGCAACAGGTTCACTGCTGTTCTTTATTCTGATCATTGTAGGAATTCAGTTGCTGATAGGTTCTGTAATTGAGCCTGTTTTATTAGGAAAATCTTTTTCTATAAATACAATAACCATTCTCGTGATGCTTTCAATTTGGGGAGTGGTTTGGGGCATTCCTGGATTAGTGTTGTCTATTCCAATTACTGCAATGTTGAAAATTATATTTGAAAAAACACCAAGCACTAAGGGTTTTGCACGATTAATGTCTTAATTTTTTGTAAACTTCAAAGTTTGGAAAGTTATTTGTAGTTATCTTATAGAACTGAATGTGATATAATTCTTTAATTTTGTAAAAAAATAAGAAATGAAAAATATTGTTGTACTTTTTTTAATCGCTTTTACCTCCACAGCATTTACTCAGAATACTTGGTGGAATAGGGAAGGGAATTCTTCGGAGAATGAAAGGATAGAAGAAAAAACAAAAGAAGTTGATTCCTCCGAACAGGTAATAAGAGAAGGGAGAGTGACAATAAACAAGGATCCAAATATTGAAAAGGTAATTAAATTTAAGTCAGCCACGATTCCACCTCACTCAGGGGTTACACAAGACGGCTTTCGTATTCAATTGTTTTTTGACCAAAATAGGTCTAATGTAGATAAGGAAAGAGGGAAGTTACTTGCTTCAGAACCAGATTTTCCAACCTATGTTGAGTATCATGCGCCAAACTATCTTTTACTTCTAGGTGATTTTAGAACACGTTTAGAGGCTGAAAAAGTTCGTTCTCAAATGGCAGAAGAATTTCCGGCAGCAATCATCAAAGAATCTAAAATTTATTTGCCAAAAATTAAGGAGTTCGAAGAAGAACTTATAGAACCAAAAGAATAGATTTTATATAAAGTCAATACCTGTAACATAAGTTGGAGCAGTAAGCTTTTCAATCTTGCCCTCAGCATGACGAACAACTAAGTCTACTTCGTGTACACCATTGATTTTATTCAGTAAGCCCCAATTTACACTTTTTTTAACCTTTTGATAGACCTCTTCTTTTTGATCTACCCACCAAATTATTGTGTGGGTTTGCTTGTGATGTAGAATACCTTCAAACAATTGCTGAATATATTTAGGGTTGTTTCCTTCACTCCAAACAGTGTCTACAGTAATGAATGAATGAGAGTTTGGGCTGATTATTTTTCTCAATCCTGGAACATAAGGAATAATTTTTTTTATTAATGCGCCGTTTTTTCCTGGAAGTCTTACAATTTTCCATTCTGCTTCGTGTGTTTTGGCAAAAGCCACTATTTGATTGTTGTGGGTTAAGGTATAAAAAGGCTCTTCATTAAAAGTATGGTGAGTAAAATAAAAAGGATGATTTCCATATATTTTTTCAACCTTTTTTCTAATAAAATCCGTTGGAGAAGAAGGTTGCACATTGGTGCGTGGTTTTAATTTTACCCTGCTAAATGTTTGTGTGGCTATTTTGGATATTGTTTGAAAATCAAAGTTTTGACTCATCCATAAAGAGCGTTCATTTCGGGGGTCAATGTATGCATAAAACATATCTGGTCTATCTTTATCTAGTCGAAAAGAATCTTCAAAAAATTGATTGACAATTCTTTTTAATCCAGAATGAGTAGAAGCTTTTGAACGGACTTTATTTGTGGAGGTTTGAACATCTATATCAAAAGCGAAATACCGTACATACCAAGACTTAGGTCTTCTACAAAATGTAATATTTCCCAGTACTTTATCGTTTCTTTCCAGGTTGAGGTATAAAGGTCTGTATAGCTGGTCGATACGCTTGTCAATTTTGTTGTGGTGGTATAAAGCGCCATTAGAGCCTAACGTAACAGACTTTAGTAAACGAACAATATTAGCATTGTATTGTTCTCTTAAAAAGAAAGGAGGTTTGACTTCCATTGTGATGTAAAAGATAATTTTAATTTATTTTTTCACAAAATAGAAATTATTTTTCTTATTTTGTTTGAAAGAATAATATGTGACGTTAATGGATAGTTATTTTAAATAACTTGATTAAAATTGAAATACTGTTATATTTGTTTATTCACTAAAGTGCAATTTAAATTATTTAGCTATGGAAAAAAATAAAACTAGATATTCAGACGAAGAGCTTCAAGAATTTAAAGAAATTATTGAGCAGAAGTTAGAGGAAGCAAAAGAAGATTTAAGTATTCTTCAATCTGCTTTGTCTTATAAAGATGATAATGGTACTGATGATACAGGACGTTCTTTTAATATGATGGAAGATGGTTCTGACACACTTTCAAGAGAAGAACAAGCGCAATTGGCTTTACGACAAGAGAAATTTATCGAAAGCTTAAAAAATGCATTGATTCGAATTCAGAATAAAACTTATGGAGTTTGTCGAGTGACAGGTAAATTAATTAATAAAGAAAGATTAAAACTTGTACCTCACGCTACGTTAAGTATTGAAGCAAAAAACCAACAAGATAGATAATACAGTTTGAAAAAGAGATATCTAATTACCTTCGGGATAGTATTGTTGATACTGGTTGTTGATCAAATCGTAAAGTTTTGGATTAAAACCAGTTTTAGTTTTGAAGACCCGACAGTTCCAATATTTGGAGATTGGTTTCGACTGAACTATGTAGAAAATCAGGGAATGGCATTTGGAGCCCAATTAAGTGGCGGTATGTGGGGAAAACTTACACTTTCAATTTTTAGAATTGTCGCTATCGTTGTCATTACCATTTATTTGTTGAAACAGATTAAAAAAGAAGATGTTAAGCTAGAGTTTCTGATAGTAGGTGGACTTGTATTGGCGGGAGCTGCAGGAAACCTTTTCGACTCTATGTTTTACGACTTTATTTTTGCTGATTATTTTGATCCATGCATTTCGTACAACCAAATGGCAGGGTCTGGAGTGTGGGCAGAATGCAATTATTTTGGCTTTACCGAACAGGTAGAAATACGACATCGTGGTTTTTTGTTTGGAAATGTGGTAGATATGTTCCAGTTTAATGTGCTATGGCCTTCTTGGATTCCCTGGGTTGGAGGAAGACAAATTTTTTCTCCTATTTGGAACATAGCTGATGCTGCAATTTCTGTGGGAATGATCATGGTATTGATTCGACAAAAGGTATACTTTCCTAAAGAAGATAAGAAAGTAGAACTAGAAAATACAGAGAATATCGAACAAAATAACAGCGAAAATAATTGATTCTTTCTACAAATTATATCAGATAATAATATGGATTCTTCAGAAAAACTACTTCTGGGTTTTATGATTTTTATTAGCGTTTTAGGTATGGCGCTATTATTTTCAATTATTCTTATTAAAAGAAGAAACCGCAAAAAATAAAGAGATACAGTATAGAACACTATGAAATTCGCTCCTATAGATCTTATTATTATAGCCTTTTTTTTATTGATTATTCTGCTGATAGGAATTCTTGTTTCAAGAAAATCAGGTAAAAGCAGTTCAGAGTTTTTCTTGTCGGGTCGAAATATGCCTTGGTGGCTATTGGGATTTTCAATGGTGGCAACCACTTTTTCAACCGACACTCCTAATTTAGTAACTGATTTAGTTAGAAATGACGGAGTTTCTGGAAATTGGATATGGTGGGCTTTCCTATTGACAGGACTACTCACTGTTTTTGTCTATGCTAAACTTTGGAGAAAATCAAACGTGGAAACCGACATGGAGTTTTACGAGCTTCGATACGGAGGAGCACCTGCTAGATTTTTACGTTCTTTTAGATCTGTTTATTTAGGGTTGGCTTTCAATGTACTGGCTATGTCAGGAGTTACCTTGGCAGCAATGAAAATTGGTCAAGTTATGCTTGGCGTCTCCTCTTTGCAAGTAATTGTTGTGGCTGGAACAATTACAGTTGCTTTTAGTGCAATTGGTGGTTTTAGAGGAGTTGTTTATACGGATTTTATATTGTTTTTTGTAGCGATGGCTGGTTCTATTGTTACGGCGATTTATTTGGTGAATTTGCCAGAAATTGGAGGATTAACCAATTTGATTGCTCATGACAATGTAAAAGATAAAATCTCATTGCTCCCTAGTATAGACAATAAAGAGCAATTCATTGCTATTTTAATAATTCCTTTAGCAGTGCAGTGGTGGAGTTCATGGTATCCAGGTGCAGAGCCTGGTGGCGGAGGATATATTGCGCAACGGATGTTGGCAGCTAAGAACGAAAATCACGCGATGGGAGCCACCTTCTTTTTTAATATTATGCACTATGTTTTACGACCATGGCCTTGGATTATTGTAGCTTTCGCGTCATTGGTTGTTTTTCCAGATATAGCAAGCATTCAGGCTGCTTTTCCACATGTTGAAGAAGGAAATTTAGGGCACGACTTAGCGTATTCGGCTATGTTGACCTTGCTTCCTACAGGGTTGATAGGCTTGGTTTTAGCTTCTTTATGTGCGGCCTATATCTCAACAATATCAACGCATTTAAACTGGGGAGCCTCATACATTGTTCATGATTTTTATAAACAAAGAATTAATAAAAATGCAAGTGAAAAAGAGCTGGTAAGAGCGGGTAGAATATCAACAGTTTTATTAATGGTCGTGAGCACAGCAATTGCTTTTTTTCTACAAAACGCAAAACAACTTTTTGAAATCATTATCATGTTTGGTGCTGGAACAGGGTTGGTTTTTCTTCTGCGTTGGTTTTGGTGGAGAATCAATGCGTGGAGTGAAATTACAGCGATGGTTGTCTCAGGGATTATTTCTATCTTATTCAGCTTTACTCCAGTAGGACCGTGGCTTTTTGGTGAAACTCTTATTGACGGAACCTTCGTTGATGGATTTATTGCGTCATGGTGGCGTTATCCTATTCTTGTTTTGGTAACAACTGCTTGTTGGATGATTGTTACTTTTATTTCTCCAAAAGAAGAAAAGCAAGTACTTTACAACTTTTATCTAAAAACACAACCGGGAGGACCAGGCTGGAAAAAAATTATTGATCAAGCACGAAAAGAAAACATTGAATTAGTTGTTCATCAAGGAAAGTGGTCAGTACCGAATGGAATTTTAGCTACTTTAACAGGAACAGTAGCCATTTATAGCTTTTTATTTATGATTGGTAAATTTATATTCGGAGAGTATGTTGAAGGCGTGATTTTCCTTGTGGTCTCACTTTGCTTTACAATTATCCTTCTTCGATTATGGCGTAAAATTAAAGGAACTACCCTTTAACTTTCTTCTCTTTTGTCATAAATGTAATGCAAAGCTTCTTCGATGGTTTTATGTTCAAACTCAAAGTTTGTATTTAATAATTTGCTGTTATCGACATTTACTCCTTTAAGTATTATATCAGACATTTCTCCAAAAATTAACTTTAAAGCAGGCTTTGGAACTTTAGGCAACCATAGAGGTCGTTTGAGATGTTTTGCAATAGCGTTTGTAAGTTGCGCATTTGATATGTTGCCACTATTTACGTTAAATGTCCCCTCGATTTCATTTTCAACTATATGTTTATAAACCCTCACAATATCTTTTAGGGTAATCCACGGCGTGATTTGACCACCACCTCCTAAAGGAGCTCCAATATAATTTTTTACAGTATTATGAATTTTAGGTAAAGCTCCGCCTTTGAGTGTTAAGACTATTCCTGTTCTTAATTTAGTTACTATTTGGTGAGTAGAGAAAGCATCTGCTTCATATTCCCAAGCTTTTACCACAAAAGAAATATAATCGTTGCCGTATGGGTCGTCTTCTTTGTATTTTTTCTCATGTTCATCAAATCCATAACAGGTAATTCCTGAAGCCGAAATATAGTGCTTTAGTTTGGGTGTTTTTTCACTCAATGTAAATAGAAAACGCGTGGTTTCTACTCGAGAATCAATAATTTCTTGTTTGCGCTTTTCTGTCCATCTTTTATCTGCAATTCCAGCACCAGAGAGATTGATCATGACCTCTACACCTTTAAGGGCTGCTTCATCTATCTCCTTGGTCTTCACATTCCAATAGTAATATGGAGGTCGAACGTCTTTTTTTCTTGTAAGAACACGAACGGTATGTCCAGCTTGTGTAAGGCTTTTTACAAGCTCTTTTCCGATTAAACCAGAACCTCCAGCAATTAAAATTGTTTTGTTCTTGATGTTATTCATTGTTGTTTTGACTTGAAAAATATTATTACCCTAATATACTAAAACACTTTCAAACGAGACTTTATTATTTGCTAATATAATGTTATGTTTGTACAAGACTTAAAAGGTCTGCTATAAGATTATTTCAATGAGTACTTTTTTATTAATTAATATTGTTGTACTGGCAATCCCATTGATTTTGAATCAAAGGAGAAAAAATAGAATAGGAATAAATTACTTGAGCCTTTTGATTGCGATTTTTGTGAATGGAGGACTATTTTTAATCATGAATTACTTCTATTACAATATTGGCTTAATCGATTTTAATTATGACAATTTGGTAGGATTAACTGTATTTGATATACCGATTGAGTACTACTTTTTCTTCATCGTATTTCCCTATGCTTTCCTTTTTCTGTATAAATGGACTAAGTTATATTTTTGTCATTCTAGACCTGTTCGGTTAATTTATGGATTGTCTTTGATATTTACCATCTTGTGCATTGTTTTAGCATTGAAGTATTCTGATAAACCGTATGCATTTAGATCTTTTCTATTGGCAGGGAGCTTGAATTGGATTATTTATTTTGGTTTTACCCCACGCTGGTATGCTTACTTTATTTTTTCTTTTTTATTTGTCTCTTTTCCTTATTTATTGATTGATGGAACCATGACTTTGTTAGATGTAGGTCCTACCACTATTTATCATGAAGATGGAATAGTCGGCTTTCATGTTTTTACTCTTCCTCTAGAGGATATTTTTAATTTTTTCACTTTGTTTATTTTGACAATTACGGTTTATGAAGGGGTAACTAAAAAACTATTGAATATAAAGTATAGACGATTAAGAGAAGAGGTTTATCAATATAAAAAAAGCACATGATTTGCTCATGTGCCTTTCTATACATTTTACGTATCATAGTAAACTGCATATCGTTTTGATTTAGGAATAATCCTGAGTTTATGCTTTCTATGAATATCAGTGTTTGTACTTAGAACTTAACCATGAAACCTAACCATTTTTTTGTGTCACTTCAACTCAATAGTGCCTAAACTCAGGATAAGTTGGTAAATAGCGAGAGGTTAATGCAATGCCACTACATTTTTAGCTTCAATAGAAGTGAACTTTCTAGACTCTCCAGTTTTAGAAAGATATTTTCTAGTGACTAACTTTCCTGTTAAGGCAAGCTGAGTTCCTTTTTTCGCCGTTTTTGCGATATAAGTGGCTGTAGGTCCCCAAGCTGTTATATTATGCCAAAACGTACGGGTTTGTTTTTTACCGTCTTTGTCGTAGTACGGCTCATTAGTGGCAATTGTAAAACGCACTTTTTTTGTGCCATTATCAAAATTTGTAACTTCTGGGTCAATTCCCAAATTTCCAATTAATTGAACTTGATTTTTCATGTCTATTTGATTTAAAGGTTAATTGATATTATAAAATTATTAAGTCATTGATTTCTATCTCTGTAAACGATTTTTTGGAGCCATTGCTACTAAAGAACCTTGATCTTAAGCGACCTTCAATCGCAACTGCTTGTCCTTTTTCACATAGCTGCTCTAGCACTGGAATCCATTTTCCCCATGCAGAAACACGATGCCAGTTTTTTAACTCTTTAGTGTTTCCTTCCTCATCTAAGTAGGTCTCTTTAGTTGATAGAGAAAAACGAGCGACTTTCTTACCATTTTCTAATTCTTGAATTGTCGGAGTAGAAGCCAAACGACCAATTAAATTCACAAAATTCATTTCCTGTACCCTCATGTTTATACTTTTTTAAATTAATAATTAGGTGTAAAAACGTATCCTGATTTTTTTCAGGATACGCTTTGTTTAATTTACGCTTTAACCGATTTTTTATCTTTTTTGTCAGAGTTTTGATCCTGATTTCTATTGATTACAATAAACTCTCGTAAGGAAATCTCCGTGTTAAAACGCTTTTCGCCTTCCTTTGTCTCGTATGAGTTAGTGACTAACTTTCCTTCAAGCGCAACTTCTGAACCTTTACTTAATAATTGCCCACATAACTCGGCTGTCTTACCCCAAGCTACAATATTGTGCCATGTAGTATTGGTAACCCATTCGCCATTCTTGTCTTTGTACGACTCGTTTGTCGCTACGCTAAATCTTGCTACTGAATTGTCTTTACCGAATTGTGTGATTACAGGATCTTTTCCTAAGTTCCCGATTAAACTAACTGTGTTTCTTAACGTGTTCATGTCTGTAAATTTTAATTAATAATTGTTTGAACGTTTGTCCTATTGCCGATTATCAGCGTTTGACATTGCAAAGATGAGGTGACTTGAAAAACGGATACGGTTATTAAACAATTGTTGTCGAATATTTTTCGTTTGTAAGTAATTAAAACCGTTTATAGGCTTGAAAATATTAGAAAAGTCAAAAAATTTAATAAAGTCAAAAAAATGATTAAATATTTTTACAAGACAATAATTGCTGTAAAAGAAACAGGTGGGAATCAAAAAAAATGCGGTCAAAGAACAATTGTCTTTACCGCATTTTAATATCTCAATTATGAGTGAGGGAAATATGCTTCAATATTATTCAACTAAAACTTCAGTTGTAATTTTACTTACGGCAGTTATGGCTTCATCAATGTCGCGAATATTAGAAAAAACTATTCGTAGCCTGTTGTTTTTCTCTGTGAGTTTTACTTTTGGCGGATTGGTTTGAATATAATTTAAAACTTGCGTAAACATAGGGCCTTGGAAATAGCTGTGTGTTGAATCTTCGTGGAAATATCCAATCATCTTTCCTGATTTAATCACCAAACGTGTAAGGCCAACTTCTTGCGCTCTTCTTCTTAACCTAATAGATTGTAACAAACTTTCAACAGCTTCTGGAATTGGACCAAAACGATCGACTAATTGTTTTTCAAATTGCGCTAAATCTTCTTCTGTCTTTATATTATTGAGGTCTTTGTATAAAGAAAGTCTCTCGTTCACATTGTTTACATAGTCGTCTGGAATTCTGATTTCCATATCCGTTTCAAGCACACATTCACGAATGATTTGCTGATAATCGTCTGTTGTACGATTTTGAAACAGCTCTTTAAATTCGGATTCTCGTAATTCATCAATGGCTTCGTTGAGTATTTTTTGATACATTTCAAACCCAATTTCAGAGATAAACCCACTTTGTTCACCACCCAAAAGATTACCAGCTCCTCGAATATCAAGGTCTTTCATCGCTATATTAAAGCCAGACCCTAAATCAGAGAATTGAACCAGGGCATTGAGACGTTTTTGAGCTTCTGATGTCATCATATTATAACGTGGTGCGATGAGATAACAAAATCCTTTTTTATTTGATCGTCCAACACGACCTCTGAGTTGGTGGAGATCGCTCAGTCCAAAATTATTCGCATTATTTATGATAATGGTGTTTGCATTTGGAATGTCAATCCCTGATTCTATAATGGTGGTAGCAATGAGTACATCATATTCTCCATCAATAAAATCAACCATTATTTTTTCTAATTTTTTTCCATCCATTTGACCATGACCAATAGCCACACGAACTCCAGGAACTAATCGCTGAATCATTCCTGCAATTTCTTTTATGTTCTCTAAGCGATTATGGACAAAATAAACCTGACCATTTCTACTTACTTCATAAGCAATTGCATCTCGAATGGCTTCTTCTTGAAATTCAATCACTTCAGTTAAGATCGGTTGTCGATTGGGCGGCGGTGTGCTGATAATGCTTAAATCTCGGGCACCCATTAATGAAAACTGCAATGTTCTTGGAATAGGAGTTGCTGTCAATGTGAGGGTGTCTACCGTCGCTTTTAAAGTTTTTAGTTTGTCTTTTACGGAAACACCAAACTTTTGTTCTTCGTCAATGATGATGAGTCCTAAGTCTTTAAAATTAACGCTTTTCCCGACAATCTTATGTGTTCCTATTAAGATGTCAATTTCTCCTTCCTTAAGTTTGGCTAAGGTTTCATTTACTTGTTTTGTTGTTTTAAATCGATTGATATAATCAACAGTTACAGGGAAGTTACTGAGTCTTTCCTTAAAGCTTTTATAGTGCTGTAAAGAAAGAATAGTGGTGGGAACTAACACAGCCACTTGTTTTCCATCTGTAGCTGCTTTAAAGGCTGCTCTTATCGCTACTTCTGTTTTTCCAAACCCCACATCTCCACATATTAACCGATCCATTGGAGTATCTTTCTCCATGTCTTTTTTTACTGCTTCAGTAGCTTTTAATTGATCGGGTGTATCTTCATAAATGAAGGAAGCTTCTAATTCATGTTGGAGATAACTGTCTGGAGAAAATGCAAATCCAGGATTGCTTTTTCTTTTGGCATAGAGTTGAATTAAATCAAAAGCTAATTCTTTGATTTTTTTCTTTGTTTTATTTTTTAGTTTAGACCATGTTTGACTTCCGAGTTTGTGCATGGTTGGGGCAGCGCCATCTTTCCCCGTAAATTTTGAAATTCTATGTAAGGAGTGAATAGAGACATAAAGCACATCGTTGTCTTTATAAATCAATCGAATCGCTTCTTGTGGTTTGCCATTCACATCAATGGTTTCTAAACCACTAAACCTACCTATTCCATGGTCAATATGTGTAACATAGTCTCCTTTCTGAAGATCTTGTAACTCCTTTAATGTGAGAGCCTGTTTCGCTTGCCTGAATCCTTCTTTTAATCTAAATCGATGATAGCGTTCGAAGATTTGATGATCTGTATAGCAAGCGAGTTTTAATTCATCATTGATAAATCCTTCGTGTATGGCTGTATGGATAGGAGTGAAATCAACCTTCGCATCTATATCTCGAAAAATATCTATAAGTCGTTCAATTTGTTTGGGTTGATTTGAAAAGACATAGACTTTATATCCTTCCTCTTTTAACGCATTTAAATCTTGTGTAAGTACATCAAAATTTTTGTTGATTAAGGGTTGAGGCTTGTCTGAAAAGTTGATTTTTAATGCATCTTTCAATGTATAATCAGGTCCCCATTCTATTCGCGACACCAATTGAATTTCTTTTTCCCACTCCGTGTAATGGTAGTACAGTTCTGAAGGGCTACTTCTTTTGGCTCCCGTATCGGGGAGTTCATTATAAATTTTTACGGCTTTATTATATTCACTTTCCAATTGCCCCTTGATTTCATTTTGAGAGCTTATCCAAAAAGTGGTTTCAGCACCTAAAAAAGAAAGAAAACTACCATTTTCAGTTTGATCTAATGAATGTTGAAGGTTAGGAACGATATGAAAAAAATTATGATTTTTAATTGATAGCTGTGAAACGGGGTCGAAAGTTCGAATGGATTCTATTTCATCACCAAAAAACTCAATTCTAAACGGTTTGTCGTTAGAAAATGAAAAAATATCTACGATCCCTCCTCGTATTGAAAATTGACCTGGTTCATATACAAAATCAACAATTTGGAATCCATGTTCTAGTAAAAATTCATTAAGAAAATCAATATCGTACTCTTCTCCTTTTTCAATTTTAAAAGAATTTGATTCTAGCCTTTGTTTGGTAGGCACTCTCTCAAACAATGCTTTTGGATAGGTCACTACCCAAGTATTTGGATTTTTGCTAATTTTTTCTAAAGCTTCAGCCCGTTCTACAACATTAGCATTATCTACTTCTTCTAATTGATAAGGAACTTTGTAGGAAGCAGGATAAAACGTGATGCGCTCATTGTCTGGGTTTAAGTTTTGGAGGTCGTTAAGAAAATATGCCGCTTCTTCTTTGTCTTGTAGAATGAATAAATGATGTCCAGGCACCTCCCTTGCCACGGCTATAGCATGAAATACTTTACTTGCTCCAATTACATTTTTCCATTGTATTTTTGATGGTCTTGTTTCTAGTTTTTCGATGGTAGATTTTACCTTTTGTGTATCATTAAATCTTAAATTGACTTTTTCTAGCTCCATTTTCCTTGATTTCAGCCACAAAGATAGTGCTTCTGATATGGAATACGAAATTCATCGATTAATTATTAATGATATAAATGGGTTTCTTCCTTAGGAAATAGCTTCCTCCATTTTTTTTAGTAAAACTTTTATTAATTGATAAATTTTCGTATCTTTTATTAATCGTAAAGGCTTTGTTTAATAAGGTGTTTTAATGGGAATAAAAAAGTAATGGCCATATAAAATGTAAAATATATCTATTGGTTTTACATTTATTTTCTAAAATTATTAACACCTATTTTGTTGATAGTTTTTTTCATGCAAATTGTTAATGATTTTTTGTCTTAAAATGATCCCTTAAAAATTAATCTAAACCTTGTCTATATGTAGTTTATAAAAATCTATGACCAAATGAATTATCTTTCTAAAAATTTCAAATTGTGGATAATTAAATTTCCATCCTTAGAACTAATCAAAATAATTCAAAAATAGTTTCTAATTTTATCTCAGATTTTCGATTAAAAACAATTGTAAGAATAAACACTAGTTTTATACTACACTAAATTCTATAGTCGAAAATGATTAATAATAAAAACTTTTAAAGCAATTAGAAAATGAGTGAGAAATTGGCCTTAAAAGCTCAAGTTACAGCAGACTTAAAGAGCTATTCAGAAGAGGAAGTTTTGAAAACTGCTATTGAATATTTTAATGGGGATACGCTTGCGGGAGAGGTTTGGATGAAGAAGTATGCACTGAAAGATCCACAAGGAAATATTTATGAAAAGAGCCCTGAAGAAATGCATAAGCGTTTAGCTAGAGAATTTGCAAGAATAGAGGCTAAATATCCAAACGGGTTGACAGAGCAGGAAATTTTTGATGTTTTAAAAGATTTTAAGTACATTATTCCACAGGGGAGTCCTATGGCGGGTATTGGAAATGACTTTCAGTACGTTTCCATTTCAAACTGTTTTGTGATCGGAAATGAACGTGATGAAGACTCTTATGGAGGAATATTAAAACTGGATCAAGAGCTTGTTCAATTGATGAAAAGAAGAGCAGGAGTAGGTGTTGATTTATCTTTTGTTCGTCCTTCAGGTTCGCCAGTACAAAACTCTGCATTAACTGCCACAGGTGTTGTTCCATTTATGGAACGTTTTTCTAATTCTACAAGAGAAGTTGCACAAGGAGGTAGAAGAGGAGCTTTGATGGAGTCAATTTCAATCGACCACCCAGATTCTGAAGCTTTTATTGATGCTAAAACTGAATCTGGAAAAGTAACTGGTGCAAATGTATCTGTTAAGATTTCAGACTCGTTTATGAGAGCGGCTTTAAATAATCAAGAGTATCAGCTAACTTATCCAGTGGGTTCAAAAGAGCCATTGTTTGCAAAAAATGTTGAAGCAAAGAAAATTTGGGATAAAGTGGTGCACAATGCATGGGCTTCTGCTGAACCTGGCGTGTTGTTTTGGGATACACTAATTAATGAGTCAATTCCAGACTGTTATGCTGATTTAGGATTTAAAACGGTTTCAACCAATCCTTGTGGGGAAATCCCTCTCTGCCCTGATGATTCATGTCGTCTGCTAGCACTTAATCTATACTCTTATGTAAATAACCCGTTTACAGATGAAGCTACTTTCGATTATGAATTATTTGCAGAGCATGTTGAAATTGCACAACGACTCATGGATGACTTAGTTGACATAGAGTTAGAAAAGATAGAGAGAATTATCAATAAGATTGAGAATGACCCAGAATCTGAATCAGTGAAAATGACTGAGCTGAATCTTTGGAAAAGAATTTATGCTAAGGCGCAAAAAGGGAGAAGAACAGGTTTGGGAATAACTGCTGAAGGAGATATGTTAGCAGCGCTTGGAATTACTTATGGTACAGAAGAAGCAAATGATTTCTCAGAGGATTTACACATGCGTTTAAAGCATAGCGCATATTTAGCATCATCTAAAATGGCTCAAGAGCGTGGTGCTTTCCCAATTTGGGATGCGGAAAGAGAGAAAAATAATCCTTTCTTATTGCGAATTAAAGACGAAAACCCTGCCTTATACGAGCAGTTGACGAAGTATGGAAGAAGAAATATTGCTTTATTGACGATTGCACCAACAGGTTCAGTTTCTATTTTAACTCAAACTACATCCGGTATCGAACCTGTGTTTATGGTTTCTTACATGAGAAGGAGAAAAATTAATCCTGATGATAAGAATGCTAAAGTAGATTTCGTGGACGAAGTAGGAGATTCTTGGCAAGAGTATCCTGTGTTTCACCATAAATTTGAAACCTACTTGATTGCAAAGGGTTACAATTTGGAGGAAGTGAAAAAGATGGATTCTGAACAAATTGAATCTATTATCGCTAAATCTCCATACTATAAAGCAACGTCAAATGATGTGGATTGGGTTAAAAAGGTGGAAATGCAAGGACGCGTTCAAAAGCATATTGACCATTCAATATCTGTTACAGTGAACTTGCCTTCAGATATTTCACAAGAAATGGTTGCTAAAGTATACGAAACAGCATGGAGGTCTGGATGTAAAGGAGTAACAGTATATCGTGATGGCTCGCGTTCAGGAGTTTTAGTTTCTGCAACTGAGAAAGAAGAAAAGAAACAGGAAGAAATTAGCTTTTCAGATAATCATGCACCACAAAGGCCAGAGCGACTCGAGGCTGAAGTAGTTAGATTTCAAAATAACTTGGAAGAATGGATTGCTTTTGTAGGAATGCTTCATGGAAGACCATACGAAATTTTTACAGGAAGAAGAGACGGGTTTAATGGTATTCCAAATGATGTGAAGAAAGGCTACATTATAAAAGTTAAAAATCAAGAAAGTAGTCGTTATGACTTCCAGTATGAAGATAGAGATGGATATAACGTTACTGTGGAAGGTTTATCACGCTCTTTTGATAAAGAATATTGGAACTATGCGAAAATGATTTCAGGTGTATTACGCCATGGTATGCCTCTATTGAATGTTGTTGACTTGGTTGGTTCATTAAACTTGAGAGACGATACCTTGAACACATGGAAAAATGGTGTAACAAGAGTAGTGAAGAAGTTTATTCCTGACGGAACAAAAAGTAAAAACGAATGTCCTGAATGTAAACAAGATACTGTTTTCTTCTCTGAAGGATGCTTAAGTTGTGCAAATTGTGGACATAGTAAATGCGGTTAATTGACCCATAAATAAGATTTATTTTATTTTTCTGGCACTTTATTTGTATCTTTTGTATATGAATTAAAAAGATAAGCCATGAAAACAATAGTCTCAATATTAGTTATAGGAGCTCTTCTTGTTGGAATGACAAGCTCTACAAAGGTTTTTTATCCAATTGCAAAGAAAAAAAGCTTTACAAGTGGCGAAATGCTTCGTTATCGTGTGAGTTATGGAATAATTGATGCAGGCGAAGCTGTGTTAACAGTGAATGAAACAAAGCGAAAAGGAGCAAACGGTAGACCTTTGTATCACGTAAAAGGAACGGGAAGAACTTTAGGAGCTTTTAATTGGTTTTTTAAGGTCGATGATGTGTATGAATCATATATAGATAAACAAGGCGTTTTTCCATGGTATTTTATCAGAGATATTAACGAAGGTGGATATACAAAATATCAAGCTTATCAATTTCAGCAAGATAAACAAAAAGTAGTAGCTGATGGTAAAGAATTTAAAGTGCCATTGGCTGTAAGCGATATGTTTTCTGCTTTTTACTATGCTAGAACCCTAGATTTTGATAAAATGAAGCCTGGTGATGTTACAGAGTTTAGGGTGTTTATGGATGAAGAAATCTGGCCTCTAAAAATCAGATATGTGGGTAAAGAAACCATTAAAATTAGAAAAGGAAAGTTTGAAACGTTAAAGTTCAGACCTGTAGTTCAAGAAGGAAGATATTTTACAAGTGAAGAAGATGTAGAGTTTTGGGTAACCAACGATGCCAACAGAATACCTGTGCTGGTTTCAGCTAAAATTCCCGTTGGGACAATTAAGCTACATTTGGTGGAATGGAAGGGTCTTGTTGGAAATTTAGCCATCCATTAATCTATAGAATGTAATCATTATATCACCTAAATCTGAGTCATAATTTTTAAGTTTTAGTTTAAGGTTTAAAGTGTAGGATTATCAAATTCGATAGTCCTACTTTTTTTAAAAAGGATAGTGTAAAGAAATGAGCAGTATATTCAATGATGAATGATAAGAATGTTTGCCACTAAGTTGCTACTCTTGCAAACACTTTATAACTTTGCATTATGGTAGTATATAATGTGACAGTGAGCATTGATGAAGCAGTTGCTTTAGAATGGCTTGAATGGATGCGAAAAAAACATGTTCCAGAGATTATGGAAACAGGTCTCTTTAAAGAGTGTAAACTTTGTCGTGTACACGGCGAAGAAGCTGGTGGCTTAACTTATGCGGTGATGTATACTGCTTTTTCTATTGAGCATTTAGAAAACTTTAATGAGCATTTTGAACCGCGTTTACAATCCATGCAACTAGAAAAATTTAAAGGAAGATACGTAGATTTTAAAACGATGCTTTCTGTAATTGAAGAGTTTTAAATCTAATGGCAGTAAAACCAAAAAAACATTTAGGGCAACATTTTTTGACGGATGAAAATATTTGTCGAAAAATCGTAGATCAATACACCAATTTCAGTGGAACACATAATGTACTGGAAATAGGTCCTGGAATGGGAGCAATTACCAAGTATTTTTTGGAAATTGAAGGTATTAATTTAGAGGTAATGGAAATCGATACAGAGTCGGTGGATTATCTTCAGAGCAACTTTCCTGCACTGCAAGGAAAAGTACATGATTCAGACTTTTTAAAAACAGATTTAAAGCAATTATTTAATGGAGAATCCTTTGCTGTAGTAGGAAATTTCCCCTATAATATCTCCTCTCAGATTCTTTTTCATTGCCTTGAGCATAAAAATCAGGTTCCTGAAATTATGGGTATGTTTCAAAAAGAAGTTGCAGAACGTGTTGCCGAAAAACCTGGTTCTAAACAGTATGGAATTTTAAGCGTATTGTTACAAACATATTATGACATTGAATACTGTTTTACTGTAAGTGAAAAAGTTTTTAATCCTCCACCTAAGGTAAAATCAGGAGTGATACGTTGCCTAAGAAACAAACGAGAAGTTTTACCAGTAGATGAAAAACTGTACGCTCAGGTGGTTAAGGCAACTTTTAACAAACGGAGAAAGACCATTAAAAATGGATTAAAAGCTATTGTCGATGTGAGTCTTTTACCTAATCATTCATTTTTAGCATTGCGACCAGAGGTGCTGAGTGTAGAGGATTTTATTGAATTAACAGAATTGGTTGAAAAAGCGATAAATTCAAACGATATTGAGTGAGTTAGATAAACTTCAAAAAGCCACTTAGGTATTCATCCACTTTCTTTTTAATAGCAGGAACATTTTGATCCATCATACATTTAAAGTGTTTTTTTGGACATTTTTGAAAGCCTATTTTAGAACAAGGTCGACAAGACAAGTTTTTTACTTCATGAATGGAGAAAGAATCCGGTGATTGTGGACGATAAGGATACATTCCAAATGAAGGTACTGTATTTCCCCAAAGACTGATGATAGGCACGTCAAAAGCAGCACCAATATGCATCATTCCTGTGTCGTGAGTGATTAACAAAAGGGAATCTTTAATCACTTTTGCAGATTCATGAATGCTTAGCCCTCCGCAGGTATTATTGATGTTTTGATGAGGTAAAATGTTTTTGATTTTCATTCCCTCTTCGCGGTCATCAGGTCCTCCAATTAAAACAATCGGTGTAGGAATGTCTTTTAAAATTTCACATAGTTTTTCTGCAGGCATTCTTTTGGTTGCAAATTGAGCCCCAATAGCCACTACAATGTACTTTTCAATGGCTTCAAAACGGGTTTTAAAGGATTTGTCTTGAATGTCAATAAAGAAATCTAAGCCTTTGTGGTCATTTTTCACTCCCAACGGTTCTACCGCTTTGAAGTAACGGTCAACGATATGCACATCAGGTAGCTTATCCCATTTAAAATTGACCAAAAGCCACTTTTGAATATTGAGTTTGGGAAAAGAAGCAGACTTTTTCCTTAAATATGACTTTACCGTTGCAGTTCTCATATTTTTATGTAAATCTACGACAAAGTCAAAGTTTTCATTGCTTAGATTTTGTAAAACACTTTCATTATCATCACTCCAAGCATGTACTTTATCCACATAAGGATTGGTGTCAACAAGAGAAACGTATTGAAACTTCGTTAGATAGTGAAGTTCGACATCCTTTATTTGTTCTTTTATACAACGCAAAATAGGACTGGTGAGTACAATATCACCAATGGAACTGAAGCGAATAACAAGTATTTTTGTCATACTGCAAAATTAGAACTTTTTTGGATACAAGATAGATTTTAGCCTATCTTCAACAGGAAGTGCTTCTTCTACTCGTCTTCATACAAGGAAAGAAACAGTTTTCACTTCCTTTGTCAAAACGTTTAAGATACTTTTGGCTTCATCGAATGATTTAAGAGAATAAAAAGATTATTATTAATCTTGCGTTCAACTAATTTATTTTTGTATCTTAA
>Ga0209075_1001635_pt1 | contig 20908 bp, 23 predicted proteins | sample Stecom2011_FD_187523 | JGI IMG/M metagenome (GOLD analysis project Ga0209075, IMG submission 187523) | Agricultural soil microbial communities from Utah to study Nitrogen management - Steer compost 2011 (SPAdes) (version 2) | ecosystem: Environmental > Terrestrial > Soil > Agricultural land...
CGGGGCTTTTTCATGGCCGCCTCGTCAGGCCCTTGCACAGACTTGCACAGAAACGCCCCGCGTTCGAAAGAACGCGGGGCGTTTCGCGTCTGGCAGGGCGGAGGCTGGCTGTCAGCGGCAGATCGCCTCCACGGCCTCCATCAGGCTGTCCATCTCGTCATCGGTGCCGATGGTGATGCGCAGGTAGTCGCGCAGGGCCTCGGTGTTGAAGTGGCGTACCAGGATGCCGCGCTCGCGCAGGCCGGCAAACAGCTGGGCGGCATCCTGCTCGGGGTGGCTGACCAGCACGAAGTTGGTCTGTGACGGGAGCACCTCGAAGCCGAGCCTTTCCAGCCTGCCGCGGGTCCGCTCACGGGTGGTGATGACCTTCTCCCGGCACGCCTCGAAGTGCTCCCGGTCCTCCAGGGCAGCGATGGCCACGGCGCTGGCCAGGCTGTCGATGGGGTAGGAGTTGAAGGAGTCCTTCACCCGGTTCAGCCCCTCGATCAGCTCCCGGGAGCCCACCGCATAGCCCAGCCGCAGGCCGGCCAGGCTGCGTGACTTGGAGAAGGTGCCGGTCACCAGCAGGTTGGGGAAGCGGGCCACCAGGGGAATGGCGCTCTCGCCGCCGAAATCCACGTAGGCTTCGTCGACCAGTACCACCGACTCCGTGACGCGGCCCAGCAGTGCCTCGATGGCGGCGCGGCCGTGGCCATGGCCGGTGGGGGCGTTGGGGTTGGCGAAGACCGCACCGCCGCTGTCGGCCGAGAAGGCGCCGAGGTCCACCTCATGGCCGGGGGTGAGGGGCAGGGCGCGACGCTCGACGCCGTAGAGCCGGCAGTAGACCGGGTAGAAGCTGTAGGTGATCTCGGGCATCTCCAGCGGCTTCTCCTGGCAAAAGAAGGCCTGGAAGGCGAGCGCTAGCACCTCGTCGGAGCCGTTGCCGACGAACACCTGCTCGGCCTCGACGCCGAACTCCCGGGCCAGGGCCTCGCGCAGGGCGCGGGATTCCGGGTCCGGATAGAGGCGCAGGTGGTCGGTACGGTATTCGCGGAGCACGGCACCCACACCGGGGGCCGGGGGGTAGGGGTTCTCGTTGGTATTCAGCTTGATCAGCCGCTCGCGGGGCTGCTCGCCGGGCACATAGGGTGTCAGTTCACGCACCCTGGGGCTCCAGAACTTGCTCATGTTGGCTCGCTTCGTTGGCAAGGGACGGGTCTCGGCTCATGTTGACCTGCTCGCGGCAGCCGCGCAAGCTGGCGCCGTGCTAGTCTGTGGAGTGATTTCATAGATTCGAATCCACTGGAATTTCCATGACCGCCCAGATCCTTGCCACCCTGCTGCCGGTGTTCCTGATCGCCGGCTGCGGCACCCTCTACGGCCGCTTTAGAACGCCGGATATCCGCAGCATCAATACGCTCAACATGGAGCTGTTCGTGCCGATGCTGGTGTTTGCCGTGCTGGCCGACGGCGAGGCACCGCTCGGCGACTATGCGGGCCTGGCGCTGGGTGGCGCGGTGATCGTGGTGGGCTCCGGAGTGCTGCTCTGGCCGCTGGTGAAGTGGCTGAAGCTCAACCCGAAGACCTTCCTGCCGCCGATGATGTTCAACAACTCCGGCAACATGGGGATACCGCTGCTGCTGCTGGCCTTCGGGGAGGCGGCGCTGCCTGCGGCGGTGGTCCTGTTCATCGTCGAGATGCTGCTGCACTTCTCGCTGGGGCTCTGGATGCTCAGTCCGGGCACCCCGCTGTGGCGGCTGCTGCGCATGCCCATCGTGCTGGCCAGCATCGCCGGGCTTGCCGTCAACCTGGCCGGCGTCGGCCTGCCCGGCTGGCTGCTGGAGGCGCTGCACATGCTGGGCGGCGTCTGCATCCCGCTGCTGCTCTTTGCCCTCGGGGTGCGCATGCTGGAGATCGACTTCAGCGACTGGAAGACCGGGCTGCTGGGGGCGCTGCTCTGCCCGCTCTCGGGCCTGGTGCTGGCCGCGCCGCTGATCTGGCTGCTGGGCCTCACGGGGCTCCAGGCGGCGGCGCTGTGGGTCTTCGCCGCCCTGCCGCCGGCGGTGCTCAACTACCTGGTGGCCGAGCAGTATCGCCAGGAGCCGCACAAGGTGGCTTCCCTGGTGCTGATCGGCAACCTGGGGGCCCTGGTGGTGATGCCGGTGGTCCTGGCCCTGGTCTTCGGGCACGTCTATCCGGCGGCAGGCTGAGGGCCTGGCGGACTGTCCGCCGCTGGCATGAGAGGTTATGCTGTGGAACAGGCCGCCGTGTGAATGACGGTGTCATTGCCCACTGTTCAGGAGGACACATATGCAAATCAGGACCTTGCTTGCGGGATCGGCCATGCTGGCTCTGCTGGCCGGCTGTGCTGCCGGACCGAGCCCCGGGCCCGATGCCCCTGACGCCCAGGTCGCCGAGGAGCGTTATCAGGGCACCCTGCCGTGCCGCAACTGCGACGGCATCGACCTGGATGTCGTGCTGCAGGGGGCCGAGCAGAGCCAGCCGGAGGAGCGCACCTTTACCCTCCAGGCGTCCTATCGCGCCCACCCCCAGAATCCGCCCGACGAGAACTACGCCGGCAACTGGGAGGTGCTGAGCGGCACCGCCACCGATCCGGATGCCACCGTCTACGAGCTGACGCCGGATGGCGAGGGCCAGATCTACTACTTTCTGCGCCTGGATGGGCAGACCCTGGAGCTGATCGACCCCCAGCGGCGCCGTTTCCAGAACAGCGAGATGCTGCAGCTGCAGCGCCGCTGATTCACCGCGGCAAGGAGGTAACCCGGGGCGGCCATGGTGCCGCCCCGGGCGTTTGTGGGCTGCTAGAATGCCCCTCCAGCCAGGATCCGGGAGTCGAACGTCATGGCCAAGGCAAAGAGCGCCTTCGTCTGCACCGAGTGCGGGGCCGAGTACCGCAAGTGGCAGGGGCAGTGCACCAGCTGCCAGGAGTGGAACACCCTCAGCGAGGTGCGCCTTGCCGCCGCGCGCCCCGGTGCCGGGAGCGCAGGCGCCGGCAGCGGACGCAGCGGCTATGCCGGGGCGCTGACGCGGGAGGTGGTGGATCTTGCCAACGTCGACCTCAGCGAGGTACCCAGACTCTCCTCCACCTTCGGCGAGTTCGACCGGGTGCTGGGGGGCGGGCTGGTCCCGGGCTCGGCGGTGCTGCTGGGTGGCCACCCCGGGGCGGGCAAGTCGACCCTGCTGCTGCAGACCGCCTGCAAGCTGGCCCAGTCCCGCGGGGTGCTCTACGTCACCGGCGAGGAGTCGCTCTCCCAGGTGGCGATGCGCGCCCACCGGCTGCAGCTGCCGGTGGCCGGCCTGAAGATGCTGGCCGAGACCAGCATCGAGACGATCCTCGCCGTGGCCGAGCGGGAGCGCCCGGAGATTCTGGTGATCGACTCCATCCAGACCATGCACCTGGAGGACATCGCCTCGGCCCCGGGCGGGGTGGCCCAGGTGCGCGAATCCGCCGCGGCGCTGACCCGCTTCGCCAAGCAGAGCAATACCGTGCTGCTGCTGGTCGGCCATGTGACCAAGGACGGCACCCTGGCCGGTCCCAAGGTGCTCGAGCACATGATCGACGCCTCGCTGCTGCTGGAGGGGGGCGCCGACTCGCGCTTCCGCACCCTGCGCGGCCAGAAGAACCGCTTCGGCGCCGTCAACGAGCTGGGGGTCTTCGCCATGCTCGAGCACGGCCTCAAGGAGGTGAAGAACCCCAGCGCCATCTTCCTCTCGCGCACCGAGGAGCAGGCCCCCGGCAGCCTGGTCATGGTGGTCTGGGAGGGCACCCGGCCGATCCTGGTGGAGGTGCAGGCGCTGCTCGATGACTCGCCCCTGGGCAACCCGCGGCGGGTGGCCGTGGGCCTCGATGCCAACCGCCTGGCCATGCTGCTCGCCGTGCTGCACCGTCACGGCGGCCTCTTCACCGGCGACCAGGACGTCTTCCTCAACGTGGTGGGCGGGGTCAAGGTGCTGGAGACCAGCGCCGACCTGGCCGTGCTGCTGGCGGTGGTCTCCAGCCTGCAGAGCCGGCCGCTGCCGCGCGAGCTGGTGGTGTTCGGCGAGGTGGGCCTCTCCGGGGAGATCCGCCCGGTGCCCAGCGGCCAGGAGCGCATCGTCGAGGCGGCCAAGCACGGCTTTACCCGGGCCATCGTGCCCCGAGCCAACGCCCCCAAGACATCCCCGCCGGGCATGGAGGTGGTCGCCGTGGACAAGCTCGCCGATGCGCTGGAGGCGCTCTAGCGAGACCGCGATCGTCGCCTGACGATGTAGAATAGCCCCACCGCTTTCCAAGGAGATCCCGATGAGTGCCATCCGCCTGACCCAGTACAGCCACGGCGCCGGCTGTGGCTGCAAGATCGCCCCCGACGTGCTCGACGGCATCCTGGCCAAGGCCGGCCCGGGCGCCACCCACTCCCGGCTGATCGTCGGCAACCAGGGGCGCGAGGACGCCGCCGTCTATGACCTGGGCGATGGCCGCGGCATGATCGCCACCACCGACTTCTTCATGCCCATCGTCGACGACCCCTTCGACTTCGGGCGCATCGCCGCCACCAACGCCATCAGCGATGTCTTCGCCATGGGCGGCACCCCGGTGCTGGCGCTCGGCATCCTCGGCTGGCCCCTGGACAAGCTGCCCGCCGAGATCGCCGGCGACGTCATGGCCGGCGCCCAGGCGGTGTGCCGCGAACTCGGCCTGGCGCTGGCCGGCGGCCACTCCATCGACGCCCCCGAGCCGATCTTCGGCCTGGCGGTCAACGGCCTGGTCGACCTCGAGCACCTCAAGCTCAACAAGGGGGCGAAGCCGGGGGACCTGCTGTTCCTGACCAAGCCGCTGGGGGTGGGCATGCTCACCACCGCCGAGAAGAAGGGGCTGCTGGAGGCGGGCCACCAGGGGCTTGCCCGGGAGACCATGCTGCACTCCAATCGCATCGGGGTGGACCTGGCCCGGGTGGCCGGCGTTCACGCCATGACCGACGTGACCGGCTTCGGCCTGGCCGGCCACCTGGCCGAGGTGTGTGCGGCCAGCGGCGTGGCCGCGCGTATCGACTTCCGCCGCCTGCCGCGGCTGGCCGAGGCCGAGGCCTACCGCCGCCAGGGAGCGATTCCCGGCGGCACACTGCGCAACCGCCAGGCCCTGGGCGCGAGCCTGCCCGAGATGGACGAGGCCCACTGGCAGTGGCTCTGTGACCCCCAGACCTCCGGCGGCCTGCTGCTGGCCGTGGATCCCGCCTGGGAGGATGACGTGGAGCGCATCGGCCGCGATCACGGTATCGAGCTCGTCCCCTTCGGGGAGGTGGTCAAGGCCGAGGGACCGGCACTGATCGAGGTCGTGGGATGAGCGAGCTGCCGCTGGTCGAGCCGGATCTCGCCCTGCTGCGCGAGGGACGGGTGCTGATCGACGTGCGCGCGCCGGTGGAGTTCGCCCAGGGCGCACTGCCCGGTGCGCTGAACCTGCCGCTGATGGAAGACGAGGAGCGCCGCCTGGTCGGCATCGAGTACAAGCAGCGTGGCCAGCAGGCCGCCATCGAGCTCGGCCGGCGGCTGGTCAGCGGTGACATCAAGGCGGCCCGGGTGAATGCCTGGCTCGAGGTGCTGGAGGCGCACCCCGATGCCATCGTCTACTGCTTTCGCGGCGGGCTGCGCTCGCAGATCGCCCAGCAGTGGATCCAGGAGGCGGGCGTCACCCGGCCGCGTATTCGCGGCGGCTGGAAGGCGATGCGCCAGGCGCTGTGTGGGCGCATCGACGCCGCCGCCGGGCAGCCGCTGCTGGTGGTGGGGGGGCTGACCGGCTGTGCCAAGACCGCGCTGATCCAGGCCCTGGACAACGGCCTGGACCTGGAGGGCTGCGCCCGGCACAAGGGCTCGGCCTTCGGCCGGCATCCGCTGCCGGCCCCGAGCCAGATCGACTTCGAGCACGCCATGGGGCGGCGGCTGCTCGACCTGCCTGGCCCCGTCGTGGTGGAGGACGAATCCCGCCATATCGGCACCGCCAACCTGCCGCTCACCTTCTGGCGCGCCATGGAGCAGGCCCCCCGCCTGCGGGTGGAGATGCCCCTGGACTGGCGCCTGGCGCAGATCCACAAGGACTACATCGACGACCTCTGGGAGGTCTATCGTCACCAGTGCGGGGAGTGGCTGGGCTGGGCGCTGATGCGCAAGCAGCTCGCCGGCGCCCTGGGGCGTCTGCGCAAGCGCCTGGGCAGCGCACGGCTGGCGCGGCTGCAGCGGCTCCAGCAGCTCGCCTTCCGCGAGCACGAACGCGGCAACCGCCAGGCCCACGAGGCATGGCTGGCGCCGCTGCTCACCGAGTACTACGACCCTATGTACCGCTATCAGCTCGAGCGTCACCCGGAGCAGCACTTCCTGCACGTGGGCGACTGGGAGAGCTGCCTGGAAGCGGCCCGGGAGTGGAGTGCCGCCCAGGCGGTGGAGAGCCCGGTGGCGGGCGCTCGGGCCGGGGCCCCCGGCTGACCTCGGGCCTCGCTCAGGCCGCCAGGGGGCGCAGCCACTGGCTCAGCAGGCGGTCGAGCAGCGGCGCCAGCTGCACGAAGCGCTGCGGGTCGGCGAGCATGTCGCGCTCCGTCTGGGGATGAGGGTTGCCGAGATGGCCTTCCGGCGGCGGGCCCTGCTCGAGCAGGGCCGCCACGCTCTCCGGCGTGGCCTCAAGGTGGCAGAGCAGCCCGATCACGCGGCTCCCGTCCCAGCTGAAGCCCTGCACCGGGCTTGTCTCGCTGCCGCCCAGCGCCACGGCGTCGTCGGGGAGGGCGAAGACCTCCCGGTGCCACATGAAGGCGTCGAACTGCTCGGGCAGGTCCAGCGGGCTCGCCGGGTCCCGGGTGATCCGGTGCCAGCCGACCTCGCTGCGGCGCCCGCGGGCCACCACGGCGCCCAGTGCCTCGGCGATCAGGCGTCCACCGTAGCCGATGCCGAGCAGCGGCTTGTGGCTGTCCAGGGCGCGCTCGACCAGCCGGCGTTCGCGCTTCAGCCAGGGCTGGCCGGCCGGGTCGAGGGGGCCGGTCGGGCCGTCGAGCAGCACCAGGGCATCGCAGTCGGCGAGGCGCGGCGGCAGCTCCCCCGCATCCAGGTGGAACACCGTGTGGCTATGGCCCATGCTGGTGAGCCAGTCGGCCAGGCGCGCCGGCCCCTGGTGGGGGCTGTGCTGGAGGAGGTGGAGATGCATGGGGAACCTCAGCGTCGAAGGAAGTGCCAGGGGGCGCAAGGGTACATGAAGCCGACATGGCGAGAACAGGTGTTCAGCGTGATGGCCGAGATCCCGCCGGGTCGGGTGACCACCTACGGGCGCATCGCCGCCATGGCCGAAGGGGTCACCCCGCGAATGGTCGCTCGCGCCCTGCGCGAGCTCCCCGAGGGCCACGGCCTGCCGTGGTTTCGCATCATCACCGCCTCACGCCGGCTGGCCGACCATCCCGGCGCCGCCGAGCAGCGTGAGCGCCTGGCCGCGGAGGGAGTGGTGCTGGATGGCCGCGGCCGCGTCCCGGCAGAGCGGCTATGGCCATAAGACAGCGTTATCCAGAGGAGAGTCCATGAGCGGTTACTACCAGCGCCTGCAGCAGCTCGAGCCGCGTCGCCAGCAGGCCTTCATGGCGGCGCTCTGCGAGCGCCTGCTGCCCAACTATGCCCTCTATGCCCAGACAGCCGGCCACGGCAACCCCCGGGCGCTGAGGGCGATCCTGGACCTGGTGTGGGAGCGCCTCTCGGTGAAGGAGGCGAGGATCGACTTCGCCCTGCAGGCCGAGAAGCTGGCCGAGCTGGCGCCCGGCGAGGAGGACGACAGCTTCGGTGCCCGCCGCGCCTCGGAGGCGGTAGCGGCGCTCTCGGCGCTGCTCGACACCCTGCAGGGGGAGGCACCGGAGGCGGTGCTGGAGGTGAGTCGCGCGTCGAGAGGGGGTGTCAGGGCCTTTATCGAGCTGACCGAGGGTGAGGAGGACGGCGAGCGGCTGGCCGCCTTGGTGCGCGACCACCCGCTGATGGCGGACGAGAACGACTTCCAGGACGCGGTGCTCGAGGCCGTCGAGGGCCCGCTGGGGCGCGACGAGCTGAAGGCGCTGCGCCGCCTGGGGCGCAACGAGGGGGTCAGCAACCTGGGGCTTTCCGCCGAGTAGCGTTGCTCAGAAACGCCAGCCGGCGGTCACCATCAGGCCGGCGGCGCCGAAGATGATCAGGTCCGTCTCCAGGCGCTTCCAGCTGACCCCTACCGTGGGCAGGATGGCCGGGGCGATCTCGTAGCGGTTGAAGGGGATCTTGTCGCGGTACTCCCCGCGGTAGCCGTGGAGGGCCCCGGCGCTGAGCTTGGCGCGGATGCGGGTATCCCCGGACTCCCACATCGTCAGCTCGCGCCCCACGTAGAGGTAGAGGGAGTCCTGGTTGAAGGAGTTCTTGAAGCGTGCCAGCCCCGTGAACCAGAGCTCCGGGTTGTGGAGCTCCACCCCGATCAGCCGCTGGTTGTTGGTGTGCTCCGGGTCGGGGCTGAAGTGGTCGGTGTAGAGGCTGGTCTGCAGCAGCACGTGGTCGAGCTCCAGGAGCGGCGGCCAGTTCAGCCGCTCGCGCCAGCCGCCGCCCTCCTCCGCCAGGGCGGGGAGGGCCGGCAGCAGGGCGCCGAGCAGCAGGGCGGCCAGTCGGGTACGCAGCGACATCCTGTCTCCTCCCGGCTGCCTCAAAGGCGCATCTCGATGCCGCGCTCGGCCATGTAGCGCTTGGCCTCGGGGATGGTGTACTCGCCGAAGTGGAAGATGCTGGCGGCCAGCACCGCATCGGCACCGCCCTCCAGCACGCCCTCCACCAGGTGGTCGAGGTTGCCGACCCCGCCCGAGGCGATCACCGGCACGCTCACCGCGTCGGCGATGGCCCGGGTCACGCCCAGGTCGAAGCCGGCCTTGGTGCCGTCGCGGTCCATGCTGGTGAGCAGCAGCTCGCCGGCCCCGTACTCCACCATCTTCTTCGCCCACTCCACGGCGTCAAGCCCCGTGGGGCGGCGCCCGCCATGGGTGAAGATCTCCCAGCGCGGCGCCTCCCCCTCGGCGGAGACCCGCTTTGCGTCGATGGCCACCACGATGCACTGGCTGCCGAAGCGCTCGGCGGCCTCGCGCACGAACTCGGGGTTGGTCACCGCGGCGGTGTTGATGGAGACCTTGTCGGCGCCGGCGTTGAGCATGGTGCGGATGTCATCGCAGGTGCGGATGCCGCCGCCCACGGTGAGGGGGATGAAGACCTCGCCGGCGATGCGCTCGACCATCTCCACCGTGGTGCCGCGGTCCTCGTGGCTCGCCGTGATGTCGAGGAAGGTGATCTCGTCGGCGCCCTGCTGGTTGTAGCGCTGGGCGATCTCCACCGGGTCGCCGGCGTCGCGGATGCCGATGAAGTTGACGCCCTTGACCACGCGGCCGGCGTCGACGTCGAGGCAGGGGATGATGCGCTTGGCGAGTCCCATGATCAGCTTCCTCCCTGGCCGGTGAGCTGGTCGCAGAGCCGCTGGCCCTCGGCCACGTCGAGGCTGCCCTCGTAGATGGCGCGGCCGGTGATGGCGCCGAGGATGCCGGGCTCCCCGGCGGCCACCAGGGCGCGCAGGTCGTCGAGGTTGGTGACGCCGCCGGAGGCGATCACCGGCAGGCCGCCGTCACGGGCGAGCGCCGCGGTGGCCTCCACGTTGACGCCGTTCATCATGCCGTCCCGGGCGATGTCGGTGTAGACGATGCTGGAGACGCCGTCGTCGGCGAAGCGTTTCGCCAGGTCCACCGCCTTCACCCGGGAGACCTCGGCCCAGCCGTCGGTGGCCACGAAGCCGTCACGGGCGTCCAGGCCGACGATCACGTGGCCCGGGAAGGCGCGGCACATCTCGCCCACGAAGTCGGGCTCCTTGACCGCCTTGGTGCCGATGATCACGTAGCTCACCCCGGCGGCCAGGTAGTGCTCGATGGTCTCGGCGCTGCGGATGCCGCCGCCGATCTGGATGGGAAGCTCGGGCCAGCGGCGGGCGATGGCGGTCACCGCCTCGCCGTTGACCGGCTTGCCCTCGAAGGCGCCGTTGAGGTCCACCAGATGCAGGCGGCGGGCGCCGGCCTTCACCCAGCGCTCGGCCATGGCCACCGGGTCATCGCCGTAGGTGGTGGCCTCGTCCATGCGGCCCTGCTTCAGGCGCACGCACTGGCCGTCCTTGAGATCGATGGCGGGAATCACCAGCATGTCCAGCTCCTCTTGGGTGCCTCAGCGGGCCCCGGTTGAAAGTCGTGGTCGGGCTCAGGGTGCCCAGTTGACCCGGCGCGGCTCAGGGCGCCCAGGTGACAAAGTTCTCGAGCAGCTTGAGGCCGGCCCGGGAGCTCTTCTCCGGGTGGAACTGCACGGCGAAGGTGGCCTCGCGGCCGGTGGCCACGTGGGCCTGCACCCGGCCGTAGTCGGTGGTGCCGAAGACGCTGGCGTCCTCGGCGGCCTCCACGTAGTAGCTGTGCACGAAGTAGAAGTGCTCGTCCTGGTCGATGCCCGCCCACAGCGGGTGGTCGCGGTGCTGGTGTACCAAGTTCCAGCCCATGTGCGGCACCTTCAGGCGCTGGCCGTGGTCGTCGCGCATTTCGGCGGGGAAGCGCTTCACCTGGCCGCCGATGAAGCCCAGGCAGTCGATGCCACCGTTCTCCTCGCTGCGGTCGAGCAGCATCTGCTGCCCCACGCAGATCCCCAGCAGCGGCTTGGATTGGCTGGCCAGCAGCTCCTCCACCAGGCCGCGCAGCTCGGTCCTCTCGAGTTCGCCCATGCAGTCGCGGATGGCGCCCTGGCCGGGCAGGACCAGGCGCGTGGCGCCGCGGATGCGGCGGGGGTCGCGGGTCACCACCACGTTCTCGTGGGTGACGTGCTCCAGGGCCTTGGCGACGGAATGCAGGTTGCCCATTCCGTAGTCGATGACGGCAATGGTCATGGGGCGCTCCTCGTGGCGTCGTGGGGCATGGGCTTCACAGGCAGCCCTTGGTGGAGGGCATCTGGCCGGCCATGCGGGGGTCCTCCTCCAGGGCCATGCGCAGGGCGCGACCGAAGGCCTTGAAGATGGTCTCCGCCTGGTGGTGAGCGTTGAAACCCTTCAGGTTGTCGATATGCAGGGTGACCATGCCGTGGTTGACGAAGCCCTGGAAGAACTCCCAGAACAGCTGGGTGTCCAGGCGGCCGATGGTGGCGCGGGTGAACTCCACGTCCATGAACAGGCCGGGGCGGCCGGAGAAGTCCACCACGACCCGGGAGAGCGCCTCGTCCAGGGGCACGTAGGCGTGGCCGTAGCGGCGGATGCCGCGCTTGTCGCCCAGGGCTCGGGCGAAGGCCTGGCCCAGGGTGATGCCGAGGTCCTCGACGGTGTGGTGGTCATCGATATGCAGGTCGCCCTCGGCCTTGATGTCGAGGTCGATCAGGCCGTGGCGGGCCACCTGGTCGAGCATGTGGTCGAGGAAGGGCACGCCGGTCTCGCAGCTCAGCTTGCCGGTGCCGTCGAGGTTGACGGTCACGCTGATCCGGGTCTCCTGGGTGTCACGGCTGACCGTGGCGATACGCTCGGACATTGAGGCTTCTCCAGCGCCTGGGCGCATGTCGAGGCGGACCGCTGGAGCAGCGGCCCGCAGAAACGGGGGTGACGGCGGGCCTCGCCCGCGGTCGGAAAACTGCCATTATAGAGAATCGCCGACCCCATCCGCTACAATGCCCCCCAATACGCGGCGGCGACCCTCGCCGCCCCGGCCCAGGGAGACCCATCTATGCCGGTGACACTCCACCCCGTCGACCGAGCCGCCTGGGAAGCGGACGCCCAGGCGCGGCTCGACCTGTCCCGCATCTACGCCGATGCGCCCGCCGAGCGTCTGCCCGCCCCCGAGGACACCTTCATCCAGGAGCACCTGGCAGGGGGCGGCCGTTTTCTCTGTGCACTCTTCAACGACCGCCTGATCGGTGCCGTGGCCCTGCGGGACGACGGTGAGGCCTGGTGGCTGTCGCACTTCTGCATTCGCAAGCCGACTCGCCGACGCGGCGTCGGCACCCGGCTGCTGACCCTGGTGGGGCAGTCGGCCCACGCCGCGGGCAGGCCGCTGCGCGCCGAACTGGACCAGCTGCAGATGGCGGACCAGGTGCTGCTGGTGCGCCTGGGCTACCGGTTCGAGCAGCGCGACGGCTTCCACGAGCTGCGACTGCCCGAGGGGTGCCAGCGATGAAGCGCGTGCTGAGCACCCTGCTGGCCGCCATCGGCATCCTCGCGGTGCTGGCCGTGGCCGCCGTGGTCTATGTCACCACCTTCTTCGACCCCGAGGATCTCAAGCCGAGGCTTGTCGAGGTGGTGCGCGAGCAGAGCGGCCTGGAGCTGGCTCTGGAGGGCCCCCTGACCTGGTCCTTCTATCCGCGGCTCGGCGTCGGGGTGGAGAAGGCCGAGGCCTGGTTGCCCGACCAGTCGGTGAGCGAGGAGGCCTCCTTCGTGGCCTTCCGCCGGGCCGAGGTGAGCCTGGCCTTCGCCCCCCTGCTGCGCGGGGAGATCGCCATCGACGGCATGGTCCTGGACGGCATGCGCCTGAACCTCGAGCGCGACGAGACGGGGCGCGGCAACTGGGAAACCCTGATGGAACGCCTCGCCGAGCGCAGCGAGGCCGCCGAGGAGGTGCTGGCTCCGGCCAGCGCCACCACCGGCCCGGTACCCGACATGCAGGCGGGGCTGAGCGTGGCGCTCAATATCGCCAGCGTGCAGGTGCGCGACGGCGAGGTGAGCTACCGGGACCTGGAGGCCGGCCAGGAGCTGCGGCTGGAGAACCTGGCGGTGACCGGCAGCAACGTCAATCCGCGCAACGCCTTCCCGCTGCGTGCCACCTTCCGCCTGGTCAGCCACGGTGACCTGGCGTGGCAGGCCGAGGAGACGCCGCCCCGCCTGTCCAGCGATATCGCCCTCGAGGGGCGGGTGACCCTTGGCCTGGCGGAGCGTCGCTACCTGCTCGACGGGCTCTCCTTCTCCACGGCCAGCCGGCTGGCGGGGGTGGAGGGGGAGCAGAACCTGAGCCTCCAGGCCAGCCAGCTGCACCTGGACGCCGTCGAGCGCCGCCTGCGCCTGGAGGAAGGCCGCCTGGAGACCACCCTTCGTCATCCAGCGCTGGGCGGCTCGCCGCTGCCGCTCTCCATGACCTTCGCCCTGGAGGCGGACCTCCAGGAGGAGAGCGCGCGCCTGCGGGACCTCGAGCTGAGCGGGGAGCACGGCCTGAGGCTGAACGGCAACCTCAACGTCGAGCGGCTGCTGGACGAGCCGGCCTATGATGGCCAGGTGCGGCTGGCTCCCTTCTCCCTGCGGCCCTGGCTCGAGCGCTTCGACAGCCTGCCGGTCATGGCCGATGCCGAGGCCCTCACTGATGTGGCGCTGACCAGCCCGCTGCGGGGCGACCTGTCCCGGCTCGAGCTCTCCGGCCTGACCCTGGTGCTGGACGACAGCACCTTCACCGGGCAGCTGTCGGCGGGCCTGGACGGCCGTGCCCTCGACTTCGACCTGCAGGGGGATCGCCTCGACCTGGATGCCTACCTGCCGCCGGCGGAGCCTGCCGGCGAGCGTGCGGCCGCTGGCCTGCCCGGGATCACCAGGGCCCATGCCGAGGCGCCGGGCGCCCTGGTGCCGGCCGAGTGGCTCGCCGAGCTGGCCCTGGCGGGCGAGCTGCGCCTGGGCGGGCTGGGGCTCGCCGGACTCGAGTTCCGCGACGTCGGCCTGACGCTGGAGGGCGCCGACGGCCGCCAGCGCCTCAGCCGCTTCGAGGCCGGCTTCTACGAGGGGAGCCTGGCCGCCAGCGGGGAGCTGGACCTGACCCGCGACCCCATCCACTGGCGGCTGGCGCCTCGCATCGAGCGGGTGCGCGCCGACGAGCTGCTGAAGGCGCTGGGCGACGAGGAGGCCGCGCTGCGCGGACGCTTCTCCGCCGACGGCGAGCTCACCTCCCGCGGCAACAGCTGGCCGGACCTGAGGCGCCACCTCGATGGCCGCGTCGAGGCGCGCATCGATGACGGGGCCATTCTGGACGTCAACGTCTCCCGGGAGCTGTGCACCGCGGTGGCGGCCCTGGAGGGACGCGAGACCAGCCGCGACTGGCACCCGGATACCCGCTTCGAGGAGGCCGGCGCCACCTTTGTCATCCGCGACGGTACCCTCAACAGCGAGGACCTGCTGGTGGTCATCCCGGGCATCGAGCTGGGCGGCGAGGGCTGGCTCGACCTGGTCAGCGAGCGCTTCGAGCTCCGGGCCGCGGCGCGCATCGTCGACACCGCCGATGCCGCCTGCCGGGTCAACCCGCGGCTCGAGCGCCTGCCCTTCCCGGTGCGCTGCGAGGGCAGCCTCTCCGGCGAGCGCGGAGAGTGGTGCCGCTTCGACCGCGAGGCCTTCCAGTCCGCCATCGGCGATGCGCTGCGCGACGAGCTGGGAAGCCGGGCCGGCGAGGAGGTGGAGCGTCGCCTCGAGGGGACCCTGGAGCGCCTCGACGAGCGGATCGGTGAGGACGCCGGTCGGGAACTTCGCGATGCCCTGCGTGGTCTCCTGAATTGAGCAAAGTCAGTCCCTGCGCCGGCATCCCTGTCGGCGCTTTTTTATGTCCGCCCGCTTCTCCACACGGGAGGGAGCCCCGATGACGGAAACGCCAGCCCCGGTGCTGCCTGCCGCCACCTTCCAGCGGCGCCTGCTGGAGTGGTTCGATGTCCATGGCCGCCACGACCTGCCCTGGCAGCAGGAGCGCACCCCCTACCGGGTGTGGGTCTCGGAGATCATGCTGCAGCAGACCCAGGTGGCCACCGTGATTCCCTACTTCGCGCGCTTCATGGCGCGCTTCCCCGACGTGCGGGCGCTGGCCGAGGCCGAGCAGGACGAGGTGCTACACCTCTGGACGGGCCTGGGCTACTACGCCCGGGGGCGCAACCTGCACAAGGCGGCGCAGGCGATCGTCGCGGAGCACGGCGGCGAGCTGCCCGCCGAGGTCGAGGCCCTGGCCGCCCTGCCGGGCATCGGCCGCTCCACCGCCGGGGCCATCGTGGCCCAGAGCCAGGGCCATCGTGCGGTGATCCTCGACGGCAACGTCAAGCGCAGCCTCTCCCGGCTGCACGCCGTGGAAGGCTGGCCGGGGCGCCCCGCGGTGGAGCGCCGGCTCTGGGCCCTGGCCGAGCACTACACGCCCCATGAGCGGCTTCCCGACTACACCCAGGCGATGATGGATCTGGGCGCCACCCTCTGCCGACGGGGCGCGCCGGAGTGCGGCCGCTGCCCCTTTGCCGATGTCTGCGTGGCCCATGCCCGGGGCGAGGAGCGGCGCTTCCCCGAGTCGAAGCCGAAGAAGGCGCTGCCCACCCGCACCACCCGCATGCTGCTGCTGCGCGACGGCCAGGGCCGGGTGCTGCTCGAGCAGCGTCCGGCCAGCGGGCTCTGGGGCGGGCTCTGGAGCCTGCCCCAGTTCGACGACGAGGCGGCACTCACGGCCTGGCTCGACGTGCATGCGCCGGCGAGCCGTCTGGAAACGCCTCGGCCCTCCTTTATCCATGTCTTCAGCCACTTCCGGCTGGAGATCACCCCCCAGCCGGCACGCGTCGAGCGACTCGATGCGGTGGGCGAGGCCCGTCGCTGGTACGATCCGGAGCGTCCCGATGCCATCGGGCTGGCGGCTCCGGTCAAGGCGCTGCTGGCCGGCCTGGCGCCCTTTGCCCTGGATCCCCCGCCGGCCACCGAACCCGTTTCAGCTTCAAGAGGAGAATGACCCATGAGCCAGACCGTCTTCTGTCGCAAGTACCAGCAGGAGCTCGAGGCGCTGCCGTTTCCGCCCCTCCCCGGCAAGAAGGGCCAGGAGATCCAGGCCAATGTGTCCAGGCAGGCCTGGGAGGAGTGGCAGGCCCTGCAGACCCGCCTGATCAACGAGAAGCACCTCAACATGCTCGACCCCGCCTCTCGGGAGTACCTGATGGACCAGATGGAGCGCTTCCTCGACAATCGCGAGACCGACCAGGCCGAAGGCTACGTGCCTCGGGAGGAGGGCTGAGTCACCGCCGTTGGCCCGGCCATCTTTTTGAAAGCCAAGGGGTTGACGAGAAACGCCGACTGAGGTTTAATACGCACCGTTGGCAGCGGCCAGATAGCTCAGTTGGTAGAGCAGGGGATTGAAAATCCCCGTGTCGGGGGTTCGATTCCCTCTCTGGCCACCACACTGCTGGGGTATCGCCAAGTGGTAAGGCACCGGTTTTTGGTATCGGCATTCCCAGGTTCGAATCCTGGTACCCCAGCCATCGCCAACCTTGATTCCGAAAGACCGTGAACATGGGTTCACGGTCTTTCTCGCTGAAGAAGCTTGTACTGTTTGCAGGTCTTGCCGTTGCCGGCATAGCTCAGTTGGTAGAGCAACTGACTTGTAATCAGTAGGTCCCGGGTTCGACTCCTGGTGCCGGCACCATCAAACAGTACGCGAAATCAGCAGCTTACGAGCAAGAGTGGAACCCCCGCCTGGCGTGTCAGTAGACCTGACAGCTTCGTGAAATAGAGACAGATCATCAGCCTCACACTTGTTTCCATCTGGAACCGAGGTGAGGTTATGCGCGTTGTATCCGTTATTTCGACCAAGGGCGGGGTCGGCAAGACCACCGTCACTGCCAATCTGGGCGGCCTCCTGGCCGATGCGGGCCTCAGGGTCCTGTTCATCGACCTGGACAGTCAGCCGACGCTCTCCAGTTACTACCCCCTCCGCACCGAAGCCCCCGGCGGCACCTATGAGCTGATCGCGCTTAGCGACACGGCTCCCGACCGCGTCATATCGCAGACGGCCCATCCCAATCTGGATGTAGTGATCTCCAACGATCATGCCGGCCAGCTTCCTCAGCTGCTGCTCAACGCCCCGGACGGCCGTTTCCGGCTTGCCCAGCTGCTCTCCAATCTGTCGGGCTATGACCTCATCCTGATCGACACCCAGGGGGCGCGCTCCATCACGCTGGAGATGGCGGTCCTGGCTTCCGATCACGCTCTCTCTCCCATCACTCCCGAGCTGCTCTCTGCCCGTGAGTTCGTGCGTGGCACCGTTGGCCTGCTGCGCGATCTCGAGGCGCTCAGCCAGTTCACCCACCTCTCCGTTCCCCCCGTTTCCGTACTCGTGAATCGCCTGGATGAAACCGCCGATGCGCGGGGCATCCACCAGACGCTGGCAGAGATGTTCGCCGCCGGCGAGCAGGGCGTCACCGTCATGCAGAGCACCATCCGCGCCGGTGTCGCCTTCCGACAGGCGGCCAGCGCGGGGTTGCCGGCTCACCAGTTCGAGCCGCGCAAGCCCGCCGGCCGCAAGTCGCCCGCCGCTGCCGACCAGGTCAAGACGATGGCCTGTGAGCTCAACCCCGACTGGCAGCCGCTGATCGACGCCATGGTCAGCACCACCGCCATGCAGGGAGGCTGCCACGATGAGTGCCATTGAGAACCTGGTCGAGCTTCGGGTGGCCGAGGAGCGCCCGGAAGCCGGTTATCTGCCTCCCCACAGCCTGGAGGCAGAGCAGTCGGTGCTGGGTGGGCTGCTGCTGGATAACGCCATGTGGGACGAGGTCGCCGACCGCCTGGCCCCTGTCATGTTCTATCAGCAGGCCCACCGCCTGGTGTTTCAGGCGATCCGGGAGCTGGCAGATCGCGACCAGCCGATGGATGTGGTGACCGTCTCCGAAGCGCTGGAGGAAGCCCACCAGCTGGAGCAGGTGGGAGGGCTCGCGTTTCTGGCTGAGCTGGCCCGCAATACGCCCAGCGCGGCCAATGTGGCGGCCTATGCCGAGATCGTGAAGGACCGCCATGCGCTGCGGCAGCTGATCCACACCTGCTTCACGCTGAACCAGCAGGCCCTGAACGCTCAGGGCCGCACGGCCGCCGAGCTGATCGAGGAGGCCGAGCAGAAGCTCTTCGCCCTGACGGAGGAGCGCCATGACCGGCTGAGCTCCATGAAGGAGATGCTGGGGGAGGCCATCAACGTCATCGATCAGGCCTTCAATGCGCAGGGTGGGGTGACGGGGATCCCGAGCGGCCTGAGCGAGCTGGACGCCATGACCGCGGGCTGGCAGCCGGGGGATCTCATCATCCTGGCCGGCCGCCCCTCCATGGGCAAGACCGCCATGGGGCTCGGCTTTGCGGAGCATGCCCTGATGGCAGAGGAGGCTGCCGGTCCGGTCTTTATCTTCTCCCTGGAGATGCCCGAGTCGCAGCTGATGCTGCGGCTGATCGCCAGCCTGGGCAATGTCTCCCTGCAGAAGCTGCGCACCGGAAAGATGGAAGACGGGGATTGGCCCAAGGTAACCGCCGCGGTCAGTCGGCTCACCCAGCTGGACGGGAAGCTCTTGATCGATGATGCCTCGGGAATCACCGCTTCCAGCCTGAAGGCCCGCGCTCGCCGCATGACCCGCCGCTTCGGGCGCCCCTCCATGATCCTGGTGGACTACCTGCAGCTGCTTCAGGAGCCGGGCAGCGAAAACCGCACCCTCGAGGTGGGCAAGGTCAGCCGCATCCTCAAGGAAACCGCCAAGGAGCTGCGCACCCCGGTGATTGCCCTGTCGCAGCTCAACCGCTCCTTGGAGACCCGCCCCAACAAGCGCCCCTGCATGGCCGACCTACGTGACAGTGGCGCGCTGGAGCAGGATGCCGACGTCATCGCCTTCATCTACCGCGACGAGGTCTACCACCCCGACAACGAAGACAGCCACGGCCTGGCCGAGTTGATCCTGGGCAAGCAGCGCAATGGGCCCACCGGCACCGTGCACCTGGCGTTCCAGGGGGAGTCGGCGCGCTTCAAGCCGTTGGCCTGGCAGCATCAGGAGGTGACCCCATGAGCCAGTATCGCGTGCGCACACCCGAACCCCGTTCCCGGCTTTCTCAGGCGTTGGCTCAGGTCATGAACGAGACTCGCCAGCGTCAGCTTGAGGCTGAGCAGCAGGGGCTCTCATCTCTCGAGCATCTGATCTGCGTGGCTCAGGGACACAGCGGCCAGTCCCATCACCTGCGCCGCCTACTCCTCGCGCTCTACAACGGCGACAGCTGGCCTTTCGAGATGCAGCGGCTGCGCGGGCTCGACCCTGCCCTGCAGGCAGATGCCCTCGCGGTGATCCAGATGGCCACCTACAGCGGCCACGAGATCCACACCTTCATCGAGGGTGGTGATGCCTTGCTGAAACGCTTCTGGGAGATCGAGGAGGCCAAGGATGAGTAAGTCGCTGTCGGCAGCACGAGGGTGCAAGGGGATGCAGCGTCTGGTGCGCTATGCCGCCACCCGGGGGTGGGAGGTGCAGCGTACCAGCGGTGGGCACCTGCGGTTCAGCAAGCCGGGTTGTGCGCCGGTCTTCACCTCCTTTACCACCAAGGACCGCCGCGCCGAGCTCAATGCACGCTCCCAGCTGCGCCGCGCGGAGGGGCAGCAGAGGGGCCGCCATGAAGAGTGATTCCACTGTCATCAGCACCCAGGCGCCGCATGGCGGTGCCGCCTCCGTCCGCTTCGTCACCGAGGAATACCGCCGATGAAACGCCCGAGCGACCAGCAGCTTCGTGAGCGCCTGATGCAGCCCAGCCCCAAGCGTCAGGGGCAGCCCGTGGATGCCATGACACCGCCCGACCAGGAGATGGCCGTCTGGGTCACCCTGGACATGCTCAAGCCCTACGAGCACAACCCCCGGCAGGTCCAGAACCCCAAGTACGAGGAGATCAAGGCGTCGATCCGTGCCGCGGGCCTCAAGCACAAGCCCCCGGTCACCCAGCGGCCGGGCGAGAAGCACTACACCATCTGCGACGGTGGCAATACCCGCCTGCAGATCCTGCGCGAACTCTATGAAGAGACCGGTGAGTCGCGCTTCCATGCCTTTTATGCCCTGTACCGACCCTGGCAGTCGGAAGTGAAGATGCTGACGGGGCACCTTAGCGAGAACGACAACCGCGGCCAGCTGCTCTGGATCGAGCGTGCCAAGGGCGTGGTGGACGCCAAGGCAATGTATGAGGAGGAGAGCGGCAACACGCTCTCGCAGCGCGAGCTGGTCAAGCGCCTGGCCGAGGATGGCTACCAGGTCGCCCAGAGCCATATCAGCAGGATGCTCTATACCATCGAGCACCTGCTGCCCACCCTGCCCAACAGCCTCTATAGCGGACTGGGCCGCTCTCAGGTCGAGCAGCTGGTCAGCTACCGGGAAGCCTGCCGGCTGCTCTGGGAGCGCTGTACCGAGGAGGTCACGCCCGAGGGCTTTGGCGAGGCCTGGCACCAGACCATGGCCTGGTTCGATGATGAGGGCCAGACCGAGATGAATTGGAGCATGGTGGTGGATCGGCTGTGCGGCATGCTGGCGGACCACACCGGCGTGCACTTCAACGTCTGCGAGCTGACCCTCGATAACATCGTCACCTACCGCAAGCGCCGCTGGGACCTGGAAGAGCATCAGGCCTTCGAGGCCCTGGACGTGGAGCTGCAGCAGATGCGCGACCCCAACGCCCAGCCGCCCTCGCTCTATCCGCCGCTGCCCGAGCCCGCCACGGGCGGCGCGCCGGTGGCGAAGGGGCCCGCTTCCGACCCTGGCCGTGAGCCTCAATCTCAGCCTCAATCCGACCGCCAGGCCGAGCAGCTGCCATCGCCTCGGACCCTTAGCAGAGACGCGCCTAACGACGATGAGAGAGCAGAGAGCGCCGAGCTGCTTCGGCTGCGTGAGCAGGTTGCCGCGCTGGAGCGCGAAAAGCAGCAGCTGAGCGAGTCACCGTCTCCCATGGCGCCGGTATTCAGCGAGCCGGCATCGGCGGCTGACTCAGGGCCCATGGCGGCACCCGCGGAGGAGGCGGGTGACTGGCCAGAGGGTGCTGCGCGGACGGAGGCCGAGCGGGCTGCCCGCCTCGAGGGGCTGACCCAGTCCCGCTGGGAAGAGACTCCAGGGAAGCGCGGCTACCGTCACCATCTGGCCAGCGAGC
>Ga0209075_1001636_pt1 | contig 20907 bp, 18 predicted proteins | sample Stecom2011_FD_187523 | JGI IMG/M metagenome (GOLD analysis project Ga0209075, IMG submission 187523) | Agricultural soil microbial communities from Utah to study Nitrogen management - Steer compost 2011 (SPAdes) (version 2) | ecosystem: Environmental > Terrestrial > Soil > Agricultural land...
TCGAAACCTCCGACAAGCGGGTCAAGTTGGAGTTCCAACCCTTGGGCCATCGGGTAGAAAAGATTAATGCCTGGTTGTTGGCTTCGAACTTTCGACAGTTCTTTGGCTACTACAGTGGCGAAGTCCGTACGGCCTTGGGGGAAGTGATTCGGCTGGATCAGGTGCCGGGACTGGCGGAAGACCACTATGCCAAATGGTAATTGGGGGCCAAATGGTAATTGGGGGCCAAATGGTAATTGGGGGCCAAATGGTGAGTGGGGGGCAAATGGTAATTGGGCCAATGCTAAGCGCGGTATTGAGGCGCCGGTTATAGATTGATGGCTGGCAGTAGCTGAACGCTGGCGGGAGGGCCGTTGCAGGCGGGCACTACAAGAATCTTGCCGTGCCCGCCATGCGGACCGATTAATCCGGCAGGGTGACGTTCAGTTCCAGAACTGAACAGGAGTCGGACTTGTCCAGTTGAACCTGAACCATGTCCTTGTCGATCTTGACGTATTTGCTGATGACTTCGATCAGTTCCTGTTGCAGCTGGGGCAAGTAATCGGGTTGATTACGCCGGCCCCGCTCATGGGCAACGATAATCTGAAGCCGCTCCTTGGCCACAGAGGCCGTATCCGGTTTTTTGTTCCGGAAGTAATCCCACAGGCTCATGTATTCCCCCTGAACATTCTCTTAAGGAAGCCCTTCTTGGGCGCCTCAATGAAGCGTTGCTCCACGGTTTCGCCCAACAAGCGGGCGACGGCGTCGGCGTATGCCTGGCCGGCATCGCTTTTGTCGTCATGAATGACAGGGATACCCTGGTTGGAGGCCGTGAGAACCGCCTTCGACTCAGGGATAACACCCAGCAGCTCGATCGACAGGATTTCCTGCACGTCCTGCACACCGAGCATTTCACCCTTGGCAACCCGCTCCGGGTTATAACGGGTGAGCAGCAGGTGCTCCTTGATGGGCTCTTGTTCCAGTTCAGAGCGGCGGGATTTGCTTTGCAAAATGCCCAGGATACGGTCTGAGTCCCGTACGGAGGAAACTTCCGGGTTGGTGACGACGATCGCTTCGTCGGCGAAGTACATGGCCATGAAAGCGCCATGCTCAATGCCCGCCGGAGAGTCACAGATAATATAGTCCACCCGCTCGGACAGCTCGTTGAGTACCCGCTCTACGCCTTCTTTGGTCAGGGCGTCTTTGTCACGGGTTTGGGAGGCCGGCAGGATCCAGAGGTTATCGCAATGCTTATCCTTGATCAGGGCCTGGGTCAGGTTGGCTTCCTGATTGATCACATTGACGAAATCATAAACGACGCGGCGCTCGCAGTTCATGATCAGGTCCAGGTTGCGCAGGCCCACGTCAAAGTCGATGACGGCAGTTTTGTGGCCACGCAAGGCAAGACCTGTGGCTATGGACGCACTGGTCGTGGTCTTTCCGACTCCGCCTTTACCGGAGGTCACCGTGATGATTCTGGCCAAGGTTGAATACCTTCTTTATTTGTTTGGGAATAGCGGGGGAATGTTTCCCCTCGTCTAGGTTACCGCGAAGCCCACTGGATGGGCGCGTTGACAATAGCTTCTGAAGTACAGGTTAAGACGTTCTCAGATAGGCTCAAGGACCAAGCGGTCTTCGCGCAACATTATCTGTACGGACTTACGCCATTCACTGCCATTCTGCAAATCCTCGCTGATTTTATACTGTCCAGCGATGGATACAAGCTCGGCTTCCAGACTTCGGCAGAATATTCTGGCCTCAGTATTTCCTAACACGCCAGCCAAGGCCCTTCCGCGCAATGGCCCATAAACATGGATGTGCCCATCGGCGAGCAGTTCGGCGCCGGCACTGACCGGGGCGGTGACAATCAGGTCTGCGCCGGCGGCATAAATCTGCTGCCCGGAGCGGACCGGATGGTCAATCAGCTTGGTAAGGCGGGCCGGTGCCGGTTCGGGGGCGGCAGGGGCCTCGACCTTGGGGGCCGGTTCCAGGGCAGGCTCCGCACCACTATGAGGCTTGTTAGCGGGAAGCACCAGAAGACCCACGCCCCGCGCCGCGGTTTGGTGAACCAGGTTGCCGCCCCGGATTGCAATCGGCTTGATTCCCTGACGCTGGCAAATGTCCAGTAGCTGCGCAAAATCAATTTCCAGGTCGGGATCGGCTAGTCGTTCCAGGCTCAGTACCAGCGGGCTTTCCCGGAAAAACATGGGGGCTTGCTGAGCTTTTTCTTCGAGTTCCCGTTCGAAGCGGCCTGGTTCGAAGTTGGTCAGTTCAAGATGGGTCAGCGGCGCGAAGGTTGCCCGTACGCGAAACGTAGATTGGTCGGATGCAGAATTCTGGGCCTGGGTCATGAGTCCTGGCTCATCCTTATAGATAGAGATAATGGCATGGAAATAAGAACCTGTTCCATCAGGTAGCTGCTTGATCGCTATGGGGACGGGAAGGGCGTATCCATTCCGGTGCCTGAGTTCGCTCGCCTGATCGCAACGGGTTCCAACCGGGTCGGCAGTGATTGTACTGGAGTCCGGAGCGGGGGTCTAACCCTGGCGGTTTGTTTCTGTGGCAGGGTTCATTGGAGACTTGGGCTGGTTTCGGCTCCCTGTACAAGCTCTGGATAAAAGTACAGTTCTTGTTGATAATCGAAGGGCTATGGTAGCCAACAGCCCATCTCCCCGTAAAATCATTCACTGTGATTGCGACTGCTTCTATGCCGCCGTCGAAGTGCTGGACAACCCCCGCTTTGGCGGGCGTCCCTTGGCGGTGGGCGGCAGTGCGGAACAGCGCGGAGTCATTGCTACCTGCAACTATGAGGCGCGCGCCTTTGGGGTTCGATCCGCCATGCCCACCGGCAAGGCGTTGCGTCTCTGTCCGGATCTGATTCTGGTGCCTCCCCGGATGAACCGTTATCGGGAGGTGTCCCGGAAAATCATGGCCATTTACCGGGATTACAGTGAGCAGATCGAACCCCTTTCCTTGGATGAAGCCTATATCGATGTGACCGGTGCCAGGGCCTGTCAGGGCAGTGCGACCCTGATTGCCGAGGAAATCCGGCGTCGGGTGCGACAGGAAGTGGGGGTGACGGTTTCCGCCGGGGTGGCGCCGAACAAGTTTATCGCCAAGGTCGCCAGTGACTGGAACAAGCCGGACGGTCTGAAAGTGGTAACGCCGGAGCAGGTGCCGGAGTTTGTCCAGGCCCTGCCGATTGAGAGTCTGTATGGTGTGGGCAAGGTAACCGCGGCTCGTATCCGGAATATGGGGGTGAGTACCTGTGGCGAGCTCCAGCAGTTTAGTCTGGTGGAGCTGGAGCAGGAGTTTGGCTCGTTTGGTACGCGCCTGTATCAGTTGTGCCGGGGGATCGACGAGCGGGAAGTGAGTACGTCCCGGGTCCGCAAATCGGTGAGTGTTGAGGAAACCTTTCCTCAGGACCTGGATCGGGAAGAGTGCCTGGAGCAGTTGCCAGGCTTATTCGAGGATTTGATGGCGCGCCTGCAGCGGGTGGCTTCCCGGGCACCTATCGACAAGAGTTTCGTGAAGCTGCGCTTTGCCGACTTTGTGTCTACCACCCTGGAACGCCAGCAACAACCTTCTCGGGAAGGGTTTGAGGCACTGTTTGAAGAGGCCTTCCGCCGTGGAATGCGTAAGGTGCGTCTACTTGGCCTGGGAGTGCGGTTCCGGGAGCCGGAGCGCTTTCAGGGACAGCTGGATCTGTTTGAGACTTCCGTCTAGGGCGGGACGCTGTTCATGGCTGGCGCTTCGACTATAATGCGCCTCCGAACTGAACACGACTAAAAAATCACGACAAAGGGACATTCATGGCAGGACCCCAACAACCGGCACTTGGCTTGATGGAAAAGACCTTCTGGTTTGCCTTGAATGCCTTGGAGCGTCGCCTTTTTGCCGAGAACTTGATTGTCTCGAACCTGACGCCCTACGAGGAGATCTATCGGCAGGGCATTATGTCCGTGCGCCACTACCTGCCGCTGGAAGAAACCGAAATCCAGGTGGGAGACCAAGTAATTCCGGTAAGTCCCCAACGCCACAGGGTGCCAGTGGTTTTGGTGCCCCCATTGGCGGCGACTTCCATGATCTTCGACTTATTGCCCCGCCGCTCCCTGGTGCGTTTTCTGCTCGCCCAAGGTTTTGAGGTCTATTTGATTGACTGGGGTGAGGTGACCGCCAAGCACGCGGATATTTCCCTGGAAACCTATGTACTGGAATGGATGCCGGAAGCCCTGGCGGTGATCCGTCGCCATTCTGGCGAGGAAGAGCTTTCCCTGTTTTCCTACTGTATGGGCGGGCTGCTGACTTTGATGTATGCGGCTACCTCCCAGGATGAGCACATACGCAACATCGTCACAGTGGCCAGCCCGGTGGATATGCATCAAAGCGGAGTGGCGGGCCGTATCCTGACCCGTGTCTACCGGCCGGTGCTACTTGTGGGGAGGCTGCTGGACTTTTCCCTGATGGACCTGCCTTCTCGCTACCTGCATATTCCGGGGCGGATTAATTCCCTTCTTTTCAAACTGACCAACCCTATCGGCAGTCTCACCAGCTATTGGGACCTTCTAGTCAATATGTGGGACCGGGAGTATGTGAAGGAACATACCACCCTGAGCTCCTGGTTTGATGACATGGTGGACTATCCCGGCGAGACCATTAAGGCCATGGTGGTGAAGATGATGCTGAACAACCAGATGGCCCGGGGCCGAATGCGCATGGGCGACCGCCAGGCTCGGTTTGAACAAATCCGCTGCTCGATCCTGGCCTTTGCCGGTGATGACGACAAGATAGTAAGCCCCCGCGCAGCCCATAAGGTGTTGGAGATCGTTTCATCTTCAGATAAGGAGTTCTGCGTGGTGCCCGGTGGCCATGCGGGAGTCTTTGGAGGTTCCCGGGCGCCGGACAATATGTGGGCGGTAAGTGCGGACTGGTTGAATGCACGCTCCGATTAAGGGGGGCGACAAAGCGTTAACAATTGCTTGCAAAATATACAATAAAAAACAGGCAAATTGCTATCAAATTCACTCTGCTGTCAATAATTGGCGTCTATATTTATTTTCAACAGGGGTTATACCTATGTGCAGTACTACCGACGTGTGTGGACTGCCATAGGTGTGGGCATGGTTGCTTCGCAAAAGATAGCGGCTCCATGGGATGGATATCGAATGTTGAGGATAAATGATGCTGTACCGAGTTTTCTTGGTCTTGCTGGCGTTGAACCTGGCTGTCGGAGTGCTGGGAATCAATAAGGCATTTGCCGACGACCTGGAGCGCTATCTGGACCAGCAATCGATCCTGCAGATCGGCCTGGACAATGCGAACGTGAAGCCTGCTGAAGTCAGCAACCGGGAATCTGCCGAGCTTCTGATGGGGCGCCTGGGCGGCCAGCTGTTCAGGGGTGTGGGCGACTGGTTCGGCTCTTCATCCGAGGAGCGTCGAAGTGCTTCTCTGATCCATGTCTTGCGTGACTCTGAATTTGATCTCCTCGTCAGTGACGACGACGTACTCTTTAGCCTGAGCTATAGTTTCTAACCCTAGCCCACTCTTCTTTATTCCCAGCAACACGTCAGGCCAGGCAGGCCGAAGCGTATTGGCTGGGGCTTTTCCTTTTCTCATGCTGTCAGAACCGGATGATCCTGTATAATCGCGGTTTGTTTATGAGGAGGGGTACATGGCGCGTAAGGTCTATGAAGTTCATTACCGCTTAAAGAACGCCGCAGGTGAGGTGGTGGACACCTCGATTGGCGGTGAGCCACTGATCTTTATGGAAGGCGCCGGCCAGGTGGTGCCCGGCCTGGAGCAGGCTGTGAAGGGGCGCGAGGTTGGCGATGCGCTGGATGTCCGTATTCCGCCGGAGCTGGGCTATGGGCGCCGGGATCCTGAATTGGTGCAAAAAGTGCCGGTCAGCCAGTTCGATGATGTGGACGAAGTGCGGGCCGGCATGATTTTCCAGACTAAGTCAGGAGTGGAGACCCAGGTGGTCCGGGTGTTGTCCGTGGAAGGCGATGAGGCTGTGGTGGATGCGAACCATCCCCTGGCAGGCCTGACGTTACATTTCGAGTTGCAGATTTACAACGTCCGGGACGCGACGGCCGAAGAAGAGCGCCTTGGGCAGCCATTGCGTGCCTGACGTCTGTAGCGGGCACGAAGTGCCTGCGCCCGTTCGCCCAGTGTTTCATCCGGCACGGCCCCTTCAGGGGAACCCCGTGCGCTACAAGGAATGCCGGGATGTCTTTATGCTGTTGGCTTACTGATCGTAAGAAATAATCCAGTTATTCCGGTCTTAAACGTTTACTCTTGAGTCCTTGTTGGTACCGATCAGATTGGGGCCGGAAATGACGGCTCGTTGGGTAGTCGATACTGCCGGGATTTCAACTCAGCGTTTACCCTGACGGGCAAAGCCTAAACTCCGTGATATGGTGGCTGGTTATTTTGCAAGCAGCTCGGTGGGGCAGAATATACCCATTTGGGCAGGACCAGGATTACTGGGCTAGGATTGCATAAGTAGAACAGGAATAGGGCAAGTTGCCAACCAAGTCTTGGTTTGCGTACGCAATCAAGTGTTTAATCAGGTAAATTTTGTAATAGCCGTTATACTTGTGCAGAGCTATCTACTAGATATTTGCAGATATTTTTAATCGGTAAAATACCGACTGAAAAAATACGTTCGAGCGGCCCCAAAAGGGCTGTGGCCGAACGATGGTCTCTGAACATCCAATAACCCTAGAGATTTGTAGTGTGGATAATAACGAAGCTTGGCGCATATTGATCGTTGAAGATGATGAACGACTGGCGAATCTGACGAAGGAGTATCTGGAAAGTAACGGGCTGGTTGTTTCTATCGAATCAAATGGTTCAGTTGCCGTGGAGCGAATCCAAAACGAACAGCCGGATTTGGTCGTACTGGATCTGATGCTGCCCGGTGAGGACGGGTTGTCCATTTGTCGGCGGGTACGCCCCCGCTACAATGGCCCGATCCTGATGTTGACGGCGCGGACGGATGATCTGGACCAGGTTCTGGGTCTGGAAATGGGCGCGGATGATTACATGGGCAAACCGGTGCGCCCTCGCGTACTGCTGGCCCGGATCCGGGCGCTGTTGCGACGGGTCAAAGAGCAGAATGAACTGGCACGGCAAGATTCTCCGGAGCGGGAGGATGGCGAACCGGTACGGCTGGTTTTCAATAACCTGGTCGTGGATCGGGCCATGCGGGAGGCCTGGCTGAATGACGAGAGCATTGATCTGACCAGTGCTGAGTTTGACTTGCTGTGGCTGCTGGCCCGCAACGCCGGTCGGGTGCTCAGTCGGGAGGAGATTTTCACGGCCCTGCGAGGCATCGAGTACGATGGCCAGGACCGCTCTATCGACGTGCGGGTCTCCAGAATCCGGCCCAAGATTGGCGATGACCCGGTGCATCCCCGTCGCATCAAGACAGTTCGCAGTAAAGGATACCTGTTTGTGAAGGAGGCTTGAGCCTCCCTCCTTATGCCCGGCCTATCAGTTCTCCTGGATGGAGTAAGTTGAGCGCGCGTGAATAGTCTTTTCATCCGTGTCTTCGGTGGCGTGTTCGCGGCGTTGCTGGCCGCGTCATTATTGTGCCTGCTGTTGTTTCATGGCCTTAATCACGTGCGCTTTAAACATTATCAGGAGGATTTGGCCGCTCCTCTGTTCCGCTGGCTGGCCAGTCATGAGGGGACGGACTCGGCCTCGCTGGTGGCGGCTATTCAGCCGGAAGGCGTGGAGATCCGCCACCGGGAGCGGGCCAGTCTGAAACTGTCGGCTGTGCAGCGTGAGCGTCTCCAGTATGGCCATACCCTGGTGGATACCAGCCACACCGGCTCTCAAGTGGTCATCCAGGGCCGTGATGGGCAACTGGTCACCGGCTTCTTTCCCAACCTTTATCGGGATATCAATCTATTGATGGCGCGCCTGCTGGCAACGCAGGTTCAGGCCCTTTCGCCGGCGGGGCAGGAGCAAGCCCTGCCCATACTGGCCCAGCATTTTCCCATCGAGCCTCGTCTGGTTTCCGCCAATGAGCTGCCGCAGATTTCCCTGCCGGCCCGCCAGCGCCTGGAGCAACGGGGCTGGATCGCTTATGAAGACTACGTCAACTCCCGCCAGGTGACCTTGGTGCGCCTGGGGGATAACCGCTATTTGCTCAGTGCCGCCCAGCCATATTTCCATGGCTTCGGCTGGCCGGTTGTCCTTGCCTTGATTGCCGTGACTGCCTTTGTGGTGGGGTTGGCAGTCTATTTCCTGTTAAATGCTCTGGACTATCGGTTACGGACGCTGGAAACCGTGGCCAGCCGTATTGCCCGTGGCGAGCTGGATGCCCGGATTGAAGAGTCCAGGCTCGATGCCATCGGGCGTTTGGGTAAGGTGTTCAACAGTATGGCGGAACATATCCAGCGGCTGGTCCATGTCCAGCGGGAAATGATTCACGCCGTTTCCCATGAGCTTCGCACGCCGGTCGCCCGTATCCGCTTTGGGGTCCAGATGATTGAAGATTGTCCGGACCGGGCCTCCATGGAAAAGCAGCTCGCCGGCATCGACTCGGACATCCAGGAGCTGAACGAGCTGATTGACGAGATCCTGACCTATGCCCGTTTAGAGCAGGGCGGTCCCATCCTGGACTTCCAGGAAATCAATATCAGGAAGGTTGTCGAGCAGGTGGTCAAGGAGCAAGGCACCCTGAAGCCCAATATCCACATCGAGACCAGTTTCAGCCCGGACTCGGAGCATTGGGAACTGTCGGAGGTGGAACCTCGCTATATCCACCGGGCCTTGCAAAACCTGGTGGGCAATGCCCTGCGCTATGCCAACAGCCGCATCCGGGTGGCTTGCTGCTTTGAGGCTGATACCTGCCGGATCGATGTGGAGGATGATGGCCCGGGTATTCCAGAGGAAGACTGGGAGCGGGTGTTTACCCCATTCTCTCGCCTGGATGATAGCCGGACCCGAAGCTCGGGAGGCTATGGCCTGGGGTTGTCCATTGTCCGCCGTATCCTGTACTGGCACGGTGGCCAGGCATTCTTGGGGCGCAGTGAGCTGGGGGGAGCCCGGTTCACCCTGATCTGGCCCCGTAAGCAGCCCGCTTAAGAACGGGCCGAGCGATCCTGTCGTACCTGGGGCAGGCCTTGCAGATAGCGCTCCAGTTTCTCCCGTTGCTGGGCATCGAACTTAAGGCCTAGTTTGGTGCGCCGCCATAGAATATCGTCCACCTCATAGGCCCATTCCTGTGTTCTCAAGTAATCGACCTCCGCCTGATATAGACCATGGCCGAAATCCTGGCCTAGTTCCTCCTCTCCGGTAATGCCTTGCAGGAACATCAGGCACAGGGTGCCATAGCTCCGGCTGAAACGCTCCAGCAGGCTCGATGGCAGCCAAGGGTGGGCTTGCTGGATACGTTGTCGAACCGCCTCCTGGGTAGGAGTCTCTGTCGAGGCGCCGGGTAACGGGTGGTAGGCGGTCCAGGCGCTCCCCATCCGGGGGAAATAGGGTTGGAGCCGGCTCAAGGCTGCTTCTGCCAGGCGGCGGTAAGTGGTGATCTTGCCGCCAAAAATTGCCAATAAGGGACAGCTTCCCTGATGGTGGAGCAGTTCCAGGGTGTAGTCGCGGGTGATGGCGGATGGATCGGAAGACTCATCATCACACAGGGGGCGGACGCCCGAGTAGTGGCTGACAATCTGGCTTGCCTCCAACTGGGCTTTGAAGTGGTCATTTACCACGGTCAATAAATATTGGATTTCGTCCGGGCTGATGCTGACTTGGCTCGGATCCCCGTGGTATTCCTCATCCGTGGTGCCAATCAGGTGGAAATCGTCCTGATAGGGCAGTACAAAGACGATGCGCTGGTCTGTGTTCTGCAGGATAAAGGCGCCCGGATAGGAGTGGAAGCGGGGCACGATGATGTGGCTTCCCTTGATCAGGCGGATCCTACGGGGTGAGGGGAGATCCAGGGTTTCTGAAAACACCTGGTTGATCCAGGGGCCTGCGGCATTCACCAGGGCCTTGGCATACACCGTTCGCCGGGCGCCGCTGCGTTGATCTTCCAGGCTAACCTGCCACAGGTGGGTGCTGGGGTCGCGCCGGGCGGCAAGGCAACGGTGGCGGGTGAGGATCTGGGCGCCGTGGTGGTGTGCGGCCAAGGCATTGCTAACCACCAATCGTGCATCGTCGACCCAGCAATCGGAATACTCAAAGCCCCGCTTGATGTCTTCCTTCAAGGGGCTGCTGGCATCGAAGCGTACCCCATGGGCTGATGGCAAGATGGCGCGCTTGCTCAGGTGGTCGTAGAGAAACAGCCCGGAGCGCAGCATCCAGGCAGGGCGCAGGTGGGGGCGATGGGGAAGGGTGAAGCGCAGGGGCTGCACCAGGTGTGGAGCGATTCTCAGCAGTACTTCCCGTTCTGCCAGGGATTCCTTGACCAGCCGGAATTCATAATGCTCCAGATAGCGCAGGCCGCCATGGATCAGCTTGCTGCTGGCCGAGGAGGTGGCAGAGGCCAGATCGTTCTGTTCGCACAGAAGTACGCTTAGGCCTCGTCCGGCAGCGTCGGCAGCCACACCGGTTCCATTGATGCCGCCGCCGATAACCAGAAGGTCGACTATGGTGGAAATTGCTGTTGTCATAAGGGCCGCTCGAGAAGATCTGTAAGGTCCATCTTAAGTCCGGCCGCCTTGGGTAAGGAGGAGGCGTCCGAGCACATCGCTAGCATATCAGGGCCAGTGTTCCGTTGAGATGACATTTATTGTATGCCTGCGGCTAAACTTTCCGGGAGACCATCCGCCGCGGTCAGTCAGCCCATCGGATTGTACTGGATGACATACCCGGAAACTTTTGCGTAATTACACAGTGGTTCACAGGCGGATTCATTTTCTTTCCATACAGTGGATAACAATGCCCCGCAATCATATGAGGATTCAAGTGCCATGAGTGCCTACTTGTTAGCAATCGATCAGGGAACGACCAGTACCCGGGCGATTCTGTTTGACTCTCAAGCCATGCCGGTGAATCACGCGCAGCAGGAGTTCACTCAACATTTTCCCGCCGATGGCTGGGTCGAGCACGATGTGGAGGAGATTTGGCAGAGCACGCTGCGGGTCTGTCGGGAGGCCCTGGCCAAGGCGGCGGTGCCTGCTTCCCAGGTTGCTGCCGTGGGGATTACTAACCAGCGGGAAACCGCGGTGGTCTGGAACCGCAAAACCGGACGGCCCATCTATCGGGCCATCGTTTGGCAGGATCGCCGGACGGCGGCCTATTGCGAAACGCTCAAGGCGGCCGGTCACGAGCCTTTGGTGCGGGAGCGTACCGGGTTGCTGATCGACCCCTATTTTTCCGCCACCAAGGTCCGGTGGATGCTGGATCATGTGGAAGGGGCCCGGGAGGCGGCGAACCGAGGCGAGCTGGCCTTCGGCACTATCGACAGCTTCCTGCTCTGGAAGCTGACGGGTGGACGGGTGCATAAAACGGACGCCACCAACGCCTCTCGGACCATGCTGTTTAACATCCATCGTCAGCAGTGGGACGAAGATTTGCTGAAGCTGTTCGAGATTCCTGCCTCCATGTTACCGGAAGTGGTGGACTCAGCGGCTGACTTTGGGGTGGTGGACAAGGAGCTTCTGGGGGCGGCTGTGTCAATTGGCGGTGTGGCCGGTGACCAGCAGGCTGCCCTGGTGGGGCAGGCCTGTTTCCAGCCGGGCATGATCAAAAGCACCTACGGCACCGGCTGCTTTATGATCCTGAATACGGGGGATCTGGCCCTGAGCTCGAAGAACCGGCTACTGACCACGGTTGCCTACCGCTTGGATGGTAAGACGACCTATGCCATCGAGGGGAGCATCTTTGTTGCCGGGGCGGCGATCCAATGGTTACGGGACGGGCTGCGGCTGATCCGCCATGCCAATGAAACAGAGCTGCTTGCCCAGCAAGTGGGGTATGAGCAGTCGGTGTATCTGGTGCCCGCCTTCACCGGGCTGGGCGCGCCCTATTGGGACCCGAGCGCCCGCGGAGCCATCCTGGGGCTGACACGCAGTACCGGGCTGGCGGAGATTGTCACCGCCGGCTTGCAGTCGGTCTGCTATCAAACCCGCGACTTGGTGGACGCGATGCGAGCGGATAATGCCCACCTGGATAACTTGCGGGTAGATGGGGGCATGGCGGTCAATGACTGGGTGATGCAGTTTTTGAGCGACATCTTGAACCTGTCGGTGGATCGTCCCAAAGTCACCGAGACCACCGCCTTGGGGGCGGCTTTCCTGGCCGGGTTACAGGCCGGGGTGTATGGCAGCACGGATGAGATCGCCAAGCTCTGGCAGTGCCAGCGCCATTTCGAGCCGGCCATTGAAGCGTCCCTGCGGGAGAGGCTGTATCAGGGCTGGCAGGATGCTGTGCGCCGTGTGCGAAGTGGCGTTGCCTGAACGCTGGCTTGGGTTTGGGCGGGAAATGCAGACGGCTTAGGTAGAAAAAGTAGATTCAAACACCAACAGCTGGACAGTCTTGAGCCGTAGCCCTACCTGCTCGCCTTCCTGGTACTGGTTGTGGCTGGGGGCCAGGATCTCCAGGGTACGATTAGACTCCAGGCGCACCTGGTACAGGGTTGAGGAGCCTGCAAAGACCTTGCTGATGACCTGGGCCTGGATGGTTGCATCCTGGTCAAAGACCAGGTCATCGGGTCGGATCAGAATGTCGACCGCCTGGTCGGTTGTCCAGGTGCCGGGCCGTTTGCTGGTGACCGGGCCCAGCTCCGTATCAATGTGCCCGTCGCTTCTCACCGTACCGGGCAGGAAGGTGCCGTTACCGACGAACTGGGCGACAAAGCGGGTGGCTGGGGCATGGTACAGGTTGGCGGCGGTATCCCACTGCAACAGGCGCCCCTGTTGGATTACGCCGATGTGATCCGACATAGCGAAGGCTTCTTGTTGGTCGTGGGTCACCAGGATGGCGCTGGTGCCCGCGCGTTTGAGGATGTCACGCACATCCAGGCTTAATCGCTTGCGCAGGGTCACGTCCAAATTGGAGAAAGGTTCATCCATGAGCACCAGGCGCGGCTTGGGGGCCAGGGCACGGGCCAGGGCGATCCGTTGCTGTTGTCCTCCGGATAGCTCATGGGGATAACGCCGGGCCAAATCGGCAAGGCCTACCAGTTCCAACAACCCCAGGGCTCGAGCCATGGCTTCCTTCCCCCGACCCAGCCCGAAGCGGACGTTATCGAGCACAGTCAGATGCGGAAACAGGGCATAGTCCTGAAAGACCATGCCAATTTGCCGTTTCTCGGGAGGAATGGATTGGGTGCGGCTGGCAAGGAGCTTGCCGGCCAGGCGAATCTCACCGGCACTGATGGGGTGAAAGCCGGCAATGGTCCGCAACAAAGTGCTCTTGCCACAGCCACTGGGGCCCAGGATGCAGCCAATTTCACCCGGGTTCAGCCGGAAACCGACTTCTTCCAGGACCAATTGACTATCATAGTGACAAGTAAGGGCTTCAACTTCTAAAAGTGCCGTCATGTCGGTTGGTGCTTGCTCCGGGGCTGTTTTGTGTTCAGCTTCCTGGCCTTGAATTTCCATGCCGGTCAATGGCTGTGCCCCTAGGCTTTGGGGCACAGCAGAAATTCCAGCAGGGCTTTTTGGGCGTGCAGACGGTTTTCCGCTTCATCCCAAACCTGGCTGCGGGGATCATCCAGCATGTCGTGACTGATTTCTTCGCCCCGGTGGGCCGGCAGGCAGTGCAGGAACAAGGCATCCGGCTTGGCCAGGTCCATCAGGGCAGGACTGACCTGATAGTTGGCAAAGGCCTTCTCGCGGATTTTCTGTTCGGCTTCTTGCCCCATGGAGGCCCAGACATCGGTGACGACCAGGTCTGCATCGCGAACCGCTTCCTGGGGATCCCGCAGCAGTGTAATCCGCTCTGCGTTCTCCGCAAGCAGGGTCGCATCCGGCTCATAGCCTTCCGGGCAGGCGATGCGCAGGTGGAAGTCGAACTGGCGGGCTGCGTGAATATAGGAGTTACACATGTTGTTGCCATCACCAACCCAGGTCACAGTCCGGCCTTTCAGGGAGCCACGGTGCTCGACAAAGGTCTGCATATCGGCCAGCAGCTGGCAGGGATGGTGCAGGTCCGTCAGGGCATTGATCACCGGAACCCGGGAGTAGGCCGCAAAGCGCTCTACAATCTCGTGTTCAAAGGTCCGGATCATCACCACGTCCACCATCCGGGACAGAACCCGGGCGCTGTCTTCGATCGGCTCGCCCCGGCCAAGCTGGGTATCCCGGGGGGACAGGAAAATGGCGTGGCCCCCAAATTGAGCCATGCCGGCTTCGAAGGAGACGCGGGTACGGGTCGAGGACTTTTCGAAAATCATTCCCATGACCTTGTTTTTCAAAGGCTCATAGAGAATGCCTTGGGCGTGTTGTCGCTTGAGCTCGATTGCGCGCTCGATGAGGCTGTCCAGTTCGGTTGGGCTCAAGTCCAACAGGGTCAGGAAATGTCTCGCTGCCATGGTCATATCCGTGGGTTAATGACTCTTCGGGGTTGAAAACGGAAGCGAGACGGCTAGAACCGTCTCGCATCCAGGATTGCAATCGCTAACGGGTTGTTTATCCGTTAGCGAGGCTTCATGCGGTCATCGCCAGCATAGATCTTGATCAGTCGGGTTACCTTGTCGACCAGATAATCAGCCTCGTCGTCAGTCAGGATCAGCGGCGGCAACAAGCGGATTACCCGCTCGGCAGTGACGTTGATCAGAAGCCCCTGGGTCTTGGCCAAGGGCACCAGCTCTGGACAGGGGTGGGCCATCTCGATCCCGAACATCATACCCAGGCCACGGATGCTCTTGATGTAGTCTGCGCCCCGCAAGCGCTCCTGGAAACCGTTCAAAATGCGCTCGCCAAGCTCTTTGGCGCGCTCGGCAATATTTTCCGTGCGAATGGTGCGCACCACCGCCAGGGCCGCCGCGCAGGCAAGCGGGTTGCCACCGAATGTCGAGCCATGGTTGCCCGGCTGGAACACCTCCGCAGCTGCGCCGCGGGCCAGGCAAGCGCCAATGGGGAAACCGTTACCCAGGCCTTTGGCGGTAGTGACGACATCCGGCAGGATGCCCAGACGCTGATAGGTGAAATAAGTGCCAGTCCGGGCGTTGCCGGTTTGGATCTCGTCAAGCATCAGCAGCCAGCCCTTTTCGTCGCAGATTTTGCGCAGGGCTTGCATGTATTCCACTTGGGCGGGGTTCACACCGCCTTCGCCTTGGACGGGCTCGACCAAGACTGCCACGATATTGCTGTTGGACTCAGCAATGCTCTCGATGGCCTCAATGTCGTTAAAGGGGGTGCGCACAAAGCCCGACAGCAATGGCTCGAAACCGGCCTGGACCTTGCGGTTGCCGGTTGCGGTCAGGGTTGCCATGGTGCGGCCATGGAAGGCTCCTTCCATGACAATAATGGTTGGCACGTCAATGCCGCGCTGGTGACCATACATGCGCGCCAGCTTGATGGCGGCTTCGTTCGCCTCGGCACCGGAGTTGCCAAAGAAGACGCGCTCCATGCCTGACACTTCACAAAGTTCGCGGGCCAGCTCAGTCTGAAGAGGAATCTGATAAACATTGGAGCAGTGGATCAAGAGACCGGCTTGCTGGCGGATGGCCTCGGTGACTGCAGGATGGGCGTGGCCCAGGCCGCAGACTGCGATACCGCTGAGGGCATCGAAGTACTTGTTGCCTTGCGTGTCGTAAAGCCATGCGCCTTCACCCCGCTCAAAGGCGACGGGAATGCGGCCATAGGTATTCATCAGCGGCTGGTCAGCCATGTATTTATTCCTCTATAACAACGCAAAAAGGCAGCATGGGCTGCCTGTTTGGTTCAAATACTATCGGCAATCATTCTGGATGGCAATTCGCCCAGGAAGGCGCCACCTGAGGTAACGGCTAGAGAAGAATACACTAGACGCATTTTGGAGACTGCGCAAGAGGGATGAACCAAAGGTGCGTAAAGCTGCACAGGCCCATCGTCCCGGTAAAGGGCAGCGGTTTTGGGGGAATCTCCTGACTAAGATGGTCGGCTATTGTAAATCGGTGTAGAATTCGCTCCAGATTAGATAATCGTCACGAATCCTCGAGGTGTCACTTATGGATGTCATTGAAACCATCAAGAGCCAAATAGAAGGCAATAAAATCCTTCTTTATATGAAGGGCACTCCCCAGATGCCCCAGTGTGGGTTTTCTGCCCGTACGGTCCAAACCCTGATGGCCTGTGGCGAAAAGTTCGCTTATGTGAACATCCTGGAGCATCCGGAGATCCGTGAAGCCCTGAAGACCTACTCCAACTGGCCCACGTATCCACAGCTCTATATCGATGGCGAGCTGGTAGGTGGCTGTGACATTGTCACTGAGCTCTATCAAAGCGGTGAGCTGCAGCAGATGATCAAGGACGCTGCTCAAAGCGCCTAGTGCCGAGAAGTAGAAAGTCTTGCAAGTAAACAAGTAGAAAAGCCGCCTTGAGCGGCTTTTCTGGTTTTGGGGCAGGCCAAATCCTATCGGCGGTTGCTTCGGGGCTGGTACTGGATATCCACGGTGTAGGTATAGCCTAGGGAAGCATCTTCTGCCGGAGGCGGCGGAAAGGGGCTGGCTGCATAGGCGCTACGCTGGGCGGCCAGGTCCAGGGCCCGGTCGCCACTGCTTTGGAGAATGTCTGCCCGCACCAGGGCCCCATTGGAAAGAAGCCGGAGACGCAAGCGTACCCGCCGCTCTTGCTGCAGGCGAGAAAAGGCGTATTGGGCGTCGTGGTATTGATTGCGTCCCAGAATCTCCAGCAGTTGGCGCTGGTAGGGGCTCATCGGGGGCAGTTCGGAGGTGCTTAGCCGGGTGACTTGATCCGGGCTTGCATCCTGATGCTCCAACACCGGGGTTGAGGATGAAAACCAAGTTCCGATCCAGGCGGTATCGGAACTGGGCGACTGGAAGTCCCGGGCGCGGCTGGGTAGCTGATCGGGAAGCTGGAGCCAGAGTCCGGGGTCACCTTCCAGGCTGGTAATGGTTTCGAGCTCTCGGGGGGGGAGGGAGGTATCTGGCAAAGCGGGCGCGGTGAATGCCGGGCTGCTAATTCTGACCTGCAGAGTGGGGTGGGAGGTAGAGGGCTGCGGAGTCTGGGGCCAGGCCAACAGGCCAAGCACCAGGGCATGGCACAGGATTGCAATGAGCAATGCTGTTGGGAGGCGAGAAGGCATGGCAGCGGTTTCGTACATCCAGATTCCCGATAGTCACAACCATAAGCGAAACCAGGGGCCGCACCATCCACGAGGCCCGGTAACAGAATACTTGGCTCTCGGGGCATTCGTCGAGAGTAGCGGGCAGCTTTTAGCTGCCCGTGCGTCGCCACTGGGGTAGGAGGAAGAGCCCTTTGCGGGGCGTTGCTTCTGCCTCCGAATTAACTTGCACCCGGTTGCGCCGGAAGTCGCTGGCCAGTTCAAGTCGGCTTTTCTTGAGGACCTTGAGTCCCAGGCGGTTAACAAAAACGAAGGGTTCGTCGTCTGTTCCCCGCGAGGACAGTCGGCAACGTAGGGTGGTGCCGTCAACCCGGTTGAATTCCAGCCAGGTGCCAACAGGGAGCTGATCCACTCGAGTGAGATACTCGGCCAGTGTGGCCTTCTCTTGTTCTTCCTGACGCTCAATGGCGGTTTTGATATAGCCCAGGGTGTTGTTTGGGCGCGCAGGCGGGGGAATCTCCTGAACTGCCGAGAAGACGGATTGGCGTTTGAAGGTTTGGGTGAGCTCCCGTTTCAGGGCCAAGAGCTGCTGCTCCAGCTTTCCTTTGTTATAGCCGGATTCCAGAAGTTCTTGTTTCAAGGTCTTGAGCAATTGGGGCACGGTTTTGACCCAGCGCTGGCGTTCCCGAAAGGCGGTATGGTGTTGCAGGCACCAGATAAGCTCGTCGAGAGTGTCCAGGCTTTGTCGCCAGCTCTCTTCAGCGTCATCCTTGAGATAGGCCAGGAGCATAACGCGACTCCAGCCTTGTTGGATGAGTTCCACGGTGGAGTCCGGCAACTGCCAGGTCTCCAACTTGTCCCGCAGGATCTGTTCCACGGCTTCCTGGGCCTGTTGGGCACGCATTTGCCGGGTCTCTTCATCCTCAGAATCCGGATCCAGAATGCGGCTTTTCAGGGATTCCATGGCCATGAACTCGGCATATTGCCTTTGCAGCTTTTGATAAAGAGTCAGGTTGCTCTCGGTAGTTTCAAGGATATGGCGGACCACCTGGTGGATTTCCCGCTGGAAGCGTTGTTGCTTGTCTTCCGGTAAATAGTCCCAGCTAATACCGGTACGGGCCAGGTCGCTCAAAAGCTTTCGCGCGGGGTGGGAGTTCTGGGCGAGAAGCTCGCGATCTTCCAGCAGCAGCTTCAAGTAGGGCACCTGCAGGTAGCTGATCTGGGCTTGAACGGCAGGGGCGGCTTGGAAGTCCGCCAAAATAAAGTCAAACACCATGGAGATCAGGTTGATCAGGTCTTCCCCTGCCGCGTTGCTAAAGCTGCCGATGGCGGTGTGTAACTGGATGGGGCGGGGATTTCTGACTCCCCGGGTCCGTTCGGCAATTTGTTGTTGCAGGCGAGATAAGAGCTTTAGCAGGTCCTGCTGGGACACCCGGCGGGTTTTGGTGCTCTGCTGGGCTGAGCGCTCCGTCAGTTCTGCCTGGGCTTTAAACAGGACAACATCGGGTTCGCCAGATCGCTTGCCATGTGCGGCCGGGTGCTGAGGAGCAATTGGGATCTGACGGTCAATGCTGTCTGAAATGGTTCGAACTTGCTTGATGCTGCTTCCCTGTTCCATGGGGGCTCCCTCAATACGCGCTGTAACATCCAACATTGCGGATATCCCGGCCAAGGCTTCAGCCTGGGTGCTGGCGAACGGGCCGGGATGCTGTTTTGCTGGTGCAGATGTACTTGGTGATGGTAACTCGGGTAATGCGTAAATCCAAGGATGACCCAGTGTTCGATTTTTGAAACTGCCAACTTGTGCAGGATGCTCGTGGTTTCAGTGTCAGGAGCTAGTGGATGATGGGCTGGAAGTCGTGAGTCAGAGAGAAGGTGAAAGCAGAGGTTGGAGCTAAAGTGGCCGGAACCAGGTCTGGGAACAGCCGGTTCTGGAAGAAGCGGCCGAACGCAAGACAACCAGCCGGAGCTATCAGACGCAAGAGGCTACTAGATAGTGTGGGTTCCGACTCCGAGATTAAGTGGTATAGACCGGGCCAATACCCAGGCTCCAGATCACGACGCTGATCGCGATCAGGGCGACTAGCATCACCAGGCCCACAGTCAAGATACTAGAGGCAAACAAGAAGCCTCGCTCAGAAGGAATGCCCATCAGAATGGGGACCCCTTCATATAGCAAATAGACGGAATAGCCCACGGCTACCAGTCCGATGGACATGTTGACGAGTAGGTCGGGATAGCAGGCGGCGGCGCCTCCAATAAAGATGGGGGTGGCAATGTAGGCCGCCAGAACGACCCCTTTGGGTTCCTGGTCCTTGACTCCGTAGGTGGCCGCGAAGAAGTCTATAAACTTGCCTAGCACAAAGACACCGACCAGCATGGCCAGGTAGCCGATGGCACAGAGTCGAAGGGCGCTGCCTTCGGTTAGCTTGATCAGTGGGCCGTTGCCTATTTGCCAGCCTATCTGGGTGGTACCGATATAGCCCGCAACCACGGGAATAAGTGCGAGGACCATGATGTGCTGTAGGTAGAGCTTGCTAAGGGAGTGGCTTTCCCGGCGAATGGATTCCCATTCCCGGTCAGGGCGCAGCATTAAGCCCAGTGTGCGAGTCAGAAACATAGGGCAGTCCTCCATCCTTGTTCTTATTAAAGAGTTCTCATGACTTTTTGTGGAGTTTGGCCCGGAATACGTCAAGGCAGGGGTTAGACCTTTAAGTTCCGTTTCAAAGGTCTTTAGAAGGGTTGGCTATATGGTGTCAGGTTTGCCACGGAAGATGAGCTTGCTGTGTCATCTGAGGAGAGGGGCGGCAGCCCCGGAGGAGAACAGCCAGGGCTATGTCTTAATGGGGGTGGATACAATGGCCGTTTTGACCGTGTTGTCCTTGATTTGCTTGATCTCCACATGGTGGTTGTGGAGTTTCAGGCAAATGTTGCCTTCGGGAATGGCTTCCAGGGCTTCAATGATGAGCCCGTTCAGGGTTTTGGGGCCATCTGTGGGCAAGTCCCAGTTCAGCGTCTTGTTCAGGACGCGTACGGTGGTGGCGCCGTCGATCAGGTAGTTGCCATCGGGCAGCTTGGTGATCTGGGAATTGGTGGCCACCATGTCCGTGGTGAACTCACCGACGATCTCCTCCAGGATATCTTCCAGCGTCGCCAGTCCCAGTACATCCCCGTACTCGTCCACGACAATGCCGAGTCGGCGCTTCTCTTGCTGGAAGTTCAGCAACTGCACATGGAGCGGTGTATTTTCGGGAATATAGTAGGGCTCGTTACAGGCTTGCATCAGCAAGGCCTTGGAAGGGGTTTCCTCGGACAAGAAACGTGCGGCATTCCGTAAGTGGAGGATGCCAATGATGTTATGGATGTTGCCGCGGTAAACCGGAATCCGGGTGTGCTGCGTGGTGTGAAGCTGGTGAATGATGTCGTCAATGTCGTCTTCAATGTCGATGCCGACGATTTCGTTGCGCGGCACCATGATGTCGTTCACGGAGACCTTCTCCAGGTCGAGAATGCTCAGCAGCATTTCCTGGTGACGCTTGGGGATAAGGCCGCCTGCTTCATGGACCAGGGTGCGCAGCTCTTCCCGGCTCAGATGGTCGCTGGATGCCAGATTGGAACGGGAGCCGACCAAACGGAGCACAATGCCGGTGACCAGGTTGATGAGCCAGACCAGGGGGTAGAGCACTTTGAGAAGAGGGCGCAGGATGTAACTTGCCGGAAAAGCGACTTTTTCAG